>Ga0180221_1000874_pt1 | contig 22881 bp, 23 predicted proteins | sample eDN5th37CKraftMG_FD_151339 | JGI IMG/M metagenome (GOLD analysis project Ga0180221, IMG submission 151339) | Enriched Miracle-Growth compost microbial communities from Emeryville, California, USA - eDNA 5th pass 37_C Kraft MG (version 2) (version 2) ...
GGACGACGCCGTGTAGGGGTGGTAGCGGCTCCACCAGTTCCCCAGCGCGAACCGGGGCAGCAGCGGCTGGGGCCCGGAGACGGCGTAGAACGCGCGGAGCGCCTCGGCGTGGTCGGTCCCGTACGCGAACACGTACAGGTCCTCGCGCCGGCCCGACGACGCCGCGCCGGCTCCGGGGAGGCCGCCCCCGCGCGGCGCGACCCAGCCGTCGGCGGTGAACACCATCGACACGGAGTCGTCGAGCACGGCGAAGCCGGTGCGCGAGACGACGCCGGGCTCGAGCGCGACGGCGCCGTCGGCCTCGTCGAGCGTGCGGGCCGTGCCGCGCAGCGCGGGCATCCCGGCGACCGTCCCCTCGGCGTCGCCGAGCTCCTCGCCGTACCGCCACACCGAGTGGTAGACCGTCACCCCGCCCTGGACGGCGACCGACAGGCCGCTCGTCGAGAACGGCCCGCGGTCGTAGACGAGCCGGAACCGGTCCGTGACGACCTCGAGGTGGGGGCCGTCGTCGAGCACGCGGAACTCCGGGACGGGGAGCCGGCGGCGGACCGCGAACGTCGAGGCGCGGTCCTCGAACACGCCGTCCTCGGCGTACTCGAGCCGGACCAGCCCGTCCGTCAGGACCGTGATCCGGTACCGGTCGCCCTGCACGACGGCGCGCGGGTCGGCGACGGGGTCCGCCGGGAGGACGGGGAGGCTGCGGGCGTCGTCGGGCATGGATCCAGTGTTCCTCGTCTGTGCGCGGGTAGGTCCGGTGGTGGAGCGCTTGCAGGAAGATGCGCCGGCCGGTGGGCGGAGCGGAGCCCACCGACCGGCGCAGGGGCCGGCCCACGTCCGGATGACGGGCCGGAGACCAGGTCAGCTCGCGGAGTCGATGGCGCGCTGGGCCTGCGTCTGCGCGTCCGACAGGAGCTTGTCGATGTCGGCGTCCTTCTGCGTGAGGATGCTCTGGACCACCGGGTCGAGCTTGGCGTAGACGTCCTGCGTCGCGACGCCGGGCTCGGGGACGAGCGGCTGCTTGAACACGTTGTCCGTGTAGCCGGTCATCTGGTCGAGCGGGACGTTGACGTAGGGCTTGATCCACTCCTGCTGCTGCTCGTACGTCTTCTGGTCGAAGATCGGGAGCTGCGGCGCGCCCACGGGCTGCTTGTTCGCGACGGACTGCTGCGCCGACGAGACGGCCGCGTCCTTGTCGACGAGCGGCTGCACGTAGTAGAAGTCGATCCACTTCACCGCGGCGACCTGCGCCTGCTCGTCGGCCTTCGCGCTGACCGCGGCGAGCGTGCCGCCACCGAGGACGCCGGCGTCCTCGCCCTGGAGCGGGAGGACGGTGAGGCCGTAGTCGTCGAGGTTCATGTCGTTCTGGGTGATGAGGTTCGGCAGGTTGCCGCCGCCCGACACGTACATGCCGATCTTCCCGGCCGCGAAGTCCTGGTTGATGCCGTTCCAGTCGTAGAGGAAGTTGGCGCCCATCGAGTTGTCGGTCCAGCGCAGGTCGTGGAGGTACTGGGCGACCTGCTTGGCCTGGTCGGTGGCGATCGTCGCGGTGGTCGTGCCGCCGTCGGTGGCCTCGACGCGGCCGCCGAACGCGTTGACCATCGTGGTGAAGATCCAGCCGCCCGTGTTGTCCTTGGTCATCATCGCGAGGCCGGCCTGGCCGGTCTTGTCCGCGATCGCCTTGGCGTCGGTGCGGACCTCGTCCCACGTGGTCGGCGGCTTGTCGGGGTCGAGCCCGGCCTGCGTGAAGAGCGCCCGGTTGTAGTGCAGCCCCTGGCCGTACGCGGCGATCGGGACGGCCCACATGTTCCCGTCGGCGTCCTCGCCCTCGGCCGCGATGTTCGGGTTGAAGCTGTCCGCGTACGGGAGCTGGGCCACGAGGCCGCTGACGTTCGCGATCTGGTCCTGCGCGATGAGGCCGCGGCCGTCCGTGAACGGCACGGTGAAGACGTCGGGCAGGGTGCCGCCGGCGAGGTCGGCGGTGAACGTCGTCGCGGTCCAGGTGTACTCCTGGGCCTTGACGGTGATGAGCGGGTTCGCCTTCTCGAAGGCGGCCACGCGGGCGTCGAACTGGTCCTTGGCGTCCTTGCTCAGGCCCTTGTCGATCGCGACGGTGAGGGTGACCGGGCCGCTCAGGGTGGCGACGGCCGTGGGGCTGGTGCTCTTGTCGGCGGCACCGCTGTCGCCGCTGCTGCACGCCGCGAGGGTGCCGAGGCCGAGCACGCTCAGCCCGAGGACGGCGGCGGCGCGCCTCGTGATCGATGACTTCATCGTCTCTCCTTGGAGGTCCGGCAGGGTGGCCGGGGTCCGGGTGGGGGCGCTGGGGCGGCCGGGCGAACCCGGCAGGTTTAGCGCTACACGTTTAACGCTAAATGCCGATACGATCGGGCGTCAAGACGTCGAGCGAGCCCGGACGGTCACGATGTGGTCACGGCCCGTCGCCGGACTCGACGACCGCACCACGACAAGGAGGCACGGTGGCCCGGGTCACCCTCAAGGACATCGCCCACGAGGCCGGCGTCAGCGTCATGACCGTCTCGAACGTCGTCAACGGCAACCTCGGACGGGTCTCCGCCAGCACCGCCGAGGAGGTCCGCCGCGTCATCGCCGCCCGCGGGTACGTGCCCAACGGGTCCGCGCAGTCCCTCGCCGCAGGGCGGACCCGGCTCGTCGGGCTGCTCGTCCCGCCCGGCACCGAGGACCAGAGCCTTCTCGTCAGCGCCCACGACGTGAGCGTCGTCGGGGCCGTCGAGGCCACGTTGCGCCACCACGACAACCACCTCATGCTCCGCAGCGCCGGCACCGCCGACGACGTCCGCGAGTCCGTGCGGCGCTGGAACCTCGACGGCATCGTCGTCATGAACTACACCGACGCCGAGCTCGAGGACCTCGACCTCCCCCGCGACACCCCGGTCGTCCTGGTCGACGCGTACCAGCGCGAGGGCACCGACGCCGGCGCGGGTGCGGGCGCCGCCCCGGGCCCGGCCGGTGGGGCCGACGCCGGAGCGCGGGTGGTGCGCGTCGGGTCCGACGACGCCCAGGGCGGGCGCCTCGCCGCCGAGCACCTGCTCGCGCTCGGGCACCGCCGGATCGTGTTCTGCGGACCGACGACGACGCCCAGCCGCGTCGTCGCCGAACGCCTCCGCGGGTTCCGCGACGCGCTCGAGACCGCGGGCGTCGCATGGGACGACGCGCTCGTCGTGCCCGCCAACACGAGCTTCGAGGAGGGCCTGCGCGCCGGGGGCGTCGTCGCGGCCGAGCACCCGGACGCGACCGCCGTCCTCGCGACCGCCGACATCCTCGCCGCCGGCCTCGAGAAGGCCCTCGCGCGGGCGGGCCGGCGCGTGCCCGACGACCTCTCGGTCGTCGGGTACGACGACACCGACGTCGCCGAGTACGTGACCCCGAGCCTCACGACCGTCCGGCAGGACGTCGTCGCGAAGGGCCGCGCCGCGGCCACTCTGCTGCTGGAGATGATCGACGGCGGCCGCCCCGCCGATCCCCCGCGCCTCGGCGTCGAGCTCGTGGTCCGGGAGTCGACGGCCCCGCCCCCCAGCCCCTCCCCGACGTAGACCGGCCGCCCGCGTACCTCGCGACGTAGTACGGCGGCCGGACTACCTCGGCGTCGAGCGCGGGGCTGGACACGCCCTCCGGCGCCGAGCATGCGATGCCACACCAGTTCGACGTCGCGAGGGTGATGGCACCCTGGTCGGCTCGCGGGAGCGGTGGCCAACCGCATGGTCGTCGGATCGCCATCGCGGACCGTGGGTCACAGGTACGTCACGACTGGCGTCCGCGCAGGTCGGACCGTTGCCGCCGCTGCTAGCGTCGCGAGCACCAGGACGGACGAGGGGGTTCCGTGCACGCTCTGCGACACGCCCGCGCGGCGCGACTGACCGTCGCTCTGGCGGCGTCGTTCGCCCTGCTCCTGGCCCTCCCGACGACGGCCCACGCGGCCAAGCCCGTCGCACCGCCGGCTCCGCGCACCACCGCACCTGCGGCGGTCCTCGCGTCGATCTCGCCCGGCGGCCAGGCCTACCGCACTGCGGCGAAGACCGTCGCCGGTGAGGGCGACGAGACCCTGCCGTCATCACAGACCACGACGTTGGGGACGCCCCGGGCGGTCGTCGACTACGTCGACGGGGAACAGACGGGCGCCACTCTCGCCCGTGCCGAGCTGGTGTCCGAGTCGGAGCCGAGCGACCTCGAGTGGCTCGTCGTCGCGACCAAGGACGGCAGACCGATCGAGCTGTTACGCCTCGGGAGCGACGGCCACGTTGTCAGTGACGGGGCTCAGTCCGCGGAGAGGGGGCGCGCCCTCGAGGCTCTCCCGAGGGACGCGCTGGTCCTGGTGGCAGGGCCACCGGCGCAGCCGGCGTACTACACCGTGAGCGAGGACCGCCGCACCGTCACCCCGCTCGACGACGCAGCACGGGTCGCGTCGGGCAGCACGCCGCTCACGGTCGCCGCGTTCCGTGCGAACCAGCGCGCCGTCCACGCGCACTGGCTCGCCACGTCGCCCGGCCTGCCGGAGGAACCCGAGCAGGGTACGAACGTCGCGGTCATGCTCTCGATCCTGGGCGCGGCCGCGGTGGGAACGATCATCTGGGGTGTCCTGACCCGGCGCCGCCGGCACGTGACCCCGCACCCCGCGACATGACGCGATGTGACGTGACGTGACGAAGCAAGACCCCGAGAGGTCACGTCCGGCACCCAGCACACGATGGAATTGCAGAACCTGACCGCTCCCTGACGAAGCCCCCCGGCAAGCGCTCCCAGCGGCGGGAGCGTCGCCGCGCGGCGAGACCGGACGACAGCCTTCCCGACCTGGGGGAGACGGGACGACGACGGACGAGGGCGCGGGTCGGGGGTGTCGCGCGCGATCGTGGTCGGGTGGGTGGGAGGCCGCGAGGGACGAGTGGCCGGATGGAAGATCGCGCGCGCCACCCCCGCCCACGCCCGCCCCGACCACGACCCGTCCAGCCCCCAAGCAGAGTCACGAAGCGAGCCGCACAGCCCCTCCGCGCTCGACCTCCCACCGCGTCCCCACCTCGACGCCCGCCCCGATCCGCTGCAGGAACGCGTCGTCGTGGCTGACGACCACGAGCGCGCCCTGGTACCCGTCGAGGGCCTGGGCGAGCTGGTCGACGCTGGCGAGGTCGAGGTTGTTGGTGGGCTCGTCGAGGACGAGGAGCTGCGGCGGCGGGTCGGCGAGGAGCACCCGCGCCAGCGCGACGCGGAAGCGTTCTCCGCCGGACAGCGTCCGCACGGGCCGGTCGACGGTGGACCCGCGCAGCAGGAACCGCGCGAGCCGGTTGCGCACCTCCCCCGGGGTGAGCTCCGGGGAGGCGGAGCGCACGGTGTCGAGGACGCTGGCGTCGTCGCCGGGGAGGGTGAGGCGTTGGGCGAGGTAGCCGACCCGGTCGGTGAGCAGCCTTCCGCGCGGCTCGCCGGACGCGGCCCGGACGCCGAGCAGCTCCTCGATCAGCGTCGTCTTGCCGGCGCCGTTGGGTCCGCCGAGCGCGACCCGCTCCGGGCCCTGGAGCACGATCGGCCGGCCGTCGGCGCCGTCGAGCTCGAGCAGCCGCCGCCCGCTCGGGACCTCCGTGCCGGGGAGGTCGACGTGGATCGTGTCGTCGTCGCGGACGCGTGACTCGGCGTCCTCGACGGCGGCTCGCGCCTTCTCGAGGCGGTCGTCGGCGAGGGCGCGGGCGCGTCCGGCCGTGCCCTCGGCGGCGTTCTTGCGGGCGTTCGCGAGGATCTTCGGCATGTTCTCGGCGGCCTTCTTGCCCGCCTTGGCCGACCGGGCGATCTTGGTCTCGGCCTCGATGCGCTCACGCTTCTCGGTGCGCAGGCGCTGCTCCGCGGTCCGGACGGCGCGCGCGGCGGCCTCCTGCTGGACCGCGAGGTGCTCCTCGTACGCGCTGTACGTCCCGCCGTACACCTCGAGCGAGCCTTCGCGGAGCTCCGCGGTGGAGTCCATGAGGTCGAGGAGGGTCCGGTCGTGGCTGACGACGACGAGCGTCCCCCGCCAGGCCTCGACCATCGCGTAGAGGCGCGCGCGAGCGTCGCGGTCGAGGTTGTTGGTGGGCTCGTCGAGGAGCGTCACCGGGCTGTCCGCGAGCCGCAGGCCCGCGAGCGCCGTCAGGATCGTCTCCCCGCCGGACAGGGTCCGGGCAGGTCGGTCGAGGTCGGCGGCGTCGAGCCCGACGGACCGGGCGGCGTCGGCGGCGCGCTGCTCGACCTCCCAGTCGTCGGCGAGCGCGTCGAACGCCGCCTCCAGCTCGTCGGGGTCGGCGGTGCCCGACTCGATGAGCCGGAACGCGCGCAGCCGCGCCCCGACGCCGAAGAGGTCGGCGACGGACGCGCCCTCGTCGCGCACGGTCAGGTGCTGCGGGAGGTACGCGACGTCGCCGGTCGTGGTGACGCTCCCGGACGTGGGGACGAGCTCGCCCGCGACGAGGCGGAGGAGGGTGGACTTGCCGGCGCCGTTGCGCCCGACGAGGCCGGTGCGGCCGGTGGTGAAGGACGCCGTCAGGTCGCGGAGCGCGACGGTGCCGTCGGGCCAGGCGAAGGTGAGACGGGTGAGGACGACGGAGGGTGCGGCAGAGGGACGAAAGGCCATGGAAGGCTCCCGAGGTTCGGCGAAGGTGCGCCGACCACCCCTGCGAGCGTGGGCTCGAGCAGCGGGTGGGTCAGCGCGTGGACGCTGAGCGGGGAGCAGTCCTCACCGGGTGCCTTCCGTCGGGGGCAGGGGGATGCCCCGACGCGGTGGCGCGTGGGGGCACCTGACCACTGTCGCATGCCCCGGCGAACCACACCAGGGTTTATGCGGGTGGCGTCCGCCACCACCGGCGTACGGCGCCGGTTGCCGGTAGCGTCGGCGTCCGACGATCGGAGCACACGTGCGGCTGTGGAGCGTGCACCCGCGGTACCTGGACCGCCAGGGACTGACGGCGTGCTGGCGGGAGGCGCTGCTGGCGCAGGCGGTGCTCGCGGGCCGGACGACCGGGTACCGCAACCACCCGCAGCTCGAACGGTTCCGCGCGGACGTCGACCCGGCGCGCGCCGTCGGCGCGTACCTGGCGGCCGTGGCCGACGAGGCGAGCGCGCGCGGCTACCGGTTCGACCGTGGCCGCATCGACCAGCCCTCCGCCGACGGCGTCCCCGGCCCGATCCCCGTCACGGACGGCCAGCTCGCGCACGAGTGGCGCCACCTGCGCGCGAAGCTGGCGGCGCGCAGTCCCGAGGTCGCGTCCCGCTGGGCCGACGTCGTGGTCCCGGACCCGCACCCGTCGTTCGTCGTCGTGCCCGGTCCGGTCGCGTCGTGGGAGCGGGTCAGCGACGGTTCCGCTGCCGCCAGCGCGCGACCTCGGCCTCGACGTCCCGCAGCGGGGTGACGACCGGCGGGCCGCCCAGGAGCTGACGGCGCGCCTCGACGACGCGCCGGTTGAACTCCTCGAGCACCTCGCGGACGCGCGCCTCGGAGAACTCGCGGTCGAGGCGCTCGTCGAGCGCGGCGTCGTCCTTGCGCAGCTGGAAGGCCTCGGGGAGCACGCCCGTGATCTGCTCGCGCTCCACGAGCTGCTTGATCCACCAGTCCGGGTCGTGGTGGGTGCCGAGGCCCGGGATCGGCTTCCCGGCGAGCGGGAGGTCGTCGAACTCGCCGCGCTCGATGGCCTCGTCGACGAGGTGGTCCACCCAGCGCGACCGCAGCTCGAGCTGGTGCCGCGCCCGCAGGCGCGCCTGCGGCGAGTGCGGGTTCTCGGTCCGCCTGCCCTCCTCCTCCCGACGACGGCGCTCGGCACGCCGCTCCGCGGGCTCGGGGTCGCGGGGCGCACGCCGGGGCTCGGGGGCGGGCGCTGCGGCGTCGGGATCGGTCACGGCTCACTCCGAAGGTCGCGTCGTCCCACCGTAACCGAGGGCGGCGCGGCGGTTCGTGCCCGGACGCGACGCCGGCCCGCGGCCTCGCCGGTGGGCGGCAACCCACGCATGATCGCCCGCACGGCGTAGGACCCGAGGCACTGCGACGCTGGGCTGACGGTCCCGCGACACGGGGAGGTCGTCATGCGAGACACCAACACCGGGAACCCGCTGCTGGACGTCGCACGGCGGGTCGAGGAGGCGAGCGGGCTCGACGCCGTCGTCGACGGCATCAGACCCGAGCTCGCGCGGAGGCTCGCCGCGTGGCCGCGCGCGGCAGACGCGCTCCACGGCCGCTGGCTCGGCCACGCCCTCCACCCGCTGCTCACCGACTTCCCGCTCGGCTCGTGGATCGGGGCGACGCTCCTCGACCTCACGGGCGGCCCCGGGTCGCGACGGTCGGCCGACCGGCTCGTCGGTCTGGGCCTCGTCCTCGCCGTCCCGACCGCGCTGGCCGGGGCAGCGGACCGGGCGGCCTCCGACGACCGCCGGGTCGGGCGCGTCGGGGCGGTCCATGCGGCGCTCAACGGCGCGACCCTCGCGCTCTACGGCGGGTCGTGGCTGCTGCGCCGCCGGGGTCACCGCCGGTCCGGGGTGGCCGTGTCGCTCGTCGCCGGGTCGGTCGCCACGGCGAGCGGATACCTCGGCGGGCACCTGACCCTCCGGCTCCAGGCACCACCCGACGCGCTCAGCGACCCGGCGCCCGCGTCGGCTCCGTAGCGGCGTCGCGGAGGTCGCCGGTCGGTCCCCGCTCGGGCCGTACGTCGGCGTCGCCCTGCGACCAGAGCGACCGGTCAGCCATCGATCGCGAGCTCCTGCAGCTCGGCGGTCCGCTCGCCCCCGGCGTCGCCCGTGTTGACGGTGCCGCGGGGTTCGAGGAGCAGCGCGAGCACCTCGTCGTCGGCGCGCGGGCAGTGCTCGACGCCGCGGGGAACGACGTACACGTCGTCGGGCCCGAGCTCGACGTCGTGGCGGGTGCCGTCGGCGTCACGCTGCTGGATGACGAGGCGTCCGGACCGCACGAGGAAGAGCTCGTCCGTCTCGGGGTGGCTGTGCCACACGAACTCGCCGTGGAGCCGGACGACCTTGACGTCGTAGTCGTTGACGCTCGCGAGGCGCCGGGGCTGCCACGGCTCGGCAAAGGAGGAGAACGCGGTCGCGATGTTCACGGGGTCGGCCATGACCCGACCGTAGACGCATCACTGCGCGCGAGCACGGGGCACCGGCACGGCGACGACGGGGTCTCCGCCCGTCCGGCGAGCGGACGGGCGGAGACCCCGTGGTGGGCGCGCGGTGTGTGGGCGCCGGGTCAGTGGCGCCGGTGGCGGGGCGCCGGGAGGGTGACGTCAGCCGGCGGCGGTCGCCGTCGACGACGGGACGCGCCAGGCGGAGATGTCCACGACGGCCTTCGAGAGCTTGTTCTCCGCGAGGAACTCGTCGGTTCCCTGGAGGAGCTTCAGCCCCTTGTCGGTGAAGGGCTCGGCCGGGTAGAGCGTGACCGGCTGGGCGACCTTGACGACGTCGACGGTGGTCTTGGACGCCTTGGCCGCGAACTCGTAGAACGCGTCGGGGTCGGCGTTGATCTCGCCGATCGCCTTGCTGCGCGCGGCGTTCCAGGCGTCGGGGAGGCCGGGGTGGGCGGCGAGCTCGGACTTCGTGATGATGGTCGCCCCCGTGCCGAGCAGGTCGGTGTGGTCCTCGGACGCCTTGTCGATCACCGGGTAGCCCTGGGCCGTGAGGACGCCCGTGAGCTGACCGGCGGGCGCGGCGTACGCGGCGATGCCCCCGGACTGCAGGGACGCGACGGCGTTCGTCGTGTAGACGTGCGTGATCTTCACGTCGTCGTACAGGCCCTTCTGCTGGAGCAGGGCCACGAGGTACCGGTACATGTACGAGCCGACCTGGGTCGCGATGGTCTTGCCCTTGAGGTCCTCGAGGCTGGTGACGCCCTTGGCGCCGACGAGCCAGGCGTCCTGCCCGACGGCGGACTGGTTGACGAGATAGGTGTCGATCCCGCTGGCCTTCGCGGTCAGGGCCGGGGTGTCGCCGAGCGTCGCGAGGTCGATCGAGCCGCCCTGGACGGCGGCGCTGAGGTCCGGCCCGTTCTTGAACGGCACCCACGAGATCTTGCCGATCCCCGCGCTCTTGAGCGCGGGCAGCAGCTCGTCGTGCGCGTCGGCCCAGCCCTCGGGCCCGGCCGGGTTCGGCGTGTTGGAGATGAAGCCGACGCGCAGGGTCGCGCCGCCGTCGGCGGCCTTCGCGTCGCTCGTCGAGGAGCAGGCGGCGAGTGTGCCGGCGAGCGCCCCCGCGAGGACGACGGCGGCCACGGCGGACGTGCGGCGGCGTGCGCCCGACGGGCGCGTGCGGGTACGGAAGAGGCTCATGGTGTTCCTTCGGGGTCGGGGGCGCCGGGGGCGCGGGTGCTACTGGAAGCGCTGCGGGAGGTGCGGGCGGGCGAGCTCGGTGAGCTCGCCGTTGCGGTCGCGGAGGCTGCCGGGCCGGCGGCCCTTGCCCCAGCCGATCCACTCGCGGTACTCGCCGAGCCTGCCGGCCGCCTCGAGGACGTCCTCATTGCGGTAGGGCGAGCCCTCGGGGGCGGGGTCGGCGAGAGGTGCCACGAACAGGGCGTCCGTGGGGCAGTGCGCCTCGCACATGAAGCAGGTCTGGCAGTCCTGCTGCCGGGCGATGACGGGGTGCCCGCCGGGCACCTCGTCGAAGACGTTGGTCGGGCAGACCTCGACGCACTTGTTGCAGTCGATGCAGCGCGACGGTGAGACGAGCTCGATCACGACGCCCGCTCCTCCTCTCGTACCGGGACCTCGGGGCGGGTCCACACCTCGTCGAGACCGCCCACGCGGATGCGGTGGGTGAGGCGCTCGTCGAGGTCGGGGTGGTCGTCGCGCCGGTGGATGACGCGCGACTCGGGCCGGGCCAGGGCGGCCCGGTACATCCAGCGGGCGTGCGCGACCATCGCCGCGGCCTCGCGCGCCTTGACGGGCTCGGTGGACGCGTCGAGGTCCGGCACCGCGTCGGTCCACAGCGCGTCGAGGCGTGCGAGGGACCCCCGCAGCCCGTGCTCGGTGCGGAACAGGTTCCGCTCGAGCGGGATGACCTCGGCCTGGACGTCGCGGATCACCTCGCGCGGCGCCGTCGTGCCCCGCCGCCCCGCGCCCGACGACGGCGCTCCCGTTCCCGCCGTGGCCTCGCCTCGGCCGGTGGTCGGGCGGGCAGCCGCGCCGCGCCGTCGGGCGAAGGACGCCGCCGCGGCGCCCGCCCAGGTCCCGGACGAGATCGCCCAGGCGCCGTTGTGGCTGCCGCCGCCCGACACCGCGCCGGTGATCAGCTCGCGCGTCGCCACGTCGCCCGCGGCGTAGAGGCCGGGGACGGTCGTCTCGCAGCCGTCCCCCACCACGGCGAGGCCGCCGGTGCCGCGGACCGTCCCCTCGAGGACGAGCCGCACCTCGAACAGGTCGGTGAACACGTCGATCCCGGCCTTGTCGTAGGGCAGGAAGAAGTTGGGCTGGGACCAGCGCAGGGCGTCGTGCAGCTCGGGCGGCGCGAGGTCGAGGCGCGCGTACACCGGGGAGCCGCTGGCGAGCGTGCGGGCCACGACCTCCCGCCCGGAGAAGCCGGCGGCGTCGATGGGGTTCCGGTCGCCGTCGTAGTAGGTCGCGAACTGGTACATGCGGCCCTTGGTCTGCGCGCCGAACCCGGGCGCCATCCCGTAGACGGAGGAGAACTCCATGCCGGACAGCTCGGCCCCGAGCTCCGCGGCCATGAGGTGGCCGTCGCCGGTGTCGGGGTTGCAGCCGAGCGCCCCCGAGAGGAACGCGCAGCCGCCCGTCGCGAGCACGACGGCGCCCGCGCGCACGGTCCACGGCGCGTTCCCGCGCTGGCGCTGGACGCCCGTCGCCCCGACGACGACGCCGTCGGCGTCCTGGACGAGCCCCTGCGCGGGGCTCTGGTCGAGGACGGTCACGCCCGCGCGGAGCACCTGGCGCCGCATCAGCCGCATGTACTCCGGCCCCTGGAGCGAGCTGCGGCGCAGCCGCCCGGCGGGGTCCGTCGGGTACGGGTAGCCCCAGGCCTCGAGGTCGCCGACCCGGTCCCAGGTCTCCGCGACGAGCCGGCGCAGCCACGCGCGGTCGGTCAGGTGGGCGCCCCGCTCCTCGCGGGCGAGGACGGCGCGCTCGCGCTGGTCGCCCTCGTCCGGGACGTACCAGAGGTTGTTGCCACCCGCCGCGGCGGCGCCGCTCGTCCCGACGAACCCCTTGTCCGCGAGGACGACGCGCGCGCCCGTCCCGGCGGCGGCGAGCGCGGCCCAGGTCCCGGCCGGGCCGCCCCCGAGCACGAGGACGTCGGCGTCGAGCGTGTCGGGCTCGGCGGCAGCGGCCGACGAGCCCGCGGGCCCGACCGGACCCAGCGCGGTGATGCGGCGGCGGCTCACGACGCCTCGCCGTCGTGCACGCCGAGCCAGCCGAGCAGGCGGCCGCGCTGCTCGGCGTACTCCGCGGAGCCGTGCGCGCGGTCCCCGACGACGGGCACGTCGTGCTCGATCCGGCCGTGCGCCATGACGAGGACGCGGTCGGCGAGCAGGAGCGCCTCGTCGACGTCGTGCGTGACGAGCACGACGGCCGGCCGGTGGGCGTGCCACAGCTCGCGGACGAGCTCCTGCGCGGTGAGGCGCGTGAGGGCGTCGAGCGCGCCGAACGGCTCGTCGAGGAGGAGCAGGTCGGGCTGGCGGACGAGCGCCCGCGCGAGCGACGCACGCTGCGCCTCGCCGCCCGACAGCGTGCCGGGCCAGGCGTCCGCACGGTGCTCGAGCCGCACCTCGCGCAGCGCGGCGAGGGCGGTCTCGCGCGTCGCGCCGGGCACGCCGAGGACGACGTTGCGCCAGACCTTCTTCCACGGCAGCAGGCGCGGCGCCTGGAACGCGACGGCGCGGTTGCGCGCGACCGTCACGTCCCCGGTGACGCCGCCGTCGAGGCCGGCGAGCACGCGCAGGAGCGTCGACTTGCCGCAGCCGCTCGCACCGAGGAGCGCGACGAACTGTCCGGCCGGGACGGCGAGGTCGAGGTGCTCGATCACGGTCGTGGCCGAGGTACCGCTGCCGAAGGTGCGCCCGAGGCCGCGGACGTCGACCGCGAGCTCCCCGCCGGCCGCGCCGTCGGTACGGGTGACGGTGGGCTCGGGGGCGGAGGTCGCGGTCATCGGGTGGCTCCCTGGGCGTCGTCGGGGGTGAAGGTCTGCCGCCACGGGAGGAGCACGCGCTCCAGGACGCGGACGACGAGGTCGGCGAGCAGGCCGAGCAGCGCGTACACGACAAGGCAGACGACGATCGTGTCGGTCTGCAGGAGCTCCTGGGCCGACGTCATGAGGTACCCGATGCCGCTCGTCGCGCTGATCTGCTCGGCGAACACGAGCGCGAGCCACGAGACGCCCAGCGCGATCCGCACGCCGACGAGGAGCTGCGGGAGCGCGGCCCCCACGACGACGTGCCGGACGAGCCCGAGCCGGCCGAGGCCGAGCGTGCGGCCCGCCTCGACGAGCCCCGGGTCGACCTGGCGGATCCCCGCGGACAGGTTGATGTAGACGGGGAACGTCACCCCGAGCGCGATGAGGACGACCTTCGGCAGCTCCCCGACGCCGAGCCAGATGATGAGCAGCGGCACGATTCCCGCGAAGGGCACGGTCCGGAGCATCTGGACGGGCGCGTCGACGAGGTCCTCGCCGATCCGCGACAGCCCGCTCACGAGCGCGAGCACGACGCCCACGACGAGCCCGAGCGCGAACCCCACGAGGACGCGGTGCAGGGAGGTCCCGATCGCGGCGGGCAGCTCGCCGTCGGCGATGAGGTGGCCCGCGGCACGGGCCACGTCCACGGGCGAGCCGAGGAACGTGCGGGGCAGGCGTCCGGTCACGGCCGCGAGCTGCCAGACCGCGAGGATCACGACGACGCCGCTCAGGCGGGCGATCGCGCGGGGGACGCGGAACCGGCGGCGCCGGTCGGCACTGCTGGTCAGGCGCTCGACGGGGAGCTCGCGCGCTGCGGTGGCGCGGTCGCCGGGCGGCGCCTCGACGGGACGAGCGGTGAGGGTCATGGCTGCTCCAACGGGTCGTGACGCGACGGTCGTGAGCGGGGTGGGGTGGGCCCTGGCGGCAGGGCGGAGGGCGAGCCGCACGACGGCGGCGGCTCGCGGCCGTCCGGATCGGGGCGGCAGGCGCGGGGTCGCGGAAGGGAGTGCTGAGGGGCGCGGAGCGCTCAGGCTCGACAGGCCGGCCGACAGCACCGGCACGACGTCGAGCGCGCGGCGAGGTGCTCGCGGTCGGGGGTGCCGGGCGTGGTCATGCGGCGACCGTACGCGAGTCGGCTCAGTTCTTAACCGGAACGCTTAGGAATGATCGAGTGTTAACGGATCCGCTCGAGGGGTGGAGTCACACTGTCTCGCCGTGCGAGACGTCGGCCTCGGGCGCCCCAGCGAGAGCGGGGTCGCGCTACGAGGCGGCGACCGGGGCGGACGGGCGCAGGACGATCGCGCCGTCCTCGACGACCGCGCGCACGTCGGCGAGCGAGCCGACCACCCAATCGGCTTCCGCGAGCTCGGACACGGGGTACGTCGTCGTGAGCGCGAGGACGCGCATGCCCGCGGCCTTGCCGGCGGCGATCCCGGCCGGCGCGTCCTCGACGACGACGCACGCGTCGACCTCGAGGATGTCGAGCCCGTCGGCGGCCTGGAGGTAGGGCTCGGGGTGCGGCTTGCCCAGCTCGACGTCGTCGGACGTCACCAGCACGGGAGGCAGGGGCAGCGCGAGCGCGTCGACGCTCGACCCGGCCAGGCGGCGGTCGCCGCTCGTGACGATCGCCCACGCGTCGGAGGCGTCGCGCGCGAGCGTCGTGACGAGCTCCTCGGCTCCGGGCATCCAGCGCACGTGGCCGGCCGCGGGGTCGGCCATGCGCAGGAGGAGCTGGTCGGTGAGCGCGGCGCGCTCGGCCTCGTCGAGGCGCCCGGGCAGCGCGAGCTCGAGGGCCTGCGCACCGGGGATGCCGTGGATGTACGGCTCGATCGTCGAGAAGGGGACCCCGAGCTCGTCCGCGCCCCAGCGCCAGGCGGCCTCGACCTTCTCGGTGGTGTCGACGAGGGTCCCGTCGAGGTCGAGGAGGAGGGCGGCGGCGCGGACGCCGTCGGCGGGCAGCGGGGCGGGACTCACGCGCCCAGACTACCGGCGGGGTCTTGATAGGTGACCAGACGGTCACCTATGGTGGAGGCATGGAGGACGACGACGCGGTCTTCAAGGCGCTCGCCGACCCGACCCGGCGCCTCCTCCTCGACACGCTCCTCGGCCGCCCCGGCGCGAGCCTCACCGAGCTCGAGTCGGCGGTTGCCGCGGAGGGCGTCGCGATGACACGCTTCGGCGTCATGAAGCACCTCAAGGTGCTCACCGAGGCCGGGCTCGTGGTGACGCGCCGCGACGGACGCCGCACGCTCCACCACCTCAACCCCGTGCCCATCCAGATCGTCCACGACCGGTGGATCACCCGGTTCACCGAGGGGCCCGCCCAGGTGCTCGCGGACCTCAAGCACACGCTGGAGGACCAGCCATGACCACGCCCCCGCCCGTCCCCGCTCCCGTCCGCAGCGGCGACGCGCCCCTCACCCCCGCCGTCACGACGACGCAGGTCTACCAGGTGATCATCCGCGCCACCGCCGAGGCCGTCTGGGCCGCGCTGGTCGACCCCGACCAGACGTCGCGCTACTTCCACCGCGCCCGGATCGAGGTGGTCGGCGACCGGATCGTCTCGCACGGGCCGGCCGGCGAGCTCTGGACCGACGGCGCGATCCTCGAGAGCGACCCGCCCCACCGGCTCGTGCACGAGTGGCGCTCGCTCTACGACCCGGTCGGCGCCCTGGAGCCCGCGAGCCGCGTGACCTGGCAGCTCGACGACCGCGGCGACGGCACCGTCCTGCTCACGGCCGTGCACGACCGGCTCGAGGGCTCGCCGCACACCGCGTCGAGCGTGTCCGGCGTCGGGTGGGCGACCGTGCTGAGCGGGCTCAAGACCCTGCTCGAGACGGGCGAGCCGCTCGTGCGCTGACGGGCGGTAGCGCCGGCGGCCACACGGGCACCGGCCGGCGACCAGGGTGCGCGCCAGGGTGCCCGACGGACGCGCCGCCACCCCGCCCGGGCGGACGGTCGGCGTATGGCAACGACGACCGTCCCCCGCCCCGCCCTCGGCGTCGTCCCGGTGCGCGCGAGCCACCGGGTCACGATGTTCGAGATCTTCTTCGACCTCGTGTTCGTCTTCTCGATCACGCGCGTCGTCGCGTACCTCGAGGAGGACCACGCCACCGCGGCGCCCGTCCAGGGCCTCCTCCTGCTCCTGCTGCTCTGGTGGGCGTGGTCGGCGTTCACGTGGCTGGGGAACCGGGTCCGGGCGGACCGCGGCTTCGTCAAGCTCGGCATGGTCGCCGCGATGGCGGGGCTGTTCCTCGCAGGCGTCGTCGCGCCGGGCGCGTGGGAGCACGGCGGGCCCGTCGACGCGCCGCTCGTCCTGGCGCTCGCATTCGCGGCGGTCCGCGTCACCTACGTGCTCCTGTTCCGCGCCGCGGCCCGGGACGACGCGCGCCTGCGCACCCAGGTCACGCTCGACGCCGTCCCGCAGGCCGTCTCCGCCGTCCTCCTCGTGGTGGGCGCGCTGCTCGGCGGGAGCACGCAGACGGTGCTCTGGTCGTGCGCGCTGCTCGTCGACTTCGCGGGCGGGCGCATCACGTCGGGGTACCGGGGGTGGCGCGTCGTGAGCCCCGGCCACTTCGTCGAGCGGCACGGGCTGGTCGTCATCATCGCGTTCGGCGAGACCCTCGTGTCGGCCGGCACGGGAGCGGGCGACCATGTGATGCGCTGGCCCGTCGTCGCCGCCGGGAGCCTCGGGTTCCTGCTCGCCGCGACGCTCTGGTCCGCGTACGCGGCCCGGCTCGCCGGTGCCGCCGGCGGCGTGCTCGCCGCCGCGTCGACGCGGCGCCGGGCCGAGCTCGCGCGCGACGGCTACGCGCTGGCGCACGCTCCCGTCGTCGTCGGCATCGTCGCGCTCGCGCTCGGGCTCCGGCTGCTCCTCGCCGACGCCGACGCCGGCACGCCGGCCGGGTGGCGCGCCACCGCCGCCCTCGCCGGGGGCGCGGCGCTGTACCTGCTGGCGCTCGAGGCCTTCCGCTGGATCATGCTCCGCGAGGTCCACGCCGTCCCGCTGCTCGGCGTCGTCGCGCTCGTGGACGTCGCCCTCGCCACGCACGCCGGGCCCGCTCTCCTGGCGCTCGCGCTGGTCACGGCCGTCGTCGTGACGGTCGTGGCGGTCGAGCAGGTGGCCGGCCGGAGGCTGCAGGAGCCGCTCCGGCGTTGAGGCTCAGGCGTTGAGGCCGAGGCCCTTGCGCCCCTTCGCGAAGTACGCGATCGGCCCGACCCAGTTCGCGAGCATCGCGACGCCCCACGCGAGCTTCGGGCCCTCGACCTCGTCGGCGGACCGCTTCGCGAGGTCGCGATAACCCGCCACCGTGAGCGAGATCTGGACGAGCGACACGATCACCACCAGCGCCTTCTTGCCGCCGCTGAGCTCGCTCCAGGACTTCTTGCGTGCCATGGGCACCCCTCCCGTGTCGGTCGGACGACGATCCGTCCCGACGACGCTACGCGTCCTTCACCCCGTGCGCGCGACGGCGCCCGCGGCCCCTGCCCCGGCGCGCCGCGTGGCCGGGCGGCGGGCGCTCCGCCAGAGTCGGGGCAGGCCACGTCCGGCCCCCACCGAGGAGGGATCCACGCATGCAGGCAGTCAAGCTCGTCGGACCGCACACCCTGGAGCTCCAGGACGTCCCCGTCCCCGACGTCGGGCCGGACGAGGTCCTCGTCAAGGTCGCCGGTGCCGGGCTGTGCCACTCGGACCTCCACGTGCTGCACATGGGCGACGAGTGGCCCTTCTTCGGGAACACGGTCGGGCACGAGGGCGCGGGCGCGGTCGAGCGCACCGGCTCGGACGTCGAGGGACTCGCCCCGGGCGACGCCGTGCTCGTGAGCGTCATCTGGGCGTGCGGCCGCTGCCGCGCCTGCGTCGAGGGCCGCGACAACGCGTGCCAGGTCAACGGCAGCCGGCTCCAGTTCCCGACGACGCCCGGCCTCGGCCCCGACGGCGCCATGGCCGAGTACATGGTCGTCAAGGCGCGCCACCTCGACCCGCTGGGAGACCTCGACCCCGTGGCCGCGGCGCCGCTCGCCGACGCCGGCGTCACCCCGATGCACGCGATCAACAGCGCCCGGGCACACCTCGTCCCCAGCTCCACCGCGGTCGTGCTCGGTGTGGGCGGCCTCGGGCACCTGGGCCTCCAGATCCTCACCGCCACGACGGGCGCCCGCGTCGTCGCGCTCGACACCGACCCGGCCAAGCTCGACCTCGCCCGCGAGCTCGGGGCGGACGTCGTGCTGCCGAGCGACGCCGACGCGGCCGCCGCGATCCTCGACCTCACGGACGGCTACGGCGCGGACGCCGTCTTCGACTTCGTCGGCGTCCAGCCGACCGTCGACCTCGCGACGTCGGTCGTCGCACCTGAGGGAGCGCTCCGGTTCGTCGGCCTCGGCGGCGGAAGCTTCACCTTCACGTCCGACCCCGGTACCGAGGTGCTGCCCTGGGGCGTGAACGTCCAGCGGTCGTACGGCGGCACGCGCGCCGACCAGCTCCAGGTGATCGCGCTCGCACAGCAGGGCAAGCTTGCCGTCGAGGTGCAGCGCTACCCGCTCACCGACTTCCAGCGGGCCTTCGACGACCTCGAGGCGGGTCGGGTCACGGGCCGGGCGGTGCTGATCCCGTAGCCGGCGTCCTACCCACGCAGCCAGGCATGACGGGCCTCGCCCGCGGGGGGACCACCCCGTGGGCTCTCAGCCGGCGAGCGAGGCTGCGGTCGACCCGCGGACGACGAGCGTCGTCGCGAGCTCCTCGCGCGGCGCCTCGGCGTCCGGCACGAGCGGGTCGACGCTGATCCGCAGCAGCATCCGCAGCGCCGCCTCGCCCATCTGCCCGATGGGCTGGCGGACCGACGTCAGCCCGGGCCGGACCCACTCGGCCTCGGGGAGGTCGTCGAACCCGACGACGGCGACGTCGTCCGGGATGCGGAGCCCGGCGGCCGCCGCGGCGTCGTACACGCCGAGGGCCATCGTGTCCGAGCAGGCGAAGACGGCGGTGGGCCGGTCCGGGCCGGCCAGGAGGTCGGCTGCGAGCGCCGCGGCGCCGGCGCGGGTCCAGTCGGCGTGCGCCACCGCGGTCTCGGGGAGCGCCACGTCGGCCTCCGCCAACGCCGAGCGGAAGCCGTCGACGCGCGCCTGGCTGTAGAGGTGCCGGCGCCGGCCCGCGAGGACGGCGAGCCGGCGGTGCCCGAGGGCGAGGAGGTGCTCCGCGGCCGTGCGGCCGCCGGTCCAGTTCGTCGCGCCGACGCTCGGCACGGTCCGGGGCGGCTGGGTCACGGGGTCGAGCAGCACGACGGGGATGCGCGCGGCCGCGAGCGCCGCGAGCTGCTCGCTCGTGGTGTCGACGAGCGCGACGACCGCGCCGCGCGAACCGCGCGCGAGGAGCCGGGCCAGCCAGGTGTCGTCGGGCTGGTGGGCGACGGAGACGACGACGTCGAGCCCGGCTGCCGCGGCGGCCCGCTCGACGCCGCTGAGCGCGCGGTTGGCCCAGGTGCCGTCGACCCCGCTGAGGACGAGGTCGACGAGCTGCGGCCCTCCCCCGCTCAGGGCGGCCGCTCGACGCGCGCGACCGCGGTACCCCAGCTCCTCGACGGCGCGCATGACCCGTGTGCGGGTCGCGGCGGAGACGTCGGAGCGGCCGCGGAGGACCTTGGAGACCGTGGGGACGGTCGTGCCGGCTGCGGCAGCGACGTCCGCGAGGGTCACGGGGCGTTCGGAGGACACGCCGCGACGCTAGTCCCACCCGTATAAGTTGCGCAACTTCTTCGCCGACACGTCTTCGCTCAACACCCTTGTTGTCAGCACTCCGCCGTGACAGACTTCCGGGACCTCTGAAGAGAATCGTCGCAAAGTTGCGCAACATGAGGAGTTCCAAATGACAGACCACAGGCAGAGACGCGCGCTGGTCGTGCGCGGAGGGTGGGACGGGCACCAGCCGGTCGAGACGACCGACTCGTTCGTCCCGTTCCTCACCGGGCACGGGTACGACGTCCGCGTGGAGGACACCACCGCGGTCTACGCGGACGCCGCGGTCATGGCGGACGTGGACGTCGTGGTCCAGACCGTGACCATGAGCAGCATCACCGGCGAGGAGCTCCAGGGGCTCACCGCGGCCGTCCGCACGGGCACGGGGCTGGCCGGCTGGCACGGCGGTATCGCCGACTCGTTCCGGAACAGCTCGGACTACCTGCACCTGGTCGGTGGCCAGTTCGCGACCCACCCCGCCAAGGCGCCGCGCGAGGAGCTGGCCGGCGACGCGACCGACAACTACGTGCGGTACACGGTCGAGATCGTCCCGGAGAAGGCCGATCACCCGATCGTGGCCGGGCTGAGCGACTTCGAGCTGACCACCGAGCAGTACTGGGTGCTCACCGACGAGTACAACGACGTGCTGGCGACCACGACGCTCGCCGCGCCGGACTTCCACCCGTGGCACCGGCCCGTCACGTGCCCGGCCGTGTGGACGCGGCTGTGGGGCGAGGGCCGCGTGTTCGTCTCCACCCCCGGGCACAGCCTCGACGTCGTCGAGGACCCGAACGTCCGGACCATCATCGAGAGGGGAATCCTGTGGGCCAGCCGCTGAGGATCGGCATCGTCGGCGTCGGAGCGATCTCCGGCGCGTACCTGCGCACCTTCGAGCACCTCGAGGCCGTGCGGCTGGTCGCCGTCGCGGACCTCGACGCCGCCCGCGCCGCAGCCGTCGCGGCCGAGCAGGGAGTCCGCGCGCTCACCGTCGACGAGCTGCTGGCCGACCCCGAGGTCGACGTGGTGCTCAACCTGACCATCCCTGCCGCGCACGCCGACATCGCCCTGCGCGCGATCGCCGCGGGCAAGGGCGTCTACGGCGAGAAGCCGCTCGCGGCAACCCTGGACGAGGCGCGCGCGGTCGTCGAGGCGGGCCGGGCCGCGGGCGTGCGTGTCGCGTGCGCTCCTGACACCGTCCTGGGGACCGGCGTGCAGACGGCCCGCAAGGCCATCGACGACGGCCTGGTCGGCACCCCCGTCGCGGCCACGGCGACCATGGTGACGCCGGGCCACGAGCGCTGGCACCCGAACCCGGACTTCTACTACCAGCCGGGCGGCGGGCCGCTGCTGGACATGGGCCCGTACTACGTGACCGCCCTGGTCACGCTCCTCGGCCCGGTCGAGTCGGTGGTCGGGAGCGCGAGCCGGGCCCGGGCGACGCGGACGATCGGGTCGGGCCCGCGCGCGGGCGAGAGCGTGCCCGTCGACGTCGACACGCACGTGACCGGGATCCTCCGGCACGAGTCGGGCGCGCTGTCGACGCTCGTGATGAGCTTCGACGCCGTCGCCACGCACGCGTCGTGCATCGAGGTCCACGGCGACGGGGGGTCGCTCGTCGTGCCGGACCCCAACGGGTTCGACGGGACCGTCGAGCTCCACCGCCTCGGCGGTGCCTGGGAGGAGCTCCCGGTGAGCGCCGGGTACCGCGGCGCGGCCCGGGGGTACGGGCTCGCGGACCTCGCGGCGACACCCGAAGGCGCGACGGCCCGAGCGAACGGCGACCTCGCCTACCACGTGCTCGACATCATGACGTCGCTGCTCACGGCCGCCGAGAAGGGCACCTCGGTCACCCTCACGAGCACGTGCGAGCGGCCGCCCGCCGTCCCGCTCTCGGACGCCCCGCGCGTCTGACCACGCACCGCCCCACCCCGACGCCGCCCGGCGAGGACGCACGGTCCTCCCCGGGCGGCGCCGTCGTCCGCGGGGGTCTCCCGTGGTCCGGACCTACGACGCCTCGACCACCGACAGGACGTTCCCCGCCGGGTCCGTGAACCAGGCGATGAGCGGCCCGCCGCCCCGGAACACGCCGTCGTCGTCGGTCGCCAGCGGCGTCCCGGCGTAGTGCTCGAACCCGACACCCAGGGACGTGAGCTCCGCGATCTTGGCCGTCACGTCCGCGACGGGGAAGTTGAGGACCGTGAACGTCGCGGGCTGGTGCGCGGCGCCCTTGTCGTACACGAACACGCCCGAGTCCCCCGGCACGAGGATCCGCATCCCCATCTCGTCGCGCTCCACGCGCAGCCCCAGGACGTCCGCGTAGAAATGCTGCGCGGCGTCGAGGTCGTCGACCGAGAACCCGCTGAAGCAGCTGTCGAACAGTGCGGCCATGCTGTCCTCCTCCTTCACCCCCGGTCGGCGGTCGACCAGGTGCGGGCCGGCTCGTCCGGCCCGTCGGTAGAGACTCGTCCAGCGTCCCGCAGTCATCGCATGCGTGCCCCTCCCGCGCCGCCGCGCGTGTGACGATGGGGGCGTGCTCGCGCCCGCCCGTCCGCTCGTGTCGAGCCGGTCGTTCCGGCTCGCGGCGCCCGTCGACGTGCGCGCGACCCTCCTCCCCCACCGTCGGGGGCCGCTCGACCCGGCCTTCCAGGTCGGGCCCGACGGCGCCGTCTGGCGGGCGACACGCACCCCCGAGGGCACCGCGACCCTCCGGATCCTGCCGACCGGCCCCGACTCCGTGACGGCGACCGCGTGGGGCGCGGGCGCCGAGGCCGCGCTCGACGCCGTGCCCGGGCTGCTCGGCGACGACGACCCCGAGGACTTCGACCCGCCCCCCGGCCGCGTCCGCGACGCGTGGCGGCGGACCCGGACGGTCCGGATGACGCGCAGCGGGAACGTCCTCGAGGCCGTCGTGCCCGCCGTGATGGAGCAGCGGGTCGTGACCCGGCAGGCCCACGACGCGTGGCGCTGGCTGCTGCGCAAGCACGGCGAGCCCGC
>Ga0180221_1000875_pt1 | contig 22869 bp, 18 predicted proteins | sample eDN5th37CKraftMG_FD_151339 | JGI IMG/M metagenome (GOLD analysis project Ga0180221, IMG submission 151339) | Enriched Miracle-Growth compost microbial communities from Emeryville, California, USA - eDNA 5th pass 37_C Kraft MG (version 2) (version 2) ...
CGAAAGTCGCCGAAGCGCTCCGGAAGATCACGCCAGGGTATGCCCGCGCGATAGCGGTACAGCACGGCTTCAACGAACCGCCGATTGTCCTTCGCCGTCACCCCGACATGCCCGGGCCGGCCGGGCAGAAGAGGCTCGATGCGAACCCATTGATCGTCTCGAAGTCCATAGCGTCGGGTCATTGAACGGCTGCGCTCGCAAGAAAACCCAAGCTTCGCTTATCTAGTCAATTGATGACAGGCCCTAGCGGGTGCCGCGCACCACGATGGTCTTGCCGGAGACGTCGATCATGCGCTGCTCCTCCAGCTGCTTGAGCACGCGGCCGACCATCTCGCGCGAGCAGCCGACGATGCGGCTGACCTCCTGGCGGGAAATGCGGATCTGGGTGCCGTCCGGGTGGCTCATCGCGTCCGGTTCCTGGCACAGGTCCAGCAGGGTGCGCGAGATGCGGCTGGTGACGTCCATGAAGGCCATCCGGCTCACCTGGCGCGAGGTGCGCAGCAGGCGGTGGGTGAGCTGCGAGCCGATCGCGAACAGGATCTTCGGGCATTCCTCGCGCAGCGGTCCCTCCATCAGCTGGAACAGCCGCTCGTAGCTGATCTCGGCCATCTCGCACGGGGTGCGCGTGCGCACCATCGACTCGCGCTGCGCCTGTTCCACGAACAGCCCCATCTCGCCGATGAACTGGCCGCGGTTGATGTAGGCCAGGATCAGCTCGCGCCCCTGCTCGTCCTCGGTGCACACCGCCAGCGAGCCGTCCACCACGTAGTAGAGCGTGTTGGCCGGGTCGCCGGGGCGGATGATCGCGGTCTTGCCCGGGTAGCGGCGGCGGTGGCATAGCGCCAGGAAGCGCTCCATCGAGGCCGGGTCGGGCGCGAAGCCGAGCGGCGCCTGGGAGCGTTCGAAAGCCTGCTGGAGTTGATATTTGAGTTGCGCCACGGATCGGTTACCGAATGAAGTTGCTGTTGCCGGACGCCGCCGCCGTGACGGCGGCCGGAGTGAACCTGACTTTCCCCTGATCCGGGCATTATGGCAAACCCCGCCGGCTTGCCGAAGGTTCTGTTTTTCGAAATTTTGCCGCATACTTCGCAGTCTTTCGGCCGCGCGCCCGTAACGCGGCCGTCCGTGGGACGGCGCGGAATGAGGGTTCCGCGCCGTCCGGTCGTCCAGCGGGGACCCTTGCTGCTAACCCGCCTCATCTGCTGGCCGCGTCCCGGCCATGGAGAGTCGCCGTGGTGAAACCGCTCCCGCGCCTGCGCCTGCAGGGCTTCAACAACCTGACCAAGGCCCTGAGCTTCAACATCTACGACATCTGCTACGCGGTGTCGGAGGACCAGCGCCGCCGCTACATCGAGTACATCGACGAGCAGTACGACGCCGACCGCCTGACCCAGATCCTCACCGACGTGGCGGAGATCATCGGCGCGAACATCCTCAACATCGCGCGCCAGGACTACGACCCGCAGGGCGCCTCCGTCACCATCCTCATCTCCGAGGAGCCGGTGGTGGAGAAGCTCGGCCGCGACACCATCTCCGACGCGGTGGTGGCGCACCTGGACAAGAGCCACATCACCGTCCACACCTACCCGGAGACGCACCCGCACAACGGCATCGCGACCTTCCGCGCGGACATCGACGTGGCCACCTGCGGCGTGATCTCGCCGCTGAAGGCGCTGAACTACCTGATCGACAGCTTCGAGTCGGACATCGTGATCTGCGACTACCGCGTGCGCGGCTTCACCCGCGACGTGCGCGGCAAGAAGCACTTCATCGACCACAAGATCAACTCGGTGCAGGATTACCTGGCGCGGCACATCAAGCAGAAGTACGAGATGTTCGACGTCAACGTGTACCAGGAGAACATCTTCCACACCAAGATGCACATCAAGGACTTCGACCTGGACACCTACCTGTTCGAGGCGCACGCCGACGACCTGTCGTTCAAGGAGCGCCAGCGCATCGAGCACCTGCTCAAGCGCGAGATCGAGGAGCTGTTCCACGGCCGCAACCTGATGTGACGCCGCGGGTTTCCTGCATGCGGACGCGAAAGGCCCGCCGCGAGGCGGGCCTTTTCGTTGGGCGGGCCGGTGGCGGCGCAGGGGCGGCCTTGCGGTTCCGGCGGTCTTGCCCGTTGCCCCATGGCAACGCCTGTCCCTTGCCGCCGCGATGCCTGATCCCCGTCGCCGCGATGCCTCCGCCCGTCATTCCGGCGCAGGCCGGAATCCAGTGACGGCACGGCTCGAACAGGCCACTTCGCCCAGGGGAGCCTGAAATGGCCGGGGTCGATCCCAGGTCCCGGATTGGGTCCGGCACGGGCTCCAGGCCCTGCGCCGGGACGACAGTCCGAAGGGGCCGCGGCCCGGTCAGCCCGCCGCCGTCAGAGCCGGTACGCGACGGTCTTCATCACCAGCGAGGACAGGCGCATCAGCGCCGGGATCGGGAACGGCAGGTCGACGCCGCCACGCGCCTTCGCCTCGTCGGCGTGGCGCACCTCGTCGGCCTGCATCCGCGCCAGCACCGCGCGCGAGCGCGCGTCCTGCGCGGGCAGCCTCTCCAGGTGCTCGGCCAGGTGTGCCTCGACCTGGCGCTCGGTCTCCACCACGAAGCCCAGGCTCACCGGGTCGCCGGCCAGCGCGGCGGCCGCGCCGATCGCGTAGCTGCCGGCGTACCACAGCGGGTTGAGCAGGCTGGGCCGGCTGTCCAGCTCCTTCAGGCGCTCGGCGCACCAGGCCAGGTGGTCGGTCTCCTCGCCGGCGGCGTGCCGCAGGTGCTCGCGGGTGGCCTCGTCGCGCGCCAGCGCGGCCTGGCCGTCGTACAGCGCCTGCGCGCACACCTCGCCGGTGTGGTTGACGCGCATCAGGCCGGCGGCGTGGCGGCGCTCGGCCGCGTCCAGTTCGGCCTCGGCGAGGTCGCGCGCCGGCGACGGGCGCGCCGCCTCCGGCTGGCCGGCCACGGTTTCCAGTGCGCGCTCGAGGCCGGCGAGCAGGCGGTCGAGCGGGGTGAGGGTGCGCACGTTCATGGGGCGGCTCCGTCGGTTTCCGGGAGGAGTTGCTGCGCCAGCAGGGTCAGCGGGTGCTGCGTGGGCAGCGCGCGGCCTTCCGCGGCCAGCCCGGCCGCCAGGTGCAGCCGGCAGCCGATATTGGACGACAGCAGCCGCGCCGGCGCCAGCGCGGCCAGCCGCCGCAGCGCCGGTTCGCGCAGCCGCGCGGCGCGCGCGGGGAATTCCAGCAGGTGGCTGCCGGCCGCGCCGCAGCAGTGCGGCAGGTCCAGCGGCAGCAGCTCGAGGCCGGGGACGCGCGCCAGCAGCCGGCGCATCGCCTCGCCGCTGCGCGCCACGTTGGCCTGGGTGCAGGGCAGGTGCAGCGCGGCGCGCACCGGCAGCGGGCGGAAGCGCAGGCGCCCGGCATGGGCGTCCAGCAGCTCCCAGGCGTCGCCCACCGCGACGCCGGGCAGCGCCTGGCGCAGGGTGCCGAGGCAGCCCGGCGTCGCGGTGAGCAGCTGCCCGGCGCCGCTGGCTTCCCACGCCTGCCGCACGCGCCGGGCGGCGGCCGCGGCCGCCGCGGCTTCCCCGCCGTGGGCGTCCATGGCGCCGCAGCAGAAGGCCGGCAGCACCGCCGCCTCGATGCCGGCGGCGCGCAGCAGCGCCAGCAGCGCCCGCTGCGCCTCGGCATCCTCCACGCTGGCCACGCAGCCGGGGAACAGCGCCACCGCGGGGCGGGGCGACGGCTGGCACGGCTCGGCGGCCGCAGTCGCCGCGCCGGCCGGCAGCAGCGCCAGCGCGGCGCGCCAGGCCTCCGGCAGGCGCCGGGCCAGCCGCCGCGCCGGGGCGGCGCGGGCCAGGCGGCCGCACGCGCGGCGCAGCGGCCGCAGCAGCGCCGGGCGCTTCAGCAGCCCCAGCAGGCGGCGCGGGCGTCCCGGCGCCGGCCCCAGCAGGGCGCGCGTGCGCACCAGCAGCTCGCCATAGCGCACCTGGGCCGGGCAGACCCGCTCGCAGGCGAGGCAGCCCAGGCAGTGGTCCAGCGGCGCGCGCAGGGCGGGCGTGGCGGCGGCGCGGCCTTCGGCGAGGGCCTTGGCCAGGGCGATCCGCCCGCGCGGCGATTCGGTCTCGCTGGCGTCCAGCGCGTAGGTGGGACAGGCCGGCAGGCACAGCCCGCACTGCACGCACTGGTCGGCCAGCGCGGCGAGGCTGCCGGGGGTCTTTTCAAGCGCCATGGCCGGCATGCTATCATCGCCCGCTCGCAGCCCGCCGGTCGGTGGGCTTGCGCGATGGATGAGAGCTTCGCTATCATCTCGCGCCTTTGTTCACCGATTCCGATCACCGCCTCCGCGGCGGCAGACAGGTATTCCAGATGAAAACGTTCAGCGCCAAGCCGGAAAGCGTCAAGCGCGACTGGTACGTGGTCGACGCCACGGACAAGACGCTCGGCCGCCTCTCGACCGAGATCGCCCGTCGCCTGCGCGGCAAGCACAAGCCGGAATTCACCCCGCACGTCGACACCGGCGACTACATCGTCGTGGTCAACGCGCAGAAGGTGGCGGTCACCGGCGCCAAGCTGGACGACAAGATGTACCACCGCTTCACCGGCTACGTCGGCAACCTGAAGACCACCAGCCTGAAGGACATGCTGGCCACCCACCCGGAGCGCGTCATCGAGATCGCCGTGAAGGGCATGCTGCCGAAGAACCCGCTCGGCCGCGCGATGTACCGCAAGCTCAAGGTGTACGGCGGCGCGGAGCATCCGCACGCCGCCCAGCAGCCGCAGCCGCTCGAGATCTAAGGAAGCACCCATGGCGATTCAGCAGAATTACGGCACCGGCCGCCGCAAGACCTCCGCCGCCCGCGTGTTCCTGCGCAAGGGCAGCGGCGCGATCGAGGTGAACGGCAAGCCGCTGGACCAGTTCTTCGGCCGCGAGACCTCGCGCATGATCGTGCGCCAGCCGCTGGAGCTGACCCAGAGCACCGAGAAGTTCGACATCAAGGTCACCGTCTCGGGCGGCGGCATCACCGGCCAGGCCGGCGCGATCCGCCTGGGCATCGCCCGCGCGCTGGTCGAGTACGACGAGACGCTGAAGGCGCCGCTGCGCAAGGCCGGCTTCGTCACCCGCGACGCCCGCGAGGTCGAGCGCAAGAAGGTCGGCCTGCACAAGGCCCGCCGCGCCACGCAGTTCTCGAAGCGTTAATCGCTCTCCCGCATCCGGTGCGGTAAAATTCCGCGCCGGACGCGACAGGTTTCTTGGGAGATCGTCTAACGGTAGGACAACGGACTCTGACTCCGTTTATCTAGGTTCGAATCCTAGTCTCCCAGCCAATCGAAGACCCGCCCTCGCGGCGGGTCTTTTTTTGCCCGGCGCGCGGGGCCGGATCGGCAAGGCGGCGTATCGTCTTCGGCCAGCTGGGAGGCGCGGCGGCATCGGCGTAGCGTGTGGACGGTCCGCGCATGGGACGCGGCGGGAGCACGCACATGGCGACGCGGAAGAGGCGGGCGCTGGACCTCGAAGGGCTGGTGGAGAAGTACGGCATCGCGGCGCTGGCCGCGCTGCGCAACCCGGCGTTGTGGGATGTGATCGTGCCGATGGGGCCGGGGCGCGGCGTGCCGTCGGTGGCGGCGAGGAAGCAGCTGCAGCGCGATCTGGACCAGATCTACGGCGTCCTGCTGGCCAACGCCAAGGCGGGCGACGCGATCTCCGGCACGTTCGCCGCGCAGATCGCGGTGCAGCGGGCGGCGATCCGCCGATTGCCCATCGCACGCGGCCGCTGCCGCGTGCGGCGCTGGGGACAGAAGGCGGGGCGCGGCGTGGCCGTTGCGGCGTGCCTGGGGGCTGCACATAGGCGCGGGACACGACTCCACGACGCGACTGCCCATCGATGACGGGAGGGCTACCGGCTGCCTCTCAAGCGGCCGACACGGCTCCCCGTCTGCCTGGCGACGTCGGCCATCACGCCGTGCGTCGGCCACTCAATGCCTGTCCGGTCTCGCTGCGCCGGTGTGCGGCAGCCATGCGCGCGTTGATGCCTCCGTCGATGGCGCGAGCCATCGCGCGTTCCGTCCGTGCGCCGAAGACGCCTTCCCGCGTGCATGACGATTGGCGCGGATAGCTGCCGGCTCGGCCTTCGGGCGATGCACCGCGCGTGCAGGAAAAGGCTGCATGCGCGATGCGCCGGAGTCCTTGCGAAACCTTGCGATGCAAGGTCTGCGCGAATTTTCGGATGCGCGCGAAGCGCGCGCGTCGATGCGTTCGCGCGTCGAAAAACCCAGCGCCGTCGTGTTAAGGGAAGTTTTCGAGAGTGTTGAAATTTTGCGAGATTGCACTTAGGGCGCGTTGCGCGAGCCCCGCTTCCCCACAGCCTGTCCCGCCAGCCGCCGATCCCCCTTTGCGGCGCTGGCTTCTCGCAGGCACGCCGTGCAAGCAACGGTCCCCGGATGGCGGACATGGACGATCGTGCTCGTAGCCAGCGAGGCAGGTGCGCCTGCCTCGGTTTAGCCATCTAAAAAATCAGTTGGGGAGTACGTTGCATGAATTTGCAGGCTTCTCGTCGTCCGCGCATGCTGCGCCGGACGGCCCTCGCCGTCGCCTTGAGCACGGGTTTCGCCGGTATCGCGTTCGGCCAGTCGACCACGGGTAGCATCTTCGGCGACGCGCCGGTGGCGCCGGGCGAGACGGTGCTGATCCAGAACGCCACGGGCCTGACCCGCGAGGTGCCGGTGGACAGCCGCGGCCGCTTCGTCGCCGGTTCGCTGCCGCTGGGCGACTACACCGTCACCCTGCGCCGCGACGGCCAGACGGTCGATACCCGCAAGAACGTGACGCTGCGCGTGGGCGCGGGCACGCAGGTCTCCTTCGCCGCCGCCGAGGCCGCGGGCGGCGCCAACGCGCAGGATCTCTCCGCGATCACCGTGAACGCGAACGCCTTGCCGGCGATCGACGTCACCGGCGTCGACTCGCGCACCGTGATCACCGCCGAGCAGCTGGCCAAGCTGCCGGTGGCACGCAGCGCTGAGGCGATCGCCATGCTGGCCCCGGGCGTGATCGCCGGCAGCGACGCCTATACCTTCAACAACCACGGCGTGGTGTCCTTCGGCGGCTCGTCGGTGGGCGAGAACGCCTACTACATCAACGGCTTCAACACTTCCGACCCGCTGCAGAACATCGGCGGCATCACCCTGCCGTACGGCTCGATCGACCAGCAGGAAGTGCTGTCCGGCGGCTACGGCGCGCAGTACGGCCGTTCCGACGGCGGCGTGATCAGCCAGGTCGGCAAGCGCGGCACCAACGAGTGGCACTTCGGCGCGCAGATCCTGTGGGAGCCCAAGTTCGCCCGCGCGGACGCGGCGAACACCTACTACGCCAAGGGCGCGAAGGCCGGCCAGCTCTACAACTACAACAACGACGACAAGAGCTGGACCACCACCGAGAGCGCCTACTTCGGCGGCCCGCTGATCAAGGACAAGCTGTTCATCTTCGGCGCCTACGAGGTGGAGCGCCAGCAGGGCAGCTCGATCGGCAGCCTCGACTCGCCGTACAAGACGAACTACCAGTACAGGGACCCGCGCTGGTACGCCAAGATCGACTGGAACATCAACGACAGCAACATCCTGGAAATCACCGGCGCGTCGGACAAGACCTCCTACCGCGGCAGCCAGTACCGCTACGACTACGACACCATGCAGTCGGGCAGCTTCTACGGCTATCCGGCCCGCACCAAGCAGGGCGGCGACATGGGCGTCGCCAAGTACACCGGCTACATCACCGATGACCTGACCATCAGCGCGATGTACGGCAAGATGCGGCTCAACAGCCACACCGACTACCTGAACTACAACCCGGACGTGGCCTACGTCTCGGGCTCGACGTACCAGAACCCGGCGCTGAACGGCGGCAAGCCGATCCGCAGCTCGCAGAACATCGGCTACGTCGATCCGACCAACGCCAAGAACAACACCACCAACCTGCGCTTCGACGTGAGCTACCACCTGGGCGACCACACGCTCAGCGCCGGTATCGACAACCTCACGGCGCGCGCCTTCGACGTCGGCCAGGTCACCTCCGGGCCGGGCTACTGGTGGATCTACGACCAGGCGGCGGCCGGCGACGAGAACACCCCGATCAGCCCGTCGCAGGGCGTCGGCGCTCCGGGCGGCGAGGGCTATTTCGTCAGCCGCTACATCTATCGCGCGCGCGCCAACGCGCGCACGGTGGAGCGCGCGCAGTACATCCAGGACAGCTGGCAGGTCACCGACCGCTTCCTGCTGAACCTGGGCCTGCGCAACGACCAGTTCACCAACTACAACTCCGATGGCCAGGCCTACGTCAAGCAGACCTCGCCGCAGTGGGCGCCGCGCGTCGGCTTCAGCTGGGACGTGAACGGCGACTCGAGCTTCAAGGTGTTCGGCAACGCCGGCCGCTACTACCTGGCGCTGCCGAACGCGGTGGCCATCCGCGGCGCCGGCCCGAGCCAGTACACCAACGAGTACTTCACCTACACCGGCATCGACCCGAACACGGGCGCGCCGACCGGCCTCGAGCCGCTGGGCCCGGGCCCGGTGTCGCCGGACGGCGAGAACGGCCAGACCCCGGACCCGCGCACCGTGGCGGCCAAGGACCTGAAGTCGGAGTTCCAGGACGAGTACATCCTGGGCTTCCAGAAGCAGCTCAACGAGTCGTGGGTGTACGGCGCCAAGCTGACCTACCGCAACCTGCGCAACGCCATCGACGACACCGGCGTGGACGCGATCCTCGCCGCGGCCGAGGCGCAGGGCATCGACACCGACAACTTCGCCGACACCAAGGGCCGCATCTTCAACCCGGGCCGCGCGAACGACTTCGTGTTCGAGAACAAGGACGGCACGTTCACCACGGTGCACGTCACCAACGACGAGCTGGGCTTCCCGAAGCTCAAGCGCAAGTACTACGGCGCCGAGTTCTCGCTGGAGCATCCGTTCGACGGCAAGTGGTACGCCTCGTTCAACTACCTGTACTCGCGCAGCTACGGCAACACCGAGGGCCAGGTGCGTACCGACATCAGCCAGACCGACGTCTCGGCGACCTCCGCCTGGGACGCGCCGGAGCTGATGGAGTACTCCAACGGCTACCTGCCCAACGACCGCAAGCACCAGTTCAAGGCCAACGGCTACTACCAGATCACCGACGAGTGGCTGGTCGGCGGCAACCTGGCGATCTACTCGGGCGCGCCCAAGAGCTGCCTGGGCTCGTACGGCACCGACCCGGACAATGGCGATCCGACGGGCTACGGCAACGCCGCCTACCACTGGTGCAACGGCGTCCCGCAGCCGCCGGGCAAGGCCGGCCGCCTGCCGTGGCAGTACAACCTGTCGGCGAACGTGGAGTACCGCCCGCTGTGGGCGGACAAGAAGCTCGCCTTCAACCTGTACGTGTTCAACCTGCTCAACCAGCAGCGTCCGACGCTGATCGACTACGGCTACGGCAGCAGCTCGGCCACGCCGGACTCGGCCTACGAGCGGGTGATCTACCGCCAGACGCCGCGCTACGTGCGCTTCGGCGTGACCTACGATTTCTGATCGCGGGTCGCCGCGGCGGCGGCGCATCCGCGCCGCCGCGGCAGCCAGAGGCCGCCGTCCTTCGGGACGGCGGCTTTTTTTGTCGCTGCCTTCGTGGAATGCGGCGGGGGCGCGCGTCTGGCGGGCCTGGGACCCGCGTGCCGTCCGATCCGTGGAAGCGGCCAGAGAACCGCCGTGTTGGTGCCGGGCCGTCCGCGCCTGGTCAGGCAACGGCTGGCCGCCCGCGCAGCGGGGTGGCCGTCGCTACGTGTGCCGTTCTTCCAGCAGGTCGATCTCGCGCACCAGCTTGCGCGCCGTCTCGTCGGAGATGCGGCGGCGGCGGGCCAGGCGGAAGATCTCCTCGCGCTCGGCCTGCAGGGCGGTCAGGCGCAGCGTCAGCTCGGCCGCGTCGGCCTTGCGCAGCTCCTCGGCGGCGATGTTGCCGGGCTTGCCGCCGTCCAGCCGGCGCTGGTAGTTCGCCATGACGCGCGCGGCGGCGTTGGTGTAGACGTCCGCGTCCGCCGGGCTCTTTTCCGACAGCGCGTGCTGGGCCTGCTCGACGGCGGCGATGGCCGCGGCGGCGGCTTCGCGCAGGGCCGTGTCCGTCTCGCGCCGCTCGGCCGGCTCGTCCGGCAGCCGCAGGCCCCGGAGCAGGCGCGGCAGGCCCAGGCTGGCGCCGAGCAGCGAGACCAGGATCACCGCCATCGCCAGGAACACCGCCAGGTTGCGGGCCGGGAAGGGCGTGCCGTCGGCCAGCGTGAGCGGCAGGGTCAGCACGCCGGCCAGGGTGATGGTGCCGCGCACGCCGGCGAGCGCGGTGGCCAGCACCAGCCGCCAGGGCGGGCGCTCGGCCGCCTCGCCGCGCAGGCGCGACCTGAACAGGCTCAGGCGCAGCGTCGTCCATACCCAGACCAGTCGCAGCAGTGCCAGCGCCAGGTTGATCGCCACCGCGTAGGCGGCCAGCCACCACGGGCTGCCGCGGCCGCTTTCCCGCATGGCGCCGACCGCGCCCTGCAGGATGCCCGGCAGCTGCTCGCCGAGCAGCACGAAGACGATGCCGTTGAGGGCGAACTGGATCGTGTCCCACACCACCGCGCGGTGCACCCGCGTGGTGGCCAGCGCGCGGCCGCTCAGCTCGACGTAGCTCATGCTGATGCCGGCCGCGACCGCGGCGAGGATGCCGGAGGCGTGCAGGTGCTCGGCGAGCATGTAGGCGCCGAACGGCACCAGCAGGTTGACCAGGATCGACGAGCCGCTCTCCTCGCCGAAGCGCCGCGACAGCCCGCGCTGCGCCAGCGCGATGCCCCAGGTGAAGCCGACGCCCACCGCCAGGCCCGCCAGCGCGACCCACAGGAAGGTCAGCGAGGCCGACAGCAGCGAGAAGCTGCCGGTCAGCGCCGCGGCCACCGCGAAGCGGAAGCACACCAGGCCGGAGGCGTCGTTGAGCAGGGACTCGCCTTCCAGGATGTGCATCAGCCGCTTCGGGATCGGCACCCGCGCCGCGATGGCCGAGACCGCCACCGGGTCGGTCGGCGACACGATCGCGGCGAGCGCGAAGGCCACCGGCAGCGGCATCGCCGGGATCATCCAGTGGATCAGGAAGCCGGCGCCGAGCACGGTGAACACCACCAGGCCGAACGCCAGCTGCAGGACGATCCGCCGGTCGCGCAGCAGGCCCTCCTTGGGGATGTGCCAGCCGTCCAGGAACAGCAGCGGCGGCAGGAACAGCAGGAAGAAGATCTCCGGGTCGAGCCGCACGCTGCGCCCGGTCAGCGCGGCGATCAGCGCGCCCAGCCCGACCTGCACCAGCGGCAGGGGCAGCGAGAACGGCAGGACGCGCACCAGGTAGCTGCTGCCGACCAGGGCCAGCAGCATCGCCAGCACCACCTCTATCGACTGCATGGATCGTCCATCCCGGGCATGCGCCTTCGGGGCCGCCCGCGCGCGGGTGGGCGCGCGGGCGGCGCGGTTCACATCTCGCGGTCGCCGACCAGCACCACGTCGGCCGGCCGGCGCGCGAACAGGCCGACGGCGACCACGCCGGGGATCTGGTTGAGCTCGCGCTCCAGCGCCACCGGGTCGGCGATCTGCCAGCCGTGCACGTCGATGATCCAGTTGCCGTTGTCGGTGACCACGCCGTCGCGCCAGACCGGGTTGCCGCCCAGCTTGACGATCTCGCGGCCGACCAGGCTGCGCGCCATCGGGATCACCTCGATCGGCAGCGGGAAGCGGCCCAGCACGTCCACGCGCTTGCTGGCGTCGATGATGCAGACGAACTTCGCGCTGGCCTCGGCGACGATCTTCTCGCGGGTGAGCGCGGCGCCGCCGCCCTTGATCAGCCGCTTGTGCGGGTCGCACTCGTCGGCGCCGTCCACGTACAGCGCCAGCGGGCCGGTGGCGTTGAGGTCGAGCACCTCGATGCCGTGCTTCCTGAGCTGCGCGGTGGACTGCTCGGAGCTGGACACGGCGCCGCGGATGCGCTCCTTGACGGTCGCCAGCGCGTCGATGAAGTAGGCCACGGTGGAGCCGGTGCCGACGCCGACGACGGCGCCTTCCTCGACGTAGCGGATCGCGGTCTCGCCGGCCAGGCGCTTCTGCGCGGCGGTGTCGTTGCTGGCGTTGCTCATGCGGAGGGCCTCGGAAGATGGAAGGGGGTTCATTCGAGCGAAAGGACGTGCGCCCACTCGGCGGCGTCCACCGGCATCACCGAGAGGCGGTTGCCCTTGCGCACCAGCGGCATGGCGGCCAGCGCGGGATCGGCCTGCAGTTCCTTCAGCGCGATCGTGCGCCTGAGCTTCCGCACGAACCTCACCTCCACCAGCGACCAGCGCGGCGCGTCGCGCGAGCTGGCCGGGTCGAAGTACTTGCTCCCAGGATCGAACTGGCTGGGGTCGGGATAGGCCTCGACGGCGACCTCGGCGATGCCGGCGATGCCCGGCTCGGCGCAGTTGGAGTGGTAGAAGAACACCTTGTCGCCCGCGCGCATCGCGCGCATGTAGTTGCGCGCCTGGTAGTTGCGCACGCCGTCCCAGGGCTCCTGCTTCCGGCGCCTGAGGTCGTCGATGGAGAAGGCGTCCGGCTCGGACTTCATCAGCCAGTGGTTCATGCGGCGCGTCCGTCGTGGGCGTGGCAGTCGATCAGCTCGCGGTCGGTGGCGACGTAGTCCAGCGGCACGTCCCAGGCGGCCGCCTCGATCGCGGGCAGTTCCTGGAAGTCGTAGGCGATGCCGACCAGCAGCGGCTCGGTGGGGCGCAGCTGCTCGTTGAGGAAGGCGAAGCTCCTGTCGTAGTAGCCGCCGCCGGTGCCGAGGCGGTGGCCGCGGCGGTCGAAGGCCAGCAGCGGCACCAGCACCAGGTCGAGCTGGAACGGCGCGTACCACTCGCGCGGCGCCGCCGGCTCGGGGATGCCGTGGCGGTTGGGCTGCACCTCCTGGCCCGGCTGCCAGGGCGCGAAGCGCAGGCTGCGGTCGCGCTCCAGCAGCGGCAGCAGGAACTGCTGGCCGCGCGCGAGCAGCGGCGGGATGACCAGGTTGAGCGGCAACTCGCCGTCGCAGGCCCAGTAGCCGGCCACGCGGGCGTCGGTGTGGTACTCGGGCAGCTGCTCCAGGCTGCGGCGCAGGCCCTGCGCGGCGGCGATGCGCTGGGCGGGAGACAGCGCGCGGCGGCGGTCGGCGAGGCGCTGGCGCAGTTCGCGGCGTTGGGCGAGGGCGTCCACGTTTCGCGTCTCCTCAAAGAGAACGCCCGCAGCGCGTGCTGCGGGCGGTCCGCGGGCCCGCCCGATGTCGGAACTGGTCGGACGGAGCGGTAAAAAGGTGGCGTCAACCGCGATGCCGCTGCCCACCAAACGACCTTGATCCACGCTGGATCAGGTGGGAGGGCGATCATGGCCTCAAGGCTTTCCGCTCGAGGGCGGACCTGCGCAACAGCCGATGAAAAGCCGACCCGGGGCCGTATATAGGAACAAGGCAAATGTAAGAGTGTGCTGGCGTACACCGCAGAAAACGCCGGGTGCCATTTTAAGGCCGCGCGGGTTGCGGCGCCACTGCGGCGTGTTGTCCCGTCGTCGGGACGGGGCGGCGGGTGGCCGGGTTTTCGCGGCTGGACGGGGCTGCGGGGTGGCCGGTTTTCGCGGCCGGAGGCCGCCGCTCCCACAAGGCTTGCCGCAACCCTGTGGGAGCGGCCTCCGGCCGCGAAAGCGGGAGGCGGGCGCAAGGCCGCGCGTTGCCTCGTGCGGGACGGCCGCGGGGACCGCTCAGCGCGATCCCGCCTGCGCCTCCAGCGCCGCGTCCAGCCGCCGGCGCAGCGCGGCCAGGCGTTCGCCCACGTCGTGCCCGCTGCCTTCGTGCTGCTTGCGCAGGGCCAGGAACTCGTGGGTGATGCTGATCGCCGCCAGCACCGCCAGGCGGTCGAAGCCGGGCGTCTTGGCGTTGGCGCGCAGCTCGCGCATCTTGCGGTCGAGGTAGGCGGCCGCCTGCAGCAGGCCCTCGCGCTCTTCCGGCGCGCAGGCGATCAGGAATTCGCGGTCGATCAGTCGCAGCGCGACGGGCTCGCTGGCAGGTGTGCTCATGGGGTCAGCCGTTGTTCTCGAGCGCCTTCAGGCGCTGGATCATCGCCTCGACGCGGCTGCGCGCCTGCTCGTTGCGCGCCATCAGGCCCGCCCGCTCGGTGGCCAGCTGCTCCTGGCTGTGGCGCAGGCTGCGGTTCTCCTCGTGGAGGCGGCGCAGGGTTTCCAGCAGGCGGTCGATCTGCTGGCTGAGGAGGTCGATCTCGTGCTGGACGGGGTCGGGCGTGCTCATGGCCGGAACTATAGCAGGGCGCCCCGGCAAAACTGCGGGCGGTTCCCCGCTTCCCCGCGCGGCCTTCAGCCGTCCTTGCCGAGGCCGGTCTGCTGCAGCAGGGTGAGCAGGAAACTGTCGATCCAGCGCCGCGCCAGGCTCTGCCGCGTGCCGGCGAACTGCACCCGGACCTCGCGCTCGGTGGCGAGCGGGCGGTCCAGGCCGCCGCCTTCGACCAGCACGCGGTACCAGACGGTGGCCGGGCGCAGCTCCTTCGCCGGCGCGGTGGGATTGAGCGGGATCGGTCCGCCGTGGTTCTTGGCCAGCGCCACGCTGGGCAGGCGTTCGACGGCGCTGTTGTCCACCGTGACGATGCGTCCCTGCAGGCGGCCGAGGCGCCCGCGGACGTAGACGGTGGCCTCGCCGCCGGGAACGAGCCGCAGGCGGTCCGCCTCGGGGACCAGGGCCTCGACGCGCCAGCGGGTGCCGTCGCCCACCACGGTGGCGATGCGCGTGCCGGGCGAGACCCAGGTGCCGGGCCGCAGGCTGGTGTCGAGGTCGCGCACCACGCCGTCGAGGTGCGCGGCGAGCTGCAGGCGGCGCAGCTCGGCGGCGCTGGCGCTCAGCTGCGCCGCGTACTGCCCCGCCATCTGCTCGGCCAGGACCTGCCGCGCGACCCCGTCCCTGGCCAGGGCGGCGGCGCCGCGTGCGGTGGCCTCGTAGGCGTCGCGCATGGCGCGGGCCTTGGCTTCCTCGTCGCGGGGCGCGGGGGCGGCCAGCTCGAACATGACCTGGCCGGCCTTCACGGCCGCGCCCTCGGCGACGCCGACCCGCTCCATCCGGGCCGGGAACGGGGTGAACACCGCCTGCTCCGCGCCGGCCTGGATCACGCCCGGCGCGGCGATGCGGCCGGACCACGGCACCAGCAGCAATAGCGCCAGCGCACCCAGCACCAGCAGGTTGCGCCCGAGCCGGCGCGGGTCGATCTCCGCGCGCCGCGCCCACCAGGTCCTGCATTCGGCATGCACCGGCCGCCACACGAAGGTGTAGATCTCGACGAAGAACAGCAGCAGGCCCAGCGCCTTGAAGAAGGCGTGGTAGACCACCAGCGCGATGCCCACGAACAGCACCAGCCGGTAGAGCCAGGTGGCGAAGGCGAAGAGGGCGAGGAAGCGCGCGAAGGCGGGCGACACCGCGTCGGGCGCCGGGTCGTGCAGGCCCAGCAGCAGGCGGCGCAGCCAGCGCTTGGCCCAGCGGCCGGCGCGCTCGTGCAGGCCGGGATAGTCCAGCGCGTCGGCCAGGATGAAATAGCCGTCGAAGCGCATGAACGGGCTGGCGTTCACCGCGACGGTGAGCACCCATGCGGTGGTGCCGAGGAAGAACAGCGCGTTCTTGAAGTTGCCCTCCGGCGCGAACGACCAGAGGAAGGTCGCCCAGGCGGCCAGCACCAGCTCGGCCAGCACGCCGGCCGAGGCGATCGCCAGGCGGCGGTGCGAGCGGTCGAGCTTCCAGCTCTCGCCGGTGTCGGTGTAGGCCATCGGCCACATCACCAGCAGCGCCACGCCCATGTGGCCGACGCGCACGCCGTGCCTGGTGGCCACGAAGGCGTGGCCGAGCTCGTGCCACAGCTTGGAGAACACCAGCGCGCCGGCGAAGGCGAACACGCCGTCCCAGCTCAGGGCGCCGCGCAGGTTGGCCAGCACCGCATCCCACTGGCGCGCGGCCAGCAGCAGGCCGGCGACGGCGACGGCCAGGGTCAGCAGCAGGAAGCGCAGGCCGAGCATCCAGCGCACGCGCGGCAGGCAGCGCCTGAGCAGGCGCTCGGGGCGCAGCAGCGGGATGCGGATGAACAGGTAGTTCTGCAGCAGCCAGCGGGCCATGGAGCGCGGCGGCCGCGGCCGCGTCTCGCGCAGCAGGTCGTGCTGCTGCAGGAACTGCAGCACGCCGAGCACGTCCTCGGGCTCCGGCGCCAGCGTGGTCTCGGCGGCGATGCTCGCGGCGATCCGCTCCGGGTCGGCCAGCGCCCAGCGGCGCAGCACCTCGAGCTCGAACCAGCCGATGCGGAAGAACAGGTTGCGGACCGGGTCGGACAGGTGCCAGGCCGGCGAGCCGTCGCGGTTGCGGCTGGCCGGGTGGAGCTGCAGCTCCTCGCGCAGCAGCGGCCAGGGCCGCCCCGCGGCGGCCATCGGCACGGCGTCGGACGCGATCGCCGCCATCTCAGCAGCCGCACCAGGAGCGCAGCGTGGCCAGCGGCCGGCGCAGCAGCAGGTAGCCGAGCACGCTCCAGCGGCCGGACACGCGCGCGGTGCCCTGCAGGCCGATGCGCGCCTCGCGCGTGGCGCCGTCCAGCGTGCCGCGCAGCACGTAGCTGGCCACGCCGTTGGGCGCCTCGACCGGCTGGTAGCCCGCCGAGTCCAGCCGGGCGCTGATCGGGTGCAGCGGCGCCACGCGCAGGAACAGCGTCATCGGCGCGCCGGCCTGCAGGTTGGTCGGCTCGCTGACCGGCGCCCAGGCGCGCACGCCCAGCGCGCGGGGATCGGCGAGCAGGCCGATCCGTTCGCCGGTCTGCACCGGGCGCCCGGCCCAGTCGTCCGGATCGGAATAGACGAACACGCCGTCCACCGGCGCCTTGATCGCGAGCTTGTCCATCTCGCGCTGCAGCGAGGCGACCTCGACCTGGCGCTCGCGCCACTTGCCCTCGGCGATGCCCAGGTCGGCCTTGGCGCTCTGGCTCTCGATCGCCTGCTGCGAGGCCTGGTGCATCTCGGTGCTGGCGGTGGCCAGCTCGGCCTTCGCCACCTCCAGGCGGTTGCGCAGCGTGGTGTCGTCCAGCTCGGCCAGCACCTGGCCGGCCTTCACCGGCGTGTTGGGCGGCACGGCCATGCGGCGGATCACGCCGTCGCGCGGCGAGGCGATCACCTCGCTGCGGGTGGAGATCACCTCCGCGGGCACCAGCGTGTACTCGCGGACCGGGACGAACAGGATCAGCAGCAGGACCAGCGCGGCCTGGCGCAGGCGCCGCCCGGTGGCGGCCGCGCGCCACCACCGCCGCAGCCGCGAGGGCCGCGCCGCCACCGCCCACCAGGCGTAGCCGTAGAGGTTGGCCAGCTGCAGCAGCGCGTACTCCGGGCCGTCCGCGCCCAGCGCCGTGCCCCACGGGGTGTCGCGCGCGAGCAGCAGCAGCGCCCGGACCTCGTCGTCGGGGCCGCCCAGGGCCAGCACCCAGACGTGCGCCGGCAGCCATTCGGACCAGTCGCGCGCGACCTCCTCGCCCAGCATGTCCGGCGCCAGCGCCAGCACGCGCATCGTCGCGGGCAGGGCGGCGATGCGCGCGCGCGCCTGCTGCGCCACCTCGGCCAGCCACAGGGCGTAGGGCGTGTTCGCGTCCACCTCGGCCAGCCCCGAATGCGCCAGCAGCCGCGGCCGCTGCCCGGGCGCGGCCGACAGCAGGGCGGCCTGGCGGTAGTCGACCAGCAGCCGCGTCTCGTTGCAGAACACGAAGCCCAGCTCGGCGGGCGTCCGCGCGGACTCGACGCGGGCCGCCAGGGCGTAGAAGAAGGCGGAGGTGCTCACGTGCCGTGCGGTTCCGTCAGTTCCTGCCGACGGCCCGGGCCGGCCAGGCGCGGCCGCTCATGCCGGGCAGCACGCGCGAGGCGTCGCCCTTGAAGTCGGCCTCGATCTCGATGGTCTGGCTCACCGCGTCCACGCGCCCGCTGATGTGCGTGACGCCGAGGACGTAGTTCTCGCCGGTCTCGTCGACCGTGGCGTTGAGCTGCGAGCCGATCTTCAGCCAGCCGGTCCAGCCGGAGGGCACGTTCAGGCGGGCCTTGGGAACGCCGCTGCCGACCAGGTCCACGACGGGCTCGCCGGCGGCCACGCCCTGGCCCTCCTTGACGTGGACGCGGGCCACGCGGCCGTCGAACGGGGCGACGAAGCGGCACTGCGCCAGCTGCGCGTCGAGCACGCGGATCTGGCTGCGCGTGCGGTTGACGTCGGCGGCCGCCAGCTCGACCTCGAGCGCGGCGGCCGACTGCAGGCCCTGCAGCTTGGCCTTGGCCTCGTAGCGCAACTGCGCCGCGTCGTATTCCGCGGCGGCGGCGGCGCGCTTGGCCTCCAGGTCGCCGCAGTCGAGCGAGACCAGCAGCTTGCCGGCGCGCACGCTGTCGCCGAGCTGCACGTAGATGCGCGCGACGCGCCCCGCCACGACGGCCGACAGCGGGCTTTCGCGGTTCGCCGCCACCAGGAAGCGGACCGGCGCCGTCGCCTGGGGCGGCGCGGCCGGCGGCGCGGACTGGCCGGCGGCATGGCCGGGCCAGGCCAGCAGCCCCAGTACGGCCAGCGCGCCGAGGCCGGTCCACCGGGACGGCTGCTTCATGGCGGCGCGGCCACGGTTCGGAACGAACGCTCCCATCGTCAGGGCGTGCCGGCGTCGGCCGTCGCCGGCGCGCCGGCCAGGCGGCGGATGTCGCCCAGCACCGACAGCGTGGCGGCCTCGGCCAGCGCGCTGATCGCGCGGGTGGAGGCGTCGTTGGGCAGGTAGCTGCCGTAGCTCTGCGCGAACAGGCGCTTGCCGCCATGGTCGAGCACGGACACGTCCCAGCGCGCGCGCCGGGCGGCGCGGTCCGGCGCCGTGCTGAAGCGCAGCGCGAGGACGAGGCCGTCGCCGGCATCGCCCAGCGCGAGCTGGTTGCCGGTCACCACCCGGCCCACCGCGGCGCGCACGGCCGCGCCGTCCACGTTCGCCGGCAGGCCGTCCACCTGCAGCCGGATCGGCCGGTTCACCGCGGCGGCGTCGGCGCTCTGGGCGAACACCTGCTTCTCGCCGTCCACCAGGCTGGCCTGGATCGCGCGCGAGAGCGCGGGGACGTCGGTGCCGTTCACCTGCTCGGGCATCAGGTCGATGCCGACCGAGTCGAGGATGCGGCCGTAGGCGGACTGCGCGGCGGCGTAGGAGGACGCCTCCTGGAAGCGCGACACCACGGAGCGGGCGCGCGTGCGCAGCGTCTCCAGGTCGCTGGTGAGCTGGTTGCTCGAGCCGGCGCGGGCGATGCTGGCCAGGCGCTGGTCCACCTGCGCGGACTCCTGCGCCAGCCGGTGGTCGTAGACCGCCAGCTTGTAGCGCTCCACCGACACGCGCACCTGGGTGAGCACGGCCATGCTGAGCGCCATGCGGCGCGCGTCGTCCACCTGCTGGCGCGCCTGGTTGGTGCGCTTGATCGCCGGCACGCCGGCCAGGCGGAACAGGTTCATCGACAGGCTGACGCCGCCCTGCGCCCAGTTGTTGTTGTAGAGGTACTTGTTGGAGTCGTAGCCGACGCCGGCGAACAGGTTGAGGTTGGGGAACAGCGCGGCGATCTGCTTCTTCGCCTCCACCGCGTCGATGCGCGCGCGGTAGTCCTCCTCGCGCAGCTCGGGGCGCTGCTCCAGCGCCATCCGCTCGAGCTGGTCGAGGTCGCCGGGCACCTGCGAGAGCGCGGGCTCGGCGGTGTCCTGCAGGGTGAAGGCGGTGCCGGGCGGCAGGTTGATCAGCGCGGCCAGCTCGCGCTTGGCGAACTCCATTTCCTGGCGCTTCTCGTTCACCAGGGTCATCGCGTCGAGCAGGGCGCGCTGGTACTCCAGGCCCTCGGCCGGCGGCAGCACGCCGGCGCGCTCGGCCTGGCGGGTCTTCTCCAGCGCGGACTGGATGTCGTCGGCCAGACTCTGCGCCTCGCCCAGCAGGCGCTGCGCGCCGAGCGCGCGCCAGTAGGCGTCGCGCACGTCCTGCACGATGTTCTGCAGCACCTTGCGGCGGCGCTCCTCGGTGATGTTGACGTCGTCCGCCTGCTGCTTGGCGCGGTAGTAGCTCAGGCCGAAGTCCAGCACGTCCCACGACAGGGTGGCGTCGGCCAGGTAGTGCACGCGCTCCTCCGAGGTGGAGGGACGCAGGCTCACCACGCGGTCCTCGATGCCGATGCTGGTGCCGCCGGAGTCGTTGTTGCGCCAGCGGTAGCCGGCGTCGGCCATCAGCTTCGGCAGCATGTCCAGCTCGGACACGTCGAGCAGGCCGCGGGAGAGCGCGGTCTCCATCAGCTTGAGCCGGTAGTCGAGGTTGTACTTGAGCGCGCGGGCCATGGCGTCGGACAGCGTCAGCGGCCCGCTGAGCGGCTCCTGGTCCTTGTACATGGCCTGGCGGTCGCGCTCGACCCGGCCGGCGATCTCGTCGTGGGTGAGCGGCTTGGGCTTGACGGTGCCGCAGGCGGCCAGCAGCACGGACAGCGCGGCGGCGAGCGAGACGGCCAGGGACGACCGCAGGCGCGGCGGGGGCGTCGTGGCATCGAGGTTGGACATGATGGAGTTCCCTGATTTCGTGGATCGGGTCGGGTGCATGGCCGGCATGGCGATCAATGGCGGGGCGGCGTGGAGGGGCGGGCGGAAGCGAGCAGCGTTGCGGCGACCTGCGGCGGCACCGGCGCGGCGGCGGCGTGGGCCAGCGCCGCGATCTGCGCGCTGAGCGAAGGCGCGCCGGCCGGCGGCGCCGCGGGCGCCGGCACGAGGAGCGTCGCCTCGGCATGGCCGGCGTCGCCTGCATGGGGCGCGGGCGTGGCGGCACCGTGCGCGGCCTGCGGCCGGTCCCGGTGGCCGTGCGCATCGGGCCGGGCATGGTGGCGCTCGCCGTGGCGGCCCTCGGCGTGCGCCGGGCGGCCCGCCTGTTCCGGGTCGGCGACGCGCCGCGGCGCGAACGGCGTGAAGTCGTCCCACAGCGCGCGCGAGCCGAGGCCGAAGCCGTTGGGCGACACCCGCGCGCTGCCGCGGATCTCGGCGAGCAGGCGGCGGGAGAACGCCACGCCGTCGCGCAGCACGTGCTGCGCGTCGCCGGCATCCAGCGGCGTCGCGGCCGCGTCGGCCGCGGCGGCGTCGAAGCCGGCGATCAGCGCGGCCTCGTCGCGCTGCGTGTCGCGCTGCACCTCGTCCAGGGCGGGCAGGATGAACAGCGCCGGCTCGTAGCCCTGGCGGATGTCGCGCATCGCGTGCTCGTAGGCGATCGGGAAGATCTGGTCGCCCCAGCGCGCCTGGATCGGCGGGGTCGCACCGCGGATGGTGATGGTCAGCCGCGCCTGGCTGGTGTCGCCGTCCGCGTCGGTGATGGTGTAGACGAACACCTCGGCCAGCGTGCGGTTGCTGTCCAGCGCGGCGACCTGCGGGTTGGACGGGTCCAGCGCGTAGCTGTAGCTGCCGTCCGCGTTGAGCGTCAGCGTGCCGTACTCGCCGCGGCTGGCGCCGCCGATCGTGCCGGCCTGGCCGAGGTTGGCCGAGGCCACGGCGGTGACCGGGCCGCCGGCGCCCGCGCCGTCGGCGCCGATGCGGTCCGCGCCGTTCGGCGAGCCGTCGCCGGTGAAGACGTTGCCCGAGGCGGTGCGCTGCGAGGCGTCCTGGTCGATGGCGGCCGCGTCGTCGCGCGCGGTGGGCACGTCGTCGACGATGTCCACCACCAGGCTGCCGTTCGACGAGCCGCCGATGGTGTCCTTCACCGTGATCGCGATGACGTCGCTGCTGTGGTCCGCGCCCGGTTGCGCGACCGCTCCGCCGAGCGCGTAGCTGTAGGCCAGCGTGCCGGCGGTGGTGACGTCGCCGGTCGCGGCGGTCGGCGTGAAGCCGGTGAGGACCAGCGTGCCGTCGGCGGTGGCGATGGTCACCGGGTGTTCCGGGCTCAGCGCGGCGAGCTGCTCCGCGCTGAGCGTGCGGCCGCCGATGGTGACCGAGTCGAGGCCCAGCGGCGCGGCGATGTCGATGGTGCCGGCGGTCGTCTGCGCGCCGCTGCCGTCGACCAGCCCGGCCTCGTCCACCGTGGCGTGGCCGGCCGCGGCCGGCGGCGTGTTGCCGACGGTGACGGTGACGGAGGCGGTCTCGGTGACGCCGCCGCTGGTGACGGTGTAGGTGTAGGTGTCGGTGCCGGTGTAGCCGGCATTGGGCGTGTAGGTGACGGTGCCGTCGGGGTTGATCGTGACGCTGCCGTGCTGGCCCTGGGTGACGCCGGTGACGGCGGCATCGGGATTGCCGAAGCTGTCGTTGCCGAGGACGGTCGTGGTGACCGGCACGTTGGCGTGGGTGGTGGCGGTGTCGTCGTGCGCGTCCTGCACCGGGGTGACGGTGAGGTCCAGGGTGGCCGTGGCGGTGGCGCTGGTGGAGCCGGTGCCGTCGTCGACGGTGTAGGTGACGGTGGGGACGGTGCCGTTCCAGTCGGCGACGGGGGTGAAGGTGTAGCTGCCGTCGCCGTTGAGGGTGAGCGAGCCGACGCCACTGATCGTGGCGGTCTGGCCGGCGGCGTAGTGCGTGCCGCCGACGTCGAAGCCGGTGACGGTGAGCGGGTCGCCGTCGGGGTCGGTGTCGTTGGTGAGCACGTTGCCGGTGGCCGGAGTGTCCTCGGGGATGCTCTGGGCGTCGTGCACCGGCGCGGGCGGCGTGTTGCCGATGGTGACGGTGACGGAGGCGGTCTCGGTGACGCCGCCGCTGGTGACGGTGTAGGTGTAGGTGTCGGTGCCGGTGTAGCCGGCATTGGGCGTGTAGGTGACGGTGCCGTCGGGGTTGATCGTGACGCTG
>Ga0180221_1000877_pt1 | contig 22833 bp, 15 predicted proteins | sample eDN5th37CKraftMG_FD_151339 | JGI IMG/M metagenome (GOLD analysis project Ga0180221, IMG submission 151339) | Enriched Miracle-Growth compost microbial communities from Emeryville, California, USA - eDNA 5th pass 37_C Kraft MG (version 2) (version 2) ...
AGACGCTGCATAACCACGCCTGCGGCTGCACCAAGTGCTGGAAGCCCGCGGGGGCGATCTTCTCGGTGGTGGCGGTGGTGCCGCGGGACAAGGTCAGCGTGGTGGCCCACCCCGAGAAGCTGCAGGTCGTCGACGAGAGCGCCGTCATCCAGCGCCACGCTTGCCGCGAGTGCGGCGCGCACCTGTTCGGGCGCATCGAGAACCAGGCGCATGCCTTCTACGGCCTGGACTTCGTGCATACCGAACTGTCCCCGCAGGAGGGCTGGTCGGCGCCGGGCTTCGCCGCCTTCGTCTCTTCGGTGATCGAGAGCGGCACCCCGCCGGCGCAGATGGACGCCATCCGCCAGCGCCTGCGCGAACTCAACCTGGAGCCCTATGACTGCCTGTCGCCGCCGCTGATGGACGCCCTGGCCACCCACGCCGCCAAGCAGAAGGGCACCTACCGCGAGGCCTGACGGCGCCGCCGGGGCGGCCGGCCACCTGATAGAGGCCCTCGGTCAGCGCGGGCCTCCTCAGGCATACTCCTGGCCAACAGAGCCCCGAGTCCGTCCCCATGCCCCACAGCAAGCCCCCGGCCGGCGCCCCCGGCGCCAGCGGTTTCGTCGAAGTGCGCGGCGCGCGCGAGCACAACCTCAAGGACGTGGATGTCGCCATCCCGCGCGATGCGCTGGTGGTGTTCTCCGGCGTGTCGGGTTCCGGCAAGTCCTCGCTGGCGTTCGGCACCCTGTATGCCGAGGCGCAGCGGCGCTACTTCGAGTCGGTGGCGCCCTATGCCCGGCGCCTGATCGACCAGGTGGGCGTGCCGGACGTCGACGCCATCGACGGCTTGCCGCCGGCGGTGGCGCTGCAGCAGCAACGCGGCGCCAGCAACGCGCGCTCCTCGGTGGGCAGCGTGACCACCCTGTCCAGCCTGGTGCGGATGATGTATTCGCGCGCCGGCACCTACCCGCCGGGCCAGCCGCTGCTGTACGCCGAGGACTTCTCGCCGAACACGCCGCAGGGCGCCTGCCCGGCCTGCCACGGCCTGGGCCACGTGTACGAGGTGACCGAGGCGCTGATGGTGCCGGACCCGTCGCTGAGCATCCGCGAAAAGGCCATCGCCGCCTGGCCGCCGGCCTGGCACGGGCAGAACCTGCGCGACATCCTCGTCACCCTGGGCTACGACGTCGACCGGCCCTGGCGCGACCTGCCGAAGAAGGACCGCGACTGGATCCTGTTCACCGAGGAAACGCCCACGGCGCCGGTGTACGCCGGTCTGACCCCCGCCGAGACCCGCGCCGCGCTCAAGCGCAAGCAGGAGCCCAGCTACATGGGCACCTTCACCGGTGCGCGGCGCTACGTGCTGCACACTTTCGCCAGCACCCAGAGCGCCCTGATGAGAAGGCGCGTGTCGCGCTTCATGGAGGGCCGGCCGTGCCCGGCGTGCGGCGGCAAGCGGCTCAAGGCCGAGGCGCTGGCGGTGACCTTCGGCGGGGTGGACATAGGCGCGCTGGCGCAGTTGCCCCTGGACCAGGTGGCGGCGCTGCTGGAGCCCATCGCCCAGGGCGACTTCCGCGCCCAGCCCGGCGCCGCGCTCTCGGAAGAGAAGCAACTGGCGGCGCGGCGCCTGGCCGAGGGCGTGGTGGCGCGGCTGCGCACGCTGCAGCAGCTGGGCCTGGGCTACCTGAGCCTGGACCGCGCCACTCCGAGCCTGTCCACCGGCGAGCTGCAGCGCCTGCGGCTGGCCACGCAGCTGAGCTCCATGCTGTTCGGCGTGGTCTACGTGCTCGACGAGCCCTCGGCCGGGCTGCATCCCTCCGACAGCCAGGCCCTGTACGACGCCCTGGACAGGCTGCGCGACGCCGGCAACTCGGTGTTCGTGGTGGAGCACGACCTGGAACTGATGCGCCGCGCGCAATGGCTGGTGGACGTCGGGCCCGACGCCGGCGAGCGCGGCGGCCGGGTGCTCTACAGCGGCGCCCCGGTGGGCCTGCGCGAAGTGGCGGAGTCGCGCACCGCCCGCTACCTGTTCGACGAGATTCCCGCGCCGCCCAGCCATGGGCGCGAGGCCGCCGGCTGGCTGGAACTGCGCGGCATCCACCGGCACAACCTGCGCGGGGTGGACGCGCGCATTCCGCTGGGCGTGCTCACCGCGGTCACCGGCATCTCCGGTTCGGGCAAGTCCAGCCTCATCGCCCAGGCGCTGCCCGAGCTGATGCTGGCGCACCTGGGGCACGAGCCCGAGGAGGATGGCGCGCCAGCCACCGACGAAGGCCCGGCGATCCTCGAAAGCACCGGCGGCCAACTGGCCGGCGACCTGACGGCGGTGCAGCGGGTGGTGCAGGTGGACCAGAAGCCCATCGGCCGCACGCCGCGCTCCAACCTGGCCACCTACACCGGCCTGTTCGACCACGTGCGCAAGCTGTTCGCCGCCACGCCCGATGCGCGCCGCCGCCGCTACGATGCCGGGCGCTTCTCGTTCAACGTGTCCAAGGGGCGCTGCGACACCTGCGAGGGCGAGGGCTTCGTCAGCGTAGAGCTGCTGTTCATGCCCAGCGTGTACGCGCCATGCCCCAGCTGCCACGGCGCCCGCTACAACGAGGCCACGCTGCAGGTGCGCTGGAATGGTCGCAACATCGCCGAGGTGCTGGGCATGACGGTGGAGGAGGCCGGCGACTTCTTCGCCGATGAGGACGCGGTGGCGCGCCCGCTGCGGCTGCTGCGCGAGATCGGCCTGGGCTACCTGCGCCTGGGGCAGCCGGCCACCGAGCTGTCCGGCGGCGAGGCGCAGCGCATCAAGCTGGCCACCGAACTGCAACGCAGCCAGCGCGGCCGCAGCCTGTACGTGCTGGACGAACCCACCACCGGCCTGCACGTGGCGGACATCGACCGGCTGATGCTGCAACTGCAACGGCTGGTCGATGCCGGCAACAGCGTGGTGATGATCGAACACGACATGCGCGTGGTGAGCCAGGCCGACTGGGTGATCGACGTCGGCCCGGGCGCCGGCCAGGCTGGCGGCCGCGTGGTGGCCAGCGGCACCCCGCAACAGCTGGCGCGGGCGAAGGGCAGCAGGACCGCGGCCTATCTCGCCGCGGAACTGGCGCGCTGTGCGCCGAACACGCGGCGCGCAAGGCGCTGAGGGCGGAACCGCTGGCGCAGAAGGTGCTCCTTCGAGCGCCTTCGCGCCGTCAGGCCCGCTTGGTGGAAGGCAGCAGGACGGTCAGGCAACCCAGCAGCGGCAGGTAGGAGCACAGCTTGTACACGTACTCGATGCCGTGGATGTCGGCCAGGTGGCCGAGCAGCGCGGCGCCGATGCCGCCGAAGCCGAACATCAGGCCGAAGAACACCCCGGCGATCATGCCGACGTTGCCGGGCACCAGCTCCTGGGCGAACACCACGATGGCGGAGAACGCCGAGGCGAGGATGAAGCCGATGATCATGCTCAGCACGCCGGTCCAGAACAGGTCGACGTAGGGCAGGGCCAGGGTGAAGGGGGCCACGCCGAGGATCGAGAACCAGATCACCGTCTTGCGCCCGATGCGGTCGCCCACCGGGCCGCCGAAGAAGGTGCCGGCGGCCACCGCGCCGAGGAACAGGAACAGGTACAGCTGCGAGCTGGCCACCGAGAGCTGGAACTTCTCGATCAGGTAGAAGGTGAAGTAGCTGGTGAAGCTGGCCATGTAGAAGTACTTGGAGAACACCAGCAGCGCCAGCACCACCAGCGCGGCGTTCACCCGGCCCCTGGACAGGCCGTGGGTGGCCTTGCCGCCCTGCTTGAGCTTGAACAGGTTCAGGTGGTTGCGGTACCAGCGGCTCAGCCCGTAGAGCACGCCGATGGCGAACACCGAGAACAGGCCGAACCAGGCCACGTGGCCCTGGCCGTAGGGCACGATGATGGCCGCGGCCAGCAGCGGGCCGAAGGCGCTGCCGGCATTGCCGCCGACCTGGAAGGTGGACTGCGCCAGGCCGTAGCGCCCGCCCGAGGCCAGGCGCGCGATGCGCGAGGTTTCCGGGTGGAAGGTCGAGGAGCCGATGCCCACCAGCGCCGAGGCCAGGAGGATGGCCGGGAAGCTGCCGACGAAGGCCAGCAGGAGGATGCCGACCAGCGTGCAGACGCTGCCGGCCGGCGCCAGCCAGGGCTTGGGATGGCGGTCGGTGTGGTAGCCCACCCAGGGCTGCAGCAGCGAGGCGGTCAGCTGGAAGGTCAGGGTGATCAGGCCGACCTGGGTGAAGCTCAGCCCGTAGTTGGCCTTGAGCACCGGGTAGATCGACGGCAGCACCGCCTGGATCAGGTCGTTGATCAGGTGGGCCAGGGCGCAGGCGCCGATCACGCGCATGACCAGGGGGCTTGCTTGGCTGGCGACGGACGCGGCAGCCGTGGGGGCGGCAGTAGTGGACATGGGACTCCGGGCAGCAAGGGGCGGCCGGCGCGCTGGCGCGGCCATCGTTTTTGGCGGAGGTCCTATGCTAGGCAGTACGTGTCCGTCCGTCTTGCGAGTTTCGGACGTCGGATATCGAGAAACGGGCAATTCGTTTCGGGCAGGCGCCGCAGAGGGCTGCAACGCGCGGGCGGTGGGTTCCACGGCAAAGCGAAACGGGACGCCAGGCGTCCCGTTTCGTCATTGACCGTAGGATGGGTCGAGCGAAGCGATACCCATCACCATGGCGGGTGGATCAGGCCAGCGCGGCGAGGTCGTTGCGCAGCTCGCGGGCCGCCGCGACCATGTTCACCAGGGCCGCTTCGGTCTCCGGCCAGGCGCGGGTCTTCAGGCCGCAGTCCGGGTTCACCCACAGGCGCTCGGCGGGGATGCGCTGGGCCGCCTTGCGCAGCAGCTTGACGATCTCTTCCCGGCTCGGCACGCGCGGCGAGTGGATGTCGTAGACGCCCGGGCCGATCTCGTTCGGGTAGTCGAACTTCTCGAAGGCCTCCAGCAGCTCCATGTCCGAACGCGAGGTCTCGATGGTGATCACGTCGGCGTCCATGGCGGCGATGGATTCGATCACGTCGTTGAACTCGCTGTAGCACATGTGGGTGTGAATCTGGGTTTCGTCGCGCACGCCCGAGGCGCATAGGCGGAAGGCCTCGGTGGCCCAGTCCAGGTAGTGCGCCCAGGCGCTCCTGCGCAGCGGCAGGCCTTCGCGGAAGGCGGCTTCGTCGATCTGCACGATCCTGATGCCGGCGGCTTCCAGGTCCACCACTTCGTCGCGGATGGCCAGGGCCAGTTGGCGCGCCTGGACCTCGCGGGGCACGTCCTCGCGCGGGAAGGACCACATCAGCATGGTCACCGGGCCGGTCAGCATGCCCTTCATCACCTTGTCGGTGAGGCTCTGGGCATAGGTGATCCACTCCACGGTCATGGCCTTCGGGCGGCTCAGGTCGCCGTAGATCACCGCCGGCTTCACGCAGCGCGAACCGTAGCTCTGCACCCAGCCGAAGCGGGTGAAGACGTAGCCGTCGAGCTGCTCGGCGAAGTACTCGACCATGTCGTTGCGCTCGGCTTCGCCGTGCACCAGCACGTCCAGGCCCAGTTGCTCCTGGATCTGCACCGCGTGGCGGATTTCGCTGTGCATGGCCTCGGTGTACTCGGCCTCGCTCAGCTTGCCCTGCTTGAACGACTGGCGCGCCAGGCGGATGGCCGAGGTCTGCGGGAAGGAGCCGATGGTGGTGGTGGGGAAGGCCGGCAGGTCCAGGCCGGCGCGCTGCTTGGCGATGCGCTCGGCGAAGGCGGAATGGCGCTGGGCGTCGGCCGGCTGGATGGCGGCCAGGCGGGCCTGCACGGCCGGCTTGTGGATGCGCGGCGAGGCGGCGCGGCTGGCCTGTACGGCGCGGCTCTGCTCCAGGGCGGCAACCACGTCGGCGGCCTGCGGCTCGGTGGCGGCGCGGGCCAGCACGGCCACTTCGGCGCACTTCTGCACGGCGAAGGCCAGCCAGCTCTTCAGCTCGGCATCCAGCTTGTCTTCACGTTCCAGGTCCACCGGGCTGTGCAGCAGCGAGCAGGAGGGCGCGAGCCACAGGCGCTCGCCGAGGCGTTCCTGGGCGTGGCGCACCACGTCCAGGGCCTTTTCCAGGTCGCAGCGCCAGACGTTGCGGCCGTTGACCAGGCCCAGCGACACGACCTTGTAGGCCGGCAGGCGGTCGAGGATGCTCGGGAACTGTTCCGGCGCGCGCACCAGGTCGATGTGCAGGCCGTCGACCGGCAGGTTCGCGGCCAGGCCGAGGTTGTCTTCCAGGCCGCCGAAGTAGGTGGCCAGCAGCTTTTTCAGCGGCTCGCCCTGCAGCAGGTTGTAGGTGCGCTCGAAGGCGTTCTTCCAGTCCTGGGGCAGGTCGAGGACCAGGATCGGTTCGTCGATCTGCACCCATTCCACGCCCTGTGCGGCCAGGCGGCGGAAGATCTGCCCGTAGAGCGGCAGCAGGCGGTCGAGCAGGTCGAGCTTGTTGAAGCTGTTCGTTTCAGAATCAGCACCTTTGGTCTTGCCCAGCCACAGGTAGGTCAGCGGGCCGATCACCACGGGCTTGACGTCATGGCCGAGGGCCTTGGCTTCGTCGACCTCTTCGAACAGCTGTTCCCAGCTCAGCGCGAACTGCTGGTCGGCAGTGAACTCGGGGACCAGGTAGTGGTAGTTGGTGTCGAACCACTTGGTCATCTCTTGCGCATGGGCGCCGCCGCAGCAGCTGTCGCTGCGGTCCGTCGCCACGGCGCCACGGGCCATGCCGAAGAGGGTCTGCAGGGTCGGCTTGGCGTCGCCATGGCCGCGGAAGCGCTCGGGGATGACGCCGAAGGTCAGCGAGTGGGTCAGCACCTGGTCGTACCAGGCGAAATCGCCCACCGGCAGCAGCTCGATGCCGGCATCCTTCTGCGCCTGCCAGTGAGTGGCGCGCAGTTGCTTGCCGACGGCGCGCAGGCCGGCTTCGTCCAGCTCGCCTTTCCAGAAGGCTTCCAGGGCTTTCTTCAGTTCGCGGTCCCGGCCGATACGCGGGAAGCCGAGGTTGTGGGCCAATGCCATGGGTGAATCTCTCCATTGAAAAACCAGTGGAGGGATTCTCGGGACCGGTGGTTCATGAGACAAACTCAATTTATTTGCTATGAAATCAAGTTTTACTCATGATCGAGCTTCGTCATCTACCTCGGCGCTGGGGCTTTCCCCCGGATCGCGGATGAATCCGCTCCTACCGTTCGGCCTCTTGCGCCGAGCCTCCCTGTAGGAGCGGGCCCTGCCCGCGAATCGCGCGCAGGGCGCGCTCCTACAGGGCAATGGCGTGGGTGGGGATTGCGTAGGAGCGGACTCCGTCCGCGATTTTCGGCTGCAGGCTGGGCATCGATGCCAGGTCCAAGAGCCCCTCACCCCAGACCTCTCCCGGAGGGAGAGGGAGCTAGCCCGTGCCGAGAGGAGGCCGGGTTTCCGCCGGCAATCCCTGTGCTGGCCGGATAACGCCGAAACACTTGCCTACTGCGCCGAGGCGCGCCTCAACGGATGGGTTGAGCTTGCGATACCCATCGACCCCTGGTGATGGGTATCGCTTCGCTCAACGCCATCCTACGACGGCGTTTCCCTCGCGATTGCCAACACACGCCGGCCTGCCGGCCGGATCGCGGATGAATCCGCTCCTACCGTTCGGCCTCTTGCGCCGAGTCTCCTTGTAGGAGCGGGCCCTGCCCGCGAATCGCGCGCAGGGCGCGCTCCTACAGGGGAATGGCGTGGGTGGGATAGCGTAGGAGCGGACTCCGTCCGCGATTTCCGGCAACCGGCGAACACCCTCCGCGAGCAGGAACTCGCTAGGCATCCCGCAATTCGAATCGCGGGAACAGCGCTTCCAACTCGCGCCACAATGCCGCTGCGCCCTGCGGGGCCGGTGTTGCAATGAGCTGCGGATCGAGCTGCCGCCCACTGCGGGCCAGTTGCACCACGAAATTTTCCACGCCCACCCCGCGCAGGCGCGTGGCCAGGCGCCGTAGTCGCTCCAGGTCGAACAGCTGCCAATGCACTGTGGTCCTGCATTCATAAGCCACGCCGCTTTCCAGCAGCAGCTCCAGGCTGCGCCAGTTGGCCTGGCCGCTGCGGGGCACGCCGGTGATGGCGTCGCTGTCCTCGGCCAGGGCCTTCACGTCGAACCCCACCCAGTCCGTGTGCGGCAGCGCCCGGGCGAAGGCGCGCGGCTGGATGCCGGCGCTGTGCAGGCCGGTGCGCAAGCCCATCTCGCGCACCCTGGCCATGGCCCCGGGCAGCGCGGCCTGGAGGGTCGCTTCGCCGCCGCTGAACACCACGGCCTGCAGCAGGCCCTGGCGGCGCTGGAGGAAGGCCAGGACGTCCGCCCAGCGGATTTGTGCCTCGCCGCGCGCCGGGATCAGCTGCGGGTTGTGGCAGTAGCGGCAGCGCCAGGCGCAGCCCTGGCAGAACAGCACGCAGGCCAGCAGGCCGGGGTAGTCGAGGGTGGTCAGGGGCACCAGGCCCCCGACCCTGAGCTCAGCGCTCATCGCGTCTCGCGGAAGTGGCAGCGCTCGCGGTGCTCGGACTGCTTGCCGGCGTTGAAGGCCGACACCGGGCGGTGGTAGCCCATCACGCGGGTCCAGACTTCGCAGCGTTGGCGTTGGTTTTCGGGCAGTTGGTTGGCTTTCATCGGTAGAGCTCCTTTCTTGCGGTTGGTGAAGCGGGGTGTCGCCGGCTCAGCCGCCGCAGCTGCCGCAGCAACTGGCGGCGCGTTGTTGCAGCAGGGCTTCGTCGCACTTCGGGCAGAACTCGTGTTCGCCGGCGAGGTAGCCGTGCACCGGGCAGATGGAGAAGGTCGGCGTGACGGTGAGGTAGGGCAGGCGGAAGCGCCCGAGGGCGTTGCGCACCAGGGTCTTGCAGGCCTCTGCGCTGGAGATGCGCTCGGCCATGTATAGGTGCAGCACGGTGCCGCCGGTGTACTTGCATTGCAGGGCGTCCTGCAGCTCCAGCGCCTCGAAGGGGTCATCGGTGAGGCCCACCGGCAGCTGCGAGGAGTTGGTGTAGTAGGGCGCCTCCGGCGTGCCGGCCTGGAGGATGTCCGGGTGGCGCTTGCGGTCCTCGCGGGCGAAGCGGTAGGTGGTGCCCTCGGCGGGCGTCGCCTCCAGGTTGTAGAGGTGGCCGCTGTCTTCCTGGAAGCCGACCAGGCGCGCCCGCACGTGGTCCAGCAGCTCCAGCGCCATCTGCCGGCCGGCCTCGCTGTGCAGGCCTTCTCGGTCGCCGGTGAAGTTGCGGACCATCTCGTGCAGGCCGTTCACGCCGATGGTGGAGAAGTGGTTGCGCAGGGTGCCCAGGTAGCGCTTGGTGTAGGGGTAGAGTCCGGCGTCCATGTGCTGCTGGATGACCTTGCGCTTCACTTCCAGGCTGTCGAAGGCCAGCCCCAGCAGGTAGTCCAGCTGGCGGTGGAGCCCGGCGAGGTCGCCGCGGTGGCGGTAGCCCAGGCGCGCGCAGTTGAGCGTCACCACGCCGAGGGAGCCGGTCTGCTCCGCCGAGCCGAACAGGCCGTTGCCGCGCTTGAGCAGTTCGCGCACGTCCAACTGCAGGCGGCAGCACATGGAGCGCACCTGGTTGGGCTGCATGTCCGAGTTGAGGAAGTTCTGGAAGTACGGCAGGCCGTAGCGCGCGGTCATCTCGAACAGGCGCGTGGCGTTGTCGCTGTGCCAGGGGAAGTCGTGGGTGATGTTGTAGGTGGGGATGGGGAAGGTGAACACCCGGCCGTGGGCGTCGCCGGCCTGCATCACTTCGATGTAGGCGCGGTTGATCAGGTCCATCTCCGCCTGCAGCTCGCCGTAGGCGAAGGGCATTTCCTCGCCGCCGACGTAGGGGATCTGCTCGCGCAGGTCCTCCGGGCAGACCCAGTCGAAGGTCAGGTTGGTGAAGGGCGTCTGGGTGCCCCAGCGCGACGGCACGTTGAGGTTGTAGATGAACTCCTGGATGGCCTGGCGCACTTCGTCGTAGCCGAGGCCGTCCTTGCGCACGTAGGGTGCGAGGTAGGTATCGAAGGAGCTGAACGCCTGGGCGCCGGCCCACTCGTTCTGCAGGGTGCCGAGGAAGTTCACCATCTGCCCGAGGGCGCTGGACAGGTGCTTCGGCGGCCCGGCCTCGACGCGCCCCGGCACGCCGTTGAGGCCTTCGTTGAGCAGGGTGCGCAGCGACCAGCCGGCGCAGTAGCCGGCGAGCATGTCGAGGTCGTGGATGTGCAGGTCGGCTTCGCGGTGGGCGGCGGCGATGGCTTCGTCGTAGACCTCGTCCAGCCAGTAGTTGGCGGTGACCTTGCCGGAGACGTTGAGGATCAGCCCGCCCAGGGAATAGCCCTGGTTGGCGTTGGCGCGCACCCGCCAGTCTTCCCGCGAGAGGTACTCGTTCATCGACGCGGCGACGTCCACCAGCGTCTTGCGCTCGCGGCGCAGGCGGCCGTGGCGCTCGCGGTAGACGATGTAGGCCCGCGCGGTGGGGTAGTGCGCGGCTTCCATGAGGATGCGTTCGACCACGTCCTGCACCTGCTCCACGTCCAGCTCGCCCTCCGGCAGGCGCGACAGCACGCGGCGCGTCAGCGCCTGGGCATGGGCGGCGCTGAACTCGCCGCTGGCTTCGCCGGCGGCGGCGATGGCGCGTTCGATCTTGCTCGGGTCGAAGGGGGCGGCGGCGCCGTTGCGCTTGCGCAGGCGGGTGGGGAGAGGGGCGTTTCGGGTCTGGGTCATTGGACTGGATTCCACAACATGATGTGTTTTGAATTTTCAAGACAACAAGATGTTGTGGAATCTAATGGCGTCGGCCGGAGAAGGATTGACCTCGGTCAATGTTCGGCGCCGGAGGGTTTTCGCCATCGGAGGTATTGACCGGCTGGGCGCGGGTGTAGGAGCGGACTCCGTCCGCGAATGGGGTTTACCGGTGGCTGCGGTGTGTCGGGTGGATTCCGCACCCTCACCCCAGCCCTCTCCCGGAGGGAGAGGGGGCCGTTCGGCGTGGACGGATAGTTCAGCGTCAGCCGGCGAGTTCGCAGGGCGCATGGCCGTTCGCGGTTATGCGCCGTTGGCCGTGCCGCCGGGGCGCCCGACACCGCACCCGTAGGATGGGTTGAGCGCAGCGATACCCATCACCGGGATCCCATGGGGATCGCAAGCTCAACCCATCCTACGAAGAACCCCTCGGTGCAGCCCCATCATCAGCGCTTGCGAATCGCCACGCGCCGCGGCTTGAGGCCGCTTCCCGCGTCGGCGGCGCTGTCCTGCACAGGCTGCAGCCTGGCGCGCGCCGCGTGCAGTTTCTTGTAGCTGTCGATCAGCCGCAGGTGCCTGTCCAGCCCTTCCAGTTTCATGCTGGTCGGCGTCAGGCCGTGGAAGCGCACGCTGCCGTCCACCGAGCCCAGCGCCGCGTCCATCCGCTCGTTGCCGAACATGCGGCGGAAGTTGGCTTCGTAGTCGGCGATCTCCAGTTCGTCGTCCAGCACCACCTCCAGCACCACGTTCAGGGCCTGGTAGAACAGGCCGCGCTCGACGGTGTTGTCGTTGTACTGGAGGAAGGCCTCCACCAGTTCCTTGGCCTCTTCGAAGCGCCGCAGGGCGAGGTTGATTAGCAGCTTCAGTTCGAGAATGGTCAGCTGGCCCCAGACCGTGTTGTCGTCGAACTCCACGCCGATCAGGGTGGTGATGTCGGTGTAGTCGTCGACCTCACAGCCTTCCAGGCGCTCCAGCAGCGCTTCGAGGCGGGCGTCGTCCAGGCGGTGTAGGTTGAGGATGTCCTCGCGGAAGGCCAGCGCCTTGTTGGTGTTGTCCCAGACCAGGTCCTCCACCGGGTAGATCTCCGAGTAGCCCGGCACCAGGATGCGGCAGGCCGTTGCGCCCAGGTGCTCGTACACCGCCATGTACGCTTCCTTGCCCAGGTCTTCGAGGATGCCGAACAGGGTGGCGGCTTCCTCGGCGTTGGACTCTTTTCTTTCACTGGAGCCGCACCGGCCGGAGAAGTCCCACTCGACGAACTCGAAGTCGGCCCTGGCGCTGAAGAAGCGCCACGACACCACGCCGCTGGAGTCGATGAAGTGCTCGACGAAGTTGTTCGGCTCGGTCAGCGCCTGGCTTTCGAAGGTGGGTTGCGGCAGGTCGTTCAGGCCTTCGAAGCTGCGGCCCTGGAGCAGTTCGGTGAGGCTGCGCTCCAGCGCCACCTCCAGGCTGGGGTGGGCGCCGAAGGAGGCGAACACGCCGCCGGTGCGCGGGTTCATCAGGGTCACGCACATCACCGGGAAGCGGCCGCCCAGGGAGGCGTCCTTGACCAGCACCGGGAAGCCCTGTTCCTCCAGGCCTCGGATGCCGGCGAGGATGCCGGGGTACTTGGCCAGCACTTCCTGTGGCACGTCCGGCAGGGCCAGTTCGTTTTCGAGGATTTCGCGCTTCACCGCGCGCTCGAAGATTTCCGACAGGCACTGTACCTGGGCTTCGGCCAGCGTGTTGCCGGCGCTCATGCCGTTGCTCAGGTAGAGGTTCTCGATCAGGTTGGAGGGGAAGTACACCACCTTGCCGTCGGACTGGCGCACGAACGGCAGCGAGCAGATGCCGCGCGCCACGTTGCCCGAGTTGGTGTCGTACAGGTGCGAGCCGCGCAGCTCGCCGTCGGGGTTGTAGATCGCCAGGCAGTGGGCGTCGAGGATTTCCGCCGGCAGTTCGTCCTGGCGGCTGGGCTTGAACCAGCGCTCGTCGGGGTAGTGGACGAAGGGCGCGTTGGCGATGTCCTCGCCCCAGAACTGGTCGTTGTAGAAGAAGTTGCAGTTCAGCCGCTCGATGAACTCGCCCAGGGCCGAGGCCAGCGCGCTTTCCTTGGTCGCGCCCTTGCCGTTGGTGAAGCACATCGGCGACTGCGCGTCGCGGATGTGCAGCGACCAGACGTTGGGCACGATGTTGCGCCAGGAGGCGATCTCGATCTTCATGCCCAGGCCGGCGAGGATTGCCGACATGTTGGCGATGGTCTGCTCCAGCGGCAGGTCCTTGCCCGCGATGTAGGTGCGCGAATCCGCGTCGGCGCTGGGCATCAGCAGCGCCTGGGCGTCGGCGTCGAGGTTTTCCACTTCCTCGATGACGAACTCGGGCCCGGTCTGCACCACCTTCTTCACCGTGCAGCGCTCGATGGAGCGCAGAATGCCCTGGCGGTCCTTTTCCGAAATGTCCGCCGGCAGCTCCACCTGGATCTTGAAGATCTGCTTGTAGCGGTTCTCCGGGTCGACGATGTTGTTCTGCGACAGGCGGATGTTGTCGGTGGGTATATTGCGCGTCTGGCAGTACAGCTTGACGAAGTAGGCCGCGCACAGCGCCGACGAAGCCAGGAAGTAGTCGAACGGACCCGGTGCGGAGCCATCGCCCTTGTAGCGGATGGGCTGGTCGGCCACCACGGTGAAATCGTCGAACTTGGCTTCGAGCCGAAGGTTATCTAAGAAATTAACCTTTATTTCCATGCGGGTTTACCACGACAAAAAATGAGATGAATAACCCGCCATTGTAAGCGTTTTGCGCAGCGCTCCGCCCGTTCGCCCGTTCGGCGCGCTACTGCCCATCCGTGCGCTGATAGCGCGCGGCCGCCCGTTGCACCCAGCCCTCGTCGAGCATCTGCCGCAGCGCACCTTCGATCAGTTGGCGCTCGGCCGTCAGCGGGCGCTGGTGGGAGAAGCCGAGGTAAAGCTCGGTGCGGCTGTCCGGCTGGAAGCGGGTGCGCACGATCTGCCGGGCCAGTCGCGGGTCGCGCAGTTCGTAGTCCACCTGGCAGTCGGTGCCGATCACCAGTTGCAGGCGGCCGAGGGAGAGCATCTGCAGCAGTTGCGTCTCGTTGTTCACGCCGAATTTCTTCAGGCGCTTGTCGGAGTCGAAGGGTTCGAAGTAGGCGGACTCCAGCACGTAGCCGATGGTGGGGCCGAGCAGGTCGTCGTAGCGGGCGATGCGCGGCGCCTCCTGCGGCGAGGCGTACAGGCGCGGGGCGCAGGCGTAGTAGGGCTGCGGCAGGTAGTCGATGTACTGCTCGCGCTCCGGGGTGCGCGCAAGGCCCGTCATCAGGTCCGCCGCGCCGCTCTGCAGGGCGGCCAGGCCGCGGGCCCAGGGCGCGCGGTGCACTTCGAAGCGCAGGCCGGTGCGTTTTTCCAGCTCGGCCAGCAGGTCCATGTCCAGGCCGGTGATGCGGCCGTCGGCGCCTTCGATGCGAAAGGGCGGCCAGTAGTCGGTCATCACCCGCAGCGGCGGGTATTCAGTGGCATCGGCCGTGGCTACGAACGCAAGCAGGCCGATGCCCAGCCAGCGGCGAGCGGACACGGCGAATCTGGCGAAGGGCTGGCAAGGCATACCGGCTCCCGGAACTGGAATGGGTGGCGAAGTCGGCGGCTCCCTTGCCGAGGGGCGGTGCGCGCCCCGGAGCGTTCGGTCGGCGGACGCCCCCTCAGGCGACGTCGCAGAATCCTTCCGAATTATCTGAAGGATAGCCTTCTGCCGCTACGTTGCAGAATGCCCGGCGTGAAGGAAAGACATGGACGCTCGGGTTCGCCATCAAGTCCTAAGTACCTCGTTTGTAGTCGAAAGAACTCGCTATACGGTGAGTCATGATGACTTCAGTGGTTTTCAACACCTTGAAAAATCGATGGTTTCGCCATGGCACGGAAGTTGGTGGAGGTTCCTGGCGACGGCACGTGGAGCACCCACGTGGCGAGCGATCCCACTGACGACCATCAGGAGCATGTACATGCCAAGCAATGATTCCAGGTCCCCCCTTGCGGTGATCACCGGCGCCGGTTCCGGCATCGGCCTGGCCGTGGCCCGGCGGCTGCTGCGCGAGGGCACCCGGGTGGTGGCCATGGCCCGGCGCGAGGTGCCGCCGGCCGAACTCGACGAGGCCGGCGGCCACTTGTGCTGGTTGAGCGGCGACGTCACCCGCGCCGAGGACCTCCAGTGCCTGGCGGACCTGGCCCGGGAACTGGGGCCGGTGGACTACCTGCTGCCCAACGCCGGCATCGCGCAACTGGCCGACGGCCTGGACCAGGCGGCGTTCCAGCGGCAATGGGCGGTCAACGGCGCCGGCGCGCTGAACACCCTGGCCGCCCTGCGCGGGCAGATGGCGCGGCCGTCTTCGGTGGTGTTCATCGGCACCTTCCTGTCCCAGGTGAGCTTCCCCGGGCTGGCCGCCTACATCGCCTCGAAGTCGGCGCTCAAGGCCCAGGCGCGCACCCTGGCGGTGGAGCTGGCGGGCGAGGGCATCCGCGTCAACGTCGTATCGCCCGGGCCCACGGCGACGCCGATCTGGGGCACCCTGGGGCTGGACGACGAGGCCCTGGGCGAGGTCGCCGCCAGCGTCAACGGGCGCCTGCTGGACGGCCGCTTCCTGGAGGCGGAGGCGGTCGCCGATGCGATCCTCTTCATGCTCTCGGACCAGGCCCGCGGCATCCACGGCCAGGACCTGGTCGTCGACAGCGGCTACACCCTGCGCTGAGACCCGCCTGCGCCGCCCCCCGCGCGGCGCAGGCCGCTCAGGGCTCCTGCGGCCAGTGCCCGTCGATCTCGTACCAGCTCGCCCTGGACGCGGTGTAGATGTGCTTCTGGCTGGCGCAGTGGAAGTCGCTGTCCAGGGTGCCCAGGGCCACCGCGATCCAGTCCGGGTAGTCGCCCTGGCTGTCCGACCAGAACAGCGTGGCGCCGCACTGGCCGCAGAACTGGCGGCTGACCGAGGGCGAGGAGTGGAAGGTCTTCAGCAGCTCGGCGCCCTGCAGGCTCAGGGCGCTGCGCGGCACGCTGCCGTAGGTGGCGAAGGCGGCGCCATGGCCCTTGCGGCACTGGCTGCAATGGCAGTGCGAGACCGCCTTGGGCGGCGTCGACAGCTGGTAGCGGATATGGCCGCAGAGGCAGCTGCCGTGGAAGGTTTCGCTCATGTTCACGCGTCCCGAGGGTGGAAGAGGACCCGGCGCGCCAGCGGTCGGGGACGGCATCATAGCCCGGCCGCCCCCTACGTGCCCGCTAGGCGCTCTCCGCCGGCTCCTTCAGCGCTTCCTGCACCAGCGGGTGCAGGTCGGTCTCCGGGTGCTGCGCCAGCCAGGCCCCCAGGTCGCGGCGCATGGCCGGCGTCCAGAAGCTCTGCAGGTGCTGGCGCACGCCGCGCACGGCCAGTTCGCGGTCGGCCTCGCTGGCGAAGTACTGGCCGATCTGGTTGGCCATCTTGACCAGGTTGTCGATGCTCATCGGCGCACCTCGGCTTTCTCGGCGTGGCGGCGTTCCTTCAGCAGGCGGCGCTGTTCGTCGCTGAACGCCTGGTAGCGCTTCTGCCATTCCGAGGGCTGGAAGACGCGCACCACTTCCACCGCGGTGACCTTGTATTCCGGGCAGTTGGTGGCCCAGTCGGAGTTGTCGGTGGTGATCACGTTGGCGCCGGACTCGGGGAAGTGGAAGGTGGTGTAGACCACCCCCGGCGCCACCCGCTCGCTGACCTTGGCGCGCAGCACCGTCTGCCCGGCGCGGCTGCCCACGCCGACCCAGTCGCCGTCGGCGATGCCGCGGCTCTCGGCGTCGCTGGGGTGGATCTCCAGGCGGTCCTCGGGGTGCCAGGCGACGTTGCCGGTGCGCCGCGTCTGGGCGCCGACGTTGTACTGGCTGAGGATGCGTCCGGTGGTCAGCAGCAGCGGGTAGCGGTTGTTGACCTTCTCGTCGGTGGGCACGTAGCCGGTGAGCATGAAGCGCCCCTTGCCGCGCACGAACTGGTCGATGTGCATGGTCGGGGTGCCGTCGGGCGCGGCGTCGTTGCACGGCCACTGCAGGCTGCCGCGGCGGTCCAGCTCGGCGTAGCTGACGCGGGCGAAGGTGGGCGTCAGGCGGGCGATCTCGTCCATGATCTCGGACGGGTGCCGGTAGTTCATCGGGTAGCCCAGGGCGTTGGACAGCGCCATGGTCGCCTCCCAGTCGGCCTTGCCGCCCAGCGGCTCCATCACCTTGCGTACCCGCGAGATGCGCCGCTCGGCGTTGGTGAAGGTGCCGTCCTTTTCCAGGAAGGAGCTGCCCGGCAGGAACACGTGGGCGAACTTGGCGGTTTCGTTGAGGAAGATGTCCTGCACCACCACGCATTCCATGGCCGACAGGGCAGCGGTGACGTGCTGGGTGTTGGGGTCGCTCTGGGCGATGTCCTCGCCCTGGCAGTACAGCGCCTTGAAGCTGCCGTCCAGGGCCGCCTCGAACATGTTGGGGATGCGCAGGCCCGGGTCGGGTTGCAGGGTGACGTTCCAGGCCTGCTCGAACTGGCTGCGCACCTCGGCGTTGGAGATGTGCCGGTAGCCGGGCAGCTCGTGGGGGAAGGAGCCCATGTCGCAGGAGCCCTGGACGTTGTTCTGCCCACGCAGCGGGTTCACCCCCACGCCCTCGCGGCCGACGTTGCCGGTGGCCATTGCCAGGTTGGCGATGCCCATCACCGCAGTGCTGCCCTGGCTGTGCTCGGTGACGCCCAGGCCGTAGTAGATGGCCGCGTTGCCGCCGGTGGCGTAGAGCCGCGCGGCGGCGCGGATCAGTTCGGCGGGCACGCCGCACACCGGGCCGAGCACTTCGGGGGCGTTCTGCGGCTGGCTGACGAAGTCGCGCCAGTGGGCGAAGTCCGCCGCCTCGCAGCGCTGCTCGACGAAGCGCTGGTTCACCAGGCCCTCGGTGACGATGACGTGGGCCAGGGCGTTGAGCATGGCCACGTTGGTGCCCGGGCGCAGTTGCAGGTGTAGCTCGGCGCGGGCGTGGGGCGAATCCACCAGGTCGATGCGCCGCGGATCGATGACGATCAGCCGCGCGCCCTGGCGCAGGCGGCGCTTGAGCTGGGAACCGAACACCGGGTGGGCGTCGGTGGGGTTGGCGCCCATCACCAGGATGACGTCGGCCTGCATCACCGAGTCGAAGCTCTGGGTGCCGGCGGACTCGCCGAGGGTCTGCTTCAGGCCGTAGCCGGTGGGCGAGTGGCAGACGCGGGCGCAGGTGTCGACGTTGTTGTTGCCGAAGGCGGCGCGCACCAGCTTCTGCACCAGGTAGGTCTCTTCGTTGGTGCAGCGGCTGGAGGTGATGCCGCCGATGGAGTCGCGCCCGTACTTGAGCTGGATGCGGCGGAATTCGCCGGCTGCGTGGTTGAGCGCTTCTTCCCAGCTGACCTCCTGCCAGGGATCGCTGATGCGCTGGCGGATCATCGGCTTGGTGATGCGCTCGGGGTGGGTGGCGTAGCCCCAGGCGAAGCGGCCCTTGACGCAGGCGTGGCCGTGGTTGGCCTGGCCGTTGCGGTCCGGGACCATGCGCACCAGCTGCTCGCCCTTGAGCTCGGCGCGGAACGAGCAGCCCACGCCGCAGTAGGCGCAGGTGGTGACCACGCTGCGCTCCGGCTGGCCCAGCTGCACCACGCTCTTCTCCATCAGCGTGGCGGTGGGGCAGGCCTGCACGCAGGCGCCGCAGGACACGCACTCGGAGTCGAGGAAGTCGCCGCCGCCGGCCGCCGCCACCCGCGAGTCGAAGCCGCGGCCGTCGATGGTCAGGGCGAAGGTGCCCTGGATTTCCTCGCAGGCGCGCACGCAGCGGTTGCAGACGATGCACTTGCTCGGGTCGTAGTCGAAGTAGGGGTTGGAGACGTCCTTGGCCTCGCTCAGGTGGTTGGCCCCGGCATAGCCGTAGCGCACCTCGCGCAGGCCCACCTGGCCGGCCACGGTCTGCAGCTCGCAGTTGCCGTTGGCCGGGCAGGTCAGGCAGTCCAGCGGGTGGTCGGAGATGTACAGCTCCATGACGTTGCGCCGCAGCGTCGCCAGCTTCGGCGTCTGCGTGCGCACCACCATGCCCTCGGCCACCGGCGTGGTGCAGGAGGCGGGGTAGCCGCGCATGCCGTCGATTTCCACCAGGCACATGCGGCAGGAGCCGAAGGCTTCCAGGCTGTCGGTGGCGCAGAGCCTGGGAATGCTGGTGCCCAGCAGCGCGGCGGCGCGCATCACCGAGGTGCCGGCGGGCACGCTGATCTCGCGGCCGTCGATGCTCAGGCTGACCTGCGCCTCGCTGTCGCGGGGCGGGGTGCCGAGGTCGACGATGTCGGTGGAGGGATCGAAGAGGTTGATCACTGGTCGGCCTCCGTATTCGCCAGACCGAAGTCGGCGGGGAAGTGCTTGAGGGCGCTGGTCACCGGGTAGGAAGTCATTCCGCCCAGGGCGCAGAGCGAGCCGTATTGCATGGTGTCGCAGAGGTCCACGAGCAGCCGCGCCTGTTCCTCGCGCGCGCCGAGGTCGGTGGCGGCGATCAGCCGGTCCACCACCTCCACGCCGCGGGTGGAGCCGAGCCGGCAGGGCGTGCACTTGCCGCAGGATTCCTCGGCGCAGAACTGCAGGGCGAAGCGGGCCATGCGCGCCATGTCCAGGCTGTCGTCGGCCACCACCACGCCGCCGTGGCCGAGCATGGCGCCCATGGCGGCGAAGGCCTCGTAGTCCAGCGGGGTGTCGAACTGCGCCGGCGGCACCCAGGCGCCCAGCGGGCCGCCCACCTGCGCCGCCTTCAGCGGGCGGCCGCTGGCGGTGCCGCCGCCGTAGCCTTCCACCAGCTCGCGCAGGCTCAGGCCGAAGGCGCGTTCCACCAGGCCGCCGTGGCGCACGTTGCCGGCCAGCTGGAAGGGCATGGTGCCCAGCGAGCGGCCCATGCCGAAGTCGCGGTAGAACTGTGCGCCGCGGGCCAGGATCACCGGCACCGAGGCCAGGGTGAGCACGTTGTGCACCAGCGTCGGCTGGCCGAACAGGCCCTGCAGGGCCGGCAGCGGCGGCTTGGCGCGGACCACGCCGCGCTTGCCCTCAAGTGAATCGAGCAGGGCGGTTTCCTCGCCGCAGATGTAGGCGCCGGCGCCCACCCGCACCTGCAGGTCGAAGGCGCGGCCGCTGCCCAGCACGTCGGCGCCCAGGTAGCCGGCCTCGCGAGCGATGGCCAGGGCCTGCTCCAGGGTGTCGATGGCGTCCGGGTATTCCGAGCGCACGTAGATGTAGCCCAGGCTGGCGCCCACGGCGAGGCCGGCGATGGCCATGCCCTCGACCAGCAGGAAGGGGTCGCCCTCCATCAGCATGCGGTCGGCGAAGGTGCCGGAGTCGCCTTCGTCGGCGTTGCACACCACGTATTTCGGCGTGGCCGGGGCCTCGCGCACGGTGCGCCACTTGATGCCGGCGGGGAAGGCCGCGCCGCCGCGGCCGCGCAGGCCGGAGTCGAGCACCGCGGCGACCACCTCGGCGCCGTCCAGGGCGATGGCCCGCGCCAGGCCCTCGAAGCCGCCGTGGGCGCGGTAGTCCTCCAGGGACAGCGGCCGGGTGATGCCGGCGCGGGCGAACAGCAGGCGCTGCTGGCTCTTCAGGTAGGGGATGTCCTCCACCGGCCCCAGGGCCAGCGGATGGGTGCTGGCGTCGGTGGTCAGGGCGTCGAGCAGGGCGGGCACGTCCTGCTCGCTGAGCGGGCCGAAGCCCAGGCGGCGGCCGTCGGCGTCTTCCACTTCCAGCAGCGGTTCCAGCCAATAGAGGCCGCGGGAGCTGGTGCGGCGCAGTTCCAGCGGCAGTTGCCGGCGCTCGGCCTCGCGGGCCAGGGCGGCGGCCACCTGTTCCGCGCCCACGGCGCGGGCGACGGAGTCGCGGGGGAGGAAGAGCTTCAGCATGCGCCATCCTCCAGGCAGCCGTTGACCAGCTCGCGCAGGCGCTCGGCGGTGAGTCGCGCGTGCAGCCGGCCGTCCAGCTCCAGGGCCGGCGAGCAGGCGCAGGCGCCCAGGCAGTACACCGGGCGCAGGCTGATGCTGCCGTCGGCGCTGGTGCCGTGGTCGTCCAGCGCCAGCTGCTCGCGCAGCTGCGCGGCCAGGCGCTCGGCGCCCATGCTCTGGCAGGACTCGGCGCGGCACAGGCGCAGGGTGTGGCGCGCCGGCGGCGCGGTGCGGAAGTCGTGGTAGAAGCTGATCACCCCGCGCACCTCGGCCTGGCTGAGGTTGAGGGCATGGGCGATTTCCGCGACGGCGAGGTCGGGAACGTACCCGCAGCCGTCCTGGATGGCGTGGAGGATCGGCAGCAGGGCGCCGGGGGCGTCCTTCTCGCGTGCCAGCACGTCGTGGATCAGGGGCAGGTGAAGCGTCTCATCAGGCATACAGCGTACCTCGGCATCGCGGACCGGCCTGCCTTGGCGGCAAACCTCCGGTGTCTTCGGCTGCGGCGTACCGTCCACGTCACGGCTGCGTGGTTCACTCGGTCGCCCTCCCTGCCGCCGGCCGGGTGTCTTGACGCACCGGTCCGGGGGCATCCTGCAAGCTTGCCATCCTGCTCGCCCGGGGTTTGCACCCAAGCGACCCGGCGCATCCTGAAACCGACCTGCGCCCTGGCCCGGCGTCTTCCCTATTAGCGGGTTTAGCTGGTGTGCAGGCGCGGCGCCAGTACCGTTACTCGGAGCGGATCGACGATGCGCCAGGCGCCAGCGCGGCGGTCAGCGAGCGCAGCAGGGCGACGCAGCGCTGCTGCTGGTCCAGCGGGTAGCGGGCCAGCCACAGGGGCAGGTGTTCGAACAGCTCCAGGGTGGGCTGGCAGGCCTGGCCGGGGCTGGCGTAGCCGGCGGCGCCCAGCTGCGCATCGAGCTTCTGGCCGAGCTGTCGGCGCAGCCGTTCGACGCACTGGCGCTGTTCGTCGTTGAGGCAGCCGGCGTCGCGGGTGGCCAGCTGGAAGTGCAGGGGATTGCTTTCGTACAACGCCACCAGGCCCTCGACCACCCGTTGCAGGGCGGCCTTGGGGCAGCCGCGCAGCCGGCGCTGGTCGAACAGCGAAAGCAGCGCCAGGTAGTGTTCCTCGATGAACTCCAGCAGCAGCTCTTCCTTGCTCGCGCAATGGCTGTAGAGCGAGCCCGCGGTCAGCTCCAGGTGGCGCGCCAGCTCGCGCAGGCTGACCTGGGCGAAGCCGCGCCGGGCGAAGAGCTCCAGGGCCTTGGGGCGGTTGCGCGCGAAACGCGAGCCGGGGGAGGCGGTCATCTGGGCACCTGTGCGTCGTATCGGGCTGCTTGCCGGGAAGGCGCGCCGAAAGGGCGGCCGGCCGCGGCGCGCCCGTTTCGTGGGTTGGGCGCCTCCGGGGCCGGCCGGCCCGATCAGACGCGTTCGAAGATCACGGCGATGCCCTGGCCGCCGCCGATGCACATGGTGGCCAGCGCGTAGCGGCCCTGGATGCGCTGCAGCTCGTGGATGGCCTTGGTGGCGATGATCGCGCCGGAGGCGCCGATGGGGTGGCCCAGGGAGATGCCCGAGCCGTTGGGGTTGACCTTCTCCGGGTCGAAGCCCAGCTCGCGGCTGACCGCGCAGGCCTGGGCGGCGAAGGCCTCGTTGGACTCGATCACGTCCAGGTCGGCCACGCTCAGGCCGGCGCGCTGCAGGGCCAGGCGGGTGGCCGGGATCGGGCCGAGGCCCATCAGGGTGGGCTCGACGCCGGCGTGGGCGTAGGCCACCACCCGCGCGATAGGCTGCAGGTTCTCGCTCTTCACCGCCTCGGCGCTGGCCAGCAGCAGGGCGCTGGCGCCGTCGTTCAGGCCCGAGGCGTTGCCGGCGGTGACGCTGCCGTCTTCGAGGAAGGCCGGTTTCATCTTGGCCAGTTGCTCCAGGTCGGCCTCGGCGCGCACGTGCTCGTCCACCTCGAACAGGCTGGTGCCTTTGCGGCTGCGGATTTCTACCGGGACGATCTGCCCGGCGAAGCGCCCTTCGGCGATGGCGCGGGCGGCGCGCTGCTGGCTCTGCAGGGCCAGGGCGTCCTGGTCCTGGCGGGTGATGCCGTGCTGCTTGGCGATGTTCTCGGCGGTGATGCCCATGTGGATGCCGTGCAGCGGGTCCTGCAGGGCGCCGAGCATGTAGTCGAGCATCTTCACGTCGCCCATG
>Ga0180221_1000879_pt1 | contig 22822 bp, 20 predicted proteins | sample eDN5th37CKraftMG_FD_151339 | JGI IMG/M metagenome (GOLD analysis project Ga0180221, IMG submission 151339) | Enriched Miracle-Growth compost microbial communities from Emeryville, California, USA - eDNA 5th pass 37_C Kraft MG (version 2) (version 2) ...
TCATGGGCTATCCGCTCCGCACCGAGAGCCGGGGCGAAATCCGCATTCGCTCTGCCGATCCGCGCGACCCGCCAGCCATCCAGGCCAATTTCCTGACCACCGAATATGACCGCCGCGTCATCATCGACATGTTCCGTTATGTACGGAAATTGCTTGCCCAGCCGCAGCTCGAGCGCTTCCTGGTGGAAGAAGCCTTTCCCGGCCCGGCAGTGCAAACGGATGAGGAGATCATCGCCGCCTGCCATGAAGATAGCACCTGCCTCCATACCGTCGGCACCTGCCGGATGGGCGCCGATGCCGCTTCCGTCCTGGACCCGCGCCTGCGGGTGCGGGGAGTCGATGGATTGCGGGTGGTGGACTGCTCGATCATGCCGACGCAGGTTTCGGGAAATACGAACGGGCCGGTCATGGCCGTGGCATGGCGGGCCGCCGACTTTATTTTGGCCGACCATGCGGACATTCAAGGGAGATAAGAGATGAGCATCCTGTTTGGCGGAATACGGCAACTCGGCATGGTCGTGCACGATTGCGAGGAAGCGATGCGCCAGTGGGGCAGGCTGGGCATTGGCCCTTTCTTCACCATGCGCTTCACGGTCGACGACTTCATCTTTCGCGGGAAGCCCAGCCCGGCCCCGGACGTCACCCTGTGCTTCGCCCATTCGGGCCCGCTACAGGTCGAACTGATCCAGCAGCATAATGACGTCCCTAGTGTCTGGCGCGAGTTCCTCGACAGCGGGTGCGAAGGGACGCAACATGTGGCGGCGTGGTATGCCGACCATCCGACCTTCGACGCCAAGAAGGCCGAACTGGTCTCGAAAGGCCTTCCCCTGATTCAGGAAGGTGGTTCGCGCGCGGCCGATGCCCGCTTCGCCTACTTTGACAGCGGCGAGCCGGGCGGGCTGATGATTGAGATTTCCGAAGCGCTCGTGCCTGCGGGCGCGGCAGCGCGCTTGCACATGGAACAGGCGGCCGAACAATGGGACGGCGTTCAACTGGTGGCAGATCGCCGGTGAGACTTGAGTACGTCGTCGCCTCGCCCCCCGCTTGCGCGCGGTCTGCGCCCTTCCAAAGGAGGCCCCCGCCAGAGGTGGCGGGCGGCCCAGGCGGGACCCTGCCGCGCCGATCGAGAGAAGTGCCGGGTGACATCGTTACGCTGCCGCCCTATGCTGGATGCTTACCTCGGCCTGTACGGAAAATATGGATGCCCTCTTCGACCACCAAAAAGCCGAGCCTGCGTGAAATTCAAAAGGAAATGACGCTTGAAATAATTCGGAAGGCGGCGCGGAAGACCTTTTACGCCAAGACTTTCGAGGAAGTATCCATCGAAGAGATCGCTTCGGAAGCAGGCGTCAGCCGGGGCACCATCTACCTGCATTTCACCGGCAAGAATGAGATACTGTTTGATCTGCTGATGCAGGACATGGCGACGCAGATGGCGATCTATGACGAGCTGGCCCAAACCGAAGCCCCCGACCGTCCGAGAGTACGCGCATGGCTTCAGCACTTCCGCGATTCCATGGAGGAGCGGCATCGCTCGATGCACCTGTTTCCGGTCGCGTTCGTCCACATGCCTGAAAGGCAGCATGTTGTGGTCAAGCATCGTGAGACCGCGATCAGGCATTTGGGCGAGCGCCACAAGGCATTCAGCCTGGAGGGTTTGAGCGGACTGGATCGCGAGAGGAAGCGCGCAAGCATCTATATGATGTTGTTCAAGATTGAGCAGGTTTCCTACACCTTTTCCATTCTTGAAGGGACGCCCGATATCACCGTGGGCCTCGACATGCTGGCGGATGAACTGACGGAATTCTTGCTGTCCAAATGACCCCGCAAGTCAACTGCCGCGTGCCGTAAATTTCTCGCGCTGCACCGGCCGTCAACGATTAAAAAAGGAAGATTCTCATGGCCAATAGCGAAGTTGCAATCGCGAACCTCCTGTACCGCTATGCCGAATATGTCGATTCCGGCGATTTCGAGGGCGCAGCCGCCTTGTTCCTTCATGCGCGTGTCCTTTCCCGCGACGGTGAGCTAGATCACGCTGGGGTGCTGGCGCTCTGGCAGGGCCGCGTCACCCTGTATGACGACGGTACGCCGCGCACCAAGCATGTGATCACCAATCCGATCATCGAGGTTGACGAGGCGGCGGGGACCGGTACTTGCCGCAGCTATTATACGGTGCTTCAGCAAGTGGGCGACTGCGCTCTCCATCCCATCATCTGCGGTCGCTACCATGACGAGTTCGAGCGGGTGGATGGAGTCTGGCGCTTCCGGTTTCGCGATTATAGCCTAACCGACCTGATCGGCAATCTCAGTAAGCATCTGAACTCCTGACCAACGGGGCAGGGCATAGCCATCGCTGAGCGGATTGCCCGCCAATCACGCGATGTTCTGTGCATCCCGCGAACTGCGCGCGGGGACACGTGTCGCATCAGCGACTTCAGTGCACAGGTGCGGCGATGGCCAATGTCGACGGGGGCGTTCTAGGGGATTGCGATGATCATTGTCGTTTCCTTTGGCTTGGCCTTCGCGCGCCTGCGCGCGGTCGCTTGAAGTCGGCGCCTTCGATGGCTCGAAAGGTTCATTCGGAATGATTAGAACAGGGGGAAAGCGGCGCCTGCCTAGGCGAAGCGATGGAGTCGTTTCCTCGCTGTCTCGCAAGGAGCGAAGCTTGAAAGGTCTTGTCGGTCGCGATCGACTGACCCTCGCCGCCCTGGCTAGTGTCGCAGTTCCCATGGCGACACTCACCCTTCCGATCACGACGTTTATTCCGGAACATTATGCGCGTGTCGTTGGGCTTGATCTCGCGGTCATAGGGGCGACCTTTATGTTCGTCCGACTGTTCGATATCGCCATCGATCAAGTACTTGGTCTGATGATGGACCGTACTGCGACGCGTTGGGGTCGATTCAAGCCCTGGTTGGCTGGCGGAACGCCGCTCGTGATGATCGGGGCGGGCATGCTGTTCTTCCCGAAGCCGGGCTACTCGGCGACATACTTGGCAGTCGCGCTCATAATAACTTATATCGGCTATTCGTTGGTCATTCTCTCCCAACTTGGCCTCGCCGCCGGGTTAAGCAATGAATATGAGGGGAGATCGCGTGTCTTCAGTTGGTGGCAAGCCGGAACCACGGCTGGCCTCGTTCTTGCTATGACGACTGCCTCTTTCGCTGGTGGAAAAGGTATTGATGCGTCCTTTGCCGTACACTCTATGGGCATAATTGTTATTGTGCTCACACCGATCGGCACAGCGTTAGCGCTCCGTTTCATTCCCGACGGCACCACGCGCTCCACCAATCAAAAGATTGGTGGACAATTGTATCTGCAATTGATTTGCCGGTCCGCGACCGCTCGCCTGTTGGGACTAGAGCTTCTTTTGGGGCTCGCCGTCGGGATCGCATCGGCCAGCGCCATCTTGTTCTGTCTGGCAGTCAAGCACCTGTCGGTTTCTCAGTACTCGTTCACAGTATTATGGTACTTTATTGTAGCAATCGTCTCGGCACCACTGTGCGCAGCCCTGGCCCGCCGCATGCAGAAGCATCGAGCGCTGATGGCGGCTGCGGTAGGATATGCGATGTTTCCGGTGATTCAAGCAAACTCGCCGCCCGGCACGATCACTATGATGTTGGTCGCGTCCACCTTGGGCGGCTTTGCCTTCACGGCCGCGTCTATGCTACCGCGTGCGATGGTTGCGGACATCAGCGACGAAGTCCTGCTGGAAACAGGCATCGACAGCACTGGGATCCTGTATGCCTTACTGACAGGAGTTTACAAGGTGGGTCAGGCGGTGGCGATCGGGGTCGTGTTTACGTCCCTCGATCTGATTGGATATGATGTGTCCGCTGGCCGGGAAAACGCACAGAGTGCGCTCGTGGGATTGACAATCGTCTATGGGGTAGTTCCAGCAGCCCTCGCTAGTATTTCGATGGCCTTAATGATTGGTTATCCTCTAACCGCCGCGCGCCACGCGCATATACGAGAGGCGCTCCGCAGATAGAGACAGCCCGATCCCATTGAGTTGACATGAGCAAGATGGTCCACGCATTATGTTCCGGACCCAAGAAACAGGTTCATTGACCGCTGCGACGTGATTTACTGTCTCGTGCGAGGAGGCGGTGAGGCAACTGGATGACCGGCATTGATGATCAACGAAGTATTGGACAGATCGTTGGTCGAGTCATTATCACCGTCGAATTCTGGGGAATGCCGCCGAGGATCGATTGCAGATTCTTGCTCCGGCCTCCTGATCGTCTGGGGCAGATCGTTTCGGTGGAGCATCATATAGGCGGATAGGGGGCGGTTGTCATGGGGCGAGGTAAGCTCATCCTGAATGCATAATATAATGGAGAGATCATGATGCATGCGCCTTGGTATCCCGGCTGGAATGTCGTCGGGGTGATGATCTCGCTCCAGGTCGGTGTCATCGGCACGATCATTTATGCATTCGCCGTGATGGCGGTCCCCATTTCCGAAGCGCTGGGCGTTTCGCGCACGGCCCTGATGCTGGCGCCGATTTTCGGGCAGGTCGGCGTGGCGCTGTCGAGCGCGGGGATCGGGATAATCCTGGATCGCTTTTCCGCCCGCCAGGCCACGGTGATTGGATTGCTTGCCTTTCTTGCCGGGCTTGTCGGCATGGCGCTTGCAACGCAATTGTGGCAGCTCCTGATGATTTTCGGCACGCTTTTCGTCCTTGCCAAGCAACTCACCGGCCCGCTGGCCGGACAGATCATTGCCGCGAAATGGTTTGTAAGACGTCGGGGGGCAGCCCTGAGCCTGGTGACGATGGGATCATCCATCGGCGGTTTCGTCGTGCCGCTGCTGATTGGTTTTCTGATGCGCAGCATGACCTATAATGATGTGCTGCTGCTGCTTGCCGCGTTGTGGGCCGCGCTGTTGCTGCCCGCGGTGCTGATCGGCCTGCAAGGGCCGCCCACAGAGGCGTTGTTGCGCGAGGAAGCGGCGGGATCGATGCAGCCTCAGTCATCCGCTCTTCAAGCCATGGTGCCTGTCAGGGCCCTGCTGGCCAACCGCAATTTCCTGGTGGCCACCGGGGCGGCAATGATCCTCGTGTTCGTCACCATGGGCGTGCAATATCATATGGGCGGGATCGCTCATGACATGGAAATGGACATCACGGGCGGCGCGCAACTGCTCGCGAGCTATGCCGTCGCCAGTTTCCTGGCCAAGTTCGGATGGGCGGCTGTCGTGGACAAATTCGATTCCCGGATCGTGTTCATCCTTGCGGCCTTGCTCATCGCCCTGGGCGTCTGTGCGCTGATGCTGGCGAATTTCCGGACGATGCTTCTGGGATCGGCGCTGATCGGATTGGGAACGGCCGCCATCATGCCGCTGCTGGCGGTTATGCTGGCGCGCGAATTCGGATCGGGATCGATAGGCAAGGTGCTGGGCATTGCCTTTACCGGCGTGCAGATTTCCGCGCTGGCGCCTGTCAGCGTGGGCCTGCTCCGCGATATTGGCGGCAGCTATCACCTGCCGCTGACGGTTTTTGCCGGGCTGGTGGGAGCTGGAATGCTTGCGATCCTCTTTTATCACAGCGATGCGCCACCGCCGGCCCGGTTGCCCAAAGGCGCATCCGCAGCCGTCGATTGATTGGCTGGCCATTGGGCAGGCGGGGCGCAGGTAAAGACCCGGCGGATCAGGTGAGATAGCGGGCGCGAATACGGTCCCCGGTTACGCCGTCCACGCCCAGCACGTCCACGATATAGCCATCGATCGATCCGCATCGCTGCGCGATCGCGTCCCATGCGCTTGCCAGATAGGCGGGTTCGACCGTCAGGACCGTGCGGGCGCCTTCGGTGTCGACGGCGATCTCGTAGGTTTCCTTCAGCCCGCGTATCAAAGTAGGGAGCCGGGCGTCGATGTTGCCCGCGACATTGCTCAGCAGATAATCTTCCATCAGATCATCCCGGTGCACCTGGAGCAGATGGTGGGTGAAGGCGGCGAGCAGCCCGGTGCGGTCCTTACCCGCGCTGCAATGGATCAGGACGCCCCCTTCCGCATGGACGAGCGCTTGGAAATAACGACGGAACAGGTCGATATGCTGCGGCTCGAAGGGAAGATCCCGATAGTGGTCGATCATGAAGGACCGCATGCCGTTGCCGCCTTGCGGGGCGTTGCGCAATGCGAGGATATGGGGCGCATGTTCGGAGGCATCGACCATATCGCCGGACCTCAAGGCAGTCAGTCCCAGACGTTCCAGCCAGATCGTCGGCTGGCGGCGCTGTTCCGGGGCGCGGCGCAGATCGACGACGGTGCGGATGCCGAGCGACGCGATCCGCGCTTCGTCCGCCGCGCTTGCCCGCGCATGGTGGGCGGAGCGGAAAAACACGCCTTTTTCCACATGCGCCCCACCCCTCGTGCGCCAGCCTCCATAGTCGCGGAAGTTGTTGACGCTGGTCAATGGCAGGATGCGGGTCCATTCGATTGCTGGCCGTGCCCCGTTCAAGGCTGCTTCCTTCACGCCTGCGCCACGGCCTGTTCGACCAGTTCCCGCACGGCTTTCAGATTGACGTTGGTGGAGGCGGTATAGGGCAGGGCATCATGGCTCGCCGCTATCGGGATCAGTGATGCGCACATGGCAGCCGGACAGCGGGCGTCCGGCGCTTCCGCGCTTGGTCCTGGAAAATTCGCGATGCAGGTCGAGCGTCCAGGCGATCGCCGTGCCGCAAAATTCGGTCGCGCCCAGCGCCCAGATGACAGGCTTGCCATAGCGTTCCTCGACCTTGTCCTGCATAGCGGGGTCGAGGGGGCCGGAGCCGCCAAAGAAAGCAATGAGCGAAGACAGGTCTTCCGCCGGAACGTTGGCGTCATAGATCATGCGCAGCATGGTGGGCGTCAGCGCGATCGATGTCAGCGCGTGGCGCTTGATCGCGTCGACAATGCCTTCCACGGTGAATTTCTCGAACAGGATGAAGGGATGGCCCTCGATCACGGCGGCTGACAGCGTCAGATTGCCGCCGATGCCGCCCATCGGCCAGAATACGGGGACCGGGTTCGTTTCCTTGACCGGACTCTGAAAGCTGCCCTCCAGCGAACGGAACATCCACATCACTCTCCATGCCGGCTTTTGTCGGGTGCCATATCAATATGACGGCGCCCGACTACAAGCGTCCGCTGAGGTTATCGAGCTTGCGATGGAATGCCGGTGATGTGAAGAGTCATCTTCCTGACGTTTTGGACGGACGCTGGTCGAACCTCGGCCGAACACTTCCTCGGCCACGCGATTTTTCAATATCTCGAAGACATGCCGGGGCCGGGTAAGAAAGAACTGCGCTTTGCCCAAGCGAGGATTCTCGCCCGGCATCTGGAGCCGCGATAGCGCTGTCGAGGGTCGTAATTACGTCCATGTGATACATGCCTGCTGCGGCTTGACGGTTGCGCCTGTCGATGCTGCATGACGCAAACAGGACAGGAGATGATGATGGCAAATGTGCTCGATCGCGAGTCGACGGCAGAAGAGGCGCTTGGAAAGATTGATCTTTCGGGCAAAGTGGTCGTCATTACCGGCGCAACTGCTGGCCTTGGGGAGGAAAGCGCGCGGGTCATGGCAGGCGCTGGCGCGCATGTCGTCATCACCGGCCGTAGCCAGGAAAAGCTGGCCGCTGTCGTCGAGCGTCTTCGCGCCAATAGTCCGGACGCGCGGGTCGATACGGTTATGCTGGAGCTGGCCGAACCCGAAAGCGTACGGGCCGCGGCGCGGCGCATCCTGGAAATCGCACCCCGGATCGACATATTGATCAACAATGCGGGCGTCATGGCGCCTCCGCTCGAACGCAATAGCCTGGGCTGGGAATCCCAGTTCGCGGGCAATCATATGGGGCACTTCATTCTCACCGGCATATTGCTTCCCGCAATAGTTGCCGCAGCACCCTCCCGCATCGTCAATCTCAGTTCTTCGGGTCATCAGATCGCGCCGGTGAACTTCGACGATCCCCATTTCGAGCATCAGGATTATGATGCCTTCATCGCCTATGGGCAGTCGAAGTCAGCGAACATCCTGTTCACCGTCGCACTGGCGGATAAGTTGAAGGCCAGGGGCGTCACCGTGAACGCTGTCATGCCGGGCGTGGTCAAGACCCCGCTTTTCCGGCACATCGGGGGGACCGGTACGATTGGCAGTTCCGGCATGTTCGTCAAGGAAATCCCACAGGGCGCGGCCACCCAGGTCTGGGCCGCCGTGTCTCCGGATCTGGAAGGGGTGACTGGGCGCTATCTGGAGGATTGCGGATTTGCGCCCGTGAACGACGATCCCGCGAGTGTGGCGACGTTCGGCTACCGCAGCGCGGCGATGGACAAGGCGGCGGCTGCGCGTCTGTGGTCATTGTCCGAAGAACTCGCGGGCGAGCGCTTCGACACATAGCCCCGGCGCCGGCCGGGGTGGGCGGCGAACGGATCGCGCGCGTCAGCCGGGTGAAGGGATCGAAGGTAGGGCTTCGTTTCGGACGAGATCTCGCCCCCCTTGGACAACGACTATTGCGTGGCAATCGGGAAGATTCCGCTGAACAATAATCGACATGCCGGCAGCTCTGCGCGGCCCTGAAGCCCTGAATCATGGAGGGCTGCCGAAAGCCTTGCCATCGGAGAGGCAAAGCTCCGCCTGTGCCGATGTCCGATAGAGGCGGTTGGCTGGCGGTTCCAGTGTTGCTCAAAGAGCAATGAGCCTGTCCGCCATGTGCATTTTCAACCACGAAGCGCTGATGTTTCTCATAATAATTGTGTGTAATCAGTATTTTACGTAAATGGCACGCCATTTGCTGAGAGTTTCCCGTCTTGCCCACGCATCAGCCTGGGCGCACTCACCATTGGGGGAAGCTCATTGTTTAGGAATAGGATCTTTCTGCAAGCAACCCGGGTCGTCGGCCCAGGTGCGCTTGCCATTCTGGGAGCTGGCCACGCAGGTATCGGTTATGCCAATGAGGCTCCGGCGGCTCCTGAAGAAACCGTGCCGGCCGACGCTTATTCCGCGGAAGCGGGCGGCATCGTCGTCACCGCGCAACGCCGCGAAGAACGGTTGCAGGATGTGCCGGTCGCGGTCACCGCGCTCGACAGGAATCTTTTCACCGTAGGCGGGCTAGGCCGCTCGGCCAATGAGGTGTTGAACCTGGTTCCCAACGCGTCGGCGGGCACGCAGCAGCATGGCCGCCCGCGCTGGTGGATTCGCGGCGTGGGCGCGGGGCAGCAGCAACTCGACCTTGCGAGTCCGGTCGGCTTTTACCTGGACGATGTTTATATCAGCAACGCCAGCGCCACCGGCCTGCCGCTGTTCGATCTGGAGCGCGTGGAAGTGCTGCGCGGGCCGCAGGGCACGCTATGGGGCAAGAACACCACCGGCGGCGCGATCAACGTCATTTCCAAACGTCCCTCGCTGAACGGTTCGGACGATAATTATGTGAAGCTGGAATATGGCAGCTATGACGACAAGATCGCCGAGGCAGGCGTCGGCACGACTCTTGTGGACGACAGGCTGGCGGCGCGTGTCTCCTTCCGCTTCGACGATCGCGACGGGCGGTTCGACAATCTCTTCACCGGCGATAAGTCGAGCCAGGTCAAGGATATCGTCTTGCGCGGGCAGTTGCTCGCCAAGCCGAGCGATACGCTGGAAGCGCTGCTCAGCGTCCACTATCGCGATTATGACACGGACGGCACCTACTGGACCACGGCCAGCTATGCCGCCGATGGCGCGGTCCGCAACGGCTATGCGCCATCGACGGACATCAACGACATCAGCACCAACGCGTTGGAATGGAGCCGCAGCAAGCAGTTCGGCGGATCGCTGCATCTCGATTGGGACGTTGGCGACTTCACGCTGACGTCGATCACCGGCTATGAGCGGTTCAAGACGCGTGGGGTGGGGGACAGCGATTATACGCCGCTGGAAATCTCGCGCAGCTATTCGCGGGCCCGGTCCAGCCAATGGACGCAGGAACTGCGCCTTGCATCCTCCCAGAAGGATCGCCTGAGCTGGATCATCGGTCTTTTCTATTTCAACGAGGATATCCGCTCCAACAGTTATTCGGCCACGCTGCCGCAGGGTTCGGTTCCGGCTTTGGCGGGAGCGACGGCGCCGGACGCCTTCAGCGACACCATCTATAGACACAAAGCCGAAAGCGGCGCCGTGTTCGGCAGCGCCACCTTTGCCTTCACCGACAGCGTGAAGCTGACGCTGGGCGGCCGCTGGACGCGCGAGACGAAGAAGGTGGACTTCGACCGGCTGTCGGCGGCCGCTACCGGATGGAGCAACTATGCCCAGTGGTGGAACAGCTATACCGGGACATATGGCGGGCCGGGGACGTTCAGCGGGGCGCTCAAGCGCACATGGGATGCGTTCACCTATGACATCACGCCGTCCTGGAATATCGACGGCAATAACCTGCTTTATGCGAAATTCTCGCACGGTGTGAAGTCGGGCGGGTTCAATACGGCGGCAACCCTGCCCGTCGCGCTGATCGCCGTCCGGCCCGAAAAACTCGACGCCTATGAAGCCGGTTACAAGTCGAGCTGGCTCGACGGGCGCCTGACCTTCAATGCCACGGCCTTCCATTATGACTATAAGGATGTGCAGGTGAATGTCGTCGGCCCCAATCCGGGAGCCGTGGGCGGCGCGACCGTCTCCTACCTCCAGAACGCGGCCAAGGCGAAGGTGGATGGGGCCGAATTCGAACTGACCTTCGCGCCTGTGGAAGGGCTGCAGTTCAATGCGGCGCTGGGCCTGCTGGATACGGAATACAAGACGTTCCAGGTACTGAACGGCGGCGCGAATCTGGCGGGCGCGCAGTTCGTGCGTTCGCCCAAGGTCACGTTGAACGCGGGCGCATCCTATAGCTTCGCCGTGGGCGACCTGGGCAAGATCGAGCTGGCGGCGGATGCGCGCTACACATCGCGGCAATATTATTATGTGACGCCGCAGGACAAGGTGAACCGCTATTATCTGACGCAGAAGCCCTACACGCTGACCAATGTGCGGGTCACTTACACGACCAGGGATGAAAAGATCAGCGTCACGGGGTTCGTCAACAACCTGTTCGACGTGCGCTATCTGAACCATGCGCTTCCGGGCGCCAATCCGGCCTTGGGCGTGACCGGCGATACGGTGGCATGGGCCGATCCGTTGACTGCGGGCGGAGCGGTGATCTTCCGCTTCTGAAAGCAAGGCGGGCCGGGGCATTGACCCGGCCCTTTGTCATGGGCGTTGAAAGACGTTTATTCGGCGGCGGCCAACAGCGTGCGCGCCTGGCGGCCCAGCAGGGGCAGCACTTCCTCGCCGATGCGCCAGGCTTCCTCCAGATGCGGCGTTCCGGCGAGGATGAAGGCGTCGGCGCCGCGCGCGATCAGATCGGCGAGCCGCGCCGCGCATTGTTCGTAACTGCCCACGATCCCGAGGGCAGGGCCGCCTCGCAACAGGTTGAACCCGCCCCATAGATTGGGCGCGACGATCAGTTCGTCATAGCGGCGGGCGTCGGTGGGGCGCAGCGCCGCCTGCCGCGATGCGCCGACCGAGTCCGTCGGCTGGCCGCGCCAGCGCTGGCGGGTTTCCTCGCTGACATTTTCAAAGCCGATGCGGATATCGCGCCATGCTTCCTCCTCGGTCGCGCGCGCGACAAGGTCCACGCGAACGGCGCATTTCTGTTCCCTGCCCAGAGCGGCCGTGCGTTCCTTCACGCGCGCGAACTTGTCGCCGAGCTGGTCGAAAGGCTCCAGCCACGACAGATAATAATCAGCATGGCGCGCCGACGTCCGCAAGGCGGCATCGGAAGATCCGGAGAACCAGATTTCGGGAAATTCCTCGCGCCGGAGCAGGGGCGGCAGGCCGCCGCCGCGTAATTGGTAGAAGCGGCCGTCATAGGAGACGTTCGGGGAATCCCAGACGCCCCGGAAGATGTCCAGAAACTCGCTCGTCCTGCCATAGCGGTCGTCATGGGCGAAACTGTCGCCCCACCAGAGCTGGGCCGGGCCTCCGCCGCCGGTGATGATGTTGAACAACAGGCGTCCGCCCGTCGCGCGTTGCAGGCTTGCGGCCATGCGGGCGGTGTGGACGGGGTTGCCGAAACCGGGCTGGAACGCGATCATGAAACGGAAACTGCGAGTTTCGCGCGCCAATAGTGGTGCGATGACCCATGGGTCGTCGGTATTCGGGAAAGAGGGGATGAGGCCGCCCAGAAAGCCGACGCTCTCCGCCGCCTTCGCGATTTCGGCGAGGTGGTCGATATAGGTGAAGCCGTCCGGCTCCCCGTCCCGGCCAAGACCGGGCGCGATATTGCCGGGCTTGAGTGGCGACCAGTCGCCGCGCTCATAGCCGCTGGTGTGCAGGCTGTTATGGCATCCATGCGTCGGCAGGCGCCAATAGAAGTCGATGGACATGGCTTTCTCCTTCAGGCCGCCTTGCGCGCCGCGCCGGTGCGGGCGCGCAGGCGAGGCAAAAGATGCTGGCCGACGCGATAGGCTTCCTCCAGCGTGGGCACCGCTTCCAGCAGCAGTTCGGTGACGCCCGCCGCGGCATAAGCGGCCAGTTGATCGGCCGCCTCGTCATAGGAGGCGACCAGCGTGCCGGACGCGAGTGGAAGATGCTGGACATCGTTTTCGGCACCGTCGCGATCTTCCCGCACCAGTAGCGGCTGGATCAGACCAGCGGCGACCTGACGTCCTTCTGCCGCAGTCAGTGTGTTCAGCGTGGCGATGCGCTCACCCAGTACGTTGACAGGGCCAGGAGCAAAGAGGTGAACATCGGCATGGCGGGCGGACAGGGCCAATGCCCCGTCGTCCTCGCCCTGCAGGAAGAGCTTGGGGAATCGATGCTGGTTGAGGGGCGCTTCGAAACCGCCGTCCAGAACCTCGAAATGCCTGCCCTGAAAGGTGAAGGGCCGATCCCGATGCACGCCGCGCGCGACGGTCAAGAATTCGTCCAGCCGTTGCCGCAGGTCCTCGTCCGGCACGAAGTCCGCCTCTGCCTCCCGGCTCGCGGCGTTTTCTTCGGCTGCGATCGCCCAGTCCAGACGGCCATGGGTGGCGCGCTGGAAGGTGGCCGCCTGCTTGGCGGCATAGACCGCCGATCCCACGGAGGCCGGAAATTCGGGCACCACCAGCAGGCGCGGTGTTTCGCGCGCGATGATGGCCGCGATAATCCGGCTTTCGTCCGCCTCGCTGCGATGCCGCACGAACAGGCCATCGAAGGCGGTCTGCGCCACGGCTCGCGCGACCTGCACATAATAGTCGAAGCGATTGCGGCTTGCCGCGCGCCGGTCGCGAATGAAGGCGGGCAGCGCGTGCTCCGTCCCCGGTTCGGACCGTCGGGGTTCGGCGGCGGGGTCGAGCCGCCAGTGGATGTTGAGGGTCATGCGGCGTCCCTTTCCTCTACGAAGGCGGGTGTGGCGAGCGTGCCGGCGAACACGGTTTCATGGATGGATCGGCGGCCGTTGGGCGCTTCGCTTGCGTGAAATTCCGGGTCCAGGCCTTCTATCTCACCCTTGCGGCCCAGCGCGATGATGGCTTCGATGGCAAAATCGTCGGGGATATTCAGCCGTTCGCGGGCTGCCGCGCGGTCGAAACCGCCAATGCCATGCGTATGCCAGCCCAGCAGCAACGCCTGATGGGCGAAGGCCGCCCATGCCGCGCCTGCGTCGAAACTGTGGGAGACATTGTCCATCGTCTCCCCGCGCCGGTCGAGCTTGAGCGCGGACAGGATCAGGACGAGGGCCGACGCGCGCGCCGCCCACAGGCGGTTGCGCGGCATCAGCAGGTCCAGATAGCGTTCCCAATGCGCATCGCCCGGACGCGCGATCAGGAAGCGCCAAGGCTGGGCATTCATGGCGGACGGCGCCCAGCGCGCCGCTTCGAAGGCGCTCCTGAGCACCGCATCGGGCACCGCCTCGCCGGTGAAGCTGCGCGGCGACCAGCGATCGGTGAAGAGCGGATCGACGGGATGATCGGCAATGCGGCCCATCAACGCACCTCCCGGCTGGGAAGGTGGACCAGATTGTCCCTGGCTTCCTCGGCATCCGCGCCCGACGTCAGTTCCGCCAATATTTCGTCCTTCAACCGGTGCAGCAATGGCGAACGACGATCGCGCGGATGGGACAGGTCTACTTCGACGATATGGCGGATGCGGCCCGGATTGGGCGACATCACGATCACGCGGTCGCCCAGGTAGAGCGCTTCTTCCACGTCATGCGTCACCATGACCATGGTGGAGCGCTGCGTCATCCAGATGCGCTGCAATTCATTCTGCACATGAACGCGGGTCAGCGCGTCGAGCGCGCCCAGCGGCTCGTCCAGAAGCAGCAGCTTGGGCTCCGTTACCAGCGCGCGGGCGATCGCGGCCCGCTGCGCCATGCCGCCCGAAAGCTGGTGTGGATAGGCTTTCTCGAACCCGGTAAGGTTCACCAGCGCGATATGATCCGCGACGATCCGGGCGCGCCGCGCCTTGGGCGTGTCCGTGTTGAGCAAGGCCAGCTCGATATTCTGTTCCAGCGTCATCCACGGAAACAGGCGATGGTCCTGAAAGACGATGCCCCGGTCCAGGCTGGTGGTGGCGATGCGTTCGCCGTCCAGCCGCAATTCGCCGCTATAGTCGGTGTCGAGGCCGACGATCAGGCGCAGCAGCGTGGACTTGCCGCATCCGGACGCCCCCACGATGCTGACGAACTCGCCGGGCCGCACGTCCAGATTGATATTGTCCAGAATCCGGCGGGCCTGCCCCCCGATCTGGAAGCTCTTGTCGAGATCGCTGATGGTCAGCGCCCCGCGGCTCGCGGCGGTGGGCGGTCTGTCTTCGCGCGCATGGGGATAGGGACTCATGCCTTGTCTCCTTGTCATTGGACCGAAGGTTGCCAGCGCAGCAGGGACTGGCGCAGGCGGCGGAAAATCTGGTTGATGAGGAAACCCAGCGCGGCGGTGACGGCGATCACGACCAGCATGACGTCCAGGCGCTGCTGCACCTGCGCTTGGCTCATCGCGACGCCGAGGCCCGAGCCAGCGCCCGTCAGCAGTTCCGTGCCGATGGTCGCGATCCAGGAAAAGGCGAGCGCCTGCGTGATCCCCGTCAGCACCAGCGGCATCGCTGCAGGCAGGAGGATGAAGCGGATGCGCTGCGCCGTGTTGAAGCGCAGGATGGAGCCGACATCCAGATAGCGGCGCTCCACCTGGGCGACACCGGCGTGGCTGTTCAGCATCGACGGGAAGAAGGCCGACATGCTGATGACGATCAGCTCCGTGCCTTCGCCCACGCCGAACCACAGGCCCATGAGCGGCAGCCAGCCGATCATCGGCACCTGCCGCAGTGCGTGGAGCAGGGGGCCGAGCGTCCGGTCGACCGGACGCCAGATGCCCATGGCGACGCCCGCAGCGACGCCCAGCGGCGCCCCGATGGCAAGACCGACAAAGGCGCGCTTCAGGGTCGACAGCGTGTCGCGCAGCAGGTCGCCGCTGTGCAGCAGTTCCGCCAGCGCCCTACCTACCGCGACGGGCGGCGCGAAGGTCGCGATCTGGGCGCTCGTCCGCCAGTGCCACCAGAGGATGAGCAAGGCCGGGACGACAAGGCCGATGGCGGCCCTGACGGGGCAGCGGGCGAGCCAGCCGTTCATGCCGTCCTCCATCGGCTTGCGCGGCTTTCTATCCAGCGCGCGCCGCGATCGAGGAGGAAACCGATCAGGCCGCTCACGATCACGCCGGCCAGCACCACGTCGATCTGGAAAAGCTGGCGGCCCATTTCCATCATCTGGCCGATGCCGCTGTCGGCCGCCAGAAGTTCGGCCGCCACCAGCACGACCCAGGCGCGGGTCAGGGATATGCGCAGGCCCGTCAATATGGCGGGCACCGTCGCGGGCAGCAGGATGCGCCGGATCAACTGGAACAGGCGGAGGCGATAGATTTTCGCGACCTCGAACCAGTTGCGGGGCACGCCGCGAATGCCGTCGAAGGTTGCGAGCGCCATGGGAAAGAAGGAAGCTATGGCCACGACCGCCACTTTGAAAGGCTCGTCAATCCCCAGGAACATGACCATCATCGGTACGAAGGCGATGACCGGGACTTGCCACAGGGTCAGGAATGTGGGCGAGAAGGTGGCTTCGGCCAGACGCGAGAGCGCCATCGTCGCGCCGAACGCCATGCCCGCCAGCGCGCCGATGACGAAGCCGATCAGCAGCCTTTGCAGGCTGTCGCCGACATGCCGCTGCAATTCGCCCGATGCGGTCATGTCCGCCAAGGCTTTCGCGACTTCGCTGGGCGGCACCAGCACCTGCGGGGGGAACAGGCCGGTGAGACAGGCAAGCTGCCAAAGCGCCAGCAACGCCAGCGGTGCCACGAAGGAACTGAGCGGCAGGTGCTCCAGACGGAAAGTGCGGCCCGTCTGGGCGAGAAGCTGATAATCGAAGGCGCGGGTCGCCATCAGCGCTGCTCCTGCCCACTTTGCGACCAGAAACCTTCCAGCTTCAAATCCTTGAGCGCCTGTTTGACGAAACGGTCGTCCAGCAGGGCGTCTGCATCGACCTTGTTGCGGATCAGCCCGCGTTCCAGCGCATAGTCGGCGACGGAATGATAATGGGCGCGGAGCGCCGGGCTGAATATGGGGGAGAAACGCTCACGCCACGGAATGTCGGAATTGGCATAATCCTTTGCCACGATTTCTTCCGGCATCGCGCCGCGCGCGGTATCGCGGATGACCTGCGCCTTGTTGGCTTCGTCCGAAGACCATGCCGCCGCCCGGACGAAGGCTTCGACAACGATCTGCGTCAGGTCGGGATGGACGTCCACGAAGTCCTTGCGGCCGAAAAGTTCAGCGCGCATCCGCCAGTCGGCGGGCGCCTGCCGGGTGGACCAGATGACGCGCGCAATGCCCTTCTGTTCAAGCAGCAGGCCATCGGACATCAGCACGGCGGCGTCGACGCTGCCCGATTCCAGAGCGGCGGGCGTCGCGGCGGGATTGATGTTGACGATTCTGAAATCGTCCAGCTTCAGGCCCTTGCTGTCGACCAGCTTGGAAAAGGGCAGTTCCCACGGCCTGCCGCGATGAAGCGCGATCCGCTTGCCCTTGAGGCCGGCGAGGCTGTTCGCCGGCAATCCCTTGCGGACCACCAGATAGACGTCCTGACCCTGCCCGACGGGCGCGACGATCTTCAGCGGGACGCCGCCAGCCACCGCGATGACCGCGGGAAAGTCGCCATAAGCGGCGAAATCGATCCGTTTGCCGGAAAACCCTTCATTGATGAGCGGCCCGCCGACAGCGGTGGACACGGGCGAGAAAACCAGATCCACCCCCTTTTTGGCCAGTTGCTCCTTCAGCCATCCCTGTTCGATGACGACGCCGTTGAGGCCGTTGAAAACCTGCTTGCCCTGATAGGGAAAAGCGATGGAAGCGATCGTCACCGTCTTCACCGCGCCTGCGCCATCGGCATTCCCTGATCCGCTGCACCCCGCGATGAGCGTGCTGGCGAGCATCGCCATGGCAAGGATCAACCTGTCTTTGAATCGCGGAAGGAGGGAACGCTTGTTCAGATATGCCACTAGGGAGGCTCCATGCTGCCAGATCGATTTTGGAAAGGCTCGCTCGGCGAACATGCATGGGATGTGCCAAACCCGGAGTTCGGCTGTCCTGCGCGGGTCGTCTGGGCGGCGGCGGCGGCTGTCTGCTGATTTTGACGCAGGCGGAGGAGCCATGGTGCGCCAAATGAAGCGGTAAACCCGCCATGCTCGTGCGCAATCGAGCCATTTGGTCGGCGGTATGAAAGTGTGAAATTTTGGCATGGGCCTTGCGAATGGCCCTGGACATATGGTGGTCTGGGCCGGCGCGGCCATGCCGGAGGCTGACCGATGTCTGGAGGTGAGGATGCCGAACAGAGATGAGCGACCGGGCGCCTCGGTCGTGCCGAACAACCTATGGGTGACGCGCTGTCCGATCCCGGCGGCGTCCGGCATCGCCTGCGCGAAGGGGTGGATGGCGGAGGCCTTCGCCCGCGACGGCATCGCTATAAAGCGCGTCCTTGAGCAGGGGCTGAATCTGGTCGAAAGCGACCCGGAAAATCAAGCGCGCCATCTGTTTCGCGAAGGCGGCAACATCCAGGCGCTTGCGGCGCGAGCCTTGGGAGCCGCCACGCGCGTCATCGGCCTGACATGGATCGACGAGCGACAGGCCATCATGGTGAGGCCGGACACGCCGCTGCTGCATCCCGCCGCCCTCAAGGGGTTGCGGTTCGCCCTTCCCGGCTATGCCCGTTCCCGCGGCGAAAGCATCGCGCGCGGCATGGCGCTGCACGGCATCAAAAGCGCGCTGGCGCTTGGCGGACTGACACTGGACGATGTTCAACTGACGGAAATTCCCGCGCCACCCGTGGAGCGCGCCAGCGTGGAAGGGATGCGCCGTCTCTGGCTGGGGTTGGAGTGGCTGGCGGGGGGCCGGGTCGATGCCGTCTATGTGAAGGGCGCGGCGGGGGCCGAAGCCGCGCAGCGGCTGGGGCTGGACATCGGCATCGACCTCGACGCCTATCCCAGCCGTCTTGCGCGCGTGAACAATGGGACGCCCCGACCCATCATCGTCCACCAGCATATGATCGACCATCATCCCGAACTGGTCGAAAGATTCCTGGAGCAAAGCCTGCGCGCGGCCGATTGGGCGGCCAATAATCCAGTGGAGCTGAAAAGCATCCTTGCCGGAGAAACGCTGGCGGGGGTGGAAGGCGTGGACACCGCCTATCGCAACAATTTCCATCGGGCCTTGCATCCGGACCTTTCGGACGACCGGGTAGAGATGTTGAAGATCCAGGCTAATTTCCTCTGGCTTCATGGCTTTCTGGAGTCCCCCGTGGACGTGGATGGCTGGATTTGCGGCGGGCCGCTCAACGCCGTTCTGAAGCGGCGGGCGCAATGTGCGCCACCGGTCCGGCCGCCGCTCTGAAAGCTCAGCTAGGCGAACGGATTTAATTTCTACTAAACTGGAAGACAATTAGCTGTTATCCTCCTGGCCGAGATGGAGGAGCTATGACGAGCATCTCGAAGACCCTTTCCAGTGATCGTTCGGACGTGGGGCTTGTGTCCGCCACCAACGGCGACGGTCGCCCTCTTCTCGCTTATGATTGCGAGACGCATCATGCCGTGGGGCCGCGCGCCCGCGCGCTGATCTTCAACGACCCGCGCTCGCGCGCCTTGCTGCCGCTGATCGAGAGGGTGGCCCCAAGCGATGCCAACATCCTCGTCATGGGCGAAACCGGCACGGGCAAGGAACTGGTCGCCCGCTATGTCCATAGCCTCAGCGACCGGGCGGATACGCCGTTCGTCGCCGTCAATTGCGGGGCCTTTTCCGAATCCCTGATCGAAGGCGAACTGTTCGGCTATGAGAAGGGCGCTTTCACCGGCGCCCATGTCGCGCGGCCTGGCTGGTTCGAGGCTGCCAATGGCGGAACGCTGTTCCTGGACGAGCTAGGCGACCTGTCCTTGCCGTTGCAGGTCAAGCTGCTGCGTGTGTTGCAGGAGCGGGAGGTGATCCGCCTGGGATCGCGCAAAGCCGTGCCGCTCAATGTGCGGGTCATTGCGGCCACCAATGTCGAATTGCAGAAGGCGGTGAACGAAGGGCGCTTCCGATCCGATCTCTTCTACCGGCTACAGGTCGTTTCCATCCCACTATTGCCGCTGAGGGAACGGCGCGCGGACATCCTGCCCCTTGCGCGGCATTTTCTGGAAATCTACGGTACGCGGCTGCAGGCCAATCGGCTGGAACTGAGCGCGGCGGCCGAGGAGGTCCTGTTCCAGCATGATTGGCCCGGCAATATCCGCGAACTGGAAAATGCCATCCATCGGGCCACCCTGATCTGTGAAGACGGGCGCATCCAGCCCACCGACCTTGCTTTGGGCAATCTGCTGGAAATGGGGGATGCCGTTTCCGGTTTCGCGTCGCTGGAAGAGGCCGCCCGCCCTTTTGTCGGGCGACTGCTGAAAGGGGAACATGACGATCTGCTCGATCGGCTGGTCGCCTTTACCGTCCGGGAAGCTTTTCGCCAATGCAATGAAAACCAGGTCAAGACGGCTGAAGCGCTGGGCGTCACGCGCAATGTGGTGCGAACGCACCTCAAGAATCTGGGACTGATCTGAAATCGGGAACGGCGCGCGGGTGAAAAACCAACAGGCGCGCTGTTCAATATCCCACAATCCTGCTTCGATGGTGTAACGGAAATCGGCTGAAATCAGCCATTTTTCGGTTGGCATGGCTCTTGCGAAACTACCGGGCAACACAAGTCCGGAGAAAACGCGCCGTGTCGATCCTGCTCAAACCCAAAGCCGCATCCGCCAACCGGCCTGACGAAATCTGGTTCACCCGCTGCCCGGTGCCGACCGCGACCGGCATCGCCTACAAACTGGGATGGCTGACCGAAAGTTTCGAGGCGGACGGCATCGCCTTGCGGACATTGCAGGAATCCGGGTCGGACCTTGGCCGTCATCATTACGACCATCGCCTGCCCACCCTGATCCGTGAAGGCGGCAACATGCTGGCCATCGCCGCGCGCGCGCAGGGAGAGCCGACGAAGCTGGTCGGCCTGACCTGGATCGAGGAAAGCCAGCTCATCCTCGCCCGGCCCGATTCCGGCATTGTGTCGGCGGCCGACCTCAAGGGCAAGCGGCTGGCTTTGCCGGGGTGGAGCCATAATGACATTCCCAGCCATGTGCGCGGCACCAGCATCGCACGCGGCATGTCGCTGGCGGGATATAAGGGCGCGCTGGCCTCCGCCGGGCTGAGCTTCGACGATGTCGATCTGGTGGAAACGCCCGACCGGCTTCGCAACATCGGCGGCAGCGGGCGCGACCTGCTGCCCCGCGGCCAGAGCCGGCGCAGCGGTGTAGGCCGGCTCTGGCCGATCGAGGCTCTGGTCGAGGGCAAGGTCGACGCCATCTATGTGAAGGGCGCGGCGGCGCTCGATCAGGCGCGCGAGGCCGGGCTGGTCGTCGCTATCGACCTCGATGCGCTGCCCGACCCGCGCTTCCGCGTGAACAACGGCACGCCGCGCCCGATCACCGTGCACCAAAGCCTGATCGACGACCATTTCGATCTGCTGGTGCGCTTCCTAGCCGTCACGCTGCGCGCCGCCGACTGGGTGGCGGAGCAGCCCGACCGCCTGCGCGACATATTGGAATATGAGACGGAAGGCAGTCCGCAGGCCGTGGATCAGGCTTATGCGCGCCTGCACGAGGGGCTGCACCCCACGCTGGACGCGGGGCGGCTGGCCCTGTTGGACAGCCAAAAGAAATTCCTTTTCCCCCATGGCTTCCTCGACGCCGATTTCGACCTGTCCGACTGGGTCGATCCGCGTCCTTTGGAGGCCGCAAGAGCGCTGAACGAACAGCGCGTCCCTTCCACTCTTTAACCGCAAGGAAATAAGCCATGTCTGACACAAGAGGACTATCCAAGGACGCCATCGCCTTCATCACGCAGGCGGCGGACGATGCGCGCCGCGCTTTCCGGCTGCTCCGCGAAACGCGGACGATCTCCGCGAGCGGGACGCTGGGCTTTGCCCTGCGCGTGCCCGAAGAGGACAAGATCGCGACGCTGAGCTATGCGGGCCTGTGGGAGGACGATCCCGACAAGCCGCGCGTCAGCGTCATCGATTTTGACGGCAACCGCCTGTGGGGCGAGCAGGCGGGCGGCGAGGCCCGCTACCTCAAGATCTTCAGGAAATATCCCGATTTCAAGGCGATCAGCCACGTCCATACGCCGCATCTGGGCGCCTATTCGCAGGCGCATCAGGAATTGCCGCTGCTCTATGTGCCCAACCGCCGTTTCCGCTTCACCGCGAAACTGCCGGTCTACATCAACCGCCGCCAGCTGGAGGCGGACTTCATCCTCGATTCGATCGAGCAGGATCGTGAAGTCCCCGGCATCGTCGAAGCCAATGGCGGCGCGACCATCTGGAGCTGGAAGGGCATTCGCGACCTCACCAACACTATCGTGCTGCTGGAGGAAGGCGCGCAGTTCCAGATACTTGGGCAGGCGCTGGGCGGATCGCAGCCCTTTGGCCCCGGCGTCCTCGAACAGCAGTGGAAAATGGGCAAGCTGGTGCCGCCAGACGCGCGCGTCGACGACGACGGCACCATCCACCTGCCCCAGCCCGCCGTCGAAGCGGCGGAATGACCCCTCTCCGGAGCGATCCCGCATGACCGATAAAAAGCGCCAGCTTGCGCTTGCCGTTTTCCTGACCCGTCACGGCCACCATCCCGGTGCGTGGCGGCAGCCGGGCACGGCCAGCACGGGCAAGCCCGATTTCCGCTACTGGGCCGATCTGGTCCGCACCGCCGAGCGCGGCAAGCTGGACGCGGCCTTCTTCGCCGATTTCGTGGGTCAGAGCGGCGACAGCACCAGAGGGATCGAGCGGCGCCACGCCTTTCTCGACTTCGAGCCGCTGACCGTCATTTCCGCGCTCGCCAGTATCACCAGCCATATCGGGCTGGTCGCGACGGTGAACACCAATTTCGAGCAGCCCTATGCGTTGGCCCGCCGTTTTGCCTCGCTCGATCATATCAGCGGCGGACGGACCGGGTGGAACATCGTATCATCCCTGGCCGACGGCGCGGCAAAAAGCTTCGGCATCGACCAGCCCGCCAGCCATGCCGAACGCTATGCCCGTGCCGACGATTTCGTGGAACTGGCAAAGGCCCTGTGGGACAGTTGGGAAGATGACGCCTTCGAAGGCGCGGACAAGGAGAGCGGCGTCTATCTGAACGCCGATGCCGTGCACCCCGTCCATTATCGCGGGCCTTATTACCGGATCGATTCCGTGCTCGACATGCCGCGTCCGATCCAAGGCTATCCGGTGTTCGCGCAGGCGGGCAATTCGGA
>Ga0180221_1000880_pt1 | contig 22802 bp, 20 predicted proteins | sample eDN5th37CKraftMG_FD_151339 | JGI IMG/M metagenome (GOLD analysis project Ga0180221, IMG submission 151339) | Enriched Miracle-Growth compost microbial communities from Emeryville, California, USA - eDNA 5th pass 37_C Kraft MG (version 2) (version 2) ...
CTGCGAACGCTGGCCGCCCTGGCCGCCGCGCGCCGGCTGCTGCTGGCCCTGGCCGGACGCGGACCCGCCGCGACCCCGGCGACGACGCCCGGACGCGTTGCCGCCCGACGACGCCGCGCCGCCCGCCGGCTTCGAGCCGCCGCGCTGCTGGGGTGCGGGCGGAGCGGCGGGCGCCACGTACGCGGCGCGCTCGCCGACGAGCGCCTCGACCTGCGCGTCACCGATCGCGGTGCGGCGCGGCGTCGCCTTGATCCGCGCCTTGCGGAGCAGGTCCTTGACGTCGCCGGTCTGCTCCGGCAGGACGAGCGTCACGACGTCGCCGCCCGAGCCGGCCCGCGCGGTGCGGCCCGACCGGTGCAGGTACGCCTTGTGCTCGGCCGGCGGGTCGACGTGGACGACGAGCTCGACCTCGTCGACGTGGATCCCGCGCGCGGCGATGTCGGTGGCGACGAGGACCTTGACCGTGCCGGTCGTGAACGCCTCGAGGTTGCGCTCGCGCGCGCCCTGCCCGAGGTTGCCGTGCAGCTCGACGGCGGGGACGCCGTCGGCGGTGAGCTGCTTGGCGAGCTTCTTGGCCTGGTGCTTGGTGCGCGTGAAGAGCACGCGGCGGCCGGTGCCGGACGCGAGGTCGTGGACGAGCTGCTTCTTCACGCCGGCGTCGGCGAGGAGCAGCACGTGGTGGGTCATCTCGGCGACGGGCGCGGCGGCCGGGTCGACCGCGTGCGTCACGGGCTCGTGCAGGTAGCGCTGGACGATCTTGTCCACGCCGTTGTCGAGCGTCGCGGAGAACAGGAGCCGCTGGCCCTGCTTCGGGGTGCGGTCCATGATCCGCTTCACGCCGGGCAGGAAGCCGAGGTCGGCCATGTGGTCGGCCTCGTCGAGCACGGTGATCTCGATGCCGTCGAGCGTGAGCAGGCCCTGGCCGAGCAGGTCCTCGAGGCGGCCGGGGCACGCGACGAGGACGTCGACGCCCGCGTCGAGCGCGGCGACCTGCTTACCCTGCCCGACGCCGCCGAAGACGGTCGTGGTCCGCAGGCCGAGCGCGTTCGCGAGGGGCGCGAGGGTCGCGTCGATCTGGTTCGCGAGCTCGCGCGTCGGGCACAGGACGAGCGCGCGCGGGCGGCGGGCCTGACGACGGTGCGTCTGGGCGGTCGCCGCGAGGCGCGTGACGACCGGCAGGGAGAACGCGAGCGTCTTGCCCGAGCCGGTGCGACCGCGGCCGAGCACGTCACGCCCCGCGAGGGTGTCCGGCAGCGTCGCGGTCTGGATGGGGAACGGGGACTCGATGCCCTGGTCGGCCAGCGCGCGCACGACGGCGGCGGGCAGGGCGAAGTCGCTGAAGAGGGATGTCATGAAAGGGCCTCTCGCGCCCGGCGCACAGGACCGCCGACGGGCCGCGCGCACGCGTCTCGTCGGCCGACGGTCCGGCCGGACGGGTTGGGTAGGTCGTGGGTCGCCGCGCGAGTGTTCGGGGGAATCTCCACGACGTCAGGCGCGCGGGAGTCGCGCTGCCTCGGTCCTAGTCTCCCACACCGGGCTGGGAAGCCCTCAGAGGAGCGCCGACGCGAGCCGCCGCAGGGTCTCCTCCCGGGCCGGCGACGACGTCGCGTCCGTGCCGGTGTGGGCGCCCGCGATCGGGGCGACCATGACCTCGTCGGTGCGCAGCTCGTCGGCCACGGCCCGCAGCCGCGCGACGGCCTCGTCGGGCGAGCCGACGATCCACGTCTGCGCGAGCCGGTCGGCCGCGGCCTGGTCGGCGGCGGCCAGCGGGGCCGCCTCGGCGTCCTCGACGAGCTCCTGCGGGGCGAGCGGGCCGCCGGTCCGCAGGCGCCACATGCTGCGCGCCTGCGGGAGCGCGAGCCGCCGCGCCTCCTCGGTGGTCTCCGCGACCACGGCGTTCACGACGGCGATGGTCCGGGGCTCCGCGAGCCGCTCCGACGGGCGGAACTGCGACCGGTAGGTCGCGAGCGCCTCGAGCGTGCCGCCGCCCCCGAAGTGGTTCGCGAAGACGTAGGGCATCCCGTTCGCCGCGGCGAGCTGCGCCGAGTACATCGAGGAGCCGAGGAGCCAGATCGTGGGCTCGGTCGTCGCCTTGGGCGTGGCGGCGAGGTCGTAGCGCTGCGCGCCGAGGGCGAGCGACACCCCGCCCGGCGAGAGCAGCCCGGCGACCGTGGCGACGTCGTCGGGGAACGCGTCCACGTCGTCGCGCACGCCGCGGCGCAGCAGGTGGCTCGTCACGGGGTCGCTGCCGGGAGCGCGACCGATGCCGAGGTCGACGCGGCCCGGGAAGGCCGCCTCGAGGAGCGCGAGCTGCTCGGCCACGACGAGCGCCGCGTGGTTGGGGAGCATGACGCCACCCGAGCCGACGCGGATGCGGGAGGTCGCCGACCCGACGAGCGCCATCAGGACGGGCGGGTTCGTCGCCGCGACGGCCTGCATGTTGTGGTGCTCGGCCAGCCAGTAGCGCGTGAAGCCGAGGTCGTCGGCGGTCCGGGCGAGCGAGAGGGTGGCGGCGAGCGCGTCGCCGGTCGACTGGTCCGAGCGGACGGGGACGAGGTCGAGCACGGACAGCCGGAGCGCGGGGTCGGTCATGCTCGGGGCAACCTCCGCGTGGCCCGGCGCATTCCGTCCCGACGACGACGCGTGGCCGCCTCAGCGCACAGGGCGGTCACCGCGGCGCATGGTTCGATGGGCGCCGTGACCGACGTCCTCTCCGACATCTGGCATCGCGCCACCACCGCCGCTCCCGCCCCCGACTCACGGGTCGCGTTCACCGCGGCCGCCGTCGCGGCGCTCGTCGTGCTCGTGACCCCCGTCTGGCGGATCGCACGGAACGTCATCACGATCGCGCACGAGGGCGCGCACGGGCTCGTCGCGGTGCTCTGCGGACGGCGCCTCGCCGGCATCCGGCTGCACTCCGACACGTCGGGCCTCACGGTCTCCAAGGGCCGGACGCGCGGGTTCGGGATGGTCGCCACGGGCTTCGCCGGGTACGTCGGCCCGGGCGTGCTCGGCCTCGGCGCCGCGTGGCTCACGAGCCGCGGCTACGGCGTCGGCGTCCTGTGGCTCGTGCTCGTCGCGCTCACGCTCCTGCTGCTGCAGATCCGGAACTGGTACGGCCTGTGGTCGGTCCTCGTGACCGGCGCGCTGCTGTTCGTGGTGACGTGGTGGCTCGACACCCGGTGGCAGGTCGGGATCGCCTGGACGCTGTGCTGGTTCCTGCTGCTGGGCGCCGTCCGACCGGTCGTCGAGCTCCAGGCCGACCGGTCACGGGGCCGGGCCCGGTCGTCCGACGCCGACCTGCTGGCCCGGCTCACGGGCGTGCCCGGCATCCTCTGGGTCATCGTGTTCGGGCTGGTGACCGTCGGCTGCGCCGTCCTGGGCGGGAGCCTGCTGTGGCCCTGAGCCCGTCACGCCGCTGAGCGTCGCCCGGCTCGGGACGTGCGAAGGCCCGACGGCGCACCACCGTCGGGCCTTCGCAGCACCCGGTCACGACCCGGGCGCGATGCTCGTCCTCGCTCAGGGCTGAGGCGCGAGCACGAACGCGGTACCGGAGGCCGCCGGGTCGGTGTCGAGGGTCAGGTTGTCGAGCGCCGGAGCGGTCGCGGCCTCGACGAACACGCGGGCGTCGTTCTCGACGACGACCTGGTCGTCCGCCTGAGGAGCCGGGACGACGGCGAGCTCGAGGCTGCCGGCGACGCTCTGCGACTCGGCGATGCGGAGGCCACCGTCGGGACCGACCCCGGCCTGGGAGGCGAGGCCGACGACGGCGGTCCGGGCGTTCTCGGTCAGGGTGAGCATGAGGTGCTCCTCTCGTATCCGGTGAGGCCGTGCCCTCGAGGGGGCGGGCCGCGCTGACATCTCCACCCGAGCATCCGGCGCCCCGCGCCAGCAAGCGCTTCGGGGCGATTTGGACCGATCTTCCCGCTGAGCGGGACCGGGCGTGCGCGGTCGCCGGGACGTCGCGTAGGGTCCGCGCGCCGCGCCCCGGGCCACCCGTCGTCGGGCCTGGCGCCGCGTAGACTCGCGGCGGGTCGCGGTCCGCCGCACCCGGGCCTCTAGCTCAATTGGCAGAGCTGCGGACTTTTAATCCGTAGGTTGTGGGTTCGAGCCCCACGGGGCCCACTTCTGTCTTCCCGGACCACGTGTCACCTGCGACGACGCAGGCACGTCACATGCCGCCGCGCTCTGTCCCACCGCGGACTCCGCACCGTAACGACGCCGAAACAGGCGGTCGTTAGCGTCGCCGTCAGGTCCCCAACGGTTCCCGGACGAGGAGGCGAGCCCGCATGACGACCTCGCAGCGCGCGTCCTGCTGGAACCGCGGCGCCATCGCCCACGGGCATCCGAGCGTCTGAGCCACCGCCCGCCGCCGCGCGGTGCCGCCGCCTCCCGCTCGCTCGTCTCCCCGCTCGAAGGAGTCCCCCGTGTCCTTGCTGACCCCTGACGCCCCGTCCGCCGTCGACGCACGTCCCCCGCTCCCCCTGCCCCGGAACCTCACGTTCGACCCGGACGACTGGCAGGTCGTGGCGCGGTACTGGTACCCGGTCGCGAAGAGCGACGAGGTGACCGAGGGCCCGCTGGGCGCGACGCTGCTCGACGTCCCCCTCGTCGTGTACCGCTTCGAGGGCGAGGTCGTCGTCGCCGACAACCTGTGCACGCACCGCGGCATGATGCTGAGCCTCGGCGAGGACCAGCACGACGGCAAGGGCATCAAGTGCCCGTACCACGGCCTGCGTTTCGGGGCCGCGGGTCGCTGCACCTCGATCCCCGCGCACCCCGACGACAAGATCCCCGAGCGGATGCACCTGCGCTCCTACGGCGCCGTCGAGCGGTACGGGCTGGTGTGGGCGTGCCTGGCCGCGGCGCCCGGCGACGAGCCGGACATCCCCCCGGTCCCGCACTGGGACGACCCGGGCTTCCAGCAGATCAACTGCCCGTGGATCGACATCGAGGCCTTCGCCGGCCGGCAGGTCGAGGGGTTCCTCGACGTCGCGCACTTCGCGTTCGTGCACGACAAGTCGTTCGCCGACTCGAGCAACCCGGTCGTGCCCGACTACACGCCCGTCGTGACCGCGGACGGCTTCGAGACCGAGTACTGGTCGAGCATGGGCAACGTCCCGGTGGGCGTCGAGGCCGACATCCCCGACGACTTCCTCTGGCTGCGGCACTACCGGCTGCACGTCCCGTTCACGGCCTCGCTCGTCGTGCACTTCCCCGACGGCGGGCGGCTCAGCATGATGAACGCCGCGTCCCCGGTCTCGGCCCGCCGGACCCGCCTGTTCGACGCGCGGTGCCGCAACTTCGACACCGACGGGCCGCTGCAGGACGTCTACGACTTCAATCGGCAGGTCTTCGAGGAGGACCGGGCCATGGTCGAGAACCAGAAGCCCGAGAACCTCCCCCTCGACCCGAAGCTCGAGGTCCACATCCCGGCCGACCGGTCGTCCATCGCCTATCGCCGCGCGCTGCGCGACATCGGCCTGAGCGCGTTCTTCTCCGCATGAGCGGCCGCGAGCTGGTCGACGTCGTCGTGCGCCGGGTGGAACCGGCCGGCGAGCGCGTCGTGCTCCTCGAGCTGGGCCCCGCCGACGGCGCCACGAGCCTCCCGCCGTTCACCGCGGGCGCGCACGTGGACCTGCACGTCGGGGGCTTCGTCCGGCAGTACTCGCTGGTCGGGAGCGACGACGCGTCGGACCGGTACGTCGTGGGCGTCCTGCGCGAGCGTGCCGGGCGCGGCGGCTCGGCCGCGGTGCACGACACCGTCCGGCCCGGCGACCGGCTGCGGGTGTCCGCGCCCCGCTCGACGTTCGCGCTCGACCTCGACGCCGAGCACAGCGTCCTCGTCGGCGGCGGGATCGGCCTGACGCCGCTCGTCGCGATGGCCGAGCGGCTGCACCGGGAGGGGCGGTCGTTCGAGCTCCACGTCTACACGCCGTCGGCGACGACGCTCCCCCTCGGCGCGCACCTCGCGAGCCGCCCGTGGCGCGACCGGGTGGTGACGCACTTCAGCGCGTACGGGGACACGTTCCGCGGCAACGCTCCCGCCGTCGTCCCGCGGCCCCGGCCGGGCCTCGCGCTCTACGTGTGCGGCCCGCTCGGCATGGTCGCGTCCGCGACGGCGTGCGCGTCGGCCCTCGGGTGGCCGCGCTCCGACGTGCACGTCGAGCACTTCGAGCGCTCGTCGCCGGTCGAGACCTCGGGCGACGCGTTCACGGTCGTCGCGGCGTCCGACGGGCGGCGCATGGACGTGGGCGAGGACGAGACCATCGCCCAGGTGCTCCAGCGCCACGGGTACGACGTCGTCCTGTCCTGCGAGCAGGGCATCTGCGGGTCGTGCCTCACGGGCGTCGTCGACGGCCTGCCCGACCACCGCGACGAGGTGCAGACCCCCGACGAGCACGCCGCGAACACCCAGCTCAACGTCTGCTGCTCCCGCGCCAGCACCCCGACCCTGACCCTGGCCGTCTGACCGGCGGACCGACCGCCGTCGACGTCCGACCCGGACCGCACCCAGCGAGAGAAGGCGCCATGACCCCTCGTCCGACCCCTCGTCCCGAGCGCTTCACCCTCACGGTGTTCTGCGGGTCCGCCCCGGGCCACGACCCGCTCTACCGTGCCGCGGCCGTCGAGGTCGGCACCGCGATCGGCCGGCACGGCATGGACCTCGTCTACGGGGGCGGGCACGTCGGGCTGATGGGGGCCGTCGCCGACGCCGCGCTGCGGGCGGGCGCGCACGTGACCGGGGTGATCCCCGCCGCGCTCCAGGCGCGCGAGGCCGTGCACGAGGAGCTGACCGAGCTCGTGCTGGTCGACAGCATGCACGAGCGCAAGACGATCATGTCCGAGCGCGCGGACGGCTTCCTCGCGCTGCCCGGCGGCCCCGGCACGCTCGAGGAGCTCACCGAGCAGTGGACCTGGGCGCAGCTCGGCCTGCACGAGAAGCCGTGCGGCGTGCTCAACGTCGGCGGGTACTTCGACCCGCTGCTCGCGTTCGTCGCGGGCATGCGCGACCGGGGCTTCACGCACCCGCGCTACGTCGACATGCTCGTGGTCGCGGACCAGGTCGACGACGCCCTCGAGCGGCTGCGGACCTACACCCCGCCGGCGCGCTCGCACGCGTCGCCGGGGGCCGAGCTGACGGCCGAGCTCGCCGCCGCGGCGGTGCTCCCGTGACCGCCGCGGCGACGGCCGTCGCCGTGCCCACGCTGCAGGCGGGCGAGGGGCCGGTCCGCTCGGCGACGTACCTCAGCGCGGAGCCGGAGCACGTCCTGTGGGGCCGGCTCCCGTGCGCGTCCGACGTGCCCGTCCTCACGGTCGACCCGGGCACCGAGGTCACGATCGACACGATCAGCCACGAGGGCCTGCTGGAGGACCAGGGCCGCGACCCGCTGGCGTTCTTCGGCGACCGCGGCGTCGCGCCCGGCGACGTCCTCGCGGACGCCGTCGCGCTCGCCGCCTCCGACCGCCCCCGCGACCCGGACGACGACGGCCCCCACGTGGTCACGGGCCCGATCGCGGTGCGCGGCGCGATGCCGGGCGACGTCCTCACCATGACCGTCGTGGAGACGCTCCCCCGCGTCGGGTACGGGGTCGTGTCGAACCGGCACGGGCGCGGCGCGCTGCCCGGGGAGCTCCCCGAGGGCCCAGGCACGGTCAGCGTGTTCACCCGGCTGCTGCCCGCCGGTCCGGGCGACCACGTGCTCAGCATGCCGCGCGTGCCCGGCGGCCCGACCGTCGAGTTCGGGGCCGCGCCGTTCCTGGGGATCATGGGCGTCGCGACCGCGACGGACACGCGAGCCCACTCCGTGCCGCCCGGCGCGCACGGGGGCAACGTCGACATCCGCCTGCTTACCGCGGGCGCCTCGCTCCACCTGCCCGTCCAGGTGCCGGGTGCGCTCGCCTACGTCGGCGACCCGCACTTCGCCCAGGGCGACGGCGAGGTCGCGCTGACCGCCGTCGAGGGGTCGCTGCGGGCGACGGTCCGCTTCGACCTCGCGCCCGCCGCCGTCGCGGCCGAGCGCTTCGGGGTCCTGACCGGACCGCTCGTCGAGACCGCCACGCACCTCGTGCCCACCGGGCTCGACGAGGACCTCGACGAGGCCGTGCGCCAGTGCGTGCGCCACGCCATCGCGCTGCTCACGGCGCGGTACGGCTTCGACCGCGCGCACGCGCTCGCCTACCTGAGCGCGGCGACGGACTTCGACATCTCGCAGGTCGTCGACCGGGTCAAGGGCGTGCACGCGCGGATCCGCATCGCGGACGTCGCATGACGCCGCACCCCCCGCTCACCGGCGACGCCGCGCCCGACGGCCTGGCCGACGCCTTCTGGGCCTACGAGGAGGCCCTGGCGGCCGACGACCTCGCAGCGCTCGACCGCCTGTTCGCGCCCGGCGACGCGACCCTGCGCGGCGACGCCGGCGGTCTGCTCGTCGGGCACGACCGGATCTCCGCGTACCGGGCCGCGCGGGGCGGCGCGCCCGCCCGCACCGTCTCCCAGGTGCACCTGCGGCACGCCGCCGACGACGCCGCGCTCGTCGTCGCCGTCACCCGGAACGCCGGGGGCGGCGTCGGGCAGCAGACCCAGCTCTGGCGGCGGGGGGCCGCCGGCTGGCAGGTCGCCGCGGCGCACGTGAGCCACACTCCCCCGGCCGCGCTCGACGGCTCCGTCTGGCGGGTCGCGGGCACCCCGCTCGTCGCGGGCGCGGCCGACGGGCCGCTGCGCGGGCGGAGGGTCGCGGTCAAGGACCTGTTCGCCGTCGCGGGGTACCCGGTCGGGGCCGGCGTGCCGGCGTTCCTCGCCGAGCGCTCGCCCGAGCCGGCGCACGCCCCGGCGGTCCGTGCCCTTCTCGACGCGGGGGCGGACGTCGTCGGGATCGCCCGCACGGACGAGCTCGCGTACAGCGTCGCGGGCCGCAACCCGCACTACGGCACACCCGTGAACCCGGCCGTCCCGGGCGGGCTTCCCGGCGGGTCGTCGAGCGGCCCGGCGACCGCGGTCGCGCTCGGCCAGGCCGACGTCGGGCTCGGGACCGACACCGCGGGCTCGGTCCGCGTCCCCGCGTCCTACCAGGGGCTCTGGGGCCTGCGGACGACGCACGGCGCCGTCTCCCGGGCGGGCCTCGTCCCGCTCGCGCCCCGCTACGACACGGTGGGGTGGCTCGCGCGCGACGCCGCGACCCTGCTCGACGTCGCCTGCGTCGGCCTGGCGGGCGCGCAGCAGCGCGCGGGCGCGGGGCGGCTGGCCGTCGTCGACCTGTGGTCGGCGGGCCTCGACCGGTCCGTGGCCGAGGAGTTCCGCCGGACGGTCGCCGCCCTGACCGCCGCCGGCTTCGACGTGGACCCGGTGGCCGTGGACGTGGGCGAGCTCGGCGACCTCTACGAGGCGTTCCGCGTCACCCAGGCGCACGAGGCGTGGCAGCAGCACGGTGCCTGGGTCGAGGCCCACCCGGGCGCCCTCGGCAGCGAGGTCGCCGCGCGCTTCGCGGCCGCGTCCCGGGTCACGGGCGACGAGGCTGCGGCCGCCGACCGTGCGGTCACGGAGGCCCGCGACCGGATCGAGGAGCGCGCGGACGGCCGGGTGCTCCTGCTGCCCTCGGCCTCGTCCCCCGCGCCCGACGCCGCGTCGCCCGCAGCCGCTGTCGAGGCGAGCCGCGCCGCCACCCTGCGGCTCACGTGCCTCGCGGGGATCACCGGACGACCCGCGGTGTCGGCGCCGGTCATGAGCGTCGGCGGGGCACCCGTCGGCCTCGGCCTCGTCGGCCTGCGCGACGGCGACCTCGCGACCCTCGCGCTCGCCCGGCAGGTCGCCGCGGCGCTCCGCCCGGCCCACCCCGCAGCTGCCGCGACCGCACGACCCGACAGGATGGCACCATGACGCTCGAGACCACGGCCCCGCGCGCGGCCGCCCCGGCGCCCGGGATCGCGCCGGTCGACCCGCCCCGCCGTCTGCTGATGGGTCCCGGCCCGATCGACGCGGATCCCCGGGTCCTGCGCGCGATGTCCGCGTCGCTCGTCGGGCAGTACGACCCCGTCATGACGGGGTACATGGCCCGCACCCAGGAGCTGTACCGCACGGTCTTCCGGACGGCGAACGACGCGACCCTCCTGGTCGACGGCACGTCGCGCGCGGGGATCGAGGCCGCGCTCGTCTCGCTCGTCTCCCCCGGCGACCGGGTGCTCGTCCCGGTGTTCGGGCGCTTCGGCCACCTGCTGCGCGAGATCGCCGAGCGCGCGGGTGCCGAGGTGCACGTCGTCGAGCGCGAGTGGGGCACGGTCTTCACCACCGAGGAGCTCGTCGCCGCGCTCGACGCCGTCCGCCCGACGCTCCTCGCGCTCGTCCACGGCGACACCTCGACGACGGTCGCGCAGCCGCTCGCGGAGATCGGCGCGATCTGCCGGGAGCGCGGCGTCCTGCTGTACACCGACGTGACGGCGTCGCTCGGCGGGAACACGTTCGCCATGGACGACTGGGGCGTCGACGCCGCGACCGCGGGCCTCCAGAAGTGCCTCGCCGGGCCGTCGGGGTCCTCGCCCGTGAGCCTGTCGGCGCGCGCGGTCGAGGTGGTCTCGCGGCGGTCGAGCGTCGAGGCCGGACTGCGCGACGACGGCGCGCCCGCCCCCGCGGACCGCATCCGCTCCAACTACCTCGACCTCGGCCAGATCCTGGCCTACTGGGGTCCGGAGCGCCTCAACCACCACACGGAGGCGACCTCGATGCTCTACGCCGCCCACGAGTGCGCGCGGCTGCTCGCCGAGGAGGGCATGGACGCCGCGGTCGCCCGGCACGCGCTGCACGGTGGGGCGATGGCCGCCGGGCTCGCCGGGCTGGGGCTGACGCTCTTCGGCGACCAGGCGCACCGGATGAACAACGTCGTCGGGGTCGAGATCCCGGACGGCATCGACGGCGAGGCCGCGCGCGCCGCGCTCCTGCGCGACTTCGCGATCGAGATCGGCACGTCGTTCGGGCCGCTCCACGGCCGGATCTGGCGGGTCGGCGTCATGGGCTACAACGCGCGGCGCGACACCGTCCTCACGACGCTCGCCGCCCTCGAGCACGTGCTGCGGGCCGGCGGCGTGCCGGTCACCGCGGGAGGGGGCGTCGTCGCGGCGCTCGAGCACTACGAGGCGGCGGCGTGACGACGACCTCCGCGGCGCGGGACACCGCCACCGCGGCCGCCGCGCGGATCATGGCCCGCGCCGACGAGCTCTCGGCGTTCAGCGCCCGGCCGGACGCGCTCGAACGCACCCACCTCACGCCCGAGCACCGTGCCGCGGCCGACGTCGTCGGCGCCTGGATGCGGGAGGCGGGGCTCGCGGTCCACGAGGACGCGGCCGGCAACGTGTGCGGCCGCCTCGAAGGGGTCCGGCCCGGACTGCCCGCGGTGCTGCTGGGCTCGCACCTCGACACCGTGCCCGACGCGGGCCGCTACGACGGGATGCTGGGGGTGCTGCTCGCGATCGAGGTCGCCCGCGGCGTACGGGCCGGGACCCTGCCGTTCGCGCTCGAGGTCGTGGCGTTCTCCGACGAGGAGGGCACCCGGTTCGGGAGCGCGCTGAGCGGCAGCCGCGCGCTCGCGGGCTCCTGGGTGGACGCGTGGTGGGGCTTCGCCGACGCCGACGGCGTCACGATGGCCGACGCGTTCCGCGCCTACGGGCTCGACCCGGGCTCGGTCGCGGACGCGGCCCGGGCGCCCGGGTCGCTCGTCGCGTACCTCGAGGCGCACATCGAGCAGGGGCCGTCGCTCGAGGACGCCGACCTGCCGCTCGCGGTCGTGTCCTCGATCGCGGGCGCGCGGCGGTTCGCGCTCACGATGACCGGGCACGCGGGGCACGCGGGCGGCACCCCCTACGACCGACGCCGCGACGCCCTCGTCGGTGCCGCGGAGCTCGTCGTCGAGGTCGAGCGGGTCGGACGGTCGTCGGGCGTCATCGCGACCGTCGGGCGCCTGCAGGCCTTCCCCGGCGGGGTCAACGTGGTCCCGGGGCTCGTCGAGCTGAGCCTCGACCTGCGGGCCGAGGACGACGCGGCGCGCGACGCCGCGTGGGGCCGGATCGAGGCGGCGGCCGCGCGCATCGCGGACGCCCGCGGGCTGCGGTTCGACGCCACCGAGACGTACCGCGCCGACGCCGTCGCCTGCGCGCCGTGGCTGCAGGACGCCGTCCGCGCGGGGGTCCGGGCGGCGGGCGCCCCCGAGCCGCCGACCCTCTGGTCGCGCGCGGGCCACGACGCGATGGTCGTCGCGGGCGTCGCGCCCGTGGGCATGCTGTTCGTCCGCAACGGCAACGGCGGCGTGAGCCACAGCCCCGACGAGATCGTCACCGAGGCGGACGTCGCGGTCGCACTCGACGCCTTCGCGGCGACCGTCGCCGAGCTGGCCCGGACGACGGAGGTTCGCCCGTGATCCGGAACCCCCCGGCCCTGACCGCGGACGACCTGCGGGACGCGCTGCCCCCCGCCCTCGCGGTGCGTCGCTGGGCCGACGACCTGCTCGCGGGCGCGCCCTACCCGTCGCTCGACGCGCTCGTCGAGGCGGCGACCACCGCGGCGACGCCGCTCACCGAGGCCGAGGTCGACGAGGCCCTGGCGGCGCACCCGCGGATCGGCGAGCGCCCGACCGCGGCCCACGGCGAGGCCGAGGCGCGCTTCTCGCGGGCCGAGCAGGCGTCGTCGGACGCGGACGACGCCGAGCTCGCGGCGCGGCTGGCCGCGGGGAACCGCGCGTACGAGGATCGGTTCGGCCGGGTCTTCCTGATCCGCGCCGCGGGCCGCACGCGCGCCGAGATCCTGGCCGAGCTCGAGCGACGCCTGCGCCTCGACGACGACGCCGAGCTCGCGACCGTCGCCGCGCAGCTCCGCGAGATCATGGCGCTGCGGCTGCGCGCCACGTTCGCCGACGACGACGCCTCGGCGGCGCCCGCGGACGAGCCGCCCGCCCCGAGCCTCGTGACGACGCACGTCCTCGACACCGCGTCGGGCCGCCCGGCGCCCGGCGTGCCCGTCCGCCTCGAGGTCCTCTCCGGCGACGGGCCGAGCGAGGTCGGCTCGGGCGTGACCGACGACGACGGCCGGGTCCGCACCCTCGGACCGGCCACGCTCGCGCCGGGCCCGTACCGGCTCACGTTCGACACCGCGGAGTACCTGGCCGAGTCCGCCGACGAGAGCACAGGGACCGGCGCGTTCTTCCCCGAGGTCGCCGTGACGTTCGTCGTCGGGCTGGACGACGCGCACCTGCACGTCCCCCTCCTGCTCAGCCCCTTCGGCTACTCCACCTACCGCGGGAGCTGAAAGAGGGGCACCCAGGGGCCACGGCCGACCGATCGATACGGTCCAGGCGAACAACGACTCCCGGGCGTGTCCGACAAAGAAATGGCGGCCGAGGCGCCCGCCCGAGCCCTCTATCTCCGGTCAGTCACGCGTCGTGAGAAACAAGCACTGGCGGACCGATGTGGAGAGTCGTCGTGCTAGGGCCGTAGATGCTGATCGCGACCACGACACCGGCGACGACCCCCACTGCGAGAAGGGACCACCTGAGCGCTCGAGGTCCCGCGCGGAATCGCGTCACGGCAAGGATCACCGCAAGGGCTGTCCCGCCGACGAACGGCACGAGGAAGGTCGCGATCACGATCCCGACCAAGCACAGAGCGACCTCCCAGCTTGGGATCGCACGAGAAACCTGGGCTCGCTCGCCGACGGGCCCGGCTTCGTTCACGGTCCACCCCCTCACTATGGCCCGAGCATAAACGCGCGTCCGTCGTCGGCGCCCCAGACGGCGGCGTGCGTCTCGAAGGTCTCGGGTCGATACCCGAGCGCTTCGGCGGGAATGGCGGCGGCCCGAGACCAGATAGCCAGCCCTGTGCGTGTGCCACAGTCGCGTAATTCGCTTGCCGTTCAAGACTTGGGGCGGGCGGTCTCGGCGCGTCCCAGCAGTCCGAACTTGATGGGCGGGGTTCAGGTGCCTCGGTTGCAGGGCGGCAAGCTCCGTCATGGGCGATTCGCCGTCACAGGTAGTGTGACCGCCGTCACCCCTCGCCAGGGCGGTGAAAGTACCGGAAGGAATCACCCGTGCGACACCGCCTGGACCAACGCGCCAACCGCCTGCCTGTCGTGTTGATGACCCTGGCCGCCTGCTTGGCCCTGGTCGCACCGCTGTCCACTTCTGGGCCAGCGCATGCGTCCGTCCCGCCGACCAGCACCTCGATTCAGTGCTCCGCCACAGTCACGTCTCAGACACAGAGCGCCGGCGTGGTGCGGATGACCGGCCAGGTCGTCTGCGCGAACTCCAAGGGAGTGTTCCGCGAGCTCCGGGTCAAGCCCGTCATCGACCGCTCGGGAGGCGGTCAGGCGCACAGGACTTTCTACGGAAGCGTCAAGTCCTGCGCCTCGACCACGGGCGTCACCTCGTGCTCGACCACCTTCTCCGTCAAGGACGTGGCCGGCAAGCAGGTCTACTACTTCATGTTCGAGCCTTCTGCCACGCAGGCAATCCCCACTCTGGCAGCAGCCGCGGGCAAGGGCGTCTACGGGGCGGGTGGGAACTGCTACGACTTCATCCGGTGCCTGAAGACGACCACCACCTACTGACACGCGCCCCGGAGATCACCGAGTCGTTCGTCCGCGCCACCAGAATGTCCCGCGCGATACCGGCAGGTCTGCGTAGTTTCCACATTCGAGACGACGGGGGTAAGTGACCTCCACACACCTTCGGAACACGTCTTGCCGAAGGTCAAGTTCCCACCGATCCTGGCGACGGCGACGCGCAAATACGCGGGCCGCCCTGGGACGCCGACCGGCACCGATGCACGACCGGAGTGCTCGACGGCACACCTGCTGGGAGTTCCGCCAGGTCGTGCCTCGTGCTTCGAGGTACTGACCGTCGGGCCGTGGACAAGGGAGAGCATCGGTGAATCGGAAACTTGCTCGGATCTGGGGCGGTCTCGCCGCGGGCGCGCTGGCACTCGGGGGAGGCCTGGCCATCACGGCCTCGGCCTCTGCAGCGACCGCCTGCGCTACCGCGTGGAGTGCGTCGACCGTCTACACCGGCGGCAGCACGGCCAGCGAGAACGGGATCAACTACACGGCCAACTGGTGGACTCAGGGCGACGACCCGGCGACGCACAACGGCGCCTCGGGAAGCGGGCAGCCGTGGACGTCCACGGGCTCGTGCAGCGGCGGGGGCACCACCACCCCGACGCCGACGCCCACTCCGACTCCCACGCCGACGGGGGGTACGGGCTCCGCATCAGGGATCGTCTTCAGTCCGTACAAGGACATCACGGTGTCCATGGACTGGAACACGTACAAGCTGCGGACCGCTGCCAGCGGCACCACGCTGCCGCTGGTGGGTGCGAACAGCTTCTACTCGTCCGTCGTCCCGAACCTCGGCGCGATCACGCTGGCGTTCGCGACGGGCAGCTGCACGAGCGAGGGCTGGGCGGGAGTGAGCGCGCAGGACTTCATCGGCGCGAACATCGCCAGTCTCGACTCCGCCGGCCTGAACTACGTCGTCTCGACGGGCGGAGCCGCTGGGTCGTTCACCTGCGGGTCTGGGGCGGACCTCAAGAACTTCATCGCACGCTACGCGACGCCGCACCTGATCGGGCTCGACTTCGACATCGAGAACGGCATCTCGCAGAGCGACATCACCAACCTGGTGAACGCGTCGGCCCAAGCCCAGGCGACGTATCCGAAGCTGCGGTTCTCGTTCACCCTGGCCACCCTTGCGGCGTCGGACGGCAGCTACGGCGGCCTGAACTCCCTCGGCACGTCGGTCGTCAACGCCATCAAGGCGTCGTCACTGACGAACTACACCATCAACCTCATGACGATGGACTACGGGCCCGCGACCGCCGCGAACTGCGTCGTGGTCAGCGGCCAGTGCCAGATGGGTCAGTCGGCGATCCAGGCCGTGAAGAACCTTCAGCACACGTTCGCGATCCCGGCCAGCAAGATCGAGGTCACCCCGATGATCGGTCCCAACGACGTGGCCGGTGAGACGTTCACCCTCGCGGACGTCGACACCGTGACGAGCTACGTCAAGAGCAACGGCCTGGTGGGTATCCACTTCTGGTCGCTCGACAACGACAAGTCGGCGGGCAACGCGGCGTACACCAAGCGGTTCCTCACGGACCTCGGTCGCTGATCCCCGGTACGCGTCGTCACAGGCTGAGGCCGCCCCCAGGATCTCGGGGGCGGCCTCAGCCCTCTGCCGTCGACCGGCGTCGACGAGCGGGACGACCGCTCGGACGCCCGCACCGGCATCGGCCGTCGTCGCCTCGTCAGTACTCGACGCGCGTCGCGTGCACGGACCAGTGCTCGAACGGCAGGGTCGCGGTCGCGATCCGCTGCGACGCGACGCGCGGCGTCGACCACGTGTCGCGGTCGGTGGCGAACCGCTCGTAGAACGCGTCGTCGTCGAAGCCCGCGAGCGCCGCGTCGGTCCGGTCGGCCGCGAAGACGACGCGGTCGACCCTCCCCCACAGGGACGCGGCGAGGCACAGCGGGCAGGGCTCGCACGAGCTGTAGAGCGTGGTGCCGGCGAGGTCGAACGTCCCCAGGGCGCGCCCGGCCGCACGCAGGGCGTTGACCTCGGCGTGGGCGGTGGGGTCGTTGTCCCGGGTGACGCTGTTCGCGCCTTCCGCGACGAGCCGCCCGGCCCGCACGACGACGGCACCGAACGGCCCGCCCCCGGCGCCCACGTTCGCGACGGCGAGCTCGACGGCCCGTGCGAGCCACGCGGCGTCGTCGGCGGGCCAGTCCCCTCGGTCGACGCTCGCCGCCGACGGGACGTGCACGGCGGTCACCGGGACACCGTCGCTTCGATGAGCCCGTAGGGGCGGTCGTCGGCGTGGAAGACCTCGCCGGCGTTCTCCACGGGCGGCGTCACGTCGAACCGGGACGTGTCGTAGAGGAAGTGGTGCTTGTTGGGTGCGACGAGCGAGATCGACGTCACCTCGGGCACCGCGTCGAGGACGGCCCCGCCGATGTGCCAGAGCGTCTGCTGGAGCGCGAGCGAGTGCAGGGTCGCGAACGTGCCGACGACGGCGGCGCGGATGCTCGCGTAGGCGGCGTCCCAGTCGGCGGGCGGGGTGGAGAACTCCCACGTGGCGTCGATCGCGGTCGCGAGGATCCGGTCCTTCGTCTCCTCGAGGGTCGTGTACCCGTCGGTGAGGAAGTCGTGGAACTCGCTGCCGGTGGACTTGAGGATGACGAGGTCACGGACCCCGCCGGTGACGAGCACGGTCTGCTCGTCGCCCGTGCCGTCGACGGTCACGGACACGGTCCGTTGCTCGGGCCCGCGACGGACCCACGTGTGGTCGTGCTCCTCGCCGTCGACGACGACCCGCTCCCAGGCGTCGACGGCGATGTCGACGCGCGCGCCGTGGATCGGCTCGACGTCGTCGACGAAGTGCTTGGCGAGGGCGACCCCGTAGTCCTCGACGCTGCCGTCGCCGTGCTGCTTCGCGTACGCGAAGGCGGTGTTCTTCTGCGAGTCGGTCGGCAGGACCTTCGACTGGTCGCCGGTGAGGTAGGCGTCGTCGAAGGCGCCCCGCATGGCCGTCGTGACCGTCATGTCGCGGATCTCGTGCCGCGGCGTGTCGCGGTAGATCCGCACGACGTGGTTCTCGGCCTTGCCGTACCGGTGGCTCGTGAGCGTGTAGGCCATGGGGGCTCCTTCGGTGGTGGGTGGTCAGGCGACGGGCACGGCGGGCACCGGCGCGGGGCGCGCCAGGAGCGCCCCGCGGCGGTCGCCGTCCCGGACGAGCACGCCCGCGAGGTACGTCTCGCGCACGACGCCGCGCAGCAGGGCGCCGTCGTACGCGGTCACGGGGTTGCGGTGGCGCAGCCGGGTGGCGTCGACCCGGAGCTCGGCGTCCGGCGCGAGGACCGCGAGGTCCGCGCGCCGGCCCGGGGCGATCTCGCCGCGGTCGTCGAGGCCGACGAACCGGGCGGTGGCGGTCGCCATCCAGCCGACGACCCGCGCGAGCGGGACACCGCGCCGGGCGGCCTCGGTCCAGACGGCGGCGAGCCCGAGCTGCAGGCCGGCGATGCCGCCCCACGCGAGCCCGAAGTCGCCGTCCCCCGCGGTCTTGAGCTCGACGGTCGACGGCGAGTGGTCCGTGACGACGAGGTCGATGGTCCCGTCGTCGAGGGCCTCCCACAGGAGGTCCTGGTTCCGGCTGTCGCGGATCGGGGGTGCGCACTTGAACCGGGTCGCGCCGTCGGGGACGTCCGCGTCGGCGAGCGTGAGGTAGTGCGGGCACGTCTCGGCCGTGATCCGCAGCCCCTCGGCCTTCGCGGCCCGCAGGACGGGGAGCACCTCGGCGCTCGAGACGTGCAGGACGTGCGCGCGGCCACCCGTGCGGCGCACGCCCTCGACGACGTGCTCGACGGCGGCCCGCTCCGCCTCCCCCGGACGGGACGCCAGGTAGTCCGCGTACCGGTGGCCGCCCGCGTACCCGGCGTGCAGCGCGTCGGGGTCCTCGGCGTGGACGATGAGCAGGCCGTCGAAGGCCGCGAGCTCGTCGAGGGCCGCGTCGAGCTGCGCGCGGTCGAGGGGCGGGAACTCGTCCACCCCGCTCGGCGCGAGGAAGCACTTGAAACCGAACACGCCCGCGTCGTGGAGCGGACGCAGCCTCCCGAGGTTCGCGGGGATCGCACCGCCCCAGAACCCCACGTCGACGCCCGCCGCGCGCTCCGCGGCGGCCCGCTTGACCTCGAGGGCCTCGGGCGAGACGGTCGGCGGCACCGAGTTGAGCGGCATGTCGACGATCGTCGTGACGCCGCCCGCGGCCGCGGCCGCCGTCGCGGTCGCGAAGCCCTCCCACTCGGTGCGGCCGGGCTCGTTGACGTGCACGTGCGTGTCGACGAGGCCCGGGACCAGGACCTCGGTGGGATCGAGGACGCGCTCGTCGAGCGCGGCGAGCGGCGCGTCGTGCTCGGCGACGACGGCGATCCGGTCGCCCGCGACCCCCACGGCCGCCAGCCGTTCGCCGCCCGGGAGCACGACCCGCCCCCGGAGCACGAGGTCCAGGACGTCGGCGCGCATCAGCCGGCCCACCGCTCGGAGGCCCAGGCGCCCGTCGTGCGGTCGAGCTCGTACGCGAGCCGGGTGCTCGGCCCCTCGTCGTCGCCCTGCCAGAGCACGACCCGCACGGGCGTGATCGCGTAGCCGCGCCACGTCGGCGGCGGGTCGAGCGGTCCCGGGTGGGCGGCGTCGAACGCCTCCCACCGGGCCCGGCGCTCGGCAGGGTCGAGCTGCGCCGTCCCGACGTCGTTGAGCCACGCGAGCAGCTGGAGGTACCGGCTGCGGGCGCGGTAGGCCGCGAGCGCCTCCGCCGTGGTGACGGGCGCGACGTCCCCCGTGACCACGACCTGGCGGGCCGCCTCCGGCTGGAGCACGGTGACGGTCGCCCGGGGGTCGACGCCGAGCTCGACGGCCTTGCGCGAGCGCGAGTCGGTGTGGAAGTGCACCCGTTCGCCGTCGAACAGCGACAGCAGGACCGTCCGGGCGGCGGGATACCCGTCGACGCCCGTCGTGGACAGCGTCATGACGGGGGTCTCGCCGGAGCCCGGGGCGGGGAGCCAGTCGGCCAGCAGGGGGAACGGGTCTGCCGGGGGCTCCGCGAGCGCGGTCACGGGCGCCGCACCGGGTCGAACGCCGCGATCTCGCGCAGCGCGGCCGTCGCCCGCGTGACGGACTCGTCCCACAGGACCTTCCCGTACTCCGCGGTGGCCTGCGTGGGGTCGCCGACGACGCCGGGCGTCCCGAAGTCGTCCGAGAGCCACCCGAAGCTCACCGGCATGCCGTTGAACCCGATGTGCTCGAGGTCGGCGATCTGCTCCGGCACCCAGCGCTCCGCGACGGACAGGTCCACGAGGTGGGGCCGCAGGTGCATGATGATCGACGTCTCGGCGGCCCCGCCGTGGATCCCGAGCCCGCGCTCGTCCTCGCCCTCGCCGTTCGGCGGGTCGGCCCGCGTGAGCGTCGGCATGAGGAACGTCCGCAGGCCGTAGAGGCGGCGGATCTCGCGCAGCGCGACCTGGAGGAGCGCGACGTTGCCGCCGTGGCCGTTCGCGAACACGAGCGTGCCCGCCCCCATGGTCGCGACCGACCGGCCGACCTGCACGACCGTGTCGAACATCGTCATGGCGTCGAGCCACACGGTCCCGGGCGCCCAGCTGTGCTCGTCCGACTTGGTGAACGCGATCGTGGGCAGCGTCCAGACGTCGAGCCCGCCCGCGGCCGCGGCCTCGACCGCGGCGTTCCCGATCTCGTCGGCGAGCAGGTAGTCCGTCTGCAGGGGCAGGTGCGGCCCGTGGTGCTCGATCGCCCCGGTGGGCTGCACGACGATCGTGTCCTTCGTGAACCGTCCGGCGAGGGTCGGGCCCGGGAGCTCGACCAGCCGGCGCGTGCCGCTCACTTGCCGAACCCGGGGATCGCGGCGGCGGGCTGCGCGGAGGCGGTCGCGTCGCCGACGGACAGCCCCTCGGGGGTCCCGAGCTTGCCGGGGTTGAGGAGCCCGTCGGGGTCGGTCGTGGCCTTGAGCGCGAGGAGCTCCTCGACGCCGTGGTCCACGTAGTACTGGTGCGGGCTGTGCACCCGGACCCCGAGCTCCTGCAGCCGCGGGTACCCGGCGTAGACGTCGTCCGCGCCCGTGTACGGGGCGGTCAGCATGCCGATGGGGAACAGGTGGGCCGCCTCGATGTGCAGCATCCCGCCCGGGTAGACGGCCTGGACCTCGTCGATCGCGTCGATGAGGGCCTCTCCCCCGACCTCGACGTGGAAGTAGACGGTGTCGGGCTCGTTCTTCTTGAGCCACCAGATCGGGTGGTTGTAGGAGAGCATCGACACCTTGAGGGTCTGCTGGGCGCCCTCGCGCACGGCCGTGACGGTCCCGCCCGCGGCCTCGACGAGCGCCGTGACCTCGTCGAGCGTCTCCGCGTCGACGATCGCGCGCAGCGACGACGTCCCCTTCACGATCGCCGGGTCGGCGGGCAGGCGGTCCGCGACGAACGGCAGGTCGGCGCTCGCGAGCCGCGGCGCCGGGGTGAGGCCGCGCAGGGTGCGGACCGCGCTGAGCGCCCCGCCGAAGTCGCCGAAGCTCGCGTACACGGCGCGCCAGTCCTGGAGCGGCTCGAGCCGGACGGTCGCCCGCGCGATGACGCCGGCCGTCCCGTAGGTGTGGACGAAGGTCTGCGCCTCCTCGCCCTCGACGTGCCGCAGGGCCGTCTCTCCGGGGAGCGCCACGTCGAGAGCCGTGACGAAGCCCTCCCAGTTCGAGCCGTGCGTGATCGACCCGGTCCCGCCCGACCCGCCGGACAGGAACCCGCCCACGGTGGACTGCGCCGTCGACGGGTACATCCACAGCTGCTGCCCGGCAGTGTTGGCGGCCTGCTCCAGCGCGACCATGGACGCGCCCGCCTCGGCCGTCATCCAGCCGTCGCCGACCTCCAGGACGGCGCGCGCCCGAGAGGTGTCGAGCACGAGCCCCCCGCGCAGCGGGATGCCCTGCCCGTAGTTGCCGGTGCCCTTGCCGCGCGTCGTGACGGGCACGCCGTGGCGGCTCGCGGCGGCGACCACCTGGGCGATCTGGTCGGCGTCCGCCGGGTAGGCGACGAGGTCGGCCAGCCCGAGCGGGAGCTGCTCGCTGAGGATCGGGCTCATGGTCGCCTCGTCGACGGAGGCCCGGGCGCGGGTCCTCTCGTCGTCGCTGACCCCGCGCTCGCCGAGCGTGGCGACGAGCTCGGCGCGCAGGGCGGCGACGGCCTCGGGTGTTGCGGACATGGGTGCTCCTTCGGGGGGAGGGCGGGAGTCAGGGGGTGCGCCGGGGCCCGTCCGGGCCCCGGCGCGACCGGCTAGAAGCCGATGGAGGTGTCGAGGAACTCGTTGGTGAACAGGTCGTCGGCCTTGAGCCCCGACTTCACGTGGCCGCCGCTCTTGTCGAAGATCGGGACGGCGACCTTCATGAGGTCGTTCACCCGGGTGTCCGACATGTCGCCGACGTAGTCGTTGTCACCGTTGGTGGCGATGTTCAGCGAGCGCATCTGCTTGGCCGCGAAGGCCCCGACCTCGGCGTCGTACGTCCAGCCGTTGTTGTAGGCGTTGACGAGCTTGACGATGAGGTCGTTGGTCGGCGCCGGGTCCTTGAAGTAGTCGACGTCGGCCTGCTGCATGACGGGGACGAGCGCCTTGAGGCACGGGCTGAGCTTCGTCAGGTCGCCGCTGCGCACCGACATGGACTCGGGGTACGGCGACCAGCCGGTGTCGGCGATGAGCTGGTACGCGACCGGCTTGCCCCACGCGCCGACCTCGTGCTCGTAGACGTAGGGCTCGGCGGTCGCGAAGCCCTGCTGCCCGTCCTTGCCCTTGGCGGTGACGAACTTCGCGGGCGTGCCGTCGTAGGAGCCGTCCGTCGTGGACTTCGGGAGGATCCCCGACTCCGTCAGGTACGTCATGTAGGCGGCGCCGTTGAAGTAGCGGACCACCCCGCCGTCCTGCTGGAGGGACTTGCCGAGGTCGGCGATCGTCTTGACGTCCGGGTACGTCTTGGGGTCCCACATGACGACCATGGGCGACTTGTCGTTCTCGGCGAACACGGCCTTCGTGGGCAGGCTGCCCGAGAACTCGATCGCCTCGTCGGTCGAGACGTAGCCCATCGTGATGCTCTTGTCCTGGTACATCTGCGCGCTGACCGTCGAGTAGCCGATCGCCGGGCCGCCGGCGCGGACCTCGAGCTTGACGCCCGTCGGCTTGCCGTTCGCGTAGAGGTCTCCGGTCACCGACTTCTTCTCGGTGTCG
>Ga0180221_1000881_pt1 | contig 22753 bp, 19 predicted proteins | sample eDN5th37CKraftMG_FD_151339 | JGI IMG/M metagenome (GOLD analysis project Ga0180221, IMG submission 151339) | Enriched Miracle-Growth compost microbial communities from Emeryville, California, USA - eDNA 5th pass 37_C Kraft MG (version 2) (version 2) ...
GAGCGCCCGCCACTGAAGCAGATCCGCCTGATCGAGATCCCCGAGGTCTCCTCGCGCATCAACATGCTGCGCTCGGGCGAGGTGCAGTTCGCCTGCGACATCCCGCCGGACCAGATCAGCACCGTCGAGAGCGACAAGCGCCTGCAGGTGCAGGGTGGCACCATCCTGAACCACCGCCTGACCTGCTTCGACAAGACGCATCCGCAGCTCGTGGATGCGCGCGTGCGCCGCGCCTTCACGCACGCGATCGATCGTCAGGCGATTGTGGACAGCCTCTGGGCCGGCCGCACCGAGGTGCCGAAGGGCCTGCAGTGGCCCTACTACGACGACATGTTCGTCAGCGACTGGGAGGTGCCGAAGTATGACCCGGCCGAGGCGCAGCGCCTGCTGAAGGAGGCCGGCTACAAGGGCGACCCGATCCCCTACCGCCTGCTGAACAACTACTACACCAACCAGGTGCCGACGGCGCAGATCCTGGTCGAGATGTGGAAGGCCGTCGGCCTCAACGTGCAGATCGAGATGAAGGAGAACTGGTCGCAGATCCTCTCGCGTGAGCCGGGCCGGGCGGTGCGCGACTGGTCGAACAGCGCGCCCTTCAACGATCCCGTCTCCTCCATCGTCAACCAGCATGGGCCGAACGGCCAGCAACAGCAGGTCGGCGAGTGGACCAACGAGGAGATGAACCGCCTCTCGGTGGAGCTGGAGACCAGCACGGACCGGGCGCGCCGCAAGCAGATCTTCCGCCGCATGCTGGAGATCTGCGAGCGCGAGGACCCCGCCTACACGGTGCTGCACCAGAACGCGGTCTTCACCGCGCTGCGCCGCGACACGCCTTGGAAGGCGGCGCCCGCCTTCGCCATGGAGTTCCGCGCCCACAACTGGAAGGCCTGAGGTCATGCACCGGATCGCCCGTCGCGGCCTCCTGGCCCTGCCTGCCGCGGCTGCTCTGCCGCGCTTCGCCCTCGCCCAGGGGGACGCGCGGCCGGCGATCCGGGTGGCCGTGCAGAAGATCAGCAACTCCAACACGCTGGAGCCGCTGCGCGAAACCTCCAATGTCGGCCAGCGCTTCGTGCCCAGCTTCGCCGAGACGCTGATCCAGGTGGACTGGATGGGCGACCTTTCGCTGCGCCCCGGCCTGGCGCGGTCCTGGCGCCGCGTCGATGACCGCAGCCTGGAGCTGGAACTGCGCCCGGAGGCGCGGTTCCACGACGGCACGCCGGTGGATGCCGAGGCGGTGGCCTGGAATTTCGGCCCCGAGCGGATGTGGGGCCAGGGCGAGAGCGCCACGCCCTCGAGCGGCATGTTCACCCAGAACACGGCCGGGGCCGGCGGCAAGGAGCCTCCGGCCGAGGTGCCGGCCGCCGCGCGCCGCAGCTTCCCCGGCTTCGAGCGCATCGAGGTGCTGGGCCGGCACCGGCTGCGCTTCGTCGAGACGGGCGCCGACCCGGCGCTGGAGGCGCGGCTGACGCGGCATGGCGCCTCGATCCATTCGCCCGCCGCCTTCGCTCAGGCGGAGAGCTGGCTGGACTGGGCGCGCAAGCCGGTCGGCAGCGGCCCCTACCGCATCGAGGAATTCCGGCCCGACCAGTCGCTGCGGCTGGTGGCCAATGACGAGCACTGGGCCGGCCGGCCACCGCTGCGCGCGATCACCTTCGTGGAGGTGCCCGAGGTCGCGTCGCGCATCAACATGCTGCTGAGCGGGGAGGCGGATTTCGCCTGCGACATCCCGCCCGACCAGATCGCGGCGATCGAGGGCCATGCCGATTTCGAGGTGCTAGGCGGGCTGGTCGCCAATCACCGCGTCATCGCCTTCGACAAGACCCATGCGCAGCTGCGCGATCCGCGCGTGCGGCTCGCCATGGCCCATGCGGTGGACCGGCAGGCCATCGTGGACGGGCTCTGGGGCGGGCGCAGCCGTGTGCCGCCGGGCATGCAATGGGACTTCTTCGGCCCGATGCTGCTGCGGGAGTACCGCACGCCGCAGCACGACCCGGAGGCGGCGCGCCGCCTGCTGCGCGAGGCCGGCTATCAGGGCGCGCCGATCCCCTTCCGCGTGCTGAGCAACTACTACACCAACCAGGTGGCCAATGCGCAGGTCCTGCTGGAGATGTGGAAGGCTGTCGGCCTGAACGTCCAGATCGAGATGAAGGAGAACTGGTCGCAGATCCTGGAGAAGAACGCGGGCCGCGCGGTGCGCGACAATTCCAACACCGCCTTCTTCCCCGACCCGATCGGCGGCATGGAGGCCTTCGGCCCCGGCGGCCAGCAATGGAGCAGCGGCGAGTGGACGAATCCGGAGGCCGCCGAGGCGCTCCGCGCCCTCTCCGGCACGCTGGACCTGGAGCAGCGCCGCGCCGCCTTCCGCCGCATGCTGGAGATCTGCGAGCGCGAGGACCCCGCCTATATCGTGCTGCACCAGACCGCCAACTTCACGGCCAAGCGGCGCGCGTTGCCCTGGCGGGCCGCGCCCGCCTTCATGATGGACTTCACCGCCGCCAACTGGGCCGGCTGAGCGGAGGGCCGCATGAGCAGGACAGAATCCAATACCCTCGTCGAGATCCGCGGCCTCTCCGTCAATTTCGATGGCGTGCCGGCGCTGCGTGGCGTCGATCTCACGGTGGGGCGCGGCGAGGCGGTGGCGCTGGTCGGTGAATCCGGCTGCGGCAAGTCGGTCACCTGGCTGGCCGCGCTGGGCCTGCTGCCCTCGAAAGCGAAAGTGTCCGGCAGCGTCCGGCTGGAAGGCGGCGAACTGCTGGGTGCCGCCTCCGCCACGCTGGACAGGGTGCGCGGCGGGCGCATCGCCATGATCTTCCAGGATCCGGCGAGCAGCCTGAACCCGGTGCACCGCATCGGCCGGCAGATCGTCGAGGCGTTGCGGCTGCACCGTGGCCTGGACGGCGCCGCCGCGCGCGAGGAAGCCCGCCGCCTGCTCGACCAGGTCGGCATGCCCGATGCCCGGCGGCGCCTGGAAGCCTATCCGCACGAGCTGTCGGGCGGGCAGAACCAGCGCGTGATGATCGCCATGGCGCTGGCCGGAAAGCCCGAGCTGCTGGTGGCCGACGAGCCGACCACCGCGCTCGACGTCACCATCCAGGCGCAGATCCTGGAGCTGCTGTCAGAGATCCGGCGCGAGACCGGTATGGCGCTGGTGCTGGTCAGCCACGACCTCGGCGTGGTGGCGGAGACCTGCGAGCGGGTCTGCGTCATGTATGCCGGGCGCATTGTCGAGGAAACCGCCGCGGACCGGCTGTTCAACGGCCCGGCGCATCCCTACGCGCAGGGGCTGCTCGCCGCCCTGCCGCCGATGCACGGGCCGCGCCGGCCGCTGGCCGCCATTCCCGGCGGGGTGCCGGAGCCCTGGGCCATGCCGCCCGGCTGCGCCTTCGCGCCGCGTTGTCCCAAGGCCAGCGCCGCCTGTCAGGAGGGCGTTCCGGCGCTGAAGGCCGTCTCGCCTGGGCATCGCGCCGCCTGTATCCGTCCCTTCGCCCCGGCCGTGTCGCCGGTGCGCGCACCCGAGCTGCTGCCGGCATGAGCGCGCCGCTGTTGCAGGCCGAGGGGCTGGTCCGCCGCTACACCATGCGGCGCGGCTGGCTCGGCCGGCCGGTGGAGGTGCGGGCGCTGGATGGCGTCTCGCTCACCCTGGAGCGCGGCCGCACCCTGGGGCTGGTGGGTGAATCCGGCTGCGGCAAGTCCACCACGGGGCGGCTGGTGCTGGGGCTGGAACGGCCCGATGCCGGCGCCGTGCGCTTCGAGGGCGCGCCGCTGCCGCCGCCCGGCACCGCCGACTGGCGGGCGCTCCGGGCGCGGATGCAAATGGTCTATCAGGACCCGCTCGGCGCGCTGGACCGGCGCCTGACCATCGGTGCGCAGGTCGCCGAGCCGCTGGAGATCCACCGCCTTGGTGCCGGGGCGGACAAGGTGGCGGCGCTGCTGCGCGCAGTCGGGCTGCGGCCGGACCATGCGGCGCGCTACCCGCACGAGCTCTCCGGCGGGCAGCGGCAGCGCGCCGTGCTGGCCCGCGCACTGGCCACCGACCCCGCCCTGCTGGTCTGCGACGAGCCGATCAGCGCGCTCGACGTCTCCATCCAGGCGCAGGTGATGAACCTGCTGGCCGAGGTGCAGGCGGCGCGCGGCGTCTCGCTGCTCTTCATCAGCCACGACCTGCGCGCGGTGCGGCAGGTCAGCCACCGCGTGGCGGTGATGTATCTCGGCCGCATCGTCGAGGAGGGCGAGCCGGACGCGGTGCTGCACGACCCCGCCCATCCCTATGCCCAGGCCCTGGTCTCCGCCATCCCGCATCCCGGCCGGCGCGGGCGGCGCATCGTGCTGCAGGGCGATCCGCCCAATCCCGCCGCGCGCCCCACCGGCTGCGCCTTCCACCCGCGCTGTCCGGTGGCCAGCGCCCGCTGTGCCGCCGAAACCCCGGCGCTGAAGCCGCGTCCCGGCGATGGCCGGCTGGTCGCCTGCCATGTGGCGCAGGGCGAGACGCCTGCCGGCCAGGGCATCGCCGCCCCCCCATTGCGGGAAGTTGCCTGAATGCTGCGTTTCCTCACCTTCCGCCTCGCCCGCGCGCTGCTGACGCTGGTGCTGGTGGTGACCTTCGCCTTCGTCGTGCTGCGGCTCTCGGGCGATCCGGCGCAGATCATCATGTCGCCCGACGCGCCGCCCGAGGCGGTGGCGGCCTTCCGCCGCGCCTGGGGCCTCGATGACCCGCTCTGGATGCAGTATTTCCGCTACTTCACCGCCATCCTGCACGGCGATCTCGGCCATTCGATGCGCGACGGGCGCAGCGCCATCGCTCTCGTCGCCGAGCGCATCCCGGCCACCCTGACGCTGACCCTGCCGGCCCTGGCGCTGAAGCTCGGCCTCGGCATCCCGGCGGGTATCTATGCCGCGCTCCACCGCAATTCCTTCGCCGACCGCGCGGTGATGCTGCTGGCCGTCGCCGGCTTCACCGTGCCTTCCTTCGTGCTGGGGCTGCTGCTGGTGCTGGTCTTCGCCGTGCAGCTGGGATGGCTGCCCTCCGGCGGGCAGGACAGCTGGATGCACGCCATCCTGCCGGTCGTCACGCTGGGCCTCGGCGGCGCGGCGGTGCTGGCGCGCTTCACCCGCTCGGCCATGCTGGAGGTGCTGGGCCAGCCCTATATGCGCACCGCGCTGGCCAAGGGCGTGCCCTGGCGGCTGGCGGTGCGCGGCCATGCGCTGCCCAATGCCGCCATCCCCACCGTGACCATTGTCGGCTTCATGGTCGGCTCGCTGCTGGCCGGGGCGGTGGTGGTGGAGAGCGTCTTCTCCTGGCCCGGCGTCGGACGGCTGCTGGTGGTCGCCGTTGCCAACCGCGACCTGGCGGTGGTGCAGTGCATCCTGCTGCTGGTCGCCGCCACCATGATCACCGCCAATCTGGTGGTGGACCTGCTCTATGGCGTGCTCGATCCGCGGCTGCGGCTGGGCGCGCGGGAGGCCGCGTGATGTCCGACGCCACCGCCACTGCCCCGCCGCCGGCCGCGACTGTCGCCGCGCCGCTGGCCCGGAGGCGCGACGGCCTGCCGGTGATGGTGATCTTCGCGCTGTGCTGGATCGCACTGATGCTGGGCACCGCTTTCCTGGCGGACTGGATCAGCCCCTTCTCGCACACCGCGCTGGACCTGCGCGCCCGGCTGGCGCCACCGGTCTTCATGGGCGGCTCCTGGCTGCACCCGCTGGGCAGCGACGAGCTGGGGCGGGACGTGCTGAGCCGGCTGATCGTCTCCATCCGCATGTCGCTGCTGATCGCCTTCGGCGCCGCCATCATCGGCGCTCTGCTGGGCATCACGCTCGGTTTCCTGGCGGCGCATTTCCGCGGGCTGGTCGAGCAGGCGGTGATGGCGCTGGTGGATTTCCAGGCCTCGATGCCCTTCCTGATCCTGGCGCTCGCGGTGCTCGCCTTCTTCGGCAATTCGCTGCCGCTCTTTATCTGCCTGCTCGGCCTGCATGGCTGGGAGCGCTATGCGCGCATCGCCCGTGGCCTGGCGATCAGTGCCGGCAGCCAGGGCTATGCCGCCGCCGTGCGGCAGCTCGGCGCCACACCCTGGCGGATCTATGCCCGGCACGTGCTGCCCAACATCGCCTCCACCCTGATCGTCTCCATGACGCTGGCCTTCCCGGAGATCATCCTGCTGGAGAGCGGCCTCTCCTTCCTGGGGCTCGGCGTGCAGCCGCCGGAGACCTCGCTCGGCAACATGGTGGGCTATGGCCGGGAATACCTGACGCGGGCGCCCTGGATCCTGCTGGCGCCCTCTGTGGTGATCGTGCTGACGACCCTCTCGGTCAGCCTGCTGGGCGACTGGCTGCGCGACCGGCTGGACCCGACGCTGCGCTGAGGGGCGGCCCGGCCGGGCTGCCGCTCATCACATCTGAAACCGAGATCTGGCGTCGAGCGTAAAAGATCCATACCATATCTGGTGTGGCGCCGGCCGATTCGCCGGTCCGGTGCCGGCCCATCCAGCCGACCGGAGCCTTCATGGACGGATACAGTCACCCTCTGCCCCGCCTTCTCCGCGCGGAGGCCGACGCATCGCCGGGCGAAAGCTTCGGCGAAGCGCCGCTGCCGGCGCGGCCGCTGGATGCGGGCATGGGCCTGGCCGTGGGCCGGCGGACCGTCTTCCGGCCGGAAGACCGGGAGGATTTCGGCCGTGTGGCCGCCCGGGTGGCGGAGGGCAATATCGGGCTGCTCGGCGCCGGCGCCGGGCGGGCGACCGAGCAGGCGCGGCTGCGCAATGCCATCGCCACCGGGGCGCTGCTCACCTCGGGGCGCCACCTGCAGCATGGCGATGCCGGCCAGGCCGGGCGCAATCTGGAGGTCTTCACCAACTGCGCCACGGCGATCGCCTCCTTCGCCAAGTTCTACCTGCTGCTGAACGGCTCCGGCGTCGGCCGCGCCTATGACGATGCCCTGGCGACCGTGGACTGGGGGCAGGCGCCGGAGCTGCGCCTGCACCTTTCCCCCGACCATCCCGACTACCCGAAGGACCGCGCCGCGCTGCGCCGCTTCGGGACGGAAATGGGCCTGCTGCCCTGGGGCTGCACCGAGGCGAGCTTCGACGCGGCGGCCGAGGCGGAGCTGCGCGCCTTCCTGGCCCGCGAGCTGGTGGCCGGGCTGGAGAACCTGCCTGCGAATGCCGTCCTCCACCGCGTGGCGGACAGCCGCGAGGGCTGGGCCAAGGCAGTCGAGCTCCTGGAGGCCATGGCTTTCCGCGGCGAGGCCGACCGGGTGCTGGTGCTGGATCTCTCCGAGATTCGCCCCGCCGGCAGCCCGATCCGTGGCATGCAGGGGCGGCCTTCCTCCGGCCCCATCTCGCTGCTGCGCGGGCTGCTCAACATCCGCCGCCACGTCATCGAGCCGGCCCGGGCACGCGATCCGCAGGACGAGGCGCTGCAGCCCTGGGAGCAGGCGCTGCTGGTGGATCATTACCTCTCGGTCGAGGTGCAGGTGGGCGGCGCCCGCCGTGCCGCGCGCATGGCCACCAAGTCCTGGCGCGACCCGGGCATCCGCCGGTTCATCCGCGCCAAGTCGGAGGGCGGGCTCTGGACGGCCAACCACTCCGTCATGGTGGACCGCACCTTCTGGGCGCTGGTGCGCGGCGAGGACAACGGCCCGCTCGCCCGGCACGCCCGCATGGTCTTCGAGGAGGTCACGGCCTGCGCCTATATCAATGGCGAGCCCGGCTTCATCAACGGTGACCTGCTGGAGGACCACCGCACCGGCAGCGCCTGGGACAAGCCCGTCCATGAGGATGGCCGCGACTTCCGCAGCGCCCGCTACCAGGTGGACGCCGCCGCCGGGCTGCTGGCCGAGGCCTCCCGCCGCGCCGCGCAGGCGCGCTTCCCGGTGACGACCAACCCCTGCGGCGAGATCACGCTGCACGTCACCGGCGGCTACTGCGTCATCGCCGATTTTGCGCCCTTGCTGGCCTGCCCCGCCGATTTCGACAGCTTCGCTCCCGGCGCGGCGCCCGAGGATGTCACCGATCTCTGGGATCGCCGGGTGGAGGATGCGGTGCGGCTCGGCGTGCGCTTCCTGATCCGCGCCAACCGGATGGATGCGCTCTACGGCGAGGAGGTCGCGCGCACCAACCGGATCGGCATCGGCCCGACCGGGCTGCATGAATGGGCCTGGATGCGCTTCGGCCTCGGCTTCCGCGACCTGCTGGACGAGACCCGTGCCGCGCCCTTCTGGGCGGCGCTGCGCCGCCTTTCCGCCGCCGCCAAGGACGAGGCCGACCGCTATGCCGACGAACTCGGCGTGGCGCGGCCGGTGACGGTGACCACGGTGAAGCCCGCCGGCACCACCAGCAAGCTCTTCGGCCTGACCGAGGGCGCGCACCTCCCGGCCCGCCGGCAGTATCTGCGCTGGGTGCAGTTCAAGGGCACGCGCGACCCCGGCACCGGCGAGTGGCACCCGGGCTCCGACCCGCTGCTGGCCGATTACGCCGCGCGCGGCTACCCGCTGCGCGAGCTGCGCAGCTTCCCCGGCATGACCATCGTCGGCTTTCCGACCGTGCCGCTGGTGCAGCGGCTGGGGATCGGCGAGCAACTGGTCACCGCGCCCGAGGCGACGCCGGAGGAGCAGTATCGCTGGCTCCGCCTGCTGGAGCGGCACTGGATCGGCGCGGAGCGGGGCAATCAGGTCAGCTACACGCTGAAGGTCTATACCGACCGGCACGACCTGGATGCCTTCCGCGCCATTGTCGCCGCCCACCAGCCGGAGGTGCGCTGCTGCAGCGTGCTGCCGAGCCAGCCGGACGACAAGCTCGGCTACGAGTACCTGCCGGAGGAGGAGGTCTCGCCCGGCCGCTTCGCCGCGCTGGTCGAGGGCATCACCGACGAGGCCAGCCGCGAGGCGGTGGACTGGGCGCATCTGCAATGCGCCAGCGGGGTCTGCCCGATCTGAAAAAGCCCGGGGGAGAAAGAATTCTCCCCCGGACCCCCTCTTCTTCTTTTTCTGTTAGTTTTTGTCGTGCGGGCGGCGCGCGCTCGCGCCGGGGCCGAACAGCCCCGGCGACTGCGGCCGAATCGAGAGCCGCTGCCACAGGCGCCACCAGAAGCTGACAAAAGGAAGATGGGGGTTCGGGGGAATTCTTTCCCCCGACCTTTTTACCCTGTTGTCTCCAGGAACACCGGCCGGGCCGAAGGCTCTGCCCGCAGCCCCGCCTCTTCCAGAGAGGCCATCAGCATGGCGGAGGGCAGGCGCAGGTAGCGCTCCAGCAACTGCACGTAGAGGCCGGTGAAGATGGGCCCGTGCCCGTCGGAGGCCCCGTCATGCGTGCTGCTGAGCGTATGGGCCAGCTCGTGCAGCAGCACCCAGGGCGGGAACTCGGCCGGCAGGCGCAGGCGCAGGCGATTGGCATCGGCCATGCGGCGGGTGGCCTGGCTGGGCAGCGGCTCGACCCGGGGCGGGTAGCGCAGCCCCAGCTCGGCCCAGATGGCATCCACCATGCCCTGGGCCGCGGCGAAGGGGAGGGGCGCGCCGCCATGCGGGGCCACCACCCGGTCCTCCCAGGCGTAGAGCCGCTGGCGCTGGCTGTCGCGGGCGCGCTTCACTCGATCAGGCCAGGGGAGCGGCCGTGGACGGGGCGGTTCAAGTTGACCCGGTCCCCCGCGGCATAGCCCAGGCGGTAGGAGCCATTCGCCTGGATGGCCTGGCGCCGGCTGGACACCAGGCGGATGGCGCTCTCCCGGAAGGCCTGCTCCACCACCTGTTGCTTGGCGACGACCAGCGCCGTGCCGGTGCTGGGGCGCGCCGCCATCCCGGCCTGGCGCTCGCGGGTCATGGCCTCCAGGCGCTCGGCGATGCGGCCGGCCATGCCCTGTTGGAAGCTGGTCGAGCCGCGGCGCAGGGCGAGCCCGCGCAGCGCCGGATGGGCGGCGCGGAAGGCGTCCAGCTCGGCCCGGATGCTGCGCTCCACCACGGAGAAGAGGTAGGAGGCGAGGCCCGCATCCGGCTCGAGGCCGAAAAAGACATAGCGCGCCCCGGCCGGATCGCGCGCCAGCCAGACCTTGCAGTCGCAGAAGCGGGCGATGGCGGGGACGCAGGCATCCACCGGGCGCCGGCGCTGCCCGGCCAGGGGAACCTCCAGCTGGATGCAGCGCGCCTCCCGCAACTCCACCTCGTCCATGCTGAGGGCGTAGCGCTCCAGCAGCCGCCCTACCATCTCGGCCGCGGCGAGCGCCTCGGCCTCGGTGCAGCCATTGGAGACGGTCTTCTCGGTCAGGGCGCGGATCCGTGCCTTGACCCTGGCCAGTTCGGTCGCCTGATTCATCATGTCGGGTCTTCCACGGGCCCGTGCATAGCATGGGCGGGGCGCGGCGGAAGCCGCGGCGGCCCATCGGCAAAGCCCGAAGGGGCCGGGTCTTGCCGCTCACGCTTGCGCTGACGTGGAGGCTGCCCCTTGAAGATTTCATCCCTGTGACAGGCGGCACAGGTATAGACGGGTATTACCGATCGCCACCCCGGAGCCGGACGAGACATGTCGAGCAGCCTCGCGCTCAAGCTGGATGATGAGACGCGCCGGCGGCTGCAGGCACTCGGTCAGGTCCGCGACCGTACGCCGCACTGGCTGATGAAGAAGGCGGTGCTGGAGTTCCTGGAGCGCGAGGAAGGTTACGAGCAGCAGCGGCGTGAGGATCTGGCGCGCTGGGAACGTTACCGGCTGAGCGAGGCGGCCTTGCCGCAGGAAGCGGTCGAGGAATGGCTCGACAGCTTCAGCATGGAAGGCGCGCGCCCCGTTCCGGGGCGCTGAGGCGGGCGCACCCATGGGAATCCTGGTGTGGCTGCCGGAGGCGGTGGCCGATCTCGACCGTACGCTCGATGCCCTGCGCGTTCGCAGCCCGGCCGCCGCGCTGCGCCTCGCGCAGGCGGTGGCGCGCGCGGCGCGGCGCCTCGCCGAGGATGCCGGGCTGGGCCGTCCGCTGGCCGATGGCACCGGGCGGCGCGAGCTGGTGGTGCCACTGGCGGGCACCGGCCTGCCGCTGCGCTACGGCCTGGATGCGGGGAAGGTGGTCATGATCGGCATCGGCCCCGAACGGGAATACCGTGGGCGGGACGACCGTGGGCGGGAGGAACGTGGATGACGGTTCGGCTGCGCTTCTTTCCCTCCGGCCCCTCGCGGCGGGGTGTCTCCGGCCATGTGGAGCTGCGATATGGCCTCTCGCCGTGAGGCGGCGCTTCTCTGCCCCTGGAAAAGGGGCCAGGGGGTGTTTGGAGCGGCCTGCTCTCCCTAAATAATTGCGGCGGCCATCTGGTGGTGGCGCCAATCCCTTAGCCTGTGCCTTGTCCGCCCCGCGCCTGCCTGCGTGGCGCGGAATTCTGTGTCGGTAGCGGGCAAGGGCAGAGATCCGGGACCTGTACGGTCCCCCAGAACGAAGTACAGGTGAATCGATGGACGGGATGTTTACCTACGGCGCTACGGATCAGGGCGAGGCGGAGAGCGCGACGCTCAAGGCGCGCACGGCCTTCGGCGACATCCTGACCCAGGACGGCCAGGAGGGCGGCGACCGGCTCGACCCGGGTGGGAACCCCGACCAGACCTGGCGCGCGCAGTTCCCAGAGGGCTTCGGTGCCCTGGAGGAGGATGACGCCCGCCCCGCCGCCGGAGAGGACGAGGCGGATGAGGGCGAGCGCGCCGAGGCCTCCGACGAGGAGCGCGAAGAGTCCGAGGACGAGTCGGGCGAGGGCGGCAACGTCAACGGCGCCAGCCTGGTCCGCTCGGATGATCCCGTCCGCATGTTCCTGCGCGAGATGAGCGGCACGGAGCTACTCTCGCGCGAGCAGGAGATCGCGCTGGCCCAGCGTATCGAGGCCGGGCGCGACGCGATGCTGGCCGGGCTTTGCGAGAGCCCGATGAGCTTCGCCCATCTTGCCGAGTGGAAGGCCGCGCTGGAGCAGGGGCAGATGCCGCTGCGCGATGTGGTCGAACTGGAGGCGATGGCCGCCGACGCGAGCTCCGAGCCGGAGGAGAGCGAGGAGAGTGAGGCCGCCCCGCATGCGACGCTCGACGAGAAGATGAAGCCGGAGGTGCTGGCCGCCTTCACCGCCGCGCTCGAGGCGCATGGGCGGCTGCGCGCGCTGCCGCCCGGTAGCGAGGAAGCCCTGGCGCGCCGGGAGGAGATGGTCGGGTTGTTCGGCGCGCTGCGCCTGCGGCCGGCGCGGCTCGACCTGCTCGTCGCCCAGGTGCGGGACACCAATCGCCGCCTGCTGGCGCTCGACGGCCAGGTGCTGCGCCTGGCCACGGCCGCGCGGATGGAGCGCGAGGACGTGCTGCGCCTGTGGGACGGTAGCGAGGAAGGTGCCGATGCGCTGCTGATCGCGGCGCAGAAGATTCGCACCTCCTCCGCCCGACGCGAGGCGGCGCTGCGCGAGCTGGCCGAGAAGCTGCCTGGCATCCGCGCCGCGATTGCCCGGCTGGAGGAGGAGAGCGGACTGTCCGCGCCGCAGCTGCGCCGCGTCTGCGCCGAGGTCGGGCGGGGCGAGCGCGACATGCGCAAGGCCAAGGAGGAGCTGACCCGCGCCAATCTGCGGCTGGTCGTGCATATCGCCAAGCGTTACCGCAATCGCGGCCTGATGTTCGGTGACCTCATCCAGGAGGGCAACATCGGCCTGATGCGCGCGGTGGACAAGTTCGACTGGCGCCGCGGCTTCAAGTTCGCGACCTATGCGACCTGGTGGGTGCGGCAGGCGATCACCCGCTCGCTGGCCGATCAGGCGCGCACCATCCGTGTCCCCGTGCACATGACGGAGACGGTGGGCAAGGTGGCGCGCATGAGCCGCCGCTTCGCGCAGAAGGCCGGCCGCGAGCCGACGCCGGACGAGCTGGCGGCGGAGCTGGGCATGTCGGTGGACAAGGTGCGCGCGGTGCAGCGCCTGGCGCGCGAGCCGGTCAGCCTGGAGAACCCGGTCGGCGACGATGATGACGGTCGCCTGGGCGACTTCATCGAAGACGAGAACGCGGTGATGCCCTTCGACGCCGCGGCGCGTTCCTCGATGCGCGAGGCGACGATGCGCATCCTTTCCGACCTGACGCCGCGAGAGGAGCGGATCCTGCGCATGCGCTTCGGCATCGGCGGCGAGAACGACCACACGCTGGAGGAGGTCGGCAAGACCTTCAACGTGACCCGCGAGCGCATCCGCCAGATTGAGGCGAAGGCGCTGAAGAAGCTGCAGAGCTCGAAGCGGGGCCGGTCGCTGCGCAGCTTCCTGGCCTGAGAAAAAAGTTCGGGGGAAAGAATTCCCCCGAACCCCCATCTTCTTTTTGTCAGTTGGAGGCTGCGCTTTCCGCCCGCGCGGGAAGCTCGAAGAAAAAAGATGGGGGTCTGGGGGAATTCATTCCCCCAGCCTTTTACTGGATTTCGGTCTCCACCACCCCCACGCCCTGGAATTCCGCCCGCACCTTGGTGCCGGCTGACACCAGGATATTCCCCGTGCAGCTTCCCGTGGTGATGACCATCCCCGCCTTCAGCCCGCCGTAGCGGCGCGCGCCGGTATTGGCGAGCCATTGCACCAGCCGGATCGGCTCGCCGGCGGAATTGCCGCCGACATGCTCCACCGCCACCGTGCCGTTGAAGCTCAGCCGCACCGGCACGCCCGGCGGGTCGATGCGCTGCCAGTCGGTGAGCGCCGGCCCGACCACCAGCGCGCCATGGCTGGTCTGGTCAGCGGAGTGGCTGAGCGGGTCGAGTCCGAGTCGGACGAAGCGCGTGTCCACGATCTCGATGGTGGGGTGCATGGTGGCGATGGCCGCCATCACCTCCTCGCGCGAATAGGGGGCATCGCGCGGCGGCAGGTCGGCACCCAGGCGATAGCCGATCTCGGCCTCGATGCCGGTGATGTTGAACGCGGCGGCGCGGAAGGGTGTGGCGTCGAAGCGCAGGTTCTGCGCGTGCAGCGGCGCGCAGCCGGGTTCCGCCGTGGGGCTGGCGGCGCCGACCTTCCAGCCGGCGATGGGCCCCAGCTCCGCCGCCACCAGCGCCTGGATGGCATAGACATCCTCCATGTTGGCGGGGCGGGCGCCCTCGGGCAGGGCTTCGAGCCATCGGCGGCTGCGGCGGGCCTCGAGCAGGGCGGCGGCGGCTGCGGCGGCGTCGATGGCCATGGGCGGGTCCTCTTGGAAGCTCCGCGCCATCCTGGCCGCCCCGGGCGCCGCCGTCGAGGGGCGGGCGAGTGGCTGGCGGCCCTGGCGGGGCGATGATAACCAGGGCGTCGTCCAGGATCCCGTGCCCGTGACCCTCGCCTCCGCCTCCACTGACCCCTATGTGCTGCTGCGGCTCGGCAGCCGCCGCTGCGCCCTCCCTTCCAGGGTGGTGCGCGAGGTGCTGCCGCTGCCCCGCCTCCATCGCCCGCCTGGCCTGCCGCGCCCGCTGGCCGGCTTCATGAATCTCGGCGGCGCGGCGGTACCGGTGCTGGACCTGATGCGGTTGTTCGGGCTGGCGGCGGAGGGCGCCGAGGGGGAGGCGGCGCTCTACCGGCATGTGGTGCTGACCGCCGGGGCGGGGGGAGGCGGGCCGCTAGGCCTGCTGGTGGATCGGGTGCTGGACCTGCAGCGCATCCCGCCGGAGCGGCTGCGGCCGGTCACCGAAGGGGCCACGCTCAATGGCTGCGCCGTGGCCGAGATCGAGACGCCGGACGGCTTCATCCACCTGCTGGCGGCGGAGCGCATCCTGCTGGCACAGGAACAGGCGGCGCTGGCCGGCCTGCGCGAGGCGGCGCAGGCCCGGCTGGCCGAATGGGCCGGCACCGGGTGATGCCCGCCGCCCAGGGCGCGTTCACCCCGGCCTTCATCCCGGACGCGGATTTCCTGCGCCTGAAGTCCCTGGTGATCGCCCGCACCGGGCATTTCTACTACCAGGACAAGGACGCCCTGCTCTGGGAGCAGCTGCGGCGCCGCCTGCGCGAGACCGGCCTGCCCGGCCCGGCCGCCTATCTGGAGCGGCTCAAGGATCCGGTGGCGGGCGAGGCGGAATGGGCGGCGCTGGTGGCGGAGATCACCATCGGCGAGACCTTCTTCTTCCGCTACGCCGAGCAGTTCGCCGCGCTGGAGCGCACCATCCTGCCCGAGATTATCGCCCGCAACCGGCAGGAGCGGCGGCTGCGGATCTGGAGCGCCGGCTGCGCGAGCGGCGCCGAGCCTTATTCCGTCGCCATCCTGCTGCGTCGCCTGCTGGGGGAGGCCCTGCCGCAGTGGCGGGTCGGCCTGCTCGGCACCGACCTCAATGAGTCGGTGCTGCGGACGGCACGGCGCGGCCTCTACAGCCGCTGGGCGCTGCGCAGCCTCTCAGCCGGGGAACTGGAGCGCGACTTCACGCCGGATGCCGGCGGTCGCCACTGGGCGCTGCGGCCGCAGCACCGATCGCTGGCGCGCTTCGAACAGCACAACCTGCTGAGCCTGCTGGATGGCACCTCGCCCCTGCAGATCAACGAGTTCGACCTGATCCTGTGCCGCAACGTGCTGATCTACTTCCACCCCGAGGTGGTGGAGCGGCTGGTGCGCGCCCTGGCGGAACGGCTGAACCCCGGTGGCTGGCTGTTGCTTGGCCATGCGGAGCCGAATCCGGCCTTCGCGCGCTTCCTCCAGGTGGTGAACCTGCCGGGCACCGTCGCCTATCGCCAGGGCATGGCGCCCCTGTCGGCACCGCCCCCCGCCGCGCCGGCATTTACCGTGTCCGGGCCAGCGGCCTGGGCGCCGCTCCCCCCGCCTTCCTTTCCGCCAGATCGTCTGCCGGCGGCGCCGGTGCCCCGGCCGGCCACCCCCCCGCCGGAGGCCACGGCGTCAGGCGGTACGGCCGATGTGGAGGCGCTGCTGGAGGAAGCCCGCACCCTGGCCAATCGCGGCGACCTCGTGGCGGCCCAGGCGGCCTGTCGGGAAGGGCTGGCGGCGGAGCCGGCGCATCCGGCGCTGCACTATTACGACGGTCTGGTGGCCCGCGCCCTGGGCCAGCCGGAGGCAGCGGAACGGGCCTTCCGCCGCGCGCTTTACCTGCGGCGGGACTTTGTCATGGCCCATTATCAGCTTGGCCTGTTGTTGCTAGACGAAGGCCAGCGCACCGCCGGGTGCCGGGCCCTGACGGTGGCGACGCGCATCGCCATGGGCCTGCCGGGCGACGCCGCGCTGGAGGAAGGAGACGGGATGACGGCGCAGGACCTGCGCATCGCCGCGCGGCTGCAACTCGAGGCTCCCGGCCCGGCCAAGGCCCGCTGATGCCGAATCGCGCCGCCACCGTCCCGCCGCCGCGGGCCGAACGCATCCTGGAGCAGCGCACGCGCCTGCTGGCGGCGCGCGGTGCCGAAGCCGGGCCGGCTGGGTCCCGGACCATGGTGCTGGCCTGCCAACTCGGCGAGGAGTTCTACGGTCTGCCGCTCGATGCCGTCGCGCAGGTTCTGCCGTTGCCGGCCTGGGCGCCGCTGCCCGGCGCGCCGCCGGCGGTGCTCGGCCTGTTCGGGCGTGCCGGGCAGGTCTTCTGCCTGCTCGACCTGGCGTTGGCGCTCGGCCGCGCCGCGCCGGGCGAAGGCGGGCATGTGCTGCTGCTGCGTGCCGGCGGGCCGCGCCGCTTCGCGCTGCGGGTGGGGCGTGTCGAGGGTGCCGTCGCCGTCACGCCGCTCGACGCGGCGGAGCACCCGGCCACCGAGCGCGCGGTGTCCGGCCATGCCCTGACCCCGCCGGAGCTGACGGGCGAGCGCCGCACCCTGCTCGGGCTGCTGGACCCCGAGCGGCTGTTGCAACCCTTCATGGCCCCCGCCGTGCCTTCCGGAGCGTGACGAATTGAGCATCGCCAACCGAATCCTCGCCGGCTTCATGGCCATCACGCTGCTGCTGATCGGCCTCGGCCTCTACAGCCTGAACCAGATCAGCGTCGTCACCGTGGCCGCCGAGACCATCGTCACGCGCGACCTGACCATGCTGCGGCAGCTGGCGCAGCTGCGCGGCCTCGAGAGCGGCATGCAGGATCTGCGCAGCCGCAACCTGACCCAATTCCTGCGGCGTGGCCTGGGGAGCGCGGTGCCCTCCGACGACCTGTCGCAATCCTGGTCACGCTCGGCGGCAGAGAGCGAGGCGCTCCTGCAGCAGATGCAGGCCACCGCCAGCCGAAATGCCGCGCAGGCGATCTCGAGTGACCGCGAGAGCGGATGGCAGCAGATCAGCCGGCTGCTCGGCCAGGCGGCTACCACCCTGCGGCAGACCCGCGACCAGTCGCAGGCGCAGTTCCAGGCCATCCGCGCCAATGACCTCGCCGCGGCGGAAACGGCCGCGGAGGCCACCGCCGCCAGCCGCGCCGAGTTCGACCGGCTGGGCAATGCCCTCGACGAGGCGCTGAACGCCCTCATCGCCAGTGGCCAGGCGCGTGGTCAGGAGATCTATCAGGAGAGCCGCCTCTCGGTGATCCTGGTGCTGATCGGCGCGGTGGTCCTGGGCATCGTCATCACGCTGCTGATCCGCCGCTCGATCACCCAGCCGCTGGCCGCCTTCATGGATTTCGTCGAACGCATCGGGCGCGGCGACCTGTCCGGCGAGGCGGCGGTGTCCGGGCCGGACGAGCTGGGTCGGCTCGGCACGACGCTGAACACCATGGTCGAGGGGCTGCGCCAGCTGGCGCGGCAGAGCCGCGAGGCGACCGAGAACCTGAACGCCGCCGCCGCCGAGATCCGCGCCAGCACGCAGGAGCAGGCCGCCAGCGTCGAGGAGCAGCTCGCCGCCGTGCAGGAGACGGCCGCGACGGTGGACGAGATCACCCATTCCGGCGTGCAGATCGGCAAGCGCGCGCAGGAGGTGATCGCCTCCGCCCAGGCCACCGCGCAGACCTCCACCGCCGGGCTGAAGGCGGTGGACGGGACGGTGCGGGCGATGGACGCCATCCGCGAACAGGCCGAGGCGGTGGCCAGTAATATCGTCGCGCTCTCGGAGAAGACCCAGGCGATCGGCGAGATCATCACCACCGTCAACGATATCTCCGAGCGCAGCCATCTGCTGGCGCTGAACGCGGCGATCGAGGCCGCCGCCGCCGGCGAGCAGGGCCGCAGCTTCGCCGTCGTTGCCGCTGAGATGAAGACCCTGGCCGACCAGGCCAAGGAGGCCACCGGGCAGGTGCGCTCGATCCTTGGCGACATCCAGCGCGGCATCAATTCCTCCGTGATGCTGACCGAGGAGGCGGTGAAGCGCGTGACGGCGGGGCGGCAGCGCACCGACACCACCCACACCACCATCACCGAGATCACCGGACGCATCCAGGAGAGCGTGCAGACCTTCCAGCAGATCGTCGCCAGCACCAACCAGCAGCAGCTCGGCATCGAGCAGGTGATGAGCGCGTTGCAGAACATCCGCCAGGCCAGCCAGCAGACGGCGGCCGGCACGCGGCAGCTCGACGCCGCGGCGGCGAATCTCTCGCAGCTCTCGCAGCGGCTGGTCACGCTGGCCGACCGCTACCGCCTCTGAGGCGCCGCATGCGCCGCTCCCCCGTCTTGGCCACGCCGGAGCCGGGCCGGTGAGCGGCGACCTGCGCCAGGAACTGCTCGCCGCCTTCGGCATCGAGCACCAGGACCACCTGCAGGCCATCCGTGCCGCGCTGGCGGCGGTGGAGCAGGGCCAGCCCTTCGACCTGCGGGACGTGTTCCGCCGCGCGCACAGCCTGAAGGGCGCGGCGCGGGCGGTGGACCTGCCGGTGGTGGAGGAAATGGCGCACCGGCTGGAGACGGTGTTCAGCCGCGTCGGCGATGGCAGCCTGCCACTGGGGCCGGAAACCCGCGCCGCCGTGCAGCTCGGGCTGGATGGCATCGAGGGTTATGTGGCGGCGTTGCGGGGCGATGCGCCGGCCGCGCCGCCGGTCGCCGCGCAGCAGGCGCTTGATCGCCTGCTCGACCATGCCGCGCCGCCCTCTCCGGCCGCGGCACCGGCCGAGCCGCCGGTGGCTGCGCCCGCCGCCGCCGAGCCGGTCGGCGGGGCGGTGGAATACCTGCGGGTGAATGCCGGGCAGGTGGAGGGCCTGGGTGGGGCGGTGCAGGCCCTGGCCGACGCGCTGACCGGCCAGGCGGCCCTGGGCGCCGGGCTGCGCGCGCTGGAGGCGGAGGTGCGCGCCCTGCGGCGGGATTGGGAGACGCGCCCCTGGGAAGGCCGCGCGGGAACCGCCGCCCGCAACTTCGACCGGGCTCTGGGGCAGCTGTTCCGCCACGTCACCCGGCTCGCGCGGGAGCAGCGCGGCGCCGCCTGGAGCGTGGACACGGCGCTCGCCGCCCTGCGGCAGCAGGTGGAGCGCATCACCCTGGTCCCGGCCGAGGCCGTCCTCGGCTCGCTCGGCCGGATGGCGCGCGATCTGGTGCGCGAAAGCGGACAGGAGGTCGCGGTGCGGCTGGAGGGGCTGGATCTGCAGGCCGACCGCCGCGTGCTGCAGGCGCTGAAGGACCCCGCCACCCACCTGCTGCGCAACGCCGTCAGCCACGGGGTGGAAAGCCCCGCCGAGCGCGCTGCCAGGGGCAAGCCGGCCGAGGCCGAGATCGGCCTCCGTCTCACCACGCGGAGCGGCCTCCTGGTGCTGACGGTCTTCGACGATGGCCGCGGCCCGGACCTCGCGCGGATCGAGGCGGTGGCGGTGCAGCGTGGGCTGCTGCCGCCGCGCAGCACCGACCAGCCCCCTCCTCCGGCCGACCGGGTGCTGTCCCTGGTCTTCGAGCCGGGCTTCTCCACCAGCGCGGCGGTGGACCGGCTTTCCGGCCGTGGCATCGGCCTTTCGGTGGTGGCCGAGACGGCCCGCCGGCTGCGCGGCCATGCCGTGCTGCGCCCGCGCCGCCCCTGGGGCGCCGAGGTGGAGATCGCCGTGCCGATGACGGCCGCCCGCGAGCCGGTGCTGCTCTTCGGCGTGGATGGCCAGACCTATGGCCTGCCGAGTCGCGGTGTGGAGCGACTGATGCGCCGGCGCATCACCGAGGTTGAAACCGTCGAGGGCCAGCCGGTCGTGCGCATCGAGGCCGGCGGTCGCGACGTTATCGCGCCGATGATCGCCTTGCCCACCCTTCTCGGCCAGCCTGCCGGACCGCTCCCGGTCGAGGCCGGGCATGTCACCGCCGTGCTGTTGCGCAGCGGCGAGCGGCGCTGCGCCCTGGCGGTGGAGGCACTGCACGACGTGCGCACCGTGATGGTGGAGGCGGTGGAGGCGCCCGGCCTGGAAGCGGGGCTGGTGGTCGGCGCCGTGCCGATGGGGGCGGGCTCGGCCCCGGCCCTGGTGCTGAGCCCGGAAGGGCTGGTCGGCCGCTGGCTGCGCGACGAGGGCCGGCTCGCTGCCGCCGGGCTCGGCCTGCTGCCGGCGCAGGAGACGGGCGAGACCGCCACCATCCTGGTGGTGGACGATTCGATCACCACCCGCACGCTGGAGAAGAGCATCCTGGAGGCGCAGGGCTTCCGCGTGCTGCTCAGCGTGGATGGGCTCGACGCGCTGAATCGCCTGCGCGGCGGCGAGGTGCCGGTGGACCTGATCATCGCCGATGTCGAGATGCCGCGCATGGACGGCTTCAGCCTCTTGCAGGCGCTGAAGAACGATCCGCGCCTGGCGCCGATCCCCGTCATCCTGATGACCTCGCGCGCCAGTTCCGAGGACATGCGGCGCGGCCTCGAACTGGGGGCCGGCGCCTATATCACCAAGCAGAAGTTCGACCAGCGCGAGTTGCTGGCAACCATTGGCCAGATGCTGTGAAGCTTTCATCCGATCCAGTCCGCGTCATGATCGTCGAGGACTCGCTGGTGGTGCGGCGGCTGCTTGCCCACATCGTCTCCGGCGACCCGCGCCTGACCCTGGTGGCGGCCGTCGCCTCGGCCGAGGAGGCGCTGCGCGAGCTGCCGCGCGTCCGCCCCGACGTCATCTCCATGGATATCCGCCTGCCCGGCATGGACGGGCTGGAGGCCACGCGGCGCATCATGGCCGAGCAGCCGACGCCGATCGTCGTCATCGCCGACAGCGTCGAGGATGCCGCGCTGCGCATCTCGATGAATGCGCTGCGGGCCGGTGCGCTCTCGGTGGTGGAGAAGCCGGTCGGCATGGAAACCGGCGGGTACGAGCGGATCGCCGAGACCATCTGCACCCAGCTCTACATCATGAGCCAGGTGCCGGTGATCCGCCGTCGCAACATGGGCGCGGCGCGGCCGGTGCGGCCGGCGCGCCCCGAGCCGGCGGCGGCCGCGCAGCGGCCCACGCTGCTGGCCATCGCCGCCTCGACCGGGGGTCCGCCGGCGCTGGCCCAGGTGCTGGGCGCCCTGCCGGCCGATTTCCCGCTGCCGGTGCTGCTGGTGCAGCACATGGGCGGTGCCTTCATGGAGGGCTTCGCCGCCTGGCTCGACGGGCTGGTGCCGCTCGCTGTCGGCATTGCGCAGGATGGGGAGACGTCGCGCCCGGGCCGGGTCTATGTGGCGCCGGGCGACCGCCACCTGCTGCTGGCCCCGAGGGGCGTGCTGCGGGTCAGCGGCGAGCGGCCGCTGGCCAGCCAGCGCCCTTCCGCCACGCTGCTGTTCCGCTCGGTGGCCGAGGTGCTGGGGCCGCAGGGCCTGGGCGTGCTGCTGACCGGCATGGGCGAGGATGGGGCGGCCGGCCTGACGGAGCTGCGGCAGGCCGGGGGGCTGACCATCACCGAGCATGAGAGCACCGCGGTGGTCTATGGCATGCCGGCTGCGGCCGTGCGCATGGGCGGCTCCAGCCTCAGCCTGCCGCTGCCGCTGATCGGGCCGCGCCTCCTGCAGCTCGTGGGTCGCCCGGCATGAGTGGGTCGCCCATCCTGCTGGTGGAGGATTCCGAGACCCAGGCGCTGCAGATGCAGCGCTTCCTGGAGCGGCATGGCTTTGCCGCGATACGCACCGCCACGGCGGAACTGGCGCTGGAGGCGCTGAACGAGACGCTCCCGGCCCTGGTGATCGCCGATTACCACCTGCCGGGCATGAACGGGGACGAGCTGGTGCGGCAGATCCGCCTCAACAGCCGCACCCGCGCCATCCCCGTGCTGATGCTGACCGAGGCGCAGGAAGGCGACCTGGAGCGGCAGGGGCTGGAAAGCGGCGCCGATGCCTATGTGCCGAAATCGGCTGGCCACGAGCTGCTGCTGCTGCGCATCCGGGCGCTGCTGCGCAGCCGGGCCGCCGCCGCCCCGGCCGAGCAGGCGCCGGGCATGCTCGCCTTCCGCCGCGCGCGGGTGCTGGTGGTGGATGACAGCCTCACCTATCGCACCTACCTCGCCGGCCTGCTGGGCCGCGACGGCTACAAGGTGGAGATGGCGGGGAGCGCGGAGGCGGCGCTGGAGGCGGCGGCGGCAGCGCCGCTCTCCTGGGACTGCATCGTACTGAACGCCTTCAGCGCCGGCTATGACGGCGCCGCGCTCTGCGCCCAGCTGAACGCGCTGCGCGGCGCGGCGGCCAGCCCTGGCACCGAAACGGCAAGTTTCCAGATCGTCGCGCTCGGCACCGACAGCCTGGTCGGCCGCGAGATCCTGGCCAGCGTCTTCGAGGCTGGCGCCGACGACCTGATTCCCGCCACGGCGGAGCCGAAGGTGCTGAGCGTGCGAATCCGCGCCGCGCTGCGCCGCAAGCTGCTGCAGGACGAGGACCGCCGGGTCGCCGCCGAGCTGCGCGAGCGCGAGCTCTCCGTGCAGCGCGCCCAGGCCGAGGCCGCCGCGGCGCAGGCCAAGGCGGCGCTCGCCGAGGCGCTGGCGCGCGCGAACGCGGAATTGGAGGAGACCAACCACCAGCTGCGCGAGGCG
>Ga0180221_1000882_pt1 | contig 22747 bp, 18 predicted proteins | sample eDN5th37CKraftMG_FD_151339 | JGI IMG/M metagenome (GOLD analysis project Ga0180221, IMG submission 151339) | Enriched Miracle-Growth compost microbial communities from Emeryville, California, USA - eDNA 5th pass 37_C Kraft MG (version 2) (version 2) ...
CCTGCCGTCCAAGCTCATCCTCGCGGGGATCGCGGTGCTCGTGGGCGTGATCTTCATCGTCACGGCGTTCCGCGGCGACTGGCGGCTGCCCGTGATCGGCGTCGGGCTTATGGTCGTCGCCGCGATCGCCATCGGGGGCATCTACCCGGCGGTCGTGCAGCGCTTCACGGTGAACCCCAACGAGCAGGCCAAGGAGTCTCCGTACATCCAGCGGAACATCGACGCCACGAAGACGGCGTTCGGCCTCGACGACGTCGACGACCAGCAGTACAAGGCGACGACGACGGCCCAGAAGGGCGCGCTCAAGCAGGACTCGCAGACCACCGCGCAGATCCGCCTGCTCGACCCGCAGATCGTCAGCCCGTCGTTCCGTCAGCTCCAGCAGAACAAGCAGTACTACGACTTCCCCGACACCCTCGCGGTCGACAAGTACACGATCGACGGCAAGAGCCAGGACACGGTCATCGCCGCGCGCGAGCTCAACCTCGCGGGCCTGGGCGCCGACCAGCAGAACTGGACCAACGAGCACACCGTGTACACCCACGGGTACGGCGTCGTGGCCGCGTACGGCAACACGACGACGTCGGACGGGCAGCCTGCCTTCTTCGAGCGGGACATCCCGTCCGTCGGTGCCCTGGGCGCCTACGAGCCGCGCATCTACTTCGGTCAGAACCTGCCCGGCTACTCGGTGGTGGGTGCGCCGAAGGGCACGCAGCCGTGGGAGCTCGACTACCCGGACGACTCGTCGAACGGCCAGGTCAACTACACCTACACGGGTGACGGCGGTCCGTCGATCGGCAACTTCGCCGCGAAGGTCGCGTACGCCATCAAGTTCGGCGACGAGCAGCTGCTGTTCTCCGACCGTGTCACGTCCGAGTCGCAGATCCTCTACGACCGCGACCCGCGCGAGCGCGTGCAGAAGGTCGCGCCGTACCTGACGCTCGACGGCCGGGTGTACCCGGCGGTCGTCGCGGGCCGCGTCGTGTGGATGGTCGACGGCTACACGACGTCGAACGGCTACCCCTACTCCACGGGCACGGCGCTCGACTCGGCCACGGCCGACGCGCTCACCCAGCGCTCCGACGTGATCGCGTCGCTCGCGCCCCAGGAGGTCAACTACATCCGCAACTCGGTGAAGGCGACCGTCGACGCGTACACCGGCAAGGTGACGCTCTACGCGTTCGACGAGGAGGACCCGGTCCTCAAGGCGTGGCAGTCGATCTTCCCGAACACGGTCGAGCCGCTGTCGCAGATCTCCGGCGCGCTGATGAGCCACGTGCGCTACCCCGAGGACCTCTTCAAGGTGCAGCGGACCCTCCTCACCCGGTACCACGTGGAGGACGCGTCCCGCTTCTTCCTCGGGCAGGACTTCTGGAGCGTGCCCAAGGACCCGACCACCACGGCGACGCCGGGGGTCTCCCAGCCGCTCCAGCCGCCCTACTACCTGACCCTGCAGATGCCGGACCAGAAGTCGCCGTCGTTCTCGCTCACGTCGGCGTTCGTGCCGGGCGGCAACACCGACAGACAGATCCTCACCGGGTTCCTGGCGGTCGACGCCGACGCGGGCAGCCAGGACGGCAAGGTGGCCTCGGGCTACGGCAAGCTGAGGCTCCTGGAGCTGCCGCGCAACGCGACCGTTCCCGGCCCCGGGCAGGTCCAGAACAACTTCAACTCCGACCCGACCGTGTCGTCGCAGATCACGCTCCTCAAGCAGGGCAACTCCGACGTGACGCTGGGCAACCTGCTCACGCTGCCCGTCGGCGGCGGCCTGCTGTACGTGCAGCCGGTGTACGTCCAGTCGAAGTCCGGGACGTCGTTCCCGCTGCTCCGCAAGGTGCTCGTCGGCTTCGGGGAGCAGGTCGGCTTCGCCGACACCCTCGACGAGGCCCTCAACCAGGTCTTCAAGGGCGACTCGGGCGCACCCGCCGACGACAGCAACCAGGGCACCGGGGGGACCGGGCAGTCCGGCGGCACCGGTGGCACGGGCGGCGACGAGGGCTCCGGCGGCTCGGGATCGGCGGACACGGGTGCCCAGGCCGAGCTCAACCGGGCCCTGGCGGCGGCGAACCAGGCGATCCAGGACGGCCAGAAGAAGCTGCAGGCCGGCGACTTCGCGGGCTACGGCGAGGCGCAGAAGAAGCTCCAGCAGGCGCTCGAGGACGCGACCGCGGCGTCCGAGAAGCTGGACAGCGCGCAGTCCACGCCGACCGCGTCGCTGACCTCCTCGCCCACCGCCACCACCGGCTCGGGCGGCTGACGGGCCGCTCACCACGGCGCGGACGACGGCCGGGGGCGGGCCGATTTGGTCCCGCCCCCGGTCGTCGCGTATGGTTACGGAGTCGACGCGGGGTGGAGCAGCTCGGTAGCTCGCTGGGCTCATAACCCAGAGGTCGCGGGTTCAAATCCCGCCCCCGCCACCAGAGAAAGGCCCTCGACCGGAAACGGTCGGGGGCCTTTCGCCTTGTCCGGATGCGGTAGGCGCCGGAGATCACCCCGAGCGCTGGCTGTCCCGCGGCCGTCGTGCGCATGATGGACAGACGGAGGTGAGACCGATGAGGGCTACGGTCGGGGATCGCGTCATCACGGTGTCGGGCACGGTCGGGACGGCCGCGCGCGAGGGGCGGGTGGTCGAGCTGCGCCACCTGGACGGGTCGCCGCCGTTCGTCGTCGAGTGGGTGGACTCGGGGGAGCGCAGCGTGGTCTTCCCGGGTCCTGACACGGTGCTCGAGCACGACGACGGCCCGCCGGCGGCCGCCGAGGACCTCGGGACGCTCCCTGGTACGCAGGACGACGACCAGGTGCCCGCCCACACCACGTGGCGGATCCAGGTGGACGTGTTCGAGCACGAGGGCCACACGCACGCGCAGGCGCTCCTCGTGGCCCCGGGCGAGGACCTCGGCTCGGGCCTCGACGAGCTCCGGTCGGTCGGTCAGGCGCGCCGGGCCCCGGGCGACCCGGACCTGCCGCTCGTGGGCGACGAGCTCGCCGTCGGGCGGGCGCTGCGCAGGCTGGCGTCCCGCCTGCTCGGGGACGCCGAGCAGGACATCGCGCACGCGACCGGCGACCGCTCGCACGTGCACGCATGACGTCGTCGGAGACGTCGCGCGACGAGCGGCTCCGCGCGGTCGTGCACGGCCGTGTGCAGGGCGTCGGGTTCCGTTGGTCGGTGGGGCGCGAGCTGTCCCGTCTGGGGCTGCGCGGCTCGGCGGAGAACCGCGCGGACGGCACCGTCGTCGTGACGGCCGAGGGGACCGCCGTGGGGCTCGACGGGCTCGTGGCGTGGCTGTGCGGGGACGGCACGCCCGGCGACGTGGTGAAGGTCGAGCTCGACCGGGGCCGGACGGACGGGGCCTAGCCGTACCGGGCCAACAGGGTGGTCCCACGGTTCCTTGATTTGACCCTCACGTCGCGTGAGGGCCGAACGTGGAGTCCATGAGCACCTACTACGACGCCTTCGAGGTGAGCCCGGTCCCTGTCCCCGGCCCTGAGGCGGTCGCGCCCGAGCCGTTCCGTGGGATCTACGGGATGCCGTCGTTCGTGACGATCCCGACAGCTGATCTGGCCGCTTCCGTCGACTTCTGGACCCGCGGTCTGGACTTCTTCGAGCTGTTCAGCGTGCCGGGCCAGCTCGTGCACCTGCGCCGGTGGGCCTTCCAGGACGTCTTGCTGGTCCCGACCTCTTCGGCTCCGGGTCAGGTGCCGGCGGTGAGCGTCAGCTTCGCGTGCGTCCTGAACCAGGTTGACGCCCTCGTGGCCGCATGCCGAGCCCACGGCGCGGGCGTGGTGAGCGAGCCGCGGGACACGCTCTGGGGCACCCGCGATGTCGAGGTGATCACGCCGGAGAATGTGCGAGTCGTCTTCACCGCCGCGAAGCCCTTCGATCCGGCCAGCCCGGCCGCGAGGAACCTCGAAGCGATCGGCATCACCGCGCCGGACGCCGACGGCGGGAAGAATGGAGCGCGTGCCTGATGACAGCGACGCAGTGGATCTGACCGTGGGTCAGGCCGCGGCGCGCGTGGGCGTGACGGTCCGGACGTTGCATCACTGGGACGAGATCGCCCTTGCGAGGCCGTCGTCACGGTCGGCTGCCGGGTACCGGCTCTATGCCGAAGGCGACCTCGAGCGGCTGCGGCGCATCGTCGTCTACCGCGAGCTGGGGCTCGACCTGGAAGCCATCCGGAGCGTCCTCGACGATCCGGGGGCGGATGTCGTCGTTGCGCTGCGCGCCCAGCAGCACCAGCTCGCGGCGCGGATCGAGCATCTCCATGCCCTCGGCGATGGCCTGGCCCGGATGGTCGACGCGCACGAGCACGGGCTCCTCATGACCGCTGAGGAGCAGACCGCGACGTTCGGGCCTGGATGGAACCCGCAGTGGCCAGCCGAGGCGCGGCAACGCTACGGCGACACGCCCGAGTGGAGGCAGTACGCCGAACGCTCCGCGTCACGCACCGCGGACGACTGGCAGGCCGTCGCCGATGCGACGGCGGCGCACGACCAGGCCCTTGCAGACGCCATGAACGCCGGCGTCGAGCCCGGCAGCCCCGCCGCGGACGCTCTCGTGACACAGCACCGCGAGGTGTTCTCCGCCTACTTCCCGATCACTCGGCAGATGCAGGTCGTCCTCGGCCGCATGTTTGAAGCCGATCCCGCATACGCCGCACACTACGAGCGAGTCGGCACCGGGCTCGCCTCGTGGCTGCGACGCATCATCGACGCCAGCGCACGCGCCCACGGCATCGACCCCGACACCGCCACCTGGCAGTAGGAGTTGCGGGTCGCGGCCACGCGCGTACTGGCCGACGTCTCTCGTTCTGGGGGACTCTCGGTGACTCACGCCAACGTCGTCCGACCCCACGCGGCAGGCGGCTGATCGTCGAGGCGAACCTCCGATCAGCCGGCTGCCACCAGCCTGATGGCCGAGGACACCTCGCAGCGCCGCTCAGGCGACGGGCGCGCCGATCCGCCGGCACGTCGCGCGCTCGACCAGCTCGGTGGGGAGCCGGACGTGCACGTCGCGCTCGACGCCGTCGATGACGTCGACGAGCAGGCGCAGGGCCTCCGCGCCCATCTGGTGCAGCGGCTGGCTGATGGTGGTGAGCGGCGGGGTCGAGAGGGCCGACTCGGGCACGTTGTCGAACCCGATGATCGACACGTCGTCGGGCACGCCGACGCCGAGCTCCCGGGCGACCTCCATGGTCGCGAGCGCGGAGAGGTCGTTGGCGGCGAAGATCGCCGTGGGGCGGTCCGGGCGGCTCAGGAGGGCGCGCGCCGGGCCCGCCGCGGCGTCGCGGATGTAGGAGCCGACGCGCACGAGGCTCGGGTCGACGTCGATCCCGGCGTCGGCCATGGCCTGGCGGAACCCCGCCTCGCGCAGGCGCGCGGACTCGAGGTCGCCTCGGCCCGCGAGGAAGCCGATCCGGGAGTGCCCGAGGTCGAGCAGGTAGCGCGTGGCGGCGACCGCTCCCGCGTAGTTGTCGGAGTCGATGGTGGGCAGCCCCGACGGCCCCGTGTGCGGGTCGACGGCCACGACGGGAACGCCGTGGTTGGTGTCGACGACGGTGGGGGTCACGATGACGGCGCCGTCGATGAGCGTGCCGGACAGGCGCGAGAGGTAGCGGCGCTCCCAGCCGACGTCGGCGCCGCGGCTGCCGCCCGAGTAGGCGAGCAGCTCGTAGCCCGTCCCGGCGATCGCGTCGGACGCGCCCTTGAGGAGCTCGGTCGAGAACGGCTCGAACTCCGCGACGAGGATCCCGAGCACGTGCGTGCGGCGGGAGCGCAGGCTCTGTGCGCCGAGGCTCGCCTCGTACCCGAGGCGCTCGATCACGCCCTGGACCCGGTCGAGCGTCTCCTGCGCGACGCCGTAGCGCCCGTTGACCACCTTGGACACGGTCGCTACCGACACGCCGGCCTCGCGGGCGACGTCGGCCATCTTGACCCGGGGGGCGAGGTTCACACCGATGATCATAGGCGTCGTCTCGCCGTCACTAAAACGTTATCGATAACGGTTGACACGCGCCGCTCGTCCGCGCCAGACTCGCAGCCGTCACCCTCCGACAGCACCCGTCGACGACGACGAAAGGGTTCAACGATGACCAGAAAGTTCCGTGGCGCGGCTCTCGTCGCGCTCGGCGCGAGCGCGGCGCTCGCCCTGACTGCCTGCTCCGGCGACGACGGCGGCAGCAACGACGGCGGGGCTACCGACTCCGGCCCCGTCACCCTGCACATGTGGACCAACGCCTCGACCGGTCCCGGCACCGAGTACTGGGCGCAGTTCGCCAAGGACCTGCACGCGAAGTACCCGAACATCACCCTGCAGATCCAGAACATCCAGAACGAGAACTACGACGGCAAGCTCCAGACCGCCATCAACTCGGGCTCCGCGCCGGAGATCTTCTACCAGCGTGGTGGCGGGAAGATGGGCGACATGGTCGACGCCGGCCAGGTGCTCGACCTCAGCGACCTGATCACGGACGAGACCACGACCGCGATCGGCGACGGCGTCCTCAAGTCCGAGCAGATCGACGGCAAGACCTACGCCATGCCGTACACCGTGACGCCGGGCGGCATGTGGTACAGCAAGGACCTGTTCCAGCAGGCCGGCGTCTCGAGCACCCCCACGACGATCGACGAGCTCAACACGGCCGTCACGCAGCTCAAGGCCAAGAGCATCACGCCGATCGCCCTCGGCGCGAAGGACGCGTGGCCCGCCGCGCACTGGTACTACTGGTTCGCGCTGCGCGAGTGCTCCGAGGACACGCTGAACTCGACCGCGCAGAGCCTGAAGTTCGACGACCCGTGCTGGACCAAGGCGGGCGACGACCTCGACGCCTTCGCCAAGACGCAGCCGTTCAACAAGGGCTTCCTGTCCACCTCCGCCCAGCAGGGCGCGGGCAGCTCCGCCGGCATGCTGGCGAACCACAAGGCGGCCCAGGAGCTCATGGGCGCGTGGGAGCCCGGCACGGTCGCGTCGCTGACGCCGGACCAGAAGCCGCTGCCCGACCTCGGCTTCTACGGCTTCCCGGCCGTGAACGGCGGCCAGGGCGACCCCAAGGCGATCATGGGCGGCGTCGACGGGTTCTCCTGCTCGGCCAAGGCGCCCAAGCAGGCCTGCGCCGACGTGCTGAACTTCCTCGTCACGAAGGACACGCAGGAGCAGTTCTACAAGGCCTTCCAGGCGATCCCCGTCAACAAGGAGGCGCAGTCGGTCGTCAGCGAGTCGTACCTCAAGGAAGCCATCGCGGCCTACAACGAGGCCCCGTACGTCTCGCTCTGGCTCGACACGCTCTACGGGGCGAACGTCGGCAACGCGCTCAACACCGCGGTCGTCAACCTGCTCGCCGGCAAGGGCTCCGTCTCCGACATCATCTCGACGGTCAACTCCGCCGCGGCGAAGGGGTGATCTGAGCACATGAGCGATTCTCCGGTCGAGAACTCGCTGGCTGTGCAGGACCAGGATCCGACCGCGAATCTCTCCACCACCGGGGACGGCGCGAAGTCCGCGCCGTCCCCGGCGGCCCGCCGTCGGCGCGGGATCGGATGGAGGCAGCGGCTCGAGATCACGCTCCTGTCGGGCCCGGCGATCATCGTCTTCATCGGCTTCGTCATCCTGCCGGTCGTGCTGGCCGCGTACTACGGGTTCTACAAGTGGAAGGGCTTCGGGGCGCCCACCGACTTCGTCGGCCTGCACAACTACGTCATCATCCTCCAGGACCCCGAGTTCCACTCGGCGCTCCTGCACAACGGCTTCATCCTCGTGCTGTCCCTGATCATCCAGGGCCCGGTCGGGATCCTGCTGGCGCTCCTGCTCAACCGCAAGATGCGCGGGCGCTCCCTCATCCGCGTCCTGATCTTCGTGCCGTGGGTGGTCTCCGAGGTCATCGCGGGCACCGGCTGGAGCCTCATGCTCCAGACCGACGGCGCCGTCAACGACCTCCTGTCGAAGATCGGCCTCGGCCACTTCCAGGCGGAGTGGCTCTCCGACCCGCACATCGCGCTCTGGTCGCTCATGGCGATCCTCACGTGGAAGTACATCGGGTTCGCGGTGATCCTCTTCATGGCCGGCCTGCAGAACATCCCCGAGGAGCTCTACGAGGCCGCCTCGCTCGACGGCGCCAGCTACTGGCAGATGCAGCGCACCATCACGCTGCCGCTGCTCGGCCCGACGATCCGCATCTGGGCGTTCCTGTCGATCATCGGCTCGCTGCAGCTCTTCGACCTCGTCTACATCGTGTGGGGCCAGTACGTCGCCGGAACCGCGGGCGTCTCGACCATGGCCACCTACATGGTCCAGTACGGCCGCAACGCCGGGAACTTCGGCTACGGCTCGGCCGTCGCCGTCGTCCTGTTCCTCATCTCCCTGATCGTCGCGCTCGTCTACCAGCGCTTCGTGCTGCGCCGCGACACCGAGGGCGCCCTCACCGGAAGGAGCAAGTGATGGCCGCCACCACCGTCGCCCCGACCGGGGCCGCCACGCCCGGCATCCCCGTCCGCAAGAACGCGAAGGTCGGCTGGGGCAGCCCCACGACGTACTTCATCGCGCTGGTCCTCGTCGCGGTGACGCTCGCCCCCGTCGCGTACATCGTGCTGGGCGGGTTCCGGACGAACGCGCAGATCACGACGGACCCGTCGGGGCTGCCGTCGCCGTGGGTCGCGAAGAACTACACGAGCGTGCTGCAGAACTCGGTGTTCTGGCAGCAGCTCGGCAACTCGACGATCGCGGCCCTCGTGACCACCGTGGGCGTCGTCGTCCTCGGCGTCATGGCGAGCTACGTCTTGGCGCGCTACCGCTTCCGCGGGCGCGGGGTCATGTACTCGCTGTTCGCGGCCGGGCTCATGTTCCCGATCACCGTCGCGATCACGCCGCTGTACATCCTCATCAAGAACATCGGCCTCATCAACAACCTGGCCGGCGTGATCCTCCCGCAGATCGCGTTCGCGCTGCCGACGACGATCATCATCCTGGTGCCGTTCCTGCGCGCCATCCCCGAGGAGATCGAGGAGGCGGCGTGGCTCGACGGCTGCGGCCGGCTCGGCTTCTTCTTCCGGATGGTCCTGCGGCTGTCGCTGCCGGGCGTCCTGACGACCGGCATCCTCGCGTTCGTCGCGAGCTGGAACAGCTACATCCTGCCGCTGTTCGTCCTCAACGACCTCGGGAAGTACACGCTGCCGCTGGGCGTCCAGGCGTTCTCGTCGCAGTACTCCCAGGACACGGCCCAGGTGCTCGCGTTCACCTCGCTGTCGATGATCCCGGCGCTCGTCTTCTTCTCGCTCTTCGAGCGCCGCATCGTCGGCGGTCTCCAGGGGGCGGTGAAGGGATGAGCCGCCTCACCGGTCAGCAGGAGGAGCAGGCGCGCGAGCTCCTCGCGCGCATGACCCTCGAGGAGAAGCTCGCGCAGGTCGTGGGCTTCTGGGAGAAGGAGGACGGCGAGGCGGTCGCGCCGCTCCAGGGCGAGTTCGGCGCCACGTCCGGTCTCGACGACTTCGTGCGCGACGGCCTCGGCCACCTCACCCGCGCCTACGGGACCCGTCCGGTCGACGCGGGGGAGCGGGCCGCCTGGCTGCGGGGCTTCCAGCGCCGGCTCGTGCAGCAGACGCGGCTCGGCATCCCGGCGATCGTGCACGAGGAGTGCCTCACGGGGCTCTCGGCGTGGGGCGCCACGACCTTCCCCACGCCGGTCGCGTGGGGCGCGTCGTTCGACCCCGAGCTCGTCGAGGAGATGGGCGCCGCGATCGGCGCGTCCATGCGTGCGCTCGGGATCCACCAGGGCCTCGCTCCCGTGCTCGACGTCGTCCGCGACCCCCGCTGGGGCCGCGTCGAGGAGTGCATCTCCGAGGACCCGTACGTCGTCGGCACGGTCGGCACGTCGTACGTGCGCGGGCTCCAGTCCGCGGGCGTGCACGCGACGCTCAAGCACTTCGTCGGCTACTCGGCCTCGCAGGCGGGCCGCAACTTCGCACCCGTCCACGCGGGGCCGCGCGAGATCGCCGACGTGCTGCTGCCGCCCTTCGAGATGGCGGTGCTCGACGGCGGCGTGCGGTCGGTCATGCACGCGTACACCGAGATCGACGGCGTGCCCGTCGCCTCGAACCCCGACCTGCTCACCGGCGTCCTGCGGGACGAGTGGGGCTTCGACGGGACCGTCGTCGCCGACTACTTCGGCGTCGCGTTCCTGCACCACCTCCACCACGTCGCCGACTCGCTCGGCGAGGCAGCCGGGCAGGCGCTCGCCGCGGGCGTCGACGTCGAGCTGCCCACGGGCGACGCGTACCTCGCGCCGCTCGCCGAGCGCGTGCGCTCCGGGGCGGTCGACGAGGCGCTCGTCGACCGGGCGGTCCTGCGCGTGCTGCGCGAGAAGGCCGAGCTCGGGCTCCTGGACCCGGCGTTCGCCGCGGGGCTCGACGGTCCCGAGGGCGCACCCGCGCCGGTCGACCTCGACCCGCCGGAGCATCGCGCGCTCGCGCTGCGGCTGGCCGAGGAGTCCGTCGTCCTCGTGAGCAACGACGGGACGCTCCCGCTCGCCGGTCCGGGACGGACCGCGCCCGGCCGGGTCGCGGTGATCGGGCCCAACGCGGACCGCTCGGAGGCCCTGTTCGGGTGCTACTCGTTCGTCAACCACGTGCTCGCGCAGCACCCCGGCGTCGAGCCGCGGATCGCGGCGCCCACGGTCCTCGAGGCCCTGCGCGCCGAGCTCGCGGGCACGGAGCTCGTCGTCGCGGCGGGCAGCCACGTCGACGACGACGACCGGTCGGGCTTCGCCGAGGCCGTCGACGCCGCGCGCGGTGCCGACGTCGCGGTGGTCGTCGTGGGGGACCAGGCCGGCCTGTTCGGCCGCGGGACCTCGGGCGAGGGCTGCGACCGGGACGACCTCGAGCTGCCGGGCGTCCAGCGCGCGCTGGTCGAGGAGGTCCTCGCGACCGGCACCCCCGTGGTGCTCGTCCTGCTCACCGGCCGGCCGTACGCGGTGGGCTGGGCGATCGAGCGCTGCGCCGCCGTCGTGCAGACGTTCTTCCCGGGCGAGGAGGGCGGGACCGCGCTCGCGCGGGTGCTCAGCGGCCAGGTCAACCCGTCCGGGCGGCTGCCCGTCAGCCTGCCGCGGTCGGCCGGGGCGCAGCCGTACTCGTACCTGCACCCGGCGCTCGGCGAGGGCGACGAGGTCAGCAACCTCCCCACGACGTCGCCCGCGCCGTTCGGCCACGGCCTGTCGTACACGACGTTCGAGCACACGGACCTCGAGGTCGAGGGCGAGACGCCGACCGACGGCGTCCTCGGCGTGCGCGTCCGGGTCACCAACACGGGCGACCGCGCCGGCGACGACGTCGTGCAGCTCTACGGCCGGGACCTCGTCGCCTCGGTGACGCGGCCCGTGGCGCAGCTGCTGGGCTACCGGCGCGTGCACCTCGCGCCGGGGGAGTCGGCGGTCGTGGAGCTGCGCGTCCCGACGTCGCGGCTCGCGTTCGCGGGCCGCGACCTGGCCCGCGTGGTCGAGCCGGGCGAGCTCGACCTGTGGGTCGGCACCAGCGCCGTGCGCGACGTGCAGGCGCGCACGCGCCTGGTCGGCGAGGTCCACCGGGTCGACGTGTCCTCGCCCCGGTGGACCACGACGGAGGTGCGGTGAACGCCGCCGTGGCAGCGGCGGCGTCCGAGGCGCGGTACGCCCACCGGGTCGGGACCGTGCGCGTGCGCGTCCTCGACCCGGCGGGGCGGCCGCGCACCGGCGCGCTCGTGAGCGTCGCCCAGGAGGCGCACGCGTTCGGCTTCGGCTGCACGGGCGCGGACCTCCTGCACCTGGCGGGCGTCGGCGACGAGGGCGGTCCGGCCGAGGACTCCGCGGCGGCGACGGTCGTCGCGCAGTGGCTCGGGCTCTTCGACACCGCGACCCTGCCGTTCTACTGGGCCCGGTTCGAGCCCGTCGAGGGCCGGACCGACACCGCGCGGATGCTCCGCGCCGCACGGTGGTTCGTCGAGCGTGGCGTGACCGTCAAGGGCCACCCTCTCGTCTGGCACACGCTCGCGCCGTCGTGGCTGCTCGGCCGCTCCGACGCCGAGGTCGAGGACGCGATCCGGGCGCGGATCACGCGCGACGTCACCGCGTTCGCCGGGCTCGTGGACCTGTGGGACGCGATCAACGAGGTCGTGATCCTGCCGGTCTTCGACAAGGAGGACAACGCCGTGACGCGGCTCGCGCAGTCGCGCGGCCGGGTCGGGACGGTCCGCCTCGCGTTCGACGCCGCGCGCGCCGCCAACCCGGCCGCGCGGCTCGTGCTCAACGATTTCGACCTGTCGGAGGACTACGAGCACCTCGTCGAGGACTGCCTCGAGGCCGGGATCCGGATCGACGCCCTCGGGCTGCAGACCCACATGCACCAGGGCTTCCGCGGCGCCGAGGCCGTCGAGCGGATCCTCGACCGGTTCGGCCGCTTCGGGCTCCCGCTCCAGCTCACCGAGACGTCGCTCGTCTCCGGCGAGCTCATGCCGCCCGAGATCGTCGACCTCAACGACTTCCAGACGAGCGACTGGCCCTCCACCCCCGAGGGCGAGGAGCGGCAGCGGGACGAGGTCGTCACACACTACGAGACCGTCGTCGCGCACCCCGCGGTCGAGTCCCTCACCTACTGGGGCATGACCGACGCGACGGCGTGGCTCGGCGCCCCGTCGGGCCCCGTCCGCCGGGACGGCACCCCCAAGCCCGCGTACGACGCGCTCCGCGGGCTCGTCCGCGGGCAGTGGTGGCTGCCGCCGACCACGCTGCGCACCGACGACGACGGGACGGTGGAGGTCCGCGGGTTCGCCGGCCGGTACACGGTGTCCGCCGGTGTCGGCGCCGAGGGGGCGGGCCATCTCGCCCCCACCCGGGCCACGGTCGACGTGACGCCGGGGGAGACCCGGGCGGACGTCGTCCTCGGCTGACGGGCGCGCGAGCCTGCGGCGTGCCGCGCGCGGTATCACCGCGCGCGGCACCGCCCTCCATCCCCGCAAGACGCCGACCGCCGGGCTCGCCCCGGCAGCGGCGCGGGCGGTCGGGTCGAGGAGGACGCGATGAAACGGCTCGTGGTGTGCTGCGACGGCACGTGGGGCTCGCCGGTCAGCGCGAGCGTCACCAACATCGAGAAGATCGCGCGCGCGATCCGGACCGACAAGCCCGTCGAGGGCGTGCAGCAGATGGTCTTCTACGTCGGCGGGGTCGGCGCGCGCGGGTACCTCGCGGACAAGATCCTGGGCGGGGCGTGGGGCTACGGCATCACGACGAACGTCGTCGAGGGCTACCGCGTCATCGCGATGAACTACGACCCGGGCGACGAGATCTTCGTGTTCGGGTTCTCGCGCGGCGCGTACACGGCGCGGTCGGTGGCGGGGATGATCGCGTCGGTCGGGCTGCTGCGGCCCGAGTCGCTGCTGCGCGACGGGCTCGCGAAGGCCGAGCGCGCGTACCGCGACTACGGGCCCGCGGGGGCCGAGCGGCGGGCCGCGTTCCGGGCGGCGCACTGCTACGACACGACACCCATCACGTTCCTCGGCGTCTTCGACACGGTCGGCGCGCTCGGCGTGCCGCTGCCGTTCCTGCGCAAGGCCAAGTTCCACGACGTGACGCTCTCGGCGTCGGTGCGCTGCGCGCGGCAGGCGCTGTCCATCGACGACCGCCGGATCAAGTTCGAGCCCAGCCTGTGGGAGGTCCCCGCCGACGAGCCGCCCGGGCGCGTCAAGCAGGTGTGGTTCCCCGGCTCGCACAGCGAGGTGGGCGGCGGGACCGCGCACCGCGGGCTGTCGGACGTCGCGCTGCGCTGGATGGTCGGCGAGGCCGCCGCGGCGGGGCTCGTCGTCGACGCGGACCGGATCGAGGCGCAGGTCGAGCCCGAGGCACGCTTCGTCAGCCACCCCGGCCCCGGGCCGCTGTTCGGGCTGCTCAACCTGTTCAGCGCGCTGCACCGCCACCCGCGCTTCCGACGCGGGCGCGGACACTGGCGCCGCGTGCTCGACGGGCTCGAGGCGCCGCACGCGCCCGCGCTCGTCTACCGGACCTCGATCGCCGAGCACGCCGACCGGATGAGCCGCGTCGAGGGGTCCGCGTACCAGCGCGACGCCGTCAACATCGGCTGGTGGCGGGCGCTCGCCGGCGGTGACCTGCCGGTCGAGCCGATCGCCTGCGAGGCGCACGACGACCGCCAGGTCGAGCTCGTCTGAGCCCGGTACCACCTCGCGAGGTATGCGGGCGGGCGTCCTACGTCGCGAAGGGGGCGTCCTGATGGGGTGCTTCGCGGACGACGACGGCGCCGCACCCCGGTCGGGGAGCGGCGCCGTCGTCGTCGGGCGGGCCGGGGCACGCGCCCCGGTCGGCCGGTCAGCCGGTGTTCTGGACGCCCGCGGCCACGCCGTTGAGCGTGAGCAGGAGGAGGCGCTGCTGCGTCGCGACCTCGTCCTGCGGCAGGTCGCCGGCGCGCAGGGCCCGCAGCGCGCGGAGCTGGAGGAGCGAGAGCGCGTCGACGTAGGGGCTGCGGAGCTGGACGGCGCGGCCGAGCACCCGCAGGTTCGCGAGCACGCGGTCCTTGTCCGTGACCTTGAGCACCCACTCCTTGGTGAGCTCGAGCTCCGTGAGCACCAGCTCCGCCAGGTCGTCCCGGTCGCCCAGCGCGAGATAACGTCGCGCGATCCGCGTGTCGGTCTTCGCGAGCGACATCTCGATGTTGTCGATCATCGTCGCGAAGAGCGGCCACTCGCGGTAGGCGGTGCGGAGCAGCTCGAGGTCGCCGACGCCCGCGAGCGCGCTGCCCAGCCCGAACCAGGCCGTCAGGTTGATGCGCGCCTGCGTCCACGCGAACACCCAGGGGATGGCGCGCAGGTCGTCGAGCGAGTTGACCGACAGGCCGCGCTTGGCGGGGCGGGAGCCGAGCGGCAGCAGCCCGACCTCCTCCTGCGGGGTGACGCGCGCGAACCACTGCGGGAACCCGTCGGACTTCACGAGCTCGAAGAAGCGGGCCCGCGACACCTCGTCGAGCCGGCCGGCGAGGTCGGCGAACCGCTCGGCCGCGTCCGCGTTGCGGCGCTCGATCGACGGCGCGTCGTGGAGCAGGGTCGCCGCGGCGACCTGCTCGATGTGCCGGACGGCGATCACCGGGTTGCCGTAGCGTGCGGCGATGACCTCGCCCTGCTCGGTCAGCTTGAAGCGCCCCTCGACCGAGCCCGGCGGCTGCGCGAGCACGGCGCGGTTCGCGGGGCCGCCGCCACGCCCGACGGCGCCGCCGCGGCCGTGGAAGAGCGTGAGCTCGATGCGGTTCTCCTCGGCCCACGCGACGATCCGGCTCTGCGCGGTGTAGAGCTCGAGGGTCGCGGAGACCGGGCCGACGTCCTTGGAGGAGTCGGAGTACGCGAGCATGACCTCCATGCGGCGGTCCGTCTGCGCGAGCCGCTTCTCGACGCGCGGGTCGTGGATGATCTCGCCGAGGATGCGCGGGCTCGCCTCGAGGTCCGCGAACGTCTCGAAGAGCGGGATCACGTCGATGACCGGCGGCGTGCCGTGCGGGCCGACGGCGTGCTCCGCGAGCGTGTACACGTTCGCGAGGTCCGCCGAGCTCTGCGTGAAGGACACGATGTAGCGGCGCGCGGCGATGATGCCGTACCGGGCCTGCACGTCGACGATCGCGCGGAAGACGGACAGGACCTCGCGGCTGCGGTCGCTCAGGAGCGACTCGTCGACGCCGCCCTCGGGCGTCCGCCCGCCGTCCGCGAGCACCTTCTCGATCTCCGCGAGCGTCTCGCGGTGCACTTGGGAGTGCTGGCGCACCTCGAGCTCGGCGAGGTGGAACCCGAAGGTCCGGACCTGCCAGACGAAGTCCTGCAGGTCGCCGTAGGCGACACGCCGGGCGCCGGCGGCCACGAGCGACTCCTGGACGGTCACGAGCTCGTCGAGGAGCTCCTGGGCGCCGCCGTAGGCGAGCGGCTCCTCGCCGGCGAGCGTGGCCGCGAGGCGCCGGGCCACCACGAGGATGGCCTGGCGGTGCGGCTCGTCGGGCGAGCGCGCCTCGACCTCGTCGGCCAGCGCGGGGTCGAGCGCGCGGAAGCGGGCGAGCTGCGCGACGAGCGCCTCGGACGGCGGCGTGGTCGCGGCGTCGACGGTCGTCGCGCGGCCGATGCGGACGGCGACGTTCTGGTACGCGTGCAGGACGTGCTCGTTCGCGATCGCCGCGGCCTGGCGCGTGATGTCGGCCGTGACGTTCGGGTTGCCGTCGCGGTCCGCGCCGATCCACGAGCCGAGCTTGACGAACGGCTCGACGGCCGGCGCCTCGGCGCCCGCGCGGTCGCCGTTCACCCAGCCGTCGAGGCGGCGGTAGACCTGCGGGAACGCGGTGAAGAGGGTCTCGTCGAACACGCCCATCGCGGTCCGGACCTCGTCGAGGGGCGACGGCTTGCTCGTCCGCAGCGGCGCGGTGCGCCACAGCTCGTCGACCTCGGAGAGCAGGCGCCGCGTGTTGTCGGCCAGGGCGACGCCGCCGAGCTGCTCGAGCTCGCGGCGCTCCATGAGCACGGTGATGCGGCGGATGCACGCGGCGACCGCGCGTCGTCGGGCCTCGGTGGGGTGGGCCGTGAGGACCGGCCGGAACTCGAGCGCCTTGAGGCGTCGCGCGGACTCGGCCGGACCGACCTCCGACACGAGCTGCGCGTACGCGGCGGGCAGGGAGTCCTCGGCGCGCGCCTCGGTGGGCGACAGGCCCGCCTCGCGCTGGCGCAGCACCCGGACGCGGTGGTTCTCCTCGGCCAGGTTCACCAGGTGGAAGTACGCGGTGAACGCCTTGGCGACGTCCTCGGCACGCTGGGCCGAGAACCCGGCGATCAGCTCCTCGGCCTGCTCGAACGACGTCGAGGTGCCGTTCTCCGAGGCCGCCTGGATCGTCAGCGCGCGGAGGCGCTCGACGTCGTCCAGGAGATCCTGGCCGCCCCACTCGCGGAGCACGGTGCCGAGCATCTCGCCCAGCAGCCGGACGTCCGCGCGCAGCGGCTCGGGCATCTCGTCCCGGGCATGTCCGCGTTCTACGTCGTTCGACATCACGGGTCCGAGGGTACCCACCTGTCCGTACCACTCGTGCGCCTGGCCGGATCGTGGGACCGCGGCCGGGCGCCTGTGGACGGACCACGCGCCGCCGTCGGCGAACACGGCTGCGCGCGCGGGCCCTCCGGGCGGAAGATGGGCGCATGGGTCACCGCGACGCTCTCGTCCCCGTCCAGCCGCACATCCGCGGCAACCCCGACGCGCCCGTCACGATCGTCGAGTTCGGGGACTTCCAGTGCCCGTTCTGCCGCGACGCCGCGCCCGTCATCGACGAGCTGGTCGAGGCGTCGAACGGGCACGTCCGGCTCGTCTGGCGCCACTTCCCGCTGTTCGAGGTGCACCCGTACGCGCTGACCGCGGCGCTCGCGGCCGAGGCCGCCGGGAGCCAGGGGCGGTTCTGGGAGATGCACGACGCGCTCTTCGCGCACCAGGACGACCTGTCCGACGCCGCGCTGGTGGCGCTCGCCCGCGAGGTCGGGGTGGGCGACGACTGCGTGGTGGGGGAGGCCGCCCAGGAGTTCGGGGACGTCGTCGAGGCCGACTACGTGGACGGGCTGGCCCACCAGGTGGCCGGGACCCCGACGCTGTTCGTCAACGGCGTGCGGTTCGAGGGCCGGGTCACGCGCGACCGCCTGCGCGCGGCGGTCGAGGCGCTCAAGCTCACCAAGGCCGTCTCGCGGTAGCGCGACCTGTCAGGACCTCGCCGCACCCCGGTCCGGTGAGCGTCTGGCACGGCTCCGTCCCGGGCGGCGTGTCAGAAGCTCACGGCACCCTGCCCCAGCCACCTTCTGACAAGCCCCTGGAGGGACGCACCGCATGTCCGAGCCGCTCGCGCTCTCGTTGACCCCGCCCCGGCCGGGGCCGCCCCTGCGCGTGCAGATCCGGCCGGTCGCGCCGAGCCTGCGCCGCTTCCTCGCGACCGAGGCCGGCGGTGCGGCCCTCCTGCTCGGGGCGACGGTCGTGGCGCTCGTCTGGGCGAACGTGTGGCCGTCGGGCTACCGCGCGTTCTGGTCGACCGAGGCGGGCGCGCACGTCGGCGACGGCCACCTCGACCTCACGCTGGGCGAGTGGGTCAACGACGGCCTCATGGTCGTGTTCTTCCTCGTCATCGCGCTCGAGATCGCGCGCGAGGTCTCCACGGGCGAGCTGCGCGACCGCCGGACCGTGGCCGTGCCCGCCCTCGCGGCGCTCGCCGGGCTCGCCGTCCCGGCCCTCGTGTTCGTCGCGTTCACGCACGGCACGGGGGACGTGCACGGCTGGGGCGCGGTCATGTCGACGGACACCGCGTTCCTCATCGGGATCCTCGCGCTGTTCGGGCCGCGGTGCCCCGACCAGCTCCGCCTCTTCCTGCTCACGCTGGCCGTCGTCGACGACATCGGCGCGATCACCGTGATGGCGCTCGTCTACACGCCGTCGGTCCACGTGCTCCCGCTCGTCGTCGCGGCGGTGGTCGGCGCCGGCGTGCTGGTCATGCGCTGGCTGGGCGTGTGGCAGCTCCTCCCGTACGTCGCGGCCGGGATCGCGCTGTGGTTCGCGGTGCACGCGTCGGGGGTCGAGCCGACGCTCGCGGGCGTGGTCCTCGGCCTGCTCGTGCCGACGGCGGCCCCGCGGCGGCGCCAGGTGCAGGACGTCGCGCGGTTCGTCCGGCTGTTCGAGCTCGAGACGACGGCGGAGCGCGAGCACCAGGCCGAGCTCGCCGCGCGCGCCGCCGTCCCCGTCAACGAGCGGCTCCAGCGGGCGCTGCACCCGTGGTCGGGCTTCGTCATCGTGCCGATCTTCGCGCTCGCCAACGCAGGCGTGCGGCTCGACTCGGAGGCGCTGCAAAACGCGCTGCACTCGCGGGTCGCGGTCGGGATCGCGATCGCGCTCGTGGCCGGGAACCTCGTCGGCGTGTTCGGGGCGTCGTTCGTGGCCCTGCGGACCGGCGTGGGCGTGCTGCCCGGTCGCGTGCGCTACGGGCACCTGCTCGGCGGGGCGATCCTCTGCGGCATCGGCTTCACGATCTCGCTGTTCGTCACGGACATCGCGTTCACCGACGAGGCGACCAAGGCCGAGGCGAAGGTCGGGATCCTGGCCGGGTCGCTCGTCGCGGCGCTCCTGGGCACCGCGGTCCTGCGGTTCTTCGGCGAGCGGTCGTCGCTGTGCTCGCCCGGCGTCGAGGCGCTGCCCGCCGCCCTGCCGCCGCGGCCGTGGGTGTCGCCGGCCTCCTGAGCGTCGGGCGGCCCCGCGGTGGACGACCGCCGCGGGGAATGCGGGACGGGCGTTGATGGTTGTAGCGACAACTGACGATCCTGGAGGACCCGTGCCCGCACCCGCCCCGAGCGACCTGCTCCCCGCAGCCACGTCGATGGCCGCAGTCACGCTGCTCGTGCGCGACCTCGACCTCATGACGCGCTACTACCGGGACGCGCTGTCCCTCGACGTGCTCGACGAGGCCGCCGTGCCCGACGTCGTCAGGTCGCCCGAGGCGCTCGGTGCCGGCGGTGCGGGCAGCGCCCGGCGCGAGACCGTCGTCCTCGGCCGGGGGAGCGTGCCCGTCGTCGTGCTGCGCCGCGAGCCCGCGCTGCCCCACGCGCGCCGCGGCGAGGCGGGGCTCTTCCACACCGCGGTCCTGTTCGACGACGCCCCGGCGCTCGCGCGCGCCCTCGCGTCCGTCGCGCGCACCGCGCCCGGCACCTACGTCGGCTCCGCCGACCACCTGGTCTCCGAGGCGTTCTACTTCACCGACCCCGAGGGCAACGGCGTCGAGCTCTACCACGACCGTCCCCGCGACCTGTGGGCCTGGGACGACCAGCCCGACGGCCGCCGCGAGATTCGCATGGACTCCCTCTTCCTCGACCCGAACGACTTCATGGCCCGGCACCTGCCGTCCGCGGACGGCGCCGGGGCGGGGACGCTCGCGGCGCCCGGGGCCGTCGTCGGGCACGTGCACCTCAAGGTCGGCGACGTCGACGCCGCGCGCGGGTTCTACGTGGGCACGCTCGGGTTCGAGGAGACCGCCCGCGTGCCGGGCGCGCTGTTCGTGTCCGCCGGCGGGTACCACCACCACCTCGCCGCCAACACGTGGCAGTCGCGGGGCGCGGGGCCGCGCGCGTCCACGCTCGGGCTGGGCACCGTGGCGGTCCGGCTCCCGTCCGACGACGCCGTCACGGCGCTCGCCGACCGCCTGCGGCACGCGGGGGTCGCCACCCGGCACGACGGCGCGGCGCTGCGCTTCGAGGACCCGTGGTCGAACGCGATCGAGGTCGTCGGCGCCTGAGCGGCAGGACCGCCTAGCGCGGGCCCTTGACCACGAGCACCGGGACGGGCGCGTCGAGGAGGACGCGCTGCGTCGTGGTGCCGAGCAGGAACGTCCCGACGTCGGGACGCTTGCGCGCGCCCAGGACGACGACCTCCGGCTCGACCTGGTCGACGGCGTCGAGGATCGCCTCCGCCGGGAGGACGTCGGGGTCGCGCCGCAGCACGGGCGCGTCCGCGAGGCTCGCCGGGAGCTGCTCGCGCGCGTGGGCGAGCTCGTCCTCGGGGTCGACGCCGTCCGACCGGTCGGCGCCGGGGACGCTCAGCGTGAGGAGGGTGAGGGTGGTGCCGCGCCGCTCCGCCTCGTCGACCGCGACGCGCAGGGCCGCGTCGCCTTGGGGGGTCAGGTTGTACGCGAGGAGCACGGTCACGCGCCCATTGTCACCCAGGTGCGGCGCGTCCGGCAGCGCGGAGCGGTGCGCGGCGCGGCCCGGTGGCCTGGTCAGACGCCCGCGAGCGCCAGGCCGGGTGGGAGCAGCGGCGGGACGACGGCGTGCGCCAGCCGTGCCAGCTCGGCCGGCCGGTCGGGGCTCATGCGCTCCGCCGGGACCGTCACGCTGACGGCGCCGACCGGCGCTCCGGCACGCAGGAGCGCGACGCCCACGCACGCGATGCCGGGCTCGTTCTCCTCCCGCTCGACGGCGTACCCGACCTCGCGCGCGCGGGCGATCGCGGCGTCGTCGGCCGGGGTGGCGTCGGGCACCGGTCCGCCGCCGAGGGCGAGGAGCGCGCGGCCGAGCGCGGTCCGGGCTGCCGGCCGGCGGCGCCCGACGGCCGACCACACGCGGACCGGCCGCTCGGGCTCGACCTTGTCGAGGTAGAGCACGTCGCTGCCCACGAGGACGCCGAGGTGGACGAGCTCCTCGCTCGCCTCGCACAGCGCGACGAGCGCCGGGTGCACGAGCGCCGGGAGGTGCTCGGCCGGCGCCCAGGTCGCGCCGAGCGCGAGCGCCGCCGAGCCGAGGCGGTAGCCGCCGTCCGCGGCGCGGTCGACGTAGCCGCGGTGGGCGAGCGCCGCGAGAGTGCGGTGCACCGAGGACTTGTTGAGCCCGAGCGACGCCGCGAGCGCGCCGAGCGGGAGGCCTGCGGGGCCGGCGTCGGACAGGACCTCGAGCGCGCGCAGCGCCTTGTCGACCGCGGGGAGCGGGCTCGTGTCCGGTGCCTCTGCGGCGGGCGAGGTGGGGCTGGCGGGCACGCGGCCTCCGGGGTGTAGGGTGCGATTCGCAACGCGAAACCTGCGTTCACTATGACGGAACGCTATCACGAAGGCGATAGCCAGACGGACGGAGTCGTCCATGACCAGCAGCACCCCCGGTGCGCCGCCCGCGCCCGACCACCTGTCGGCAGCCCGCGACTTCGTGCTCGACGCCATCGGCATCACGCGCGTCGTGCCCGTGGTCGTCGTCGACGGCCCGGACGACGGGGTCGCCGTGACCCGAGCGCTCGTCGCCGGCGGCCTCCCCGTCGCGGAGATCACCTTCCGCACCGCCGGGGCGCGCGACGCCGTCGCCGCCGTCGCCGACCAGCTCCCCGACGTCCTCGTCGGCGCGGGCACCGTCGTCAACGTTCGTCAGGTCGACGACGCCGTCGCCGCCGGCGCCCGGTTCCTCGTCTCGCCCGGGCTCTCGCGCACCGTCGTCGAACGGGCCCACGAGCACGGCGTCCCGATCGTCCCCGGCGTCGCCACCCCCACCGAGATCGTCGCCGCGCTCGACCTCGGCCTCGATGTGGTCAAGCTCTTCCCCGCCGGCGTGCTCGGCGGCGTCGACGCCGTCAAGGCCCTCGCCGCACCGTTCCCCGACCTCCGCTTCGTCCCCACCGGCGGGATCTCCGCCGCCAGCGCCCCCGAGTACCTCGCGCAGCGGTCCGTGCTCGCCGTCGGCGGGTCCTGGATGGTCGACAAGGCGCTCGTCGCCGCCGGCGACTGGGGCGAGATCACCCGCCGCACCGCCGAGGCCGTGACCCTCGCCCAGCCCACCGGAGGAGACCGATGACCGCCCTCGACGTCCGCCCCGCCGCGGACTGCCGCTACGACGTCGTCGCCCTCGGCGAGGTCATGCTCCGCCTCGACCCCGGCGAGCGCCGCGTCCGCACCGCCCGCCGGTTCGACGTCTGGGAGGGCGGCGGCGAGTACAACGTCGCGCGCGGGCTGCGTCGCTGCTTCGGGCTCCGCGGCGCCGTCGTCACCGCCCTCGCCGACAACGAGATCGGCCGCCTCGTCGAGGACCTCATGCTCACCGGCGGCCTCGACACGTCCTGGGTGCGCTGGCTGCCCTACGACGGCATCGGCCGCACCGTCCGCAACGGCCTCAACTTCACCGAGCGCGGATACGGAGTGCGCGGCGCCGTCGGCGTCTCCGACCGTGGCCACACCGCCGTCGCCGCCATGCAGCCCGGCGACGTCGACTGGG
>Ga0180221_1000883_pt1 | contig 22718 bp, 15 predicted proteins | sample eDN5th37CKraftMG_FD_151339 | JGI IMG/M metagenome (GOLD analysis project Ga0180221, IMG submission 151339) | Enriched Miracle-Growth compost microbial communities from Emeryville, California, USA - eDNA 5th pass 37_C Kraft MG (version 2) (version 2) ...
TCTGGACCGGCACCTTGTCGTTCGGCCTGCTCAATGTGCCGATCCGGCTGATGCCGGGCGAGCGGCGCACCGATCTGCACTTTCGCATGCTCGACCGACGCGACAACGCGCCGGTCCGCTACGAGCGCGTAAACAGCGAGACCGGCGAGGAAGTGCCCTGGAAGGACGTCGTGAAAGCGTTCGAGTACCGCAAAGGCAGCTACGTCGTCATCGAGGAGGAAGATCTCCGAGCGGCCGCGCCCGAGACGCGCGAGACGGTGGAAGTCGCCGCGTTCGTCGACGCCGCCGACATCAGCCCCGTGTATTACGAAAAGCCGTACGTTCTCGAACCCGGCAAGAAGGCGGAGAAGGGTTACGTGCTGCTTCGCGAGACACTGGCACGAACCGGCAAGGCGGGCATCGCGCACGTGGTGATCCGCACCCGCGAGTATCTCGCTGCCGTGCTGGTCCAAGACGAAGCGCTGGTCCTCATGCTGCTGCGTTATCCGGAAGAGCTCGCCGACATCGGTGATTATGCGATACCCACTGGATCATCGGCGGCTCACCGCGTCACCAAACGCGAGCTCGACATGGCGCAACAACTGATCGAAGCGATGTCGGGACCATGGAAGCCGGCCGAATACCGCAACGAGTTCAGCGATCGCCTGCACAAGGTCATCGCCAAGCGCATGAAGAGCGGTGGCGTGGTGCAGGCACCTGAAGCGGAAGAACCGGCCGAGGAAACCACGAATGTGGTCGACTTCATGGACCTGCTCAGAAAGAGCATCGCTACGAACAAGCGTACGCCTCCCAACACGAAACGTGCCGCAGCGAAAAAGAGCGGGCGTACAAAAACCGCCGCGAAGCGTACTCCGCGGCGGCGCCGGAAATCGGCTTGAATCGATGCGGCCGGTTCCGGCCGCAACGCTTACTGGTGCGCCTTCTGGCACTTCGTGTATTCGGCCTCGCTGACCTGATCGTTGCGGTCCTCGTCGCAGGCCATGAAGTTGAGAGCGAGCCAGCTGTTGGGCAACGCGTCCTGCTTGGTCACGTAGCCTTTCTCGTGACCTTTCAACATGGTCCAGTCCTCGCCGGCGGACGACTGCGTCGCGAGCGGATCCGTCTTCTGCTGGCTCATTTCCTCGCGCGCCTGGTCGGAGGTCGGAGGCGTCTGCGCAACGCTCGTGGCTACCAACCCCATCGCGGCCATCAGGGAGAGACTCAGGGAAGCGGTCTGTGCGAATGTCATGACATGCCCTCGTTGTTTGTGGAACGGGCCACGAGGTTGAGTCTTCGGGCATGAGCGCCGGATGAAGCGGGCCGCGCGTCGATGGCTCGCATTCAAGGTGCAGACGGCTTCGTCGGTGCGTCGTCCTTGCGCATGGCCGGAAAGAAGTACGCGCGCGAAAGTAGCGGCTCGGAACAGCGGCGGGTACCCGGACGTTTTTATCGCGGTGGCCGTGGCACGGCACATGCAGCAAAGGAGCAGGCGCTGATGGCGCCGCTTGCCCACGGAGCTTTGCATGAACAAGTTGAACGGAAAAAAGGTTGCCATACTGGCAACGCACGGGTTCGAGCAGTCGGAACTGCTGGACCCGAAGGACGCGCTCGAGAACGAGGGCGCTCAGGTCGATGTCGTCGCGCCTGCAGCCGATGACATTCAGGGCTTCCGGCATTTCGACAAGGCGGACAAAGTCCACGTCGACCGTGCGCTCGGCGAAGCCGACGCCGAAGACTACGACGCGCTGGTGCTTCCCGGCGGCGTCTTCAATCCGGATGCATTGCGCAGCAACGAAGATGCGATCCGGTTCGTGCGACGGTTCTTCACCGATTCGAAACCGGTGGGCGTGATCTGTCATGGTGGATGGACGCTGATCGACGCAGGCGTGGTCGAGGGGCGCACACTGACGTCGGTGCGCAGCATCCGCACGGACCTTCGCAACGCCGGCGCACGCGTCGTCGATCAGGAGGTCGTCGTCGACAACGGGCTGGTCAGCAGCCGCACGCCGGATGATCTCGACGCGTTCTGCCGCAAGCTGGTCGAGGAGATCGGGGAAGGGCGCCACGTCGGGCGCCGGTCGGACGCGACGGCGCGTGCAGTGAACTCGCCGCGCTGAGAGCGACGCTCGAAGGTGTTAACGCGAACGGTCGGTCAATCGACGAGTGCCTCGTCCGCTATCGGCGTGCCGAGCTGTGCGTCGTCGATGAGCCCGAGCGAGCGATAGCGCAGCAGGCGGTTGTAGATCGTCTTGGTGGTGATGCCGAGCGCGCGCGCGGCCTGGCGCTTGTTGTTGTTGTAGTAGGCCAGCGTCTTCAGCAGCATCTCGCGCTCGATGTCGTCGAAGGTCATGCCGACCCGAAAGCGCACCGTGCCGTCGCCGTCCTCGACCGGCCGGAACGCCGGGCCCGCGTCGACCTCGATCGGCCCGTCGCCGAGGATGTAATAGCGCTGCACCGCATGGCGCAGCTCGCGCACGTTGCCCGGCCACGGCCGCTCGCTGAGCATCCGCAGCGCACCCGGCGCGAACACGCGCTGCGTGCGGTAGCGCTCGTTGAGGCGGTCCAGGAAGTACTGCGCCAGCCCGGCGATGTCCTCGCGCCGCTCGCGCAGCGGCGGCACCGACAGCGGAAACTCGATCAGCCGGTAATAAAGGTCCGCGCGCAGCGCGCCGTCGGCGACCGCCTGCTGCGGATCGCGATTGGTGCCGGCCACGATGCGCACGTCCACCGCGATCTCGCGCGTGCCGCCGACGCGCGTCAGCGCGCGCGACTCCAGCACGCGCAACAGGTACACCTGCGCCGCCGGCGGCATCTCGGTGATCTCGTCCAGGAACAGCGTGCCGCCCTCGGCCTGCTCGAAGAAGCCCGCGTGCGACTGCAGCGCGCCGGTGAACGCACCGCGCTCGTGGCCGAACAGCTGGCTGCTCAGAAGATCCGGCGCGATCGCCCCGCAGTTGACCGCGACGAAGCGCCCCGACCGGTTCGACAGATCGTGCAGCGCCCGCGCCACCAGCTCCTTGCCGGTGCCGCTCTCGCCGTGCACCAGCACGCACACGTCCAGCGGCGCCACGCGCCGGATCTGCTCGAACAGGCCCTGCATCACCGGCGTCTGTCCGATCATCCCGCCCAGCCCGCGCGGCGGCGGCGCGCGCCGCGACTCGGCCCGCTGCTGCGCGCCTTCGATCAGCCGCGCCAGCGCATCGGTGCCCACCGGCTTGACCAGATACTCCACCACCGGCGAGCGCACCGCCCGCGCCGCCGTCTCGATGCTGGGGTGGCCGGTCACGATCGCGATCTGACCGTGCGCGGTGAGATCGATGTCGGCGATCAGATCCAGCCCGTTGCCGTCCGGCAGGTCCAGATCCACCATCAGGAGATCGAACTCGTCATCCGCCGCGAGCTGGCGCGCCGCGCGCAAGGTCGCCGCGCACGTCACCTTGCAACGCGACAGCCGCGCGAACTCCGCCACCAGAGACTGGAACTCCGGATTGTCATCGACGACGAGAACGTGCCCCGCCGCTGCGCTCACGGGCATGAAGCCTCCCATTCGAAAGCACCATTAGTAGCTCAGCCATAGCAACAATTCGTGAGGCGGATGTGTTCGCTTGCTTAACAATCTGTTGGCAGTAACGTGCGAGCGACGTGGACACACGCCTGATTTGTCAAGGAATCCGTAAAAACGCATGAACAGGTCGCGTCCGGCACGCGGCCGAGCCCGCTTAGCCGAGAGTCACGAACGCGGCCGCTTTAGGACGTAATCTTTCGTCGCGCGTTTGTTCGGACCGTTACCCGCGCTTCCAAGAGAAACATGGCGATGCAGCGGATTCCGTTCTTCCACATGACGCGCCTCCATCACCGCGTCCGCGACCGAAGCGACGCCAGAACATGGGCTCACGTTTCCCCGTGCCGCCCCAGCCCTCCCAACCTGCCTGTGCGATGATCGTCGAAGCCAAGGCGCCTACGGATACCGGCGATCCGCCTGCCGAGCGCACGCTGCTGGACGCGATTTCCGATTGCGCGATCTTCACGCTGGACATGGAAGGGCGCGTGACGAGCTGGAACGCTGGCGCCACGGCACTGCTCGGCTATGAATGCCCGGAAGCGCTCGGGATGTCGGTGACAGCGTTCGTCAGCTCTGTCGCGGACACGCCGACGAATGGATTTGCCGAGCTCGTCGGTGTCGCACACGAGCGCACGACGTTCGAAGGCAACGGCTGCTGCATTCACAAGGACGGCAGCCGCATGCGAGCCTCGATTCATGTCTATCCGCTCGCCGCCGACAGGTTCGCCGGCCTCATCCGCCGCCCGGACCGCCCGGATCCGCTTCTGGTCGAAAGCGAGTGGCGCTTCCGCCAGCTCGTCAACGGCGTCGTCGACTATGCGATCTTCATGCTCGATTCCGAGGGCGTGGTGTCGAGCTGGAACGCCGGCGCACAACGTATCAAGGGCTACGAGCAGGACGAGATCGTCGGCCGCCACTTCTCGTGTTTCTACACGGAAGAGGATCGCGCACGCGGAGAGCCCGAGCGCGCGCTCGCGCAGGCCAGGGAACACGGGCGCTACGAGGACGAAGCCTGGCGGCTGCGCAAGGACGGCAGCCGTTTCTGGGCAAGCATCGTCGTCGATGCGATCCGTTCCGAAACCGGCGAGCTGATCGGCTTCGCCAAGATCACGCGTGACATCACCGACCGCATGCAGATGCAGGCCGAGCTGGAGCGCAACCGGGCGGCGATGGCGCATTCGCAGCGCATGGAAGCGATCGGCCAGCTCACCGGCGGCGTCGCGCACGACTTCAACAACCTGCTCACGATCATCATGAACAACCTCGACGTCATGGCGCGAGCGCCGGGCAGCATGAGCCGCAACCGCCACCTGATCGAGAATTCGCAGCAGGCGGTGGAGCAGGGTGCGCGCCTGACCAGCCAGCTGCTCGCCTTCGCGCGCAGCCAGCCCTTGCAGCAGAGCCCGCAGAACATCAACGCGCTGATCAGCCATTTCGCCTCGGTGCTGCGCGGGGCTGCCGGAAGCGCCATCGACCTGCAGCTGGATCTGGACGATTCGCTGGATCGCATCAGCCTCGATGCGACGCAATTCAAGGCGGCGCTGCTGAATCTCGTGGTCAACGCGCGCGAAGCGATGGCGGGCGAGGGCAGGCTGGTGCTGACGACGCGGCTCGTCGACATCGGCGAGGACGCCGAGGTTTCGCCGCGCCTCGCTCCCGGACTCTACGCAGCGATCACCATTGCGGACAACGGCTGCGGCATCGCCGCGGACGCGCTGGAGCACGTGTTCGAGCCGTTCTACACCAGCAAGGAGATCGGCCAGGGAAGCGGGCTTGGCCTCAGCCAGGTCTACGGTTTCGCGACGCAAAGCGGCGGGGGCGTCGGTATCGTCACGAACGTCGGCGACGGGACGCGCGTGACGATCTATCTGCCGCTCACGTCGAGGGAGCGGCTCAAGCCCAGCGAAGCTCCGCGCCAGACGATCCTCCTCGTGGAGGACGACGAGAATGTGCGACGTTCGACCCACGAAGCGATTGAGCTGCTCGGCTACGGCGTCATCGCCGAAACCAACGGGCCCGACGCGCTCAACCGCCTGCGCGACGATGGCGACATCGACATCCTGTTCACCGACGTCGTCATGCCACGCGGGATGTCGGGCGTGACGCTCGCGCGCGAAGCGCGTGCACTGCGTCCGGACCTACGCATCCTGCTTGCCTCGGGACATCCTCGCGATGCATTCGATCTCGAGCAGGACTTTCGCGAATTCGCGTTCCTTGCCAAGCCGTACCGGTTGAACGACCTTGCCGATGTGTTGCGCGAGCTCGGGAATCCGCCGTCCTGATCGGCGGAGATGATGGAGCCCCGGCGATTTCGGCGTACGAAGCGCGGGCTTCAGATGGAAGCGGCTGAAGTCGATGCACCGGACAGCGCATCGAACAGCCAGATGCGGGCCGCCTGCCAGTGCCGTTTCACCGTCGCCGACGACTGCGCCATCGACTGCGCGGTTTCCTCGATGCTGAGCCCGGCAAAATAGCGCAGCTCGACGATGCGCGCCTTGACCTCGTCGATCTGCTCGAGCCGGCCGAGCGCATCGTCGAGCTCGAGGAGATCGACGTCATGGCTGCTTTCAGGCAGGTCCAGCCCGCTCAGTGTGATGCGTTCGCCGCCGTCGCGTTTCTGGCGGGTACGCCGGCGCGCGTGATCGATCAGTATCTCCCGCATGAGCCGTGCAGCGATCGCGAAGAGGTGATGGCGATCGCCCATGGCGACTGCAACCCCGCACAGGCGCAGCCACGCCTCGTTGATCAGCGCGGTCGGCTGCAGCGTGTGGTTGCTGCGTTCGCTGCGGAACATCTGCTCGGCGACACGGTGCAGCTCCGGATAAAGCGCGGCGATGAGACGGTCGCGCGCGCCGATGTCGCCGGCGCGCCAGTCCGACAGCAGCTGCGTGATCGCAACGGGCATGGCCCGCTAGTCTACTGCGCCTTTCCGCGCGGCGTCGCGAGCCCCTATAGTGCGGGCCGGGATCTCCGGCGGAGGGGGCGCCATGGATCTTTCGATCGAGATCGCGGCCATGCGGCTGCTCGAAGGCGCCATGGAACTGCGCCCCGAGGATCGCAGCGCATGGCTGCACGCGCAGGCCGTCCCGACCGAGGTCTTCGAGCGGGCTCGCGCGCTGCTTGCAAGCGGGAACGCTACGGCAGGATTCCTGCAGCGGCCCGCCAGCCGCGACGCATTGCGCGCTGCAGCCGAGGTGCCGGCGTCGGGCGATCGCCTGGGCCCGTGGCTGCTTGTGCGCGTGCTCGACGCCGGCGGCATGGGAAGCGTGTTCCTGGCGCGACGCGATGACGGCGCCTACGATCAGCAGGCCGCCGTCAAATTCATCCGCACCGAGCATCTGCTGCTGGATGCGCAGCGCCGCCGCGAAATGATCGCGCGGTTCGAAAACGAACGCCGGCTGCTGGCACGGATCGACCATCCGAATGTCGCGCGCATCCTCGACGGCGGCAGCACGCCCGGCGGCATGCCGTATCTCGTGATGGAGTACATCGACGGCGTATCGCTCATCGACCATTGCGAGCGCAGGCGGCTCGACGTGGCTGCGCGGATCGCGCTGTTCTGCAAGGTCTGCGATGGCGTGCAGGCGGCGCATCGGCACCTGATCGTGCATCGCGACCTGAAGCCGCAGAACATCCTCGTCGGCGGCGACGGTGAGCCGCGGCTGCTGGATTTCGGCATCGCGCGCGTGCTCGATCCCGATCCGTCGTCCGCTTTCACGCTGTCCGGGATGTTCGCCATGACTCCGGCCTACGCCAGCCCCGAACAGGTGCGACTGGTGCCGCTGACCACGGCGTCGGATGTGTATTCACTGGGCATCGTCCTCTACGAGCTCCTGACGGGCGCGCGGCCGTATTCGCTGCGGGGGCTCAGCCCCGCGCAGAGCGAGCAGGTCGTCTGCAACACAGTGCCGCAGACGCTGCGTCGCGCTCTTTCGACAGGAGATCTCCCCGAGCCGGAACGCCGCGCGCGCCTGACGCGCATCGACAGCGATCTCGAGCGCATCGCCGCCAAGGCGCTGCGCAAGGAACCCGAACGCCGCTACGGCTCCGCCGAGGCCTTCGCCGACGACCTGCGCCGCCATCTGGACGGACGGCCGGTGCTGGCGCATCCGGATTCACTGGGCTATCGCGCAGGCAAGTTTGTGCAGCGTCATCGGATCGGTACGGCCGCGGCGTCGATCGCGCTCGCGGCCATCGTCGGAGCCGGCACCGTCGCTTTCATCCAGGCCCAACAGGCGCAGCGCGCGGCGTCCGACACGGCTCTGATCAACACCTTTCTTGTCGACGTGCTCAAGGTGTCGAATCCGTATCTGACCGGTTCGGAGATCACGCTCAGCGAAGCACTGGACGATGCCGCTGCCAAGGTCGACGAACGCTTCGGCAACCGGCCCGATCTCGCCATCGACATCCGCAACGCGCTCGGCGAGAGCATGTTCGCACGCTACCGCCTCGATGCCGCGGAAGCACAGCTTCTGAGGGCGCGGGACGACGGCGAGCGCGTGTTCGGGCCCGACGATCCGCGCACGGTTCTCGCGATCGCCACACTCGCCAGCGTACGCAAGGATCAGGATCGCATCGACGAGGCGCAGACGCTGTTCGACGAGGCGCTGCGTCGCCTGGAGCGGAGCGGGCAGACCGCGTTGCCGCTCTATGCGACCGTGCTCAACGACCTCGGCGTGATGTATCTCATCCAGGAGGATTTCGCGAAAGCCGAAGGCTATCTGCAGCGCGCCGTCGACAGCGATCGCGGCTCGACCGAGCCTGCCGCTCTCGACGAGCGAGCGCGCACGCTGGCCAATCTGGCACAGGCGGCGCGCGGCCGCGGCGATCTGGATCGGGCCGATGCGCTATACCGCCAGGCGCAGCCCGTACTCGAAGCACTGTATCCGGAGGGCGGTCCGCATCTCGCCGTGATCCTGAACAATCGCGCACGCCTGGCCTGGGTGCGCGGCAACAAGGACGGGGCGATCACGCTGCAGACCGAAGCGGTCGCGATGCACCGGCGCTCGTTCAAGGGCGATCACGTCATGGTGCTCGTGCCGATGACGAATCTCGCGCGGCAGGCGCTCGACACGGGAAAGCTGGACCTTGCCGCGGAATGGTCGGAAAAGGCGGCGGCCATGGCGGATCGCCTGTATCCCGACAAAAGCCATCACTACCAGGTCAATGCGCTCGCGGCGCTGGTAGCGACGCGCCTCGCGCAGGGCCGGATGGCCGATGCGGCGAGCCTGCTGCAGCGAACGCGGACGCTGCTTGCGAGCCTGGAGAACGCACCCGTATCGACCCGCGACTACGTCGACACACTCGTTGCACGTGTGTGCGGCGACCCGGCGACGCAGCCCCCAGCTTGCGCGCCGGCGCCGTGATGCCGGCGGAGGCGATGACGCCGCCGGACGGATACGCAGCTTCGTGCCGGAAGACGATCCGTTGTGCTGACCGGTCCCGGCTATGAGGTCCGGAGGTATTCTCGATTCACTATATTTTACATAATAGACATTACACACATATAAGGACCCAGGACTCCAGGACACAGAACCCACCTACCTAGGCGCCGTGTACAACTCCTCCAACCTCCGTGCAATCAGAACCGCAGGCCACGCGCCGTCCGGATCACGGCGCTTTTCGTATCCGCCAGGTGCCTCAGCGCGCGCCGGTGCCGGACTCCCGTCTGCGAAGCCGTCGCATCGGCGACGACAACGACGTCGTACTCGCGGACGTGACCCTCCACGGCCGTGGCGTGGATGCAGCTTTCGCCGGCGATGCCGGTAAGCACGAGCCGCTGGGCCCTCAGCCGGGTCAACAGGGTTTCGAGCGGCGTCTGATAGAACGCCGAGTGCCGCGGCTTGAGCACGAAATAGTCGGACGCGTCCGGCCGGAGCGCCTCGACGATCTCGCGTCCCGGAGCCTCGCCCGACGTGCACCGGGCGACCAGGGCCCGGAAATCCGAACGCCACTGGCCGAAATTGTCGTTGCAGTAGACCACGGGACAGCCGGCGGCGCGGGCGCGTCGCTTCAGCGAGGCGACCACGGGCACGATGCGTCGTGTCCTAGACAGGAGAGCCGATGCGCCGGGAAACTCGAACGTGTTGATCATGTCGATCACGAGCAGCGCCGATCGCATGGCCTCGACCTCCTGTGCCGTCCGCGGAACGGCCCGGATTGGCTTGCACGCCTCGCCGGGTCCAGCTTCCACAGCCTAGCCAGTGATCCGCCAACGCCATCGGAACGCCTTGCGGGCGACGCGGCCGCCGGCACGGCAGCTCCAGCGGCTTTGCTCGGGCGTAAAAAATCCTTTAGAATTCCGCGCTTTCGCCTTCCGGAAACGCCTCGAGGTCTGTCATGAAAGTGCTTTCGTCCCTCAAGTCCGCCAAGAAGCGGCACCGCGACTGCAAGGTCGTGCGCCGCCGCGGCAAGGTCTTCGTGATCTGCAAGAGCAATCCGCGCTTCAAGGCCCGCCAGCGCTGAGGCGCCTCGGCGAACGCTGAAACCAGAGGGCCGCTCGATGCGGCCCTTCGCGTATGCGGCGCGGGATTTCGGGGTTGCCACGGCCGTCATGGAACGGCCCCCGCGCTTCTGCTACAACAGCGCCACTTGCCAGTCGGGACAGGAGCTTGAGCCATGAAGTTGAAGTTCGTTCTCGGTAGCGCGCACGTTCTTCTCGTTGCAAGCCTGCTGGCAGCGTCCACCGCCCATGCCGATACGTTCGACGTCCGCAAGAACGCCGCGCTCAGCACGCGCGCCGATCTGCCGCGTCGGGGCATGACGATGGCGCAGGTCGAGCGGAACTTCGGCACGCCGGTCGAAAAGCTGCCCACCGCCGGCGGCGATGCACCGCTTCATCCGCCGATCAATCGCTGGCGCTACAACGGCTACACGGTTTATTTCGAGCGTGACCGCGTCATCCACAGCGTCGTCGACGCAGCGGTGCGATCCAGCAACTGAGCCGAATGACCCGATCCCGCTTTCGCCTGCCTGCGGAATGGGAACCGCAGGCTGGGGCGATCATCGCTTGGCCGCATCAAGGCACTGACTGGGCGCCCCGCCTTGCGCGGATCGAGCAGGCCTATGCCGGGCTCGCCGGCGCCATCGCACGCTTCGAGCCGGTCATCATCTGCGCAGCCGATGAGTCGGTGCGCGATCGCGCCGCGCGCACGCTCGAAGATGCCGGCGTGCCCGAATCCCGCGTGCGGTTCGTCGAGGCGGAATACGACGACACCTGGCTGCGCGATTCGGGACCGCTGACGCTGACCGACGGCGTCGACTTTCGCCTGCTCGATTTCCGCTTCACCGGCTGGGGCGGCAAGTTCGGCGCCGATCGCGACGACCGGCTGGTTGAGATGCTGATCGCCCGCGGCCTTTTCCGTACCGTCTCGCATCAGCGCATCGACTGGGCGCTCGAAGGCGGCGCGATCGAATCCGACGGCAAAGGCACGCTCCTAACCACCTGGCGCTGCCTGCACCAGCGGCACCCGCAGACGGAACGCGAGGACATGACGCGCCTGCTCGAAGACGCCTTCGGTGCCGAGCGGGTGCTGTGGCTCGAGCATGGCTACCTCGAAGGCGACGATACCGACGCGCACATCGATACGCTGGCGCGCTTCGCTCCGGACGACGCCATCGTGTTCCAGGCGTGCGACGACCCCGCCGATCCGCACCATGCGGAGCTCGCCCGCATGCGGGACGAGCTCGCGGCGCTCCGCACGACCGGAGGTCGTCCGTATCGACTGCACGCCCTGCCCTGGCCGCGAGCGATCATCGACGAAGGGCGACGGCTCGCCGCGTCCTACGCGAACTATCTCGTCGTGAACGGCGCCGTGCTGATGCCGGCCTACGGCGATCCGGCCGATGCACGCGCGGCCACAGTCGTCGGCGCGGCGCATCCCGGCCGCGAAATCGTCCCGATCGACGCACGCCCGCTGATCTGGCAGAACGGCAGCGTCCACTGCCTGACCATGCAGGTGCCGGCGGGAGCACTGGCGTAAGCCGCAACCGCCCTCATCTGTCGTTGCCCGGGAACGCCGGTCAACGACCCGCACGACATCACCTCGACGGCCTGCGACAATAGCTCCGATGACATCGACGAATCCGCGCGTGCTCAAGGTCGCGCTTCTCCAGGAAACCGACCGCGGCAGCCGCGACGCCAACCTCGACGCGATCGAGACCGGCCTGCGCGACGCCCGTCGCGCCGGTGCCGATCTCGTGCTGCTCCAGGAGCTGCACAACGGGCCGTATTTCTGCCAGCACGAGAACGTCGGCGAGTTCGACCGCGCGGAGCCGATTCCGGGACCGAGCACCGAGCGCATCGGCAGGCTCGCCGAAGAGCTGAACCTGGTGGTCGTCGCCTCGCTGTTCGAGCGGCGCGCGGCCGGCATCTATCACAACACCGCGGTCGTCTTCGACCGCTCGCGCGCGCTCGCCGGCCGCTATCGCAAGATGCACATTCCAGACGATCCCGCCTATTACGAAAAGTTTTATTTCACTCCGGGCGACCTCGGTTTCGAGCCGATCACCACCTCGGTCGGCAAGCTCGGCCTGCTGGTCTGCTGGGACCAGTGGTATCCCGAAGCGGCACGGCTGATGGCGCTCGGCGGCGCCGATCTCCTGCTCTACCCCACCGCAATCGGCTGGGATCCGGACGACACCGACGACGAGAAGCAGCGCCAGCGCGACGCCTGGATCACCGTGCAGCGCGGCCATGCCGTCGCGAACGGCCTGCCGCTGCTCGCCTGTAACCGCACCGGCTTCGAAGCCTCGCCCGACGGCGGGCGAGGCATCCGGTTCTGGGGCTCGAGCTTCGTCGCGGGCCCGCAGGGCGAAATCCTGGCGAGCGCCGGCAGCGACGAGCGCGAGCTCCTGATCGCCGACATCGATCTAGCACGCAGCGAGAACGTGCGCCGCATCTGGCCGTTCCTCCGCGATCGCCGCATCGATGCCTACGGCGATCTCCTCAAGCGCTTTCGCGACTGACCCACACATCCGTGACCTCCGAGCCCACGACTCCTTCCATCGGCGCGAAGCCGCTGTCCGACCAGCCCGTCGCGCGCGTGCGCCGCGGCGAGACCGAGTTCGTGCTGCTCGGAACGGCGCACGTGTCGCGCGCGAGCGCCGAAGCCGTGCGCGCCATGCTCGAACAGGAAACGTTCGACGCCGTCGCGGTCGAGCTCTGCGAATCGCGCTTCCGCTCGTTGCGCAATCCCGAAGCATTTCGCGAGCTCGATCTGTTCCAGGTGATCCGCCAGGGCAAGGCCGGGCTGGTCGCGGCGAATCTCGCGCTGTCGGCCTTCCAGCGCCGGCTCGCCGAGCAGTTCGGCATCGAGCCCGGCGCCGAGATGAAGGCCGCGATCGAAGGCGCCGAGGCCCGCAGGCTTCCGGTCTGGCTGATCGACCGCGAAGTCGGCGTCACGCTGAAGCGTGCGTACCGGAGCGTCGGCTTTCTCGACCGGCTCTCGATCGTCGGCGGGCTCGGCGCGTCCCTGCTGACGCGCGAGGAAGTCAGCGAGGACGAGATCGAGAAGCTCAAGCACGGCGACCTGCTCGGCAGCATGTTCAACGAGTTCGCGCGCGAATCGCCACCGCTCTACGAGGCGATGATCTCCGAGCGTGATCGCTACATGACCGCTTCGCTGCGCGACGAAGCGATGCGCCATCCGGTCAGGCGCGTGCTGGTCGTGATCGGCGCGGGGCATCTCGCCGGCATCGAACGCGAGCTGGCCTCGCAGATCGAGCCTGCACAGGCGCTGCGCGAAAAGCTCTCGACCGTGCCGGCCGCGTCGCCCTGGCCGAAATGGATCGCGATCGGTCTGCTCGTCGTCGTCGCGATCGCCATCGGCATCGCGTTCAGCCGCGGCGCTTCGCTCGGCGCCGACGCGCTCCGGGACTGGGTTCTGTTCACCGGCGGCTGCGCCGCCCTGGGCGCGCTCGCGGGCGGCGGGCATCCGCTCAGCGTGCTCGCCGCGTTCCTCGTCGCACCGCTGAAACCGTTCCGCCCGGGCGTGCCCGCCGGCGCCGCAAGCGCCGCCGCCGAGCTCTGGCTGCACCGCCCTCGCGTCGCCGATTTCGATTCGCTCCGCGACGACGTCATCCACTGGACCGGCTGGTGGAAGAATCGCGTATCGCGCACGCTGCTCGTTTTCCTCTTGACCAATCTCGGCACAATCGTGGGTGAATACCTGGCCGGCTTCCATATCGTGAGGAGCCTGTTCAGTTGAGGGTATGCGGAACGGGAAAGCGCCGCACTTCCATTCCCGATTCCCCGTTCCCTATTCCCCCTCTTTCGTCGCAGCGGCATACTCGCTCGATGAAGTTGCCTGGATTTCTCAACAAGCCGCGCTGGCAGTCGAAGGAGGCCTCGGTGCGGCGCGCGGGTGTCGCCGGGGACGACGATGCCGAGCTGCTCGCGAATCTTGCGACGATTGCCCGCGAGGACTCCGATCCCGGTGTGCGCAGCGCCGCGCTGAAGCGCCTCGCTGATCCGGCTCTCGCGCAACGGCTGGCACAGGAGGATGCGGACGCCGGCGTCCGCGCTGACGCGCGCCGCCTCTGGTCGGACCTGCTCGCCGCGACGCATCCGCAATCGCCCTCGCCCGCCGAGTGCGCGCGTTTGCTGCGCGCACAGGACGATGCCGCGCTGATTGAACACGTCGCGCGCACGGCGCAGGACACCGAACTGCGCGCCGCTGCGCTCGCACGCGCTACGCGCGCCGCGTTTCTAGCCGAGCGCGCCGTCGAAGACGCCTCGCCCGAGCTTCGCCTGGCGGCGATCGAGCGCATCGCAGACGCTGCCCTGCTCGATCGCCTGGCTGAGCGCACGCGCAAGACCGACAAGCGTGTCAGCCGGCGCGCACGCGAGCGCGCGGACGCGCTGCGCATTGCCGCCGGCGACAGCAACGTCGCCGAAGCGCGGGCGCGCACATTGTGCGAGCGGCTCGAGCATCTCGTGCGTAATCCGCAGGACGCCGTCGCCGAAGCCGACATCGAAGCGCAATGGTCCGCGCTCGAGACGCAGGTGTCCGAGGCTCTCCGCTCGCGCTATCGCGCCGCGCGGCAGCTGCTGGCAGCGGCGCGAGAGGCTGCGCAGGTGTCCCCGCCCGCGCCCGTCGCAGCGGACGTGCACCACGACGACGAAATCAACGACGAAACGGCCGGCCAGCCCGCCAGCACCGACGCGACGCCTCCGACCGGGCGCGATGCTCCGGCCGCGACGGCGGCACCGGACGACGAGGATGCCAAGGTTACGGCGCAGGATGTCATCGCTGCTGCGGCGCAGGCGCGCTTCTCGGCTTCGTTGAACGCCGCGAGCGCGATCAAGCGGCAGGAAGAAGATCAACGCGAGACACGCATCGAGAGCGCGATCGCGGTTTTCGAAAGCGCGGTCGAGGACGGTGTCGTCGCGCGTGCTCACGCGGCGCATGCAGAGCTTGTCGAGTTGCGCAACGCACCGATGCCGCGCGCCCTGTCGCGCCGGCTTGCCGAAGCCGAGCGCCGCTATGCGGAGCTCAGCCGATGGCAGCACTGGAGCGACAACCAGCGACGGCGTCAGCTCTGCGAGGCGATCGAGGAGCTTTCGGGCAGCGGACTGCACCCCGACGCGATCGCGACGCGCGTGCGGGAGGCGCAAACCGAATGGTCGCGGCTCGATGCGGCAGAAGGCCACAGCAGCGGAAATGCCGCACACGGCTGGGCGCGGCGCTTTCACGCCGCGTGCAGGCACGCGCTGGAGCCGGCGAAATCATATTTCCGAAAGCGTCAGGAACTGCGCAAGACACACGCTCAGGCCGTCGCGAACCTGCTCGAACAGGTACGCGCGATTCCCGAGGACTCGACTGACTGGCCGCTGCTGGCAAGAACCCGCCATGCGATCGTCGACGCGCTGCGCACGCTGGACCGCATCGACCCGCACGAACGCAAGGCCGCAGCGAAAAACCTGAAATCCGCGCTCGCCTCCATGGACGCCCGCCTGGCGGTGCGCCACGGTGAGGTCGAGCGCGCGAAAGCAGAGCTGATCGCTGAAGCCGAAGCCCTCGCCGCAAGCGAGCCGCCGCGCGGCGCCGCCGCTGCGGCACGCGCCCTGCAACAGCGCTGGCGCGAAATCGGCAATGGTCGACGCGATCGTGACCAGGCGCAGTGGAAAGCGTTCCGCAGCGCGCTCGACGCGGTGTTCGTCAAGCTCGACGCCGATCGCTCGCAACGTATCGCGCGCGACGCCGAGGCACGGACGCGCGCGGCCGAGCTGTGCGCGGAGCTCGAGCAATACGCGACCAACGACGAGCCTCCACCGCGCGCCACGCTGGCGAAACTTGAAAGCGAATGGGAGTCGCTGAGGCTGCGCGATGACGCGCTCCAGCGCCGCTTCCGCGCCGCGCAGGCGACGCTGCGCGACGCAGGCACGCGCCGTGAACGCGCCGCACGACGCGGTCCGTACGAAGCCTGGCTCGCGCGGTATACGTTGTGCCGTGCGGCGGAAACGCGCGGCGACACGACCGCCGACGAGCTGCGCGCAGCGTGGGACGGTGCCCCCGCCGGAGAGATCGCGGCTTCCGCGCTGGCGGCGCGTTTCGAAGCGGCCATCGAGCGTCGCGGCTTCGCGCAAACGGACACCGGCGCGTCGGATGAAACCGAGCTGCGCGACATGCTGATCCGTATAGAGATTTTCGCTGGCGTCGAATCGCCGCGCGAAGACCACGAGCGGCGCCGCGAACTTCAGATCGAGCGGCTGTCCGCCCGCCTGCGCGGCGGGCCCGCTGCGACACCGCACCAGGAGCTTGCCGACTGGCTCACACGTTGGACCGAGCTTCCGCCCGCTTCGGCGGAACTCGACGAGCGGCTGCGCCGCGACCTCGCCGCCGCGATCGAAACGCTGCCCTGAGGTGTCGCGTCCGACGCTGTGGAGCGTCGCTCAGGGCACCTGCGCGGTCAGCGCCGCCGTGGCCTCGCGATGGCGCAGCACGCGGCCTTCCCGCGCATCGCGGAACACCCTGCGGACCCACAGCCGCGCGTCGTCCAGCAGCGAGTAGATGCAAGGCAGCGCGAGCAGCGTCACGATCGTGGAGAACGTGAGACCTCCGGCGATGGCGCGGGCCATCGGCGAGTACGGCGGACCGTCGCTCCATGCCTCCGCACTGCCGATCGCGAGCGGCATCATGCCGAGGATTGCCGTCGCCATCGTCATCAGCACGGGACGCAGGCGCTCCTTCGCACCCAGGATCAGCGCTTCGGTGCGCAGATGGCCCTCGTGCCGGAGCTGGTTGATGTGCACGATCATGACGATGCCGTTGTTCACGACGACGCCCATCAGGATCAGGATGCCGATGAAAGCCATGATCGAGAAGATCGTGCCCGTGAGCCAGAACAGCCAGAACACGCCGAGCACCGAGAAGACGAACGTGGTGAGGATCGCGGCCGGGAAGATCAGCGACTCGAACATCGCGCACATGACGACGTAGACGAGCACGAGCGCGATCAGCGTGTTGAACAGCATCTGCTGCGCGGCGTCCTGGTCGCGGTTGAAGCCTTCACCGAAGTTCCAGCGGTAGCCGGGCGGGAGCGCGAACGCGTTCATCGCCTTCGTGATCTCCTCGCGCGCTTCGGGCATCGTCTTGCCTTCGGCGAGGTTCGCGGTGATCTTGAGCGCCGTCATGCGGTCGACGCGCTGAATCGCCGTCGGCGTGTCGCGTGTGTCGGCCCGCATCAGCGAAAGCAGCGGAATCTGCGTGCCGTCCGGCGCGCGCAGCTTGAAATCGGAAAGACCGGCGAGGCTCTGCGTGTCGGCGCCCTGGAAGCGGAGCCAGACCGGCAGCTGGCGGTCGCCCGCGTTGAAATCCTTGAGCGGCATGCCGCGAAGCGCGATCTGGATGTAGTTCGCGACCTGCTGCGCGTCGAAGCCGTAGGTCTTCGCGCGCACGCGGTCGACCTGCGTCGCAACCTCGCGATCGCCGTTGCCCTTCTCCGTACGCACGTCCTTCAGCGACGGCAGCCGAGACAGCACGTTCACGACGGTCGGCGCGAGCTCGCGCAGCTGATCCATCGAGTCGCCGATCAGGGCGATGTCGACGCCACCGCCCGTCGAGTTGCGGAAGTCGAAGCTGAGCTTGCCTACCGCGAGCACAGGCAGATCCTTGCGCATGTCCTCCTTGATCTCGGCGGTGCTGCGCTTGGCCTTGTCCGCGTCGGTCAGCAGCAGCGAGGTGGTCGCCTCGCCCTGCTCCGAGTAATATGTGTACATCGTCTGGATTTCGAAGCGCTCGCGGTTCTTCTCCAGGAAATCTTCTACGGTCGCGACGGCGGGCTTTAGATCCTGCAACCGGTAGTTCGCGTTGAGCTCGTAATGCAGGAACAGCCGCCGCGATTCGCCGGAGTCGAACATGTCCTTTTTTGTCATGGCGATCGGGACGAAGCTCGCCAGCAGCAGTGCCACGATCCCGGCCATGGTCACTCGCCGGTGCGCGAGCGTCCACGCGATGAAGCGCCCGTAGCGCTCGCGCAGGCGGGTGATCATAGTCTCGCGGCCAATGAACTTCGGCGGCGGTAGCTTCGAGGACAGCATCGGCACCAGGCTCACCGCGACCAGCCACGACGCGAGGTGCGCGATCGACATCGCGATCGCGACCTGGGCGAGGAAGATCGAGATGTCGTTCGCCTCGCCGAAGATGTTCGGCAGGAACACGATCATGCTGGTCAGCGTGCCCGCCGCGATCGCGATGCCGACGACCTGCGTGCCCTGCACGGCGCTGTACCACGGCTTGTCCGGATGCTTCTCGCGGTACTGGTAGATGCTCTCGACCACGACGACCGCGTTGTCGACGAGCATGCCGACCGCGAGCAGCAGTCCCATCATTGACAGCACGTTCAACGAGATGCCGAAGAAATACATGCAGCCTAGCGTGATGACGAGGCAGATCGGGATCGACAGCGACACCATCAGCGTCGACGGCCAGTCGCGCAGGAAGAAGAAGAGAACGAGCACCGACAGGAGTGTGCCTTCCAGGCCCGCCTTGCCGAGCTCGCGGAGCGAGCCCGTGACGCTCTCGGCCTGGTTGTCGATCAGGAACACACGGATGCCGTGCAGTTCCGGCGAATCCTGGATCCGGTTGATCGTCTCGAGCACCTGCATGCCGACTTCGACGAGATTCGCCGTCCGCTCGCGATAGATGTCGAAGCCGATGGCGGGACGCCCGTCGAGGCTGCGCGCGTAGTTGAGCCGTTCGGGCCGGAGCGTCACCGTCGCGATGTCGCCGAGGCGCAGGCCTTTCGCGTCGAGCGGAATGCCGCGGATGTCGTCGAGGCTCGTCCACTGCCCCTGCGGCTGCACGCGGAAGCGCGAGCCGCCGGAGCTTACCTGCCCTGCCGAAATCGAAAAGTTGGCGGCCTGCAGCCGCGTGTACAGGTCGTTGAGGTTGATGTTGTGCGCGCTGAGCCGGTCGGACGAGAGCTCGATCTGCACCTCGGGCTTGCCGACACCTTGCAGGTCGACGCGAGCGACACCGGAAATGCGCTCCAGCGGCCGCTTGATCTCGTGATCGAGCAGGTCGTACGCGTTCGAGAGGTCGGCGCCGCTTTCGCTCGCGACGCGGAGCTTCAGGATCGGCTCATCCGACGTCGAGAATTTCTGCACGGTGTAGCGCTGCAGATCCGAAGGCAAGTCGGCGCGAATCGCGTCGATCTTCTCGCGTGCCTGCACGGCCTTGATCGCGGTACTCTCGCCCCACTTGAATTCGAGGAAGATCTGCGCGCTGTCGGCGTCCGAGGTCGACTGCATGCGCTTGATGCCGGGCAGCGTGGCGAGAGCCTCTTCGACCGGACGCGTGATGGTGCGTTCGATCTCGGTCGGGGTCGACCCCGGATACGGGATGTTGACGAACAGGAACGGCGCGTCCAGGCTCGGAAACTGCTCGAGCGGCAGGCGCATCGCGGCGATCAGCCCGATGACGACCATCGAGACGAAGAACATGATCGCCGTGACGGGGCGCTTCAGGCTGAGCTCGGCAAGTGTCATGCGTGCTGGCCCTCGGCCTCGCCTGCGATGTCATCGCCTTCTTTTTCGGCGTGCGTCTTCATCGCTTTCGCGCGATGGCGCTCGCCGCGTGCGCGGTACCACGCATCGCCGCGCCGGTCGAGCAGGTCGTACACGACCGGGATCACCACCAGCGTCAGCAGTGTTGATACCGCGAGGCCGCCGATGACGGTAAGCGCCATCGGAGCGCGCACTTCCGCGCCTTCACCGACGCCGATCGCGAGCGGCGAGAAGCCGATCAACGTGCACAGCGTCGTCATGACGATGGGTCGCAGACGCGATTCGGCACCTTGTGCGATCGCTTCGCGCTTGGGCACGCCGGCTTCACGCAACTGATTCACGCGGTCGATCAGCACGATGGCGTTCTTGACCACGATGCCGACCAGCATGATGAGACCGATGAAGACGACGACCGAGATCGGCGAATTCGTCAGCTTGAGAGCGAGCACTGCGCCGACCGCTGCGAGCGGGATCGAGAACATGATCACGAACGGGTGCAGCAGCGACTCGAACTGCGAGGCCATCACGAGGTAGACCAGAAAGATCGCGAGCCCGAGCGCGAACATCAGCGACTTGACCGACGCGTCGAGCTCTTCGCTCTGGCCGCCGACATGAACCTTGACGCCGGCGGCGAGCGGGTTCTTCGCGACGATCTTCTCGATCTCGGCGACGGCGCTGGCGAGATCGCCGTAGCGCAGGTTCGCCGAGACGATCGCGACGCGTTCCTGGCTGACGCGATGGATTTCGCTCGGGCCTTCCGTCGCGATGACCTCGGCGACGGAGGACAGCCGTATCGGCGTGTCGGACGACGTGCGTGCTGTGTCGGAGACTGAGGTCGTGCTGTTCGTGCCGGAAGGGGTTGACATGTTCGTCGTCAACGACGTCGAGGTCGCTGTGACTGTCCCGCTTGCCACGCCGCTGGACGGTAAACCTTTCGATACTCCGCTGTCGGCGTTCTGGGGCGAGACATAGCCGACGACGAGATTGCGAATGTCGTCCACGCTGCCGCGATCGGACAGGCGCGAGCGCACCAGCACGTCGATCTTGCGGTCGCGGAAGTCATAGCGCGTCGCCACTTCGCCCTTGACCTTGCGCACGACGCGGTCGGCGATGTCGCGTGTCGTGAGGCCGAGCGCCGCCGCGCGGTCCTGGTCGAACTTGATCTGGATCTCGGGATAGCCGCTTTCGACCGTCGATTCGATGTCGGCGAAGCGCGGCGACTGCTTCATGAGCTCGCCGAGCCGCCGTCCAGCCTTGGCGAGCGCATCGAGATCGTAGCCGCGGATCTCGACCTCGAGCGGCGCCGAAAAACTGAAGAGCTGCGGGCGCGAGAACTTCACCTCGGTGTCGGCGTGGCTATCCATGCCGGCACGCAGCCGCTCGACTTCGGCCGCTTCGATCTTCTTGCTGCCGCCGTTCGCGAGCGCGATCGAAAGCCGCGCGATGTTCTCGCCTGACTCTGTGGGATTCGCATCGAGACGCGTGCCGGCACCGGCGACGCCATAGATCGATTCGACGCCGGGATCCTTCGCGTGTCGCGTCGCGATCTCGCGGACGAGCTTGTCGGTCTCGGCCAGCGGCGTGCCGGGCGGCAGCGTGACGGTCATGTCGAACCGTCCCTGCGCGAGCTGCGGAATGAGGTCCAGCCCCAGCGTGGGCACCAGAGCCAGCGCGATCGCGAATGTTGCGGCCGCGAAGCCCAGCACGCGCCACGGGTGCGCGAGTGCGTTCGGCAGCGAACGCTGATAGAAGCGAGCCATGCGCTCGTAGGGCACCGTGATGCCGCGGCCTGCGAATCGCAGCGCGCGTCCGACATGCCTCCCGACGAAGCGCGAGGCCACCGCGACGAGCCACGTCAAGGCACGCGGCAGGATCTGGAAGAAGAACTCGCCGATCGCACGAAATACGCGCACGACACCGCGCAAAACCCGATTGCGCGGCAGCGGGCGCGGCGGTGGCACCGGCTCGTCCTTGTACGACAGCGGCGCCCGGCCTCGCAGCGACGCCAGCATCGGAATCAGCGTCATGGCGACGACAAGCGAGATCAGCATCGCGAACGTGATCGTCAGTGCCTGGTCGCGGAAGAGCTGACCGGCGACGCCCTGCACGAACACGAGCGGAAAGAACACGGCGACGGTCGTCAGCGTCGATGCCGTCACGGCCATGCCGACCTCGGCGGTGCCCTTGACGGCCGCCTCGACGATGCCGAGCCCCTTCTCGCGAAGGCGCGCTATGTTTTCGAGCACGACGATCGAATCGTCGACGACCATGCCCGTAGCGAGCGCGAGGCCGCCGAGCGACATCACGTTGAGCGACAGGTGCAACTGATCCATGAAGAAGAAGGTCGCGATCAGCGACACCGGCAGCGAGAGCGAGATGATGAACGTACTCCACGCGTGGCCGAGGAAGAAGAAGATGATCAGGACAGCGAGCACGCCGCCAAGCAGCGCGTCGAACCTGACTTCGCTGAGTGCATGTTCGATGAAGATCGACTGATCCTCGATCGTCGAGAGCTTCGCGCCTCTCGGCAGCGAGTCCTTGAGCTTGGCGACCTGCGCGTTGACGGCCTTCGCGACGCTGACCGTGTTCGCGTCGCCTTCCTTGTAGATCGCGAGCTCGATCGCCTCGCGTCCGTCGATGCGCACGATGCCCTCGCGTTCCTTGTAGCCCTGCGTGACCGTGGCGATGTCCTTGAGGCGGATCGGCACGCCGCCGTCCATCTTGATCAGTAGCTCGCGCATCTCGTCGAGGCTTCTGAACTGGTTGATCGTGCGCACGAGAAAGCGCTGGCTGCCTTCGTCGATGCGCCCGCCGGACGCGTTGACGTTCTCGTTCTTGAGCCGCGTGATGACTTCGTTGATGTCGATGCCGAGGCGCGCGAGCTGCTGCTGGTCGATCGAGACGTCGATCTCGTCCTCGAGACCGCCGCCAACCTTGACCGCGGCGACACCGGCCACGGGCTCGATGCGCTTCTTGAGCTCGTCGTCGGCGAAGCGGCGCAGCTGCTTGAGCTGGATTTCACTGACGACCGCGGGCGCGCAGTCCGTGCCCTGCCCCTTCGCGTCCGCAGCCTTTTCGACTTGCGAGTCATCACGGTGGTCGCCGCCGCTGCAGGGATCGGTGGTCAGGCCGAGTCGGACGATCGGATCGGTGGACGGATTGAAACGC
>Ga0180221_1000884_pt1 | contig 22711 bp, 19 predicted proteins | sample eDN5th37CKraftMG_FD_151339 | JGI IMG/M metagenome (GOLD analysis project Ga0180221, IMG submission 151339) | Enriched Miracle-Growth compost microbial communities from Emeryville, California, USA - eDNA 5th pass 37_C Kraft MG (version 2) (version 2) ...
ATCAGGCGGTGACAGGCCTACGCGAGGCAGGCAACCAGAACGCCATGTTCCAGTATCAGGCAGATCGCGATCGCGTTTCCGACCAGCGCGCCAACGCCATGCTGTCCCTACAGCAGCAGGCCGGAGCAAGGCAGCAGGAGGAATTCAACCTCAACAAGCAGGATCGCGCCCACAAGGCACTAGCCGCGACGTTCCAGGCCATTGGCCAGGAAGCCGATCCGACGCGCCGTGCAGCCCTTTACAGCCAAGTGCGTGGCCGCGTGAAGGACTTCGACCAGGACATCATCGCCGCCGGCGGCAATCCCGACGACATGGACAGCACCATGCGCCTCGTTACGGCGCAGGCGCGGGGGTACGTCGAGCCCGAGAAGCCGAAGGTGATGGAGGTCAAGGGCCGCCTCGTGCGCGTTGGACCGGGCGGAACGTCCGCAACGGAAATCTACGCTCCCGGCGGAGAGGGCGCGATCTTCGATGATCCGGAGAAGCGCGTCAGCGCAGAAACGACGGTTCGCAAGGAATACGCACAGCTTGCGAAGCCGTATTTCGAGGTCAGGGATGCTTTCAGCCGCGTGCAGCAGGCGGCTGCCAACCCATCCCCCGCAGGCGATCTGGCACTCATCTTCAACTTCATGAAGATGCTCGATCCGGGTTCGGTGGTGCGCGAAGGCGAGTTCGCCACGGCGCAGAACGCCGCCGGCGTGCCCGACCGCGTCATGAACCTCTACAATCGCATGCTCTCGGGTGAACGCCTCAACCCGACGCAGCGCCAGGATTTCGTCGGTCAGGCACAGGGCCTCTTCGACCGCCAGGAGCAACAATATCAAGCCGTGCAGAACCAGTACCGCGGCATCTCCGAGCGCTCCGGTCTCGATCCGCGCAACACGATCATCGATTATTCGATTCCACAGGGGGCAGCGGGGCGCGCTGGGGGGGCTCCGGCACAGTCTGAAGCATCCTCGATTGCCGGTGGCCCGATGCCGCCGCGGGATGGCCCGCAGGGTCAAATACCGCCCGGCGCGGTGCAGTTCCTGCGCTCCAACCCGTCGCCCGAGATCATCCAGCAATTCGAGCAGAAGTACGGACCCGGCTCGGCGCAGCAGTTCTTGGGACGGTAGGGTAGATGCCAAACGTCTTTGATCAGTTCGACGCGCCGGGGCAGCCCCAGGGCCTCGTCGGCCGGCAAACGCTCGGCCCATATCCGCGGCCGCAGCAAAGCGGCAACGTCTTCGATCAGTTCGACGGACCCGCCGGCATGGCGCAGGTGGCGGCACAGTCCTTCCGCGAGCTTCCCGGCGATCCAGCTTCGGGAATGGTCGACCCGCGCGTGCCACAAGCGCCGCAGGCGCAGCCGCCGATGTCATCCGCCGGCCAGATGTATCAGGCCGAGCAGGAATACCAGATCGCGGCGCGTCAGAGCACTGACAGAGACGTACGCGGGGCGCAGGGAGACTTCACGCGCCCAGTGCTCGGCCGCGCCTACCAGCTCGACGATGGCAACGTCTATTACGATGGACCGGATGGACGGCCGCAGCTTGCCGACAAGGCTAAGCACGTGGTGCTGCGCGATCCGGAGACGAACGAGCAACTCGTCTTCGCGCGCACGCCTGACACGGACCAGAATAAGCTGTTGAGCCTGGGACAGGTGATTGCGCCGGGGTTCGCCGTGGCGCCGCTGACGGCAGGCGGCCGCGTTCCGGTGCCGCCGCCGCGCGTTCAGGCCGCCAACCAGTTGCCGCAGATTACCCAGGATGCAGCCGCGTTCGACAGGCTTGGCGTGCGTCCGTTCGGTCCCGCCTTCGCCAGTGAGCCGACGCGCGCCGTGGGCAAGCAGCTCAGCGAAACGTTCATGATCGGCACGCCGCTGCGGACTGCGCTCACGGAGAGCCTGACGGGCGCACGGGACGCCACCAACCGCATCGCAGACCAGATCGGCAACGTGCGCGCGCCCGATGAGATCGGCCACATGGTGCAGAGCGGCCTCGACCGGTTCAGCAACGCCGGGTTCAGCCAGTTGGCGCCGGGTGTGGTGCAGAACCTTGGGCTCCCACAGCATGCTCCGGTGCCGCGGCCGCGTGTGATGTCGCAAGGGGCGGCAAACGCCGCGCAGCAGGCCGCCCCAATTCGCCAGCAGATTGGGGCCAATGTCACGCAGTCAACGCGCGGCGTTCAGGTGCCCGCCGGCCAGCCGATGCAGCAGACGTTGCGCGCCAGGACAACGGTAGAGGACCTGAACGACGCGCAGTTGAATACCGTCATCCGCGCATCGTCCCGCGACACGTCCTTCGCCACCCGCGCCGAGGCGCTGTACGAGCGCGCATGGCGGTATATCCCGGCCTTGCAAAGAGCCGACAACTCCGCCAACCCGAACATGCTGGCGGCTGTAAACACAAGGCGCTCGCTGGGCCAGATTGACGATGCGATAGCCAGCCAGATCGCGGGGCAGGGAACGATCGACGGCGCTCTTGCCGCTCGCATCAGGAACCCGCGTGCCGGGAACTTCACCCTTTCCGATCTGCGCGCCATGCGCACCGAGATCGGCCGCGCTTTGAGCAACACCAATCCGCTGCGCCCCGAGGCGTCGTTGAACCGGGGGCAACTGCTAGACCTCTATGGATCAATCTCCCGCGACATCGAGATCGGCCTGGAGACGATCGCGAACCGTGCCGCTATTCTCACGACACGCGGCCACAACCAGGCAGACCGCGCAACCGTCGAGCAGGCACGGCAGGCCGCCGGCGCGCTACGTGCATTCAGAACAGCGGACCGGTATTTCCGCCAGGGCATCGGCCGCATCGAGCGCTTCAATCAGATCGTGGGTGCGCAGAGCTACGAGCAGGCAGCCAAGCGGCTCATCTCGGCTGCGAAGGGCGGGGGACAGGGCAATATTGCCCTATTGCGCTCCGCTCACGCCGCGCTGCGGCCGGAGGAATGGGCCGATGTGGCGGCAGCAGTGCTGCGCGAGTTGGGAACGCCCGTAGCCTCTGCCCGTGGCGTGCCGCTCGATATTGGTTTCTCGGTGCAATCGTTCCTCACTAATTGGGAGCGCATGGACCAGCGGGCCATCAACCTCCTATTCGGAGGTGAACACGCCGCCGCCATCAACGATCTCGTGCGGGTTGTGAACCGGCTAGCAAACGTTGAGGCAACCTACAACACGAGCCGCTCGGCAACGAATGCGCTGAATGTCGGCAGTGTGCTCGGCGCGGGAGGAGCGATTGCAACCGGCTTGGATGCGACCGTAACGGCCGGAGGCACGCTGGCGGCAGGGCTCGGCACCTCCTACTTGCTGTCCCGTCCGGCCTATGTGCGCTGGCTGACCCGCTACTATCGCGCCCGGGCGCGCGTCGGAGCGCGGATACCATCAAAGCGCGGAGGACTCGCCCCGCTCCTGAACGAGCTTGGGCGTATGGCCACCGCCGACCCCAATTTGATTCCCATCTTGCGTGGTCTCATCGCCAGCGAAGGGGGAGCCGAAAACCCCAATAGCCAGCCAGACCAGTAGCCCCATCGACCACGGCACCACCATGCAGACGACGATCAGCAGCCCGAACCCGGCTTTTCGCAACAAGAACCCCATGGCCAGAAAGGTAGCACGCTAGATGGCTGAGAGAAACGCGCCGCTCCCCGAGTACATGAGAGATCGACAGGCCGCCCACAAGCGCGACGCCATGTTGAGCGGTGGCGCCGGCTTGGCAAGCGCCCTCGCCACCATTGCCGCGGGTGAGATGCCGCCGGCGGCCTTGGGGTTCGGCGGCCTGTCGATGTTGAACTGGCGGAATGCTGTCCGGTCGGCCGATGCATCGGCCGAAGCGCGCCGCGGTGCAGAGATGTGGGAAAACACCGGTCTGCCGCAGGCGCCGGAGGAACGTGGGCCGCCACCTCCAGGCATGATGCGGCTGGGCGGGCCGACAGCTTTCGACCAAGCCTTTGCAGAGCTAGACGCTGCGCTCATCGACCTCGATGGAGATGGCGTGCCTGATGTTAGGGTGCCGCAGCAGAGCGTACAACAGCCTTCCAACGCGATGGCGAGCTATGCGCGGGCGGGACAAACCCAGCCGGCGAACGCCATGGCGCAGGCGGCGCGCTACGACAACACCAACTTCCCCTCTGGAGGCGTGTTGCCAGACTACGGCTTTGGGCCGGTGACGCAGATGTCAAAGCTCGGACTTACCCCCGGAGCAGACGGAGAGGTCAGCAATACATCGCGTCCACAGGAATACACGGCGCCAATTGCGGAAATGACACCCCCGCCGATCCCGGGAGGACAATTCATCGCCCGTGCGGCGCCGCGTGTGGCCGGCGCTATTGCTGGCGGTCTTGGACTGAGCGCCATGGTCAGCGACGCCGGTGAAGCTGGCGCGCCTCGCCTTACCCGGAGCCAACAGCGACAAATGGAAATGGAGCGGCAACGTTCCGAGCAGGATGCAGCCAACGCTCGCGCGCGCATTGAAGCCGAGACGCAGGCGGCTCGTCAGCGCGGAGAGGATGAGGCACGCATCGCCGCGGAACGCCGGCAAAGAGAACAGCAACAGGCAGAGTACGAGGCCCAGGTAGGGCGCGCCACCGCCGCCCGGGACTTCGAGCTTTCCAGGGATCGCAGGTTCTCAGATACCACCGTTGGCCGCGCACTCGATAGTCTTGGTGGCGCCGATGCGCTTGCAGCAGGAGCGGCGTCTGGATTTGTCGGGCGGGCTGTGGCTGGGCCGGCTCGCGGAGTCGTGGGCGACGTTGTGAAGAATTACATGCTTCCCGCAGTCGAGGGCGCAATCGGCGGGTTCACCGCCGCCAATTTGCCTCTGTGGTACGACGCAAACAAGACTGAAGTGGAAAACCCAGAGAAGCGGGCGGCGCGCGCCTATGCGCGTGAACTGCCACCAGGTCATCCGCGCAAACAGGAATTCATGGACTACGCGGACTCGCTGCCAGACCAGAACCCTGTACGAGAGCACGCAGGTAGAGAATTCAGAGAAGGTCTTGCTGACCGCGCGATAAGCGGCGGCTTGGAAGGAGCAGGCGCTGGCGTGTTTGGCGGTAATGTCGCGCGTGGCATCGGACAGGCCGCTCAGGGCACTTATAACGCCGCCCGCAACTTCATGGCCCCACGTGGTCCAGCCCCACCGCCGCCGGCGAACGCCATGCACACGCCAGGCGCTGGCCCCTCATCGTGGGGGCCGGGACACCCAAACTACCGCCCACGCGGGGCTCGCGGCCGCTTCACGGCGCAGTGACGCCTAGCGGCAGAAATCGTCTCTGAGGTGGGCTGGTATGTTCAAGCAGGCTCGCTCAAGTGCTGGTGCGGCTCGCTTCGCGAACGTAGTCGGTCTATCATCTTCGACCGAGCCAGCGAGTAGAACTGTGAACGATGCGGCCAAGGCTGCGATCGATGCCGCTATCTGCGTCCTGATCTCCATGGAAACAATCTCCTATCTTCTGAAGCCGCTGACCGCCCAGCCGACGGCGCCGCCCACGATTAAAATGGCAACGGGAGGAATAGTGGCCCCGAGAATGAAGGCTTCAACGTGCTGAAAAATGGTGACGCGATTAGCCCGCTCTAAGTCAGACAGATCCGCGGCGTCCTTGGGCCACTCGATGATCATCGCGATCATAAACCCGGCAAACCACAATGCCGAAAAAACGGCCCAGAGCCGGAAGAACCCCCGGGACCAGTTCACAGTGCCGTCCTGATCTTCACTGCCTCAACTCCAACTGCTTCTCGATCTTGTCGAGTCGGGCCTCTAGTTCAGCGAACCTGACATTCTGGTTGAGGTCGCTTTTCACGATGGCGGCGACATGGGCGTTGGACGCGTGAACTTCCTCGGTCAGATGGAGCATCTGCGAGCTGAGTTTCGCGACATCAGCGCGAAGCGCCTTGATGAGTTCGAGTAAGAGAGTTTCGTCCGCCATGAGCACTCCTACCCGGCTCCCACGAGTTCAAGCCTGCGCTCGATGCGGTCCAGCCGTTCGTCGACCCGATCAAGGCGCCGGTGAATGCCGGCCATGCCTTCTTCTATCGCGGTAACCCGCATTTTGAGATCGCGCACGTCATCTGCCACGCGGTCGAGCTTCGTATCGATCTTGCGCAGCAGGTTCAGGACGATGTTCTCGGGTTCGGCCATAGCCCAAATATGGCACGCGTGAATCCCCCCTACAACTGAAAACCAAGGCTAGCAAATGGCAGACAGCACGCTCGTGTTCCCGCCAGGATGGCGCGCGACCGATGTTACGGGAGCGGTTCTCTCCGGGGCAAAGCTCGAGTTCTTCGTGGAAACATCGACACCCGATCCATCTTATTCCGATGCGGATCTGTCGAATGTGCTCCCCAATCCCGTGATCTGTGATTCCGGCGGTTTCCCGACCTCGGACGGCAACGCCAAGGTGCTGATCTGGCGGGGAACGCAGGCTTACCGCATGCGGCTTCTGAGGGCCGACGATACGGTGGTCTGGGACTTCGACAACATCACCGGGGCGCTGCCGTTCTCGTCGGTGTCGGTGCAGGATTCGACCCGGCTCGTGGGTGAGGTCATCGACTACATGGGGCTCACGCCACCGTCCGACCGGTGGTTGCCCTTGAACGGCCGCGCCATCGGCTCTGCGGCTTCCGGGGCCGGTCTGAGGGCTTCCGACAGCGCCGATACGCTGGCGCTCTACACCCTGTTCTGGAATGCCGACAGCGGCGACAAGCTCGCCATCTACGACAGCGCCGGTAATGCGTCCACGAAGGGCTCATCTGCCGGCGCCGACTTCCTCGCCAACAAGCGCCTTGCGCTTCCCAATGTGCGGGGGCGTGTGCGGGTTGGCGCCGACAACATGGGCGGCCTCGTATCCGTCAACCTTCTGACCGGGCTTTCGGGCGGTGTCGACGGTGATATCCCCTTCGACACCGGCGGCGGGGAGGCGGTGACGCTCACGGAAGCCCAGCTCCCCGTCATCGATCCCGACGACAAGATGACGGACCCGACGCACGTCCACACCAACACCGAACCGACAGGAGACCGCGGCGCAAACGGTTCCGACAGCCCGCGTCCGCTGCTCGGGTCGCAGACGGTGAACACAGGTGCTGCCTCCACAGGCATCACCTTCTCGCCCATCGGCTCCGGTGACGCGCACAACAACGTGCAGCCCACCATCATCGTCCCCCTCGTCCTCGTCTACGCAGGAGTTCCCTGATGGACATCACCTCAATGACCGTGAACGTCACGGACAAGACCATCGCCATCAACGGCGAGGGGTATGTGTGCAGCGATTTCCCCGAGGCGGACCCTAACATCGTCTCTCTTTCCTGGCACCCCAAGCAGCAGGGCCGGTGCAAGGGCTCGATTTCCCAGCACAAAGGCGGGGGCAAGGGCATCGACGATTTCGCGCTGCTCCAGCCCTACGTGAAGGCCTGGGAGGATGCCCGGGAAAGAACCCTCTCCCGCAAAGCCATGGAGCAGGCGGAAGCACAGGGCGCGTTTGCACCGGAATTCCCCGAGCTTCCACCCATGGCCGGAGAGGACGCCATGCAACGCCTAGCCGCCTTCGATGAGCGGGTGAGAGAGACGGTGGCGGCGGCAGCGGCGGCATCCCTCCCCAACACCGAACATGACGCCCGCCTATCGGCCATCGAGAGCGCGCTCGCCGCCATCAGAACAGAGCTTGCCCAGGACAGGGCCAACGTCGCCGACGTGGTGAACCAGGTCGCCTCATTCGGACACACCATGAGCGAGCTCATCCGGCAGGCGAAGGAGGGATAGATGCGCATCTCCAAGCAGGGCCTCGAGTTCATCAAGGGCTTCGAGGGCTGCGTGCTCTACGTCTACGACGACCTCAAGCCGCCCGTGAATGGCAAGTATAGAGAGTGGAAGGGGGAGGCGGTCAAGGGCACGCTCACGATCGGCATCGGCCACACGGCTGCCGCCAAGCACCCCATGAAGCCGACGCTGGGCCTGCGCATCACCGAGCAGCAGGCCCTCGAAATCCTCGATGTCGATCTCGACGAGTGCGAGGAAGACGTCAACCGGCTGGTCAAGGTGCCGCTCACGCAAGGCCAGTTTGATGCCTGTGTATCGCTGGTTTTCAACATAGGTGTCGGCAACTTCCAGAAATCATCGATCCTGAAGAAGCTCAACAAGGGTGATTACAACGGCGCGCGCGCTGCTTTCGACCTCTACGTGAAGTCCAAAGGCGTGACGCTTCGAGGCCTGCAACGGCGCCGGGACGGCGAGCAGGCGCTGTGGGATTCCCAGGTGCCGGAGGTTCCTGCAGACGGGGAGCAGGGCGTCGACCACCCGGCAGAAGTCGCAGCCCCCAGGGAGCCGATGGGTGCCGGCACGGCAGGGACTTCTGGCGCGGCCGTCGGCGTCGTTTCTGGGGCCGCCGCGGCCACCAGCGCGATCCCACCGCCTCCACCGCACATCACCGAGACCGTGGCCAATGCCGGCCTGTGGAAGGGCATGGGGGAGACGGTGGCGATGATGGGCACGTTCGCATGGCAGCGGCCCATCGTCGTTTCAGGGATCGTCCTGACGGTGCTCGTTCTCACCTTCGGCCCGAAGTTCCTGCCTGAGAAGTGGAGGCCATGATGATCGGGATCGTCGCCTTCCTCACCTCCACCGTCGGCCGTGTGCTTGTCGTCGGTGGGGGCATCATCGCTCTGTGGGTGGCTTTTGCGTCTCATTACCAAGCGAAGGGCCGGGCGAAAGCCGAGGCCGAGACGGAGAAGCAAAATGCGCAAGTCATTCAGCGCTCTGATCGTGTGCGGAGCAAGTCTGCTGACCCACGGGTGCGGGGAAGCGTTGACCCAAACTACATCGACTAGTCCGGCCGTGGCGCACGCCTATTCCTACATCCCGAATTCGACCCAGTGCCCGATGCAGGTTCAAGAGAAGATCGCAGCGCACAATTCAGTGCATGCTTCCAACATGCTCGGGAAAGATACGGTGTGGAAGGCGAAGGCGGTGCCGTTGAAGAGAGAAGCTCCACCCATTCCTGTCAGCTAGCCTGGGGAAAAGGCCAATGACGCATGCACCAGGAATTCAACGGTTCCACGGCCACCATCATCCACAGTCTCGGCCGGATCGAGGTGGTCGCCGAGACGACGCAACACGAGGTGCGGGAAATCAGGGCCGATATGCGCGGCTTGACGCGGCGTTTGGACAGCCTGGAGAGCCGGGGGCTGGGAACCATTCTAGCAGACCTTCTCCCGTATCTGACGGGCGTGGTGGTTCTAGCTCTAGCCCTAGCAGGCAGATGGGCAGAGCTAGGGCAGTTCCTTCAACGATGAGAGCCATCGGCTGGCAGGTGTGGTTCCCCGCCTGCGTTCTGGCTGGGCTCTACTTCGTGTTCGTGGTGTGAGACATCAACAAGACCACGTTGTCACCCGCATTCGCGCTTCTGCAATACCTCTCCCAGGCAATCATCAACTCGCGCCGGCGCTCAAGCGCATCCGACCGCCTGTAGGCGACTTCCACCTCATCGCCGACCTTGTGTGCAAGGGCCATTTCCGCCAGATCGCGGGGAAACGCCGTCATGTCACCCGCCCAATCCCTGAACGTCGATCTGAACCCGTGCACCGTGGCATCGGCTCCCAGGCCTTTCAGGCACTCTGCCATCGCCATATCGGATAGGGGCCTCTTGGGACGCCGGCCGGGGAACAGCCATTGGCTCGGGTAGGCCTGCATCTCCTCGAAGATCTCAAGGCACCTGTCGCACAATGGGACACGGTGCTCCTTGCCTTCCTTCATGCGCGAGCCTGGGATGGTCCAGACCCGTTCCTCTAAATTGACCTCCGCCCGTTTAGCCTTGGCGCTCATCGCCGTACGGGCCGCCGTGAGGATGGTCCACTCCAAGGCCAGTGCCGAGACGGAATTCAGGCCCGCAAGCTTGGCCATGAACTCCGGCGCCTCTTTGTAGGGCAGCGCCCTGTGGTGCCCCTTCTTGCGTGTTTGCTTGCCGAGCAGCAATTTTAAGTGCCCTCGCCACCGGGCCGGGTTCTCTCCGCTTCTGAGACCCCGCACCTTGGCGGCATCGAGCACGGTCTCGATCCGGGCGCGCATCTTCCGCGCCGTCTCGGGTTTTGACTGCCAGACGGGGGTGAGGACCTCGAGAACATCCTCGGTGTTGATTTCGGCGATCGGCTTCTTGCGCAGTCTGGCGCAATACCGGTCCCCCAGAGTCCGGCGCCAGTTGGCGCGGGTGGCTTTGCTTTTGAAACCGCTCTCGATCCGGTCCATGTAGCCGTCGGCTTCCTCGCCAAACGTCTTGCCGGCCGTGTCCTGGGTTCGAACCGCCCGCTTTGGATCTTCGCCTCTCTCGAGGGCCTCCCGGCACTTGGCGGCAGCCGTTCGCGCCGCCGCAAGGGACACATCCCGCGCCGGCCCGATGCTCAGCGTCTTCTCCCGGGCCTCTGCCCGTGCCCCCCGCTTGTAGCGGAACACCCACAGACGCTCGAGCACTTCCCCCCGCTTGCGGACCAGCAGATAAAGCCCGCCTCCGTCTGAATAGCGCCCCGGTGCCAGCAGCGTTGCCACGCCGCGCGCCGAAAGGAGATTGATGCCCCTGCCCATCCCCGGTTCCCCCACGGGTGTGGTACCCCCACCGGTCCCCACACCGTCACTCCATCGGCATGGACGCCGAGTCACATGCTGTAGCAATTGAGCGACGGAAATGTCGGCAAGGCCAGAGGATTTTAGCATCTAAGTAACAGCCTGATTCAAGACTATGACGCCCCTACGGGGCGCCATCCATCTCAAATTATTTTGAATGTCAGTAGCTTAGGCCAGTGGGAAACAGTACCCACTGGGCGAGTGGGAAACTTCTGTTCATTCTTTGGACCTGAGCAGCAGCGACATTGCGTCTCCGGCCATCTTTGTGCGACGGGCGGCCTTCGTGTAGCGCTCCGCCTCTTGGATAGTTTGCCAGCCGAAGATTGCCATGAGTTGATGCTCAGTGGCCCGTTTTCGGCGGCAAGCGCGGCGCCGGCTTTGCGCAGACCGTGCGCGGAGCAATTGGTCTAAGAGCTGTCCGAGTACAGCGCCGCCACTGCGTCCGTTTCACCGTTGCGAGCGGACTTCAGCGAATAGTGTGGAAGCGGCTCGCGACGTTGGCTTTGAGCGCAAAGAATTCCTCGTTGAGGAGGAGTGGCGTGTCAGGCGAGGGCCGCTTGTAGCTTTTCAGCGCCATAACCAGTGTAGCACGCCGCGCCGTCCAGCTTGCCCAACTCCAGGTCATGTTGGCTGATGCTGAATAAGGGCGATGAGAGTAATTGGGAGTACCGGCGCTTTTTATTTTGTGTCTGTCGTCCCTGAGTCGCGCAGTGTCCGGGTCCGGAGTTACTCGTGGAACACGACGTCGATCAGAGCTTTGATCGCTTCTGGGAAGCGGGATTGTAGCCTTCCGGCTGGTGGGCCGGCGCTACCTCGAACAGCTCCAGGATCGGATCATCCGTGCATAATGATCGCTCTGCAGCAACCACGGTTTCTGGTGAGCAGAAGTTCACTAGAATGGGACGCTGCCTTTCAGGCTGGCGCTGGACTGCTGTGTGTCCTCACCAAAACGGCCATCGTACTGCAGGCGCAGCACGGCGCCGTTGGCGTTGATGAGATCCATGCCGGCGCTGACATCGGCGAGCACCTCGTCGAGGGCGGTATCAGTGGCGAAGGTGACAGCCGGCGTCACCGCGAAGGCGCCGGCGAGGCCGAGATCATCGCCGTCGCGCCAGGTGACGCCGGCGCGGATGAAGGGCCGCAGCACGGTGCCGGCGGTGAGGTTCATCTGGGTGCCGAACTCGACAGCCGGGGCGAGGGCAAGGATGGTGTCGTGGTCGCCTGCCACCAGCAGCGCCGCACCGTTGCCGCCGCTTTCGCGGGCGCCGCCGAAGTCGAGGCGCGTCGCCACGCCATCCAGCATCGGCATCACGTACCACGACCCGGCATCGACGAGATAGGCGAGGTGCAGGCGGCCGGCGAAGTAGTCGACATCGGTGTCGGCGGCGGCCGAGCCGGCGAAGCCGCCGAAGGCCATGTTGCGCTGTGTGTCGAACACCGACCAGCCGCCTGCCACGGCACCGGTCACCAGCCAGGGGCCGGGGTTGTACTTGAGCACGGCGCCGACGTGAGCCCGGTCGCCGCTCGCCGCCGCACCGGTGCCGGTATCGAGCGAGACGTTGTCGTAGCCGGCGGCGACGCCGAGGCGCCAGTCGGGCGCGATGGCGAACTGTCCGCCGCCGGAGAACGAGCCGACGGTGGTATCGGCACCGATGCTGTCGCGCGTCGTGCCGAGGTCGAGGAAGCGGGCCCGCGCCCTCGCCCAGATGCACTGCCCCTCGCGGATGAAGGCATAGCCGCCGGCGTCGTCCACCTTGCAGCTCATCAGGTCGGCGGAGAACTGCTCGGCGGCGAACAGGGTGTCGATCTTCTCGTAGTTGTAGACCTCGGGCGAGAGCTGGTCGTAGGCGTTGGCGAGGGCGGCTCCGGTCGGCAGCGTCATCAGCGCATTGGTGACGGGGAGGAAGGGCGCCGGCGTGCCGCCCGACGTCAACGTGTTGACGGCCGTGCCGATGGCCGTCTGGTTGCGATTGAGCCCGCCGCCGATGCCGCGGAAGTCGACGAACGCGGTGAGGTAGACGGCCTGAGGATCGAACTGCAGGCTGTAATCGACGGTGGCGGTATCCTGCGCCGTCATCCCGGCATTGGTGACCGAGCCCGTGGTGCCGACGATCTGCAGCGGCGCGTTCGCACCGGATTTGAGGGGCGAGTTGTGCGGGATGACGATGACGGTGCCGGCGAGCGTGGCGTTGCCGGTGACGTTGAGGAGGTCGGCACCGGCTGCCGACCAGTCGGCATCGACGACGAGCTTGCCGGAGGCGGACTGCACATAGTTGCCGGTGACGGTCGATTGGCCGATCGTGCCGGCGCCGTGCGGGGAGACGATGCCGTCGTTGGTCAGCGTGCCGGTGCCGACATAAGCGCTGTTGCCGATGTTGAAGATGCCAGAGGCGTGGTTGTTGAAGGCGTTTGCACCCAGCGACAGCCCGACACTGCCGGTGATGACGCCGTAGTTTTCCACGTCGGTCGTAGCCACTGTGGAGGAAATCGCCAGGCCCGAGAGCGCCGAGATTGTCCCATGGTTGGTGATGGTGCCGAAGCCCTCGCCGTAGATGCCTATCCCGCCGCCACTGCCACCGGTCACCGAGGAACCGGAGAGGACGTTCACCTCGTAATCGCCGTAGCTGGAAGAAGGTGACCTGTTGTCCTCCAGCACATTCTTGACGAAGATGCCGATACCGCCGGCTCCGGTCGCGGAGATTTCTCCGCGCGTGGTAATAGTAGCGTCGCCGAGGGTCGACGACCAATTTTGTCCACTTCCTACCCACGCGGACAGGAGAGCATTGACTGCGTAGCTGTCCGTGCCAAGCGCCGTCACGTTGTTGACGTCGATATCGACGCTCCCCCCCGTCGCAGTCACCAGAGGAGTTAGCGGGCCTCCGGAAACGCTAGAGTCCGACATGACATCAACGCCGCGTGACGCATCTCGCGTTGCGATGACGTCGCCGCTGGCCGTTACCTTTATGTTTCCGGACTGAGCTTGCATGGTCTCTGTTGAATCGTAGTCAAAAGCATTCACGAAACTGTAGGCGTGAATGCCCGCGGTCCCGCCCGTCGCGGACTCGACGTCCACCGTGACATCCCCGACCACCACCGTGATCGGAGAGGAATTTGGCGGCCCGAAAATAACGTGAGCGTTGGCAAAGGACTGTGCGAATATGCCATAGGAGTCGACAGATGTTACGCTGCCACGACTTCTGACGGCGACCGAGCCTACCGATACCGAACCGCTGTTCCACTTCAACTCGGCGGTTGCAGCAGTAATACCAATAACTCCAGCGACAAAAAGGGGCTGCGATCCAAGGTCTGCGTCGACCTCCAAATTCAGAGATGTCACGCCGGTGCCGCCAGACTGCAAGGAGATGCCCAGCCCGCCGATCGGCGCCGTGAGATCCTTGATGACGAGCTTCTCATACGGTGAATCTAAAGCGACCCCCGACGACAGGTCGCCGGTGCAGGTCATCGTCGTGCCGTCGGCAACGCAGGCAGCTATCGCGATTGGCGCATGCACGACAACACCGAAAGAAAACACTAGTGCGAGTGCGGTAAAACGATTGAGCATCAGACCCTCAAGCAATCCAGGTAGCAACTAGCGTTGCTAAGCCGAAGCTTCGCTGCCATTCCCGCCCGACGGCACGCCTCCACTGCCCGTCAAGTGTTTGAACGGATATCAGCAGCCGCGGAGGGCGGTTTGCTCGCTTTTGACATTCTGGCGGCGTTTACTATTTGCGCGTGCGAATTGCCGCCCGGGTGTGGCTATTCGATCGGGAGCAGGAGCGTCGCCCTGCGCAGTTGCGGCTCCTGGCTCGACGGAGCCGTAGCAAACAGTTCCAAGACCGGATCGTCCGTAGCGTGATAGCCGCTGTGCGGCAGCCATTTGTTGCACAGGGCATCGTAGGCGGCCGGCACGTCCTCGGCGGGACCGACATTCTCCACGCAGGCGTAGGGGCCGGCACGGGTCTCCACCACGAACATGCCGAGGCTTTTCAGCAATGCGGGCGCGGGCTCGGTTCCCGGCGCCAGCGCTACGCAGCAGTCGTAGCGGGTCTGGGTCGACTGGAGGAGGCTAGGATTGTTGTGCAACTGCCCCACGTAGAAGGAGGCTTCGTCTTCGATGTCTCTAGGAAGGGCGCTCTGAAACTTTCCCCAGCCCATTTCTATGTTCCAGATGAGGCCGACAAATCGCATCGCCAGCAGGCGAAAGCTTCCGATATCTGCGACGACGATCTTGAATGCGCTGTCTCCATGCGTTCCGGCTCGCCGAACAGGCGCATTGTCCCGCCGGTAGCGCAGCGGTGACTGTCCGAACTGGCTCTGGAATGCGCGGGTGAAGGCGGCCTGACTGTTATAGCCGCGCGTATGAGCGATGCTGCCTGCAGGCTGCGACGACCGCTGCAGCTGCAGCGCAGCGGCGTCGAGTCGGATCCGGCGTAGATAGGATGCCGGTGCCTCACCTGTCTCTGCCACGAACAGGCGATGAAAATGATGCAGGGAAAGACCGAGCGCCTGCGCGACTTCCTCCATGCGCACGTCATCGGCCATACGCTGTTCGAGCAGCAGCATGGCGCGCGCGATCCTACTATCGATCTGAGCGTGATATTTGCCTTGATCGCTCATACGAGGATACCGCGGTTCATTGCTCTGCATCGTGCGCGTTGGCGTGGAGTGAAATGGAGCATGTACGATCGACAGCTTCAATAGGGGGCGGGCGGATGGCGACCGCGGCAGCACAAATGGGATGCCGCTCCCGTCGCTTCGCCGAGAAAGCGGTCATCCAGGCTAAGTAGCGCACGGCAGACTCACATGGTCCTGCCTAAGACCGGTCTACCTTCGACAGCCGACATGACCCTTCCGACTCTGGGCCAGCAGCGACCAAACCAGTCCTCTTCTCCGGTGCGCCGCACAACGCTGTTCGTCCATAGAAGACATTTGCGACGGCGACGGCTCAGTCCCCGCGAGACCTCTTCCCAAGGTCGGCTCGGCAGCGAGGAAGAAGTGGATCAGATAACAATGGGAATTGTTGCGGATCGCTCACGCGCCGCGATGCGCGCCGGCCATTTTGGCTTGATGATTGCGCGAAACGCGCGCGCGCCGTTTGCGCAGCCATATTACGACACCCGTGACGGAGAGCGTCGCAACGACGAGCCCCATGAAGGACACCAAAATGCGGCCGGGCAGACCAAGAATGCGCCCGGAGTGCAGCGGAAGCTGTGCCTGGATGAAGATGTCCCCCGCCGTGCCCGACCAGGGCCGATGGCGGCCCAGCAGCCGTCCATCGTTGCCGTCGAAGAACAACATGCGCGGGCTGCTTCCACCCGGCCCATGATCATGTCCGGGCTCGAAGAAGCTCACCGAGTAGATTCCATAGGCGCTGGCGTAGTGCACGGCACCCGGTGGCTCGTCGATTCCGCGCCGCGCCGCTTCACGGGACGCGACATCGACAATTTGCGCATAGGTGAACCTTGGCACCACCGGACTGTTGTGGTCTGCCGGCGTACGCTTATCGAATGGCGTGGGAGTCACCTCGGAGACCATGCGCACGGCGGGATAAAAGACCTCGCTATACAGATTGAGTGCGAAGCCCGTAAAGGCGAGGATGAAAAGAACTCCCCACATCCAGAGGCCGGAGGCCCTGTGGATATCAAAGTTGATGCGGTAGGCGCTTCCGCCGGTCTTGATTTTCCATGCCGGCTTCCAGCGCTCCCACCAGCCGCGGCGCAACTGCCGCGCCACCGCCGCCGGCTGCGATTGCTCGACGGCACGTCGCGGCGGCAGCGTGAGATAGAAGCCGACAAAGCAATCCAGCATCCAGAGGACGGCAACGCCGCCCATCAGCCACAGTCCCCATCGACTAATGCCCCACATCTCGGGGATGTGCAGGGTGTAGTGCAGCCGGTAGAGGAAGGAGATGACGGTCTCTCGGCTGATTGGCCATACCGCTCCCCACTGGCGTTTGCCGATTTCCGCGCCAGTTACGGGGTCGACGAATACCTGATTGTAATCGATGGTATGGCGCTTACCGGTCGCCGGATCGAGCTTCGCTTCGACGCCAAACGCAATTGTATGGCCGGGTTCGATCGTCAGCGGCGCATAGGTGACCCAGACTTGCGGGGAGCGCGCTTCCAGTTGTCGCGCCAGATCGAGGGGTGCGCCGGCCTCGCCCGCGCTTCTCGCCTCGAACAGATGCGGGTTGAGCACTTCGTCCAGCTCGTGATCCCACGAGATGATGGTGCCAGTGATCCCCGAGATGAAAAGGAACGCGGCAATCGTCAATCCGACCCAGCGATGCAGCAACGTGAAGATAAGGCGCATAGGTCGTTGGCTACCAAGGTCTGCAGCAAGACGCATCGTCCCGTTCGGCGGCAGGATGGCAGCGCGATATTTTAATGTCTACAACCAGCGTCAACATGCCAGCAGTGCGCCGCTTTCAGGAATTTCCGGCCGATGCGGCTGCCGCGGGAGCCTTCCTTGAGCGGGGAGAATCGCCTGTTGCAGGCTGTGCACACGCGAAGCCGAAATGATTCGATCGCTTCCTCATCGGCGCATTGCGCCTAGGCAGCATAAGTATACATGCATAGTATACAAAAATCGTCAGAGGTAGGCCCATTTAGGTCGGGTGCTCAGTTCGTAGCGTGTTTGGAGTATTTATGCGTTTCCGTAGTGCCGTCCCGCCTGCAGCAGTTTGCCTTGCCTCACTCATCATCATCTCGCCTCAAGCGCGGTCGCAGGAACAGCCGCAAAATGCGGCGCCGGTTCCGCTTCCGCCGCTGACCGTAGAGGCCTCGAAGGCGCCGGCAAAGAAGAAGAAGAAGAAGGCCGGGGCGACCAAGGCGGCTGCTCCCGCGCAGGCTTCCAGCGCTTCGACGTCCCCACAGGCGCCGCCAATCAAGCCCACCAATCCGAACGCTAACATCGGCAATCTTCCAGCCACATATGCCGGAGGCCAGGTTGCCACCGGCGGCCAGGTGGGCATTCTCGGCAACCGCGGCGTGATGGACACGCCATTCAACCAGACAAGCTACACGTCGCAGCTGATGCAGGATCAGCAATCGCATTTCATCTCGGATGCGCTGAAAAATAACCCGTCGGTTGTCGTCAGCTACCCGCCATCGTCCGGGTTCGACTATTTCACGATCCGCGGCCTCAACGTGAACAACACGGACATCCTGTTCAACGGGATGGCCGGCGTCGGCCCCACCTTCGCAAATTCGATGATGTCGGAATCGATCGAGCGGGTCGAACTCCTGAATGGTCCAAGCGCGCTCCTCAACGGCATGGCGCCGAACGGCAGCGTCGGTGGCACGATCAATCTCGTTCCCAAGCGGGCCGGCGACAAGCCGCTCACGCAGGTGACGACAAGCTACGAAATGAACTCCAACTTCGGCGAGCACCTCGACATCGGCCGGCGCTACGGAGTGGATAAGGAGTGGGGCGTACGCTTCAATGGCTCTTATCGCGATGGCGACATGGCGATCGACAATCTATCGCGTGAATCGCGCATGGCCGCTCTGGGGCTCGACTATCGCGGGGACCGGCTGCGCGTTTCATCCGACCTGGGCTATCAGTACCAGGATCTTCAGGGTTCCAGGGGCTCCGTCGGGGCCATCAGCGTGCTTCCGAAAGCGCCGGATTCGAGGAAGAACTTCAGCCAACCGTGGGAGTTTTCGACACCCGAGGTCTACTACGGGACGCTGAGCGGCGAGCTGGATATTGCCGACAACATAACCGTTTTTGCCGCTATCGGTGGCAGCCAGCGCGAATGGCAGACTTCGAGCTTTTACACGACCATCGTCAATGCCGATGGAGATCTGGCTGCGGGTAACGCCTGGGCCGTTGGTCGTGCCGACAAGATGATCTCCCAGACGAGCCAGGTGGGCGTGCGCAGCGCGTTCGATACGGGGCCGATCTCGCACCAGGCAGTCATCGGCTACAGCTGGTTCGACCGTGAGTGGAGAAGCGGCAGCGGCCCGGGTTTCGATATCCCGGCGTCGAACATCTATAACCCCACGTATTTCTACGGCATTCCGGATTCGGCATTCCATTCCGACCCCGACGATGCACCGAAGATCCAGCAGCTTGTCCTGACGAGCGGCATCATCGGCGATACCATGTCCATCCTGGACAAGCGGGTCCAGCTCACGGTGGGTGCACGTTTGCAACGCATCCAGCAGGACAACTTCTGGATGGGAAATGTTACCGGCTCCTACGACGAGAACGCCGTAACGCCGATGGTCGGCCTCGTGGTCAAGCCACTGCACAACGTCTCCCTTTACGGCAACTACATACAGGGGTTGCAGCAAGGGCAGACGGCTCCGAATGAAGCCGTCAACCGCGGCGAAATTTTCCCTCCTTTCGTCACCGAACAGTACGAGGCGGGAATCAAGGTCGACTTCGGCGCCATCACGACGACGCTTGCCGCGTATCAGATCTCAGTGCCGAGTGCCTACCTCGATCCTGCCAGCCACGTCTTCAGCGTCAGCGGCGAGCAACGCAATCGCGGGCTCGAGTTCAATGTCTTTGGCGAACTCACCGAAACTATCCGCCTGCTCGGCGGCGTCTCGTTGATCAACGCGGAGCTGACCAGCACGGTGGGCGGTACGAACGACGGCAACACCGGCATCGGCGTCCCCGACTACAGCGTGGTTGCCGGTGCCGAGTGGGACACGCCGTTCCTCAAGGGCCTCACGCTCACCGGCAGGGCGACCTATACGAGCGCGATGTACATCAACGCGGAAAACTCGCTGCGGGCTCCCGGCTGGGCGCGTTTCGATGTCGGCGCGCGGTATCGCTTCGAGCGCGCGGACGGCAAGCCGATCACCATTCGCGCCAATATCGAGAACGTTCTCGACTCGAACTATTGGGTGACGGACACGTATGGCGCCCTGCTGTTGAGCGATCCCCTGACGTTCAAAATGTCGGCGACGCTCGATTTCTGAGCGGGCGGCGATGCGCGTGCCGTTGCCGGCGGCTTTGATTGTCATTGGCAGCGGTCATTGGTAGCTGAGCATGCTGCACCTGCTCAAGTCCGCTTCGGGTCAACAACGCCAGTCGATCATGGCTCCCCGCGGCCGGATCACCGCAGCAGCGGACATCTCGACCCTGTCCAGCGCGCCGTCGGTGCCTTGCTGCCAAGAATGTCGGCTCATGGGACTTTTCGACAGCGGCCTATAAAGATGTCGTACGCGCGGAACGGACCGCTTTCACGCCCGTCGGGTTGGGAATCGCCAAACGACCCTATAAGAAGCAGTGAGAGATTCGGTCTGAACGGGATCGTCGCGGATGATCTCCTCGCCTTTCTCCATGCGATAGAGCGTCTGCCGGAATAGGCCGAGCATGGCGCAAGCGTCGTTGAGGGGAACGACTAAAGTGCGATTACGGTGACGCGGTACGCTGCGCGATTGAAGCCGGCGAGCCTCCTCGCGACATCGGTGCGTAAACGACTTCATCGATCAATCTCAGCGTCGCGTCGGAAAGCAACGGGGCGCCTTTCAAGGGTATGCCCTCGGCCAAGGCTTCGCGATGCGGCTCAAGTTGGCGGCGTAGCACTTTGTGCCACTCCGGCGTCGGATCGAGGAGCAATACCTCGTTGCAGGTCGACAGTAGATACGACAGCAACCAATCATGGTGCGTGTCCTGTTCTTCCTGGCGGCCGATTTCGGCTCGGCGACGCAGATCGGCCTTCTCGTTGACGTTGAGGAGATAGCCCGTATATGCGCGCAACGCCTGGACCTTCCTATCGATTGTCTGGGCCTGCTGGCTGCGCCGCCACCAAAGGACAATCATCACAACGGCGAAAGCAATACCCAATGCCAGCGCATAGCCCTTAAGAGCGTTTGCCCATTGGTAGAAAGATAGATCTGGCATTTCGTCTCCTGGATGCCACGCCGTTTGGCCCCGGTTCACAGCGTGTTCACCGCGGGTTCTATCCGCGGGTCGCCAGAGAACCTCGGAAGTCGAGCTGACAAAATCCTTACAGGACCTCTGGAGTGGAGACGTCGCGTGCGCGCGCGCTTCTCATCTCGCGCAGCGCCTATGGGAGGACCCCGCGCTGGGGCATGATGAGCCGAGGCTTTGTAAGGATTTTGTCAGCTCGCCCCAACATGTTTCCCGCATCAAACGATTCCACGTTTGGCGAGGGGCCCGGCCGAAATGAAGCGTATCTGCGCGGTTGCACTGTCTGGGGCCGTGTGTTGCGCCCTCCTGGGCGGGTGTACGGAGGCGGGAAGCAATACGAACGCTTCGGCGAGCGAAAGGGATGTCGAGCGCCCGGCCGATGCACTCACCATCGAGACCGTTTCGGCTCGGAAGGGTGAGTTCGGAGAAGTCCTGCCGGGCCGTGTCACATTTCGCCCGCAAGCGCTGGCCGCGGTGAATAGCCCCGCACAGGCGCGCGTCGTCGCGGTGCACGTCAGTCCGGGCGATGTCGTCAGCGAAGGCGCGGCACTCATAACCCTGCGCGGGGGCGAGATCGCAGCGATCCGCGCAGGGTTGGAGCAGGCGGCCGCACGCGCCGCCGCCGCCGAAGACCTCTTGAACCGTCAGAACGCGATGATGGCCAAGGGCGTGGGATTAGAGGTCGAAAGGTTCGCCGCGGAGACCGGCGTCCGCGAGGCGCGTGCCGAGCTCGAACGGGCACGGCGCGCCGCTGCGGCGCTCGGCGATGGCTCGGGCGATCAGTTCGAGTTGCGCGCGCCGGCGAGCGGCGTCGTCACCGATGTTCGCGCCAAAATGGGCGGCATTGCATCGCCGGATGGCGAGGCACTCGTCGATATCGGCGATCCCAAGCAGCTATGGATCGTCGCGGACGTTCCCGAAAGCCAGATCGGTTCGATTGCGGTCGGACTGACCGGACAGGTTTCCATCCGAGCAGCCGGCGCGACCTATGATGCCATCGTCGAAAAAATCGGACGGGTGATCGATGGGGAGCAGCGCCGCCTTCCCGTCTATCTGGCGCTGCAGGGGCCTACGGCGCCGCTTCTGTCGGGCATGCAAGCGGACGTGCGGTTGCACAATCCGTCGGACCGGTATCTGAGCCTGCCGGTCGAAGCGATCCTGATCAAGGATAGCGCAAACTACATTGTCTACGTGCAGGACAAGGACGGCCGTCTCGAACCGCGTTCGGTCACGATCGGCGCGTCGCGCAACGGACGCGTGATCGTTACCCACGGCCTCCAGCCGGGAGAGAAAGTCGTCGTCAAAGGTGCGCTGTTGCTCGACAACAGCTCCGAGCAGTTGCTCTGACGCGGCGATCACATGTTCCGACTCGCTATCGAGCAATGCGTGCGCGGCCGGGCCACGGTCGTCATCCTGAGCCTGATGGTGGCTTTGTTTGGCTTCCACGCGTATCGCAACACCGCGATCGAAGCCTACCCGGACGTCACCAATGCCCAGGTGCAAGTCATCACGCAGATGCCCGGCTATGCGGCCGAGGAAATCGAACGCCAGGTAACGGTTCCGCTCGAACGCGCCTTGAACGGTACGCCGGGCATGATGCTCCTGCGCAGCGAGAACCTCTTCGGTTTGTCGATCATCACTCTGGTGTTCGAGGACGGCGCCGATCCGTTCCTCAGCCGCATGGTGGTGGGCCAGAGGATGGCGGGCGCCGAGCTTCCGGAAGGCGTAACGCCCTCCCTGGCGCCCGAGGCGACGCCTCTGGGCAAGATCTACCGGTTCCGCCTGACGAGCGCCGTGCACGATCTCTATCAGCTCCGCTCGGAGATGGAGTGGACCGTTACCCGTGTCCTGCGGCAGGTGCAGGGCGTTGCGGATGTCGTTCCTTTCGGCGGCTTCCTGAAAGAGATCCACGTCGAAGCGGACCCGAGCAAGCTATACGCCGCGGGCGTGACGATCCGGGAGCTGGAAGAGGCCATCGCCAAGGCGAATTTGAACGTAGGCGGTGGTTTCCTCCAGCAGGGCGATCAGGAGCTGACGATCCGCGGGCTCGGCTTCCTGAAGTCGGCCGAGGACATCAAGAAAATTCCTTTGAGGTCGAAGGACAACACCGCGCTCACCGTCGGCGATGTCGCCCTCATCAAACAGGCAGCCACACCACGGCGCGGCTCGGTGGCGTGGAACGATCACAAGGAGATCGTGGAAGGCCTCGTGCTCATGCGCCGGGGGGAAAATCC
>Ga0180221_1000885_pt1 | contig 22700 bp, 19 predicted proteins | sample eDN5th37CKraftMG_FD_151339 | JGI IMG/M metagenome (GOLD analysis project Ga0180221, IMG submission 151339) | Enriched Miracle-Growth compost microbial communities from Emeryville, California, USA - eDNA 5th pass 37_C Kraft MG (version 2) (version 2) ...
CAATCCGATGCCATTGCGCCTCGGTGAGTTCGTACCGCTTGACCATCGCTCGGGCTCCGAATCAATAATCCGGAACACAAGGAATCATCGCATCAATGCGATGGGAATCCTGAATGTAGATTGGACCTAGGCGTAACTCGGCGGATTACTGTTCTTTCAGTAGTCCGCCGAACATCTGCGATCAACGCGTGCAAATAAGCTAACCGTCTCGAATCTTCTATGTGCGGAGGGCAGTATGGCCAAGGTGGCGTTTCTCGGGCTCGGCGTGATGGGCTACCCGATGGCCGGGCACCTCAGGACCAAGGGCGGCCACGAGGTCACGGTCTATAACCGCACCGCATCCAAGGCCGACAAGTGGGTCGCGCAGTTCGGCGGCAGCGCCGCCCCGACGCCGCAGGACGCGGCGAAGGGTCAGGACGTGGTGCTCGCCTGCGTCGGCAACGACGACGACCTGCGCGAGGTGATGCTCGGGGAGCACGGCGCGTTCCACGGCATGGCCAGGGGCGCGCTCATGATCGACCACACCACGGCCTCGGCCGAGATCGCCCGCGAGCTTCACGCCGAGGCGGACAGACGCGGCTTCGCCTTCGTCGACGCGCCGGTGTCCGGCGGCCAGGCCGGCGCCGAGAACGGCGTGCTCACCGTGATGTGCGGCGGCGACGAGGCGGCCTTCGCGCGGGCCGAGACGATCATCGCCGCCTATGCCCGCGCCTGCACGCTGATGGGCCAGCCGGGCGCGGGCCAGCTCGCCAAGATGGTGAACCAGATCTGCATCGCCGGGCTGGTGCAGAGCCTTTCCGAGGGCCTCGCCTTCGCCAGGAAGGCCGGCCTCGACATCGAGAAGCTGATCGCCACCATCTCCAAGGGCGCGGCGCAGTCCTGGCAGATGGAGAACCGCTACAAGACCATGGTGGAGGGCAAGTTCGATTTCGGCTTCGCCGTGGACTGGATGCGCAAGGACCTCGCCATCTGCCTCGCCGAGGCCAACCGCAACGGCGCGCTGCTGCCGGCCACGGCGCTGATCGACCAGTTCTACGCCGAGATCCAGGCCATGGGCGGCCGGCGCTGGGACACGTCGAGCCTGATCGCGCGGCTCGATAAAAAATAAAATAGCTGCGCCTGTGCTCTTTTTTGGACGGATGCGCCGGCAGAGCCCGCGCGCGAGGCATTAACCATAATTGTGGCGGCTCGGGCTAAGTTTGATCTTAAGAAATGGTCGCCATGTTGGCGCGACGGTTCGAGCGTACAGCGTTCCCATGACGAGTTTGACCAGCGGCGCAGCCCCCCCCGCGCCGGCCGACAAGGCCGAGCCCCGACGCCACCGCGCCGCCTTCCAGAGCGTCCGCGAGGCCCGCGACCGCCTCACCTCGACCACGGGGACGCGGCCGGCCTTCGACTACGAGCTGCTGCGCCAGTTCGCGCAGAACCGGCTGTCCGGCTCGCTCGTCATCATCGTGCTGGTCGGCTCGATCGGCGTGCTCTCCGGCCTGTGGACCGGCGCGCTGAGCGCCGGCACCTGGACCGCGGCGGTGCTGTTCATCCACCTGATGATCCTGATCGTGTGCCGGCGCTTCCTGGCCATGCCGCAGAACGAGGCGGACATCAGGACGTGGCGCCTGCGCTTCATCATGCTCGACCTGTTCTTCGGGCTGGCCTGGATGTTCAACCTGATCCAGCCGATCGGCGTCGAGGAGAGCTCGGGCACCTTCAACCTGTTCATCATGCTGCTGGTGGTCGCGGTGTCGAGCATGCTCGCCTCGACCCTGCCGGCGGCGGTGATCGCCGCGTCCGGGCCGGTCGCCATCGCCGTCGCCATCAACTACCTGCGCATGGGCACGGTGCACGGCTACATCCTCGCCGCCATGTCGGTCACCGCGCTCGTCTATTTCTCGCTGCTCGCGCTGCGCATCTACACGTCCGCGCTGGCGACCGTGGAGGCGCGCGCGGAAAAGGATGCGCTGATCGGCGAGCTCGAGCAGGCCAAGGCCAAGTCCGACGAGGCGCGCCGCCAGGCCGAGACCGCCAACGTCGCCAAGTCGCGCTTCCTCGCGCAGATGAGCCACGAGCTGCGCACGCCGCTCAACGCCATCCTCGGCTTCTCCGAGGTGATGAAGAACGAGATCTTCGGCAAGATCCCGCCGTCCTACCGCGACTACGCGGCCGACATCCATCACTCCGGCGTGCACCTGCTCGGCCTCATCAACGAGATCCTCGACCTGTCGCGGGTCGAGGCCGGCCGCTACGAGCTAAACGAGGAGGCCGTCGACCTCGTCGGCATCGCCGAGGACTGCCACCGCCTCGTCAAGCTGCGGGCGCAGAACCGCGGCATCAGGATCCACGAGATGTTCGAGCCCGACATGCCGCGTCTGTGGGCCGACGAGCGCGCCATCCGCCAGATCTGCCTCAACCTCCTCTCCAACGCCATCAAGTTCACGCCGCAGTCCGGCGAGGTGTGGCTCAAGGCCGGCTGGACCGCCGCCGGCGGCCAGTACGTCAGCGTCAAGGACAACGGCCCCGGCATTCCCGAGGACGAAATCCCGATCGTGCTCGACTCCTTCGGCCAGGGCACCAACGCCATCAAGTCGGCGGAACAGGGCGCGGGCCTCGGCCTGCCCATCGCCAAGAGCCTCATCGACCTGCACGGCGGCACGTTCTCGCTGAAGTCGAAGCTGCGCGAGGGCACCGAGGTCATCGTCACCTTCCCGCCGCACCGGGTGATGGCGGCGCTGGAGCGCATCGACGACGCGCCGCCCACCCAGCCGCTGGCCGACATCGTTGCGGAAGACGCCCGCAGGAGCGATACGATGAAGTTCCGGCGGCCGTCCTGGCTCAAGATCGGAACCTGAGCGCGGCCGGCCCCCGCGAACACCGCCCATGCGACGCGTCCTGTTCTGGCTTGTCCTGCTGCTGGCTCTGCTCGTCCTGGCGCTGGTCGCGACCGACCCGCACGGCGCCGTGGCAGAGCTCGTGACCCGCCGCCAGGCGGCGCTGGTGTTGCGCGTCGGCGTGCTGGTGCTGATCGCGGGCGCGGCGATCGCGCTGCTGCGCGCGAACTTTCCCCGTGCGCTCGGCGCGCTGCTGGCCTGGGCCGTGATCGGGCTGGCGCTGTTCGTCGGCTACACCTACCGCTTCGAGCTGCGCGAGGCGGCGGACCGCGCGCTCGCCGAGCTGGTGCCGGGCCGCGCCGCGGTCCGCGGCCGCACCGTGGAGCTCGCGCGCGACAACGCCGGCGATTTCGGGATCATGACCGAGGTCAACGGCCGACGCGTGCCCATGGTGCTCGACACCGGCGCCAGCACCGTGGTGCTCACCAGTGAGGCCGCGCGCGCCGCCGGCCTGCCGCTGGAGATGATCAAATACACCGTCAGCATCGACACCGCGAACGGCCGCGGCCGCGCCGCCCCGGTGACGCTCGACCGCGTCAGCATCGGCGGCATCGTCGAGCGCGCCGTGCCGGCGCTGGTGGCGCAGCCGGGCCAGCTGCGCACCAACCTGCTCGGGATGAGCTTCCTCAACCGCCTGCAGAGCTGGGAGGTGCGCGGCGACCGGCTGGTGATGCGCGGCTACCCGTGATGGACCGCGCGGCGCAGGCCGCGGCCATCACGCCGCGGTTTCGGCCGGGACGGCGTCGGACACGAGATCGACCGCGCGCAGGAAGGTGGCGGCGTCCGCGCCGGGCTTCACCGCCTCGGTCGCCAGCGCGCGGCGGAACGCGCGCGCGCCAGGCACGCCCTGGAACAGGCCGTGGACATGGCGGACGATGGAATGCAGCCGCGCGCCCTGCGCCAGCTCGCGCTCGATGTAGGGGACGAGCGCCAGCGCCGCCTCCCGCGCCGAGCCGAACGGCGCCGGAGCGCCGAAGAGTTCGGGATCGACCGCGAGCAGCCGCCACGGCTCCTGGTAGGCGGCGCGGCCCATCATCACGCCGTCGACATGCGCGAGCTCGGCGCGCGCGGCGGCGACGCTGCGGATGCCGCCGTTGAGGCTGACGGGGAGCGCGGGATGCGCGCGCTTGAGGCGGCGCACGCGCTCGTAGTCGAGCGGCGGGATGTCGCGGTTCTCCGCCGGCGACAGGCCGGCGAGCCACGCCTTGCGGGCATGCACGATCAGGGCGTCGACGCCGGCAGCGACGACCGCGTCCGTGAGCGCGTCGAGCGCCTGCTCCGGGTCCTGGTCGTCGACGCCGATCCGGCATTTCACCGTCACCGGCACGCGCACCGCGGCCTTCATGGCGGCGACGCAGTCGCCGACGAGCCGCGGCTCGCGCATCAGGCAGGCGCCGAAGCGGCCCTCCTGCACCCGGTCCGACGGGCAGCCGACGTTGAGGTTGATCTCGTCGTAGCCCATGTCGGCGCCGATGCGCGCGCAGGCCGCGAGCGCGGCCGGGTCGCTGCCGCCAAGCTGCAGCGCCACCGGGTGCTCGGCCGGACCGAAGCGCAAGAGCCGCGCCCGGTCGCCGTGCAGCACCGCGCCCGTGGTCACCATCTCAGTATAGATCAGCGCGCGGCGCGTCAGCAGCCGGTGGAAGAACCGGCAGTGGCGGTCGGACCAGTCCATCATCGGCGCCACGGCAAATCGGAAGCCTAAGCCGTTCATTTCACCTTATCTTTTCACCTATTAGTCGGTCCAATACACCATTGGAAAGACTGAGGAACTTTCCCCGCAGAATATAGCCGCAAGTCGCATCTTCCACGATTTTATTGGCGACGAATGACTGCCATCTCACCGATTTTTACCTGTGAGTGCACACGTAGCACACACGACAGCAGCTGGAAATTCCAAGAAAGCAGACTCAAAAAGCAGAAGCTGGAGAGCGGCGCGGCGGCTCTTCGGCTACTTCGATCGCGCGGCCCGCGTGAAGGGCATGAGAAATGACGACAGATCGACAATGACCGGGGGAAGATCCGGCACGTCCACTTCAATGCCTGAGCGAATGCATTCCATTGCTGTTGCTTCCCTGCGTCATTTGCGAAGTCTGGCTTCAAGGCATCGGGGGGTTCGGCAGGAACTTCGGTGTTGCGGCGCTCGAATGTCGCCTTGATCGCCTTGGCAAGGCGCTCCTTGTCGAATTCGTAGGCCCGTGAAAGCTCCCAAATATCGTAGAAGTCCTTCATGCGGCTGTTGGCTCGGCCGAGCGCAACCATTGCCTGAACTTCTCGGCGATGACGGTCTCGCGCGGATAGGCCCGCAGATGGGGCGATGGCTGATCAAGCAGAATCGGCAAGTCCAGTTCCTTGATTTCAGGCTCAACGGCGTCTCCAAAGTCGACATCTATGACAATCCGAACCTTGGCGCCGTCGATTGTGGCGTTGGCCTTGATGCGCAAGCCGCCATATTCGAGATCATCGCGCTTCCTATCAACGACAAGGCTGTCAAGTCGAACACCATGCCATCCTCCATAGAGACAGCGCATATCTCCCGAAACACTTTGAACATGGCTTTGGGATCGGCATCGCCGAATGCGAGTAAATCCAAATCGTCCGTCGGACGGAACGGCGTCTTGATCCAGGTCGTCAACAGCATCGCCCCGTTGAGGACAAAACGGTCTCGACACTCGGTCTGGCTAAGACGATAGAGCAGCCTTTCCAGAGCATACTGCGTGAGCAAAAGCTGGAACGGCTGTTTGCGCTCCTTGGAAAGGTTGAGGAGCCGCGCGCACCGAGACGCCCATGTTGCGGATGGGGTCAGGCATTGGCCGTCATCGCTTCAAGATACGGCTCGACCGCGCGCCGTACTCTCGCCTCCTCCGCGGCTGGCGCCGTCCGCGCAAGCCGCCGAAGGCAACTGGCCTGATGGCGGACGACACCGTGAGAGCGAGAGCGTTCACACATAGACTCACCCTGCGTGACCTGGCCGACCTCTCGCGCACGCGCGGCTATTTTCTTCGGAAACCGTTCCGGACCAACTGGAAGAACATCGGCAAGGCCGTCGAAACTCTTGAAGGGAGCATGTCGATTGTCTGGAGCACGCAGTGAAGAGGCGCTCTAATAAAGGAATTGGTGGCGGGCCGAGATGGTCGGCGAGCGAAGACCGGATCGTCAGGAAATTCTATCCTGACTACCCGGAGATGCAGCGGCGCCTTGTATCGCGGTCCTATGGCGCGATCAGGAATCGTGTCCGAAAGCTCGGAGTTGCCGCACCACGCCACGTCTGGACCAATCGTGACGTGGCGAAACTTCGGGCGCTATACTTTGCAGGGCGCGACGCGCGCGGAAGTCTCCGCAGCATTTCCACATCTCACCCGATGCCAGATCTGCAGCAAAGCCGGGCATATCCGTCTCGTTCGCGAGCGCAGAACTCCCCATATGCTGGGCATTCCACCGCTTGACGAGATTCGCAAACCAGCCGCCCAACGGGGATGGACGCTGCGCAAGCTCGACAAGATGGCAAGAACCGGCCGCTATTTTCAACAAACCACGCGGCGGGTGGGGATCACCTCGCCAGGGCGGTCGAGAAACTCGGTGGGACAATCGAGATTGCGTGGCAATCAGATGACGCCTTAATCTCCATGACGCGAACTTCATGATGGGCGAGTTGAGACACCACGTTGACATACTTCAAACACATGCCATCGCTCCGACACCGGAGTCGAAGCCCATGCCGGTTTCAGCCTTGCACTTAGCTCGCAGGTCCATCACCACATGATTTCGTTGGAAGAAAATTGAAGCGCAAGTCGGCTTGATGGGAGTGACGGAAAAAAGCAAAAAAGGCGGCGCCGGAGCGCCGCCCTTATCTGGTGCGCACTGGCACTTGTTAACTGCCAGACCGCGATCTCTGAAGTTCATAGAATTGCGCGACTTCAGAGGTGAGTCAAGCGGCAACTAACCGTCCTTGGTGGCAGAGAAAATCATCTCTGTCGCCATGAGCGATCGGTCCAATCCAGCAAGACGTTGCTCGCTTGCGATACCAAGTATGGACCTTGGCATTGGGCAGTTTTGGATTTCTACCCTTTGCCGCGCAGCTCGAGGCGGCCGCTGTCGGGGGACTCGAGTCCGTAAAGTACCTTCATGAAGGTGGACTTGCCCGCGCCGTTCTCGCCCAGAACCGCGTGAACCTCGCCGGCCTTGAGATCGAGCGTGACATCGGTATTCGCCTTCACGGCGCCGTATGTCTTTGTGATCGCAACGGCGCGAAGAAGCGGCGCTTCCGACATCTCAGGAGAACCTCGTCCGACCAACTCCGCAAACAATTCAAGTTGATCTCTTTTATGTCAAGTTCTTGAATGACGATAAAGTAAGCAGCGCCGGCTTAAATTCACCGCATGCGACTTACTTAACTTGCAAGGTCCGGTCCGGACACGAACGCCGGCTCTCGTCCGCACACGGCCGGCGGCGCGGCGCCGGGGGAATCCCGTTCAAGTTCATGAATGAAATTGCGGGCCGGCAGGCCAGTGGCTATACCGAAACGACAAGCATCGCCGCGGGCGGGAGGGAAAGCAGATGACCGACGTGATGCCGAACGGTGCCGATGCCGACGAAATGCGCATCAGCTCCAAGGTGCGCCATGCCCGGCGTCTCCGCGGCCTCACGCTCAAGGAGGTCGCCGAAAAGGCGGATTGCTCGGAGTCGCTGCTGTCGAAAATAGAAAACGGCCGCGCCAGCCCGTCGCTCAAGATGCTGCAGCGCCTGGCGGAGGCGCTCGGCCTGACCGTCGGGCAGTTCTTTGCCCAGGAGACTCATTCGGACAGCATCGTCATGCGCGCGACCGCCCGCTCGAAATTCGTGACGGGACGCGACGGCAAGGGCGACGAAGTGGAGCCGCTCGCTCCCCATTCGGGAGGCCACCTTCTCGAATGCCACCTGCACCATATCGCGCCGGGCGGCGGCAGCGGCGGCACCTTCCAGCACCAGGGCGAGGAGTTCGGCTTCGTGCTTGAAGGGGAGATCGAGCTGATCGTCGGCGGCCGGAAGCACGTCGCCAGGGCCGGAGACTCCTTCTGCTTCCGGTCGGAGAAAACCCACCGATGGAGCAATAAGGGCAGCAAGGTCGCCCGCGTCCTCTGGATCAATACCCCGCCGACCTTTTGACGCTCCCTTGACCGCGGCGGTCAACTCTCCGGCGATGACGTCGCTCGCGGCGGGACTTCGTCTTGCAGGGCACACGCGTCATTTCGCACCGGCTATGGTTCGAGAAGGAATATCGATGTCGCATAAGACGAGCCGATGCCGGCGGACATAGCCGCAGCTTCCAAATGACGGCGATTTGGTTTACCCCTCGTTGCCGTTCCGAAAGCCGGGTAAATCCCATGCCGCGCACCTACGACTACATCGTCATTGGCGCTGGTTCGTCCGGCGCTGTCGTCGCCAGCCGGCTTACCGAAGACAAGGACACCTCGGTCCTGCTGCTCGAAGCCGGATCGTACGACCGCCATCGCTTTCAACTGATGCCGCTGGCGTTCCTGAAAGTCGCGCAGTCCGCGTCGTTCAACTGGAACTACGAAACCGAGCCCGAGCCCGGCCTTCTGAACCGCCGCCTGCCGATCCCGCGGGGCAAGGTCCTCGGCGGCACCTCGTCGATCAACGCGATGATCTGCATCCGCGGCAATCGCGAGGACTACGACTCCTGGCATGAGGAAGGCCTCGCGGGGTGGAGCTACGCCGACGTGCTGCCCTACTTCAAGCGTCTCGAGACCCATTGGCGCGGCGAGACGGCCTATCACGGCGGCAGCGGCCCCATCCGGGTCACGAGGATGAACTTTCCATACATGCTGTATGAGCCGCTGCGCGAAACGGCGGCTGGCCTGGGGATTCCGCTGAACGACGACCCCAACGGCGCGCGCCAGGAAGGTCTCAGCCGGTGCGAGGCAACGATCGGAGACGGACGGCGGTCGAGCACCGCCCGCACCTATCTCTATCCCGCGATGCAACGGCCGAACCTGACGGTCGAGACCGGCGCGCTCACGTCGCGCATCCTGATCGAGAACGGTCGCGCCGTTGGCGTCGAATACCGGCGCGAGGGAAAACTGGAGAAGGTCTTCGCGAATTGCGAGATCGTTCTCTCGGCCGGCGCTTATAATTCTCCGCAAATACTGATGCTGTCGGGCATCGGTCCGGCCGACGAGCTGAAAGCGCAGGGCATAACGCCCGTGCACGATCTGCCGGGCGTGGGGCGCAACCTTTCGGAACATTCCAATTTCATCGCTTTGTTCAAAATTCGGCAGAAGGGCGGGCTCACCCGCTATCTTCGGCTCGACCGCGCGACCCTTCAGGTCGCACGGTGGTTCATGCGCCACGATGGTCCGTTCGCCTCGAACGGGACGGCGGCCAATCTTTTCACGCGCTCCCGCCCGGACATGAACCGCGCCGACCTGCAGTTGACTTTCATGCCGGTCGACAATTTCGCGACGCTATGGTTCCCCGGCGTCACCGCCTCACCGACCTGGTGCTACAGTGTCCGCATTGGCGTCCTGCACCCCAAATCGCGCGGATGGGTCCGCTTGCGCTCGGCCGACCCCTCCGACAAGCCGCGCATTCAATTGAACATGTTCACGGACCCTCGCGACATGGAAACCATGATCTCCGGCATCCGCCATTGCCGCGAGTTCTTTCGCCATTCGCCGGTGCGCGAGATGATCGAGCAGGAACTGTCGCCAGGCCCCGCGATCGGCAGCGATGCGCAGCTTGAGGAGTCGATCCGGCAGAACGCGGGCCACCGCTCCCATCCGGTAGGCACCTGCCGGATGGGAACGGGACCCGATGCCGTGGTGGACGCCGAGCTGCGCGTGCGCGGACTCTCCGGACTGCGCGTGATCGACGCTTCGGTCATGCCGGAGACGCCGAGCGGCAACACCAACGTGCCGAGCATCATGATCGGGGAAAAAGGCGCCGACTTGCTGCGCGGACGGCGGTTGTCGCCGGCGGCCGTGTGAGCGGTTCGTTATCGAAGGGCGCCGGCGCGGCTTAAATGGGCGGCAGAGCCTTGGCCGTTTTCGTAACCATCTGTCGAAACCATTTGTGCCCGGCATCCAGATGGTTACGCTCGTGCCAGTAGGCGGCATAGCGCATCCGGGGGAGCCGCAGCGGCAGGTCCAACGTCTGCAGGGAAAGCTCCGTGGCGAACGCCTGCGCGAGCCGCTTGGGCACGATGGCGACGATGTCGGAAGCGGCCACGAGATAGGGCAGCGTGAGAAAATTCGGCGCCGTGATGGTCAGGTTGAGCGACTTTCCGATCGCGGTCACGGCATCGTCGATCACCTGCCCGATCATCGTGCGTCCGATCAGCGAGGCGCGCGCATGGGGAAGGTTGAGGAACTCCTCGATCGTCGGCGGCCGTCTCACGGCCGGATGGTCGCGCCGGGCTATCCACACAAGCTGATCGAAGAACAGAGGCTGCGCCTTCAGCGACTGCGATGGCCGCTTTATCCAGGCAATCCGCAGGTCGATCTCACCGCTCTCCAGCCATGACGACATGAGGTCCTGGTTGGGCGCGCGGATGTCGATGGTGATTCCGGGCGCGACCTTGCGGACGTTCGCTACCAGGGCGGGCAGCAACACGAATTCGGAATATTCCGTCGCGCTGATCGAAAACCTGCGCCGCGACGTCTCGGCGTGAAACGCGGCTTGATCGTCGATCAAACCATCAAACGTCGTCAGCATATCCGCCAGGCCGCGATCGATCTCCAGGGCCCGCGCCGTAGGGATCATCTCGTTTCGGGACTGCACGAGCAGCGGATCGTGGAAGATGCGCCGGAGACGGCCCAGGGCCTGGCTGGCGGCGGGCTGGCTCAACCCCAGGCGGTCGGCGGCGCGGGTCACGTTCCTCTCGGCGATGAGGACGCGCAGCAGGCGCAGGAGGCTGATGTTGGCGGTATCCATCATTCTAATTTTGGTTATTCATCTGCATTTATAGGCGGCCGTCCCTCGCGCGTCTAGCTTCGTGCCTGTCGAGGCCCAGCAGGTGGAGAGTGGCGATGCAGCAGGTCGGCGTGAACGCGGGTGGGCGGGAAACCATGCTTGGGCCGGATTTCCGCTGGCCGGGCGGCCGTCGCCTCGCCACGTTTTTCCGCGTGGCCTTTGAAGGCTGGTCCGACGGTCACTGGCCCGGCGTGGGGCCCATGGGCAATCCGCTGAAGTCGGGCGTCGTGGACCTCAATGCTGTCGGCTTCGCGGAATACGGGCCGCGGCGCGGCATCTTCCGCGCGCTCGATGTCCTGGAACGCCACGACGTCAAGGCGACTGTGCTGGTGTGCGGCATCATGGTCGACCGCTATCCGGACATCGTGCGCAAGATTCACGACGGCGGCCACGACATCGTGGCGCACTCTTATGCCATGGACATCATTCCCGTCTACCTCACCGAGGACGAAGAGCGGGCCAATATCCGCAGGACCGCGGACCTGATCGAGAAGGTCACCGGCCAAAGGCCGACGGGGTGGGTGAGCCCGCGCGGGACGCCGAGCCCGCGCACGGGGCGCTTGCTGGCCGAGGAGGGCTTCGAGTGGCACGGCGATTCCCTCAACGACGACCTTCCGTCGATCATCGAATTCGATGCCGGGACGCTGGTCTCATTCGCCAGCAACATGGAATGCAACGACCTGCCGCTCTACATGCGCTACGGCAATCCGCCTCGCATGATGCTCGATATTTTCGACGACTGGCTGGAGTTCGCCCAGAAATACGAGAAGGGCGCGGCGCGGATCGACCCGACCGTCCATTCGCATGTGTTCGGCCGGGCCGTCGGCATGTCCGTGTTTCAAAAGCTGATCGAGCGGGCGAAGGCCGCTGACGATATGTGGATCGGCACCCGTTCCGACGGGACAAGGCACGTGCTGGCGACCTTCAAGGAGAGAAAGCCGGCGGCGGCATCGCGGAGGGCTTAGCTCGTTATGTCTATGCGACTCGTACTGATTGCGGCGGCTGCCCTGCTGACGCAGGGAGCGATCCGCCCCGCTGCGGCGGAACCGTTCCCGTCGCGGCCGATAACGTTCGTCGTGCCCTACCCCGCCGGCGGCAACGTGGACGTGAGCGCACGCCTGCTGCAAAGCGGGATCGGCGACAGCCTGGGACAGCCGATCCTGATCGATAACAAGCCCGGCGGAGCGGGTTTCATCGGCGGCCTGAACGTCGCCCATGCGGCGCCGGACGGGCATACGGTTTTCGTGGCCTCGAACGGGCCCGTCGTTCTCGCGCCGCTGGTCATGACCAATCCCGCCTATCAATGGGACCAGGTCTTCGCGCCGGTCAGCTCGATCTCGTTTGCAACGACCGTGCTGCTGATCCGCCCGACGCTGAAGGTCAAATCGATCCAGGATCTCCTTGCTTACGCCAAGGCCAATCCCAAGGAATTCACCATGGCCATCGGCGGAGCCGGCAGCATCAATCACCTGGTGAGCGAGCTGTTCCAGCAGGAGACGGGCATCAAATGGCTCCAGGTCCAGTATCGCGGCAACGCGCCGGCGATCAATGACCTGATCGGAGGGCATGTCGATGCCTACATCGGCCAGCTGTCCGACTCGATTGCCAGCATCCAGGCCGGAAGCGTCAAGGCGATCGCCGTGATCGGCCCCGAACGGACTCCCCTTCTTCCGGGCGTGGCGACGACCGGCGAGCAGGGTTATCCGGCGATCGTCGCATCGACGTTCAACGGCATGCTGGCCCCCAAGGGAACGCCGCGCGACGTCGTCGAGAAGCTCAGCGCGGCTGTCCGGGCGGGTCTTGCCAAACAGCCCGTCATCGACGGCTTCAAGAAGATAGGCTCGGAAGCCAAGGGCAGCACGCCCGACGAGTTCACGGCTTTTCTCAAGGGTGAAACGGCCAAGTGGCGGGAGGTCGTCACCCGCGGCAACATCCACATCACCGACTGAGGCCGTCAGGAGAGCGCGGGCAAATGGCAGGCCGTTTTCTGACCACGCATACGGGGAGCTTGGCGCGTCCGCCGGACTTGACCGCCATGTTGCTGGCGCGCGCCGAGCGAAAGCCCGTCGAGCGCCGGGCATTCGACGACGCCTGCAGGCGGGCCGTCGCGGACGTCGTCAGGAAGCAATGTGCCGTGGGCCTCGACGTCATCAACGACGGCGAGCAGTCGAAGACGGGTTTCGTGCAATACATGCGCGAGCGCCTCGCCGGACTCGACGGCGAGCCGGCGCCGCGCGGCCTGAGCCTCGAAGCCCGCGAGTTTCCCGAGGCGCCGCGCGGTTACGCCACCCAGACGCCCTGCACCGGTCCCCTGAGCTGGCGGAATTTTGGCGAGGTCGAGCGCGACATCGAAAATTTGAAGGCGGCGGCCGTCGATGCGGCCGGGCGGAAGCCGTTCATGACTGCCGTGTCCCCGGGCTCGTTCGTGAACGCTCATCCGGACCGCTATTACGGCAGCCGGGACAAGTACCTGGCGGCGGTCATCGAGATCATGCGGCGAGAGTATGAAGCCATCGCGGCCGCCGGCTTCATGCTTCAGATCGACAGTCCCGATCTCGCGCAGCGGAGCTATAACTTTCCCGACCTCGAGCTCCAGGAATGGCTCAAGATCGTGGCGCAGTATGTCGACGCTCTGAACGAGGCGATCAGGATCATTCCGAAGGAGCAAGTGCGGGTCCACGTCTGCTGGGGCGCGGGAGAGGCTCCCCACAACCACGACACCGAGCTCAAGGATATTGTCCATTTGCTCCTGAACTTGCGCGTCTCCGCCCTCTCGTTCGTCGCGGCGAACGGGCGTCACGAACACGAGTGGCGAATTTGGGAGGACGTCGGCGTTCCGCCGGACATGACGATCATTCCGGGCGTCCTCGACTCGACGACGAACATCGTCGAACATCCCGAGACCGTCGCGGAGCGGTTGCTCCGGTTTTGCTCGGTCGTGAACTGCGACCAGATCATGGCCGGAGTCGATTGCGGCTTCGGCACGACGATCAAGAGCACTCCGAAAGTCATCCCAAGCGTCGCCTGGGCGAAGCTGCAATCGCTCGTGGCGGGGGCCGCGCTGGCGAGCGCCAGGATATGGGGACGGTCGGACGCGGCCTCCGGCTCTTGCGCGAGCCTGGCTGACCGGCATCGATTCCACTCGTCCACTTGAGTGCTTCGGATGAACGCCACCGCGAAGGTCAAACGAGAAGCTTGCGAGGTTTCATATCCCGCATAGACTTCCCATTTGCGCAGTCTTGCAGCCAAAAAATGATCGTGATGTGGAGGAGCAACGTCTGATGTCAGGGCGCCACCGGATTGGAATGGTCGTTCCAGTAGCCGAAGATCGCGTTCCGGCCGAAGGCCTGAAAATGTATCCGGACGTGACCTTCGTCCCCCGCGGCACGGGGGTGCGTTCGCTTACGCCGGAGGGCTTCGACGCGGCCGTGGATAAGATCGTTCCTGCCGCCGAGCACCTGGCGGCGCAGGATGTCGAGGCGATCATGTTGATGGGCACGTCGCTCACCTTTTATCGGGGGTATGACTTCCATCAACGGCTGCTCGACAGGGCGCGCGCGGCCACCGGATTGCCCGTATCGAGCATGAGCCAGTCGATTGTCGACGGACTGCTCTCGGTGGGAGCCCGTCGCGTCGCGGTGGGCACGGCGTACGCCACGGTGATTAACGACGCGCTGGCCGATTTTCTTGCCGCCAGCGGTTTGGAAGTCCTCTCGCTTGAAAGCTTCGGGATTACCGAATTTGGCGGCGCAGCGTCGCGCAAGAGCGATTCGGACATCATCCAGCTTGGCGTGGATGCCGTCGCCAAGGCGCCCGACGCCGAGGGTCTGCTGATTTCATGTGGCGGATTGCGGACCCTCGAATGCGCTGCCCCCCTCGAGGAGCGGTGTAACGTGCCGGTCGTCACCTCGACACAGTCCGCCTTTTGGGCCGCCATGCGGCTGGTCGGAGAAAGCGGGCGCTTGACCGGCTATGGGCGCATGCTGGAGCAGGCTGCGCCTCCGGCGCATGAGAGCCCAGCTGCGAGGGCCGTCTGACGCGCGGCCAGGCCCGTTTCTGCGGGAGATCCAACCGTCAGCTGCAAGACCGATGGGAGTTATCCCGCAGGCGGAACATCTCCGGCAGAGATGATGCAATCGAGATCAGTTATCGATCCTGATATGTGCTTTTTTGACAACGTCTTCCCATTTGCCAGTCTCACCCATTAGGAACCGCTCGAATTCCTCGGGTGTGGTGCCTTTAGGAGCAACCCCCAGAGCGGAAAACTGGTCTTGGACGGCCTTTTCGCGGAGTGCGTAGCGAACGGCGCCGCTCAACTTCTCGACGATCTCCGGCGGCGTCCCGGCGGGAGCCAGGACGCCGACGAAATTGTCCCCTTCGAGCGCCGGCAATCCCGCTTCCGCCATCGTCGGCACATCCGGCAACACGGATGCGCGCTCTTTCCCCAAAATGGCGAGGGCGCGAACATTCCCTGCCTGGATTTGCGAGAGCGAATCCGACAGCAGGCCGATTTCGGCATCGACATGCCCGCCAACGAGGTCATTCAGCGCCGGAGCGTTACCGCGATAATGAATCTGCGCCCAGGATATATTGGTTCGCTGCTGGAGAAGTTCGCTCATCAAGTGATTCAAACTGGCAACGCCGCCGGTAGCCATCGTGAATTTGGTCGGGTTGGCCTTGGCGTAGGCCAGCAGATCCCGGGCGGTTGCGACGGGCAGCGTGTTCCGTACAAGCAGGACCGTCGGCGAGGACGAGACCATACTGACCGGCGCGAACGCCTGTTGCCAGCGGTAGAGCGGCCTTTCGGTGGTCAACGACACATAGAGAATGGGCCCGTTCGCTGCGAAAAACAGCGTATATCCATCCGGCTCCGAGCGGGCGACGAAGCTGCCGCCAATCTGGCCGGCTGCTCCGGGCTTGTTTTCGATGAGCACGGGCTGCCCGAGCTTTTTGGCCATCGCCGTTTGAATAATCCGGGCGCTCTGATCGACGTTACCTCCCGCCGCATAAGGCACGACCAGCGTGATCGGCCTGGATGGGAACTCCTCCCCGCTGGCGGAAAGGACGAAAGGCAAATACGCCGCAAGAACGCCAGCCGATCTGACAGCCTTGATGATGGCAGGCCGGAGGAGTTCTGTTAAGCGCCGGCCGGATGCTCGCGGCGGATCGTCTTCCAACACGCGTTCGCGACGTCTCTTGCGACTGTCCGTTCCCTGCATGGCCCCCGGACCTCCCTCTCGTTTTGATTGAGAGGTTAACCGCAGCAACGCGGCAAAGGTATTTCGCTTTTCGAATATATGTAATTCGCGCGATGGATGCCCATCTGAATTTCGGTTGGTGTTGTAACCGGCCGGCTGCTTCGGCCTGTGTATGCGATGCGAGCCGCGGTATACCGCGCGATGCTTCAACGAGGTCGCAGCGGAAAGGCTGCGAAGAACATGCCGATCTTAGCCGTAACGTGGTGCAGCCTGTCGCGGCTTCAATGAGGTCGCAGCGGAAACGCTGCGAAGAACGGGCCGCCGAGGCTTAGGCCGAAACAGGCGGAAACAGGCGACTTCAATGAGGTCGCAGCGGAAACGCTGCGAAGAACGGGCCGCCGAGGCTTAGGCCGAAACAGGCGGAAACAGGCGACTTCAATGAGGTCGCAGCGGAAACGCTGCGAAGAACGTCTGCGCCGGCACCGTGATCGGCGGCAACACGATCCGGCTTCAATGAGGTCGCAGCGGAAACGCTGCGAAGAACGTGGCGGCGATATAAGAAATGAATGGGAAATTGTCTTCGCTTCAATGAGGTCGCAGCGGAAACGCTGCGAAGAACGGCCCGGCCGCAAGCGGCGCCGACGGCTGATATTTTGGCGCCCGCTGCGAACGCTGGCAAGCCGGCCGCCGCGGGGAGCGGCGGCCGCGCTGCCATGTTGCTTCACAATGTCAAACAACCCGCTGACTTAAGACCGTTTTTCCGCAGCGCGAGCGCTCCCGCCATGATCGGCACAACGACAACGCTCGCCCGTCCGCGGCGGCATGGATCGCCACCCCTCACAACAACCGCGTCACAAATACCATGCCCGCAGCACACCGATCCAGACCGTCCGCCGGTTCCGCGGCCGCGTGTGCGTCACTGTTCCGCCCGGCGTCAGATGACGACCGCGCTCCGCTGCACGGATTCGAAGGTCCGGCCCAGGCTCTCGACCCGCGGATCGACCTTGTCGGCCGGGCCGAGGTCGAGGATCAGCACATGGTCGTCGCGGCCGTGGATCGCCTCCTCGAGGCGGCGCGCGAGTTCGGCGCGGCGGCGGGCGGTGAGGCGGCATTGGAACACGGACAGCTGCAGCCAGCGGCCGTAGCCGCGCATGATCTTGAACACGCGGCGGCCGCGCTTCTCGTCGGAAATGTCGTAGGTCACGATATAGAGCCGCTCCTCGACCATCGCCGTCATCTCACCAGGTAATGCGGATAGTCGTCGATCTCGCCGTCGAGGTAGCGCACCAGAAGCCGCGCCTGCACCTCAAGAAGCCGCCGCATGGAGACCCGATAGCCGAACACCGGGTGCGTCACCTCCTGGTCGAGGCGGCGCTCGTAAGCGGTGATGAAGGCGCGCTTGGCGTGCGGCTTGAGGTTGATGGCGGGACCCGCGGCGAGGAACCCGTCGGCCTTCACCTCGCCGTTGTTGACCGCCTGGATCACGGTCGAATCGGCCAGGATGGGACGAAACGGCTCCATCATGTCGAGCGCGAGCGCCGGCCGGCCGAACCGGGGCTTGTGATAGAAGCCGAGATAAGGATCGAACCCGACCGCGGAGAGCGTCGTGAGCCAGGTGCGGGTCAACAGCGCATAGCCGAACGACAGCATCGCGTTGATGGGGTCGGCCGGGGGCCGCCGCGTGCGCTTGTCGAAGGCGAAGGCCGGAAAGTCGCGGGCGCTCTCGGCGAACAGGGTCGAAAACAGCCGGAAATAGCGCCCCGCCGCCTCGCCCTCGATGCCGAGCAGTTCGGGTTCGGCCGGCGCATGGGCGGCCCGGTCCGCGAGGCGGGACAGCGCGTCGAGCGCCGCCTCGCGCTCGGCCGCGTCGCCGGCCTTGGCGTTGCGGCGCAGGAAAACGCGGCTGTTCCTGATCTTGGCCACGACCAGGCTGCGGGCGAAGGCCAGGCTGCGCCGCTGGTCGAAGGCGGCGCGATATTGCGCGATGCGCACCGCGACGTTGCGGTTGCCGGTGGAGACCGTGTGGCCCAGCACCCATCCTCCGGTCGAGGCATATGTCACCGGCACCTCCTCGCGCAGCAGCGCGCCGAGCGCCGGCGTCGACAGCGAAACCGGTCCATGCAGCACCAGTTCGGAGACGTCGCCGAGCGGCACTTCGGTCTTGCCCGCCTCGGTCTCGACGACAAGCACCTCGCCGGACTTGGTGACGCGGGCGCCCGGCTCCTGCACGTAAAGCGGCAGGGCCGTATCGGCGGAGGGGTTGAGCGGCCGCGGCGCGAGGCCGCGACGAAAGAACGTCACCTCGTCCGGCAGGCAGATGCCGGCGAGCGAGCAGCGCGTGCACTTGGGGCTGTCCACCAGCGGCGGGGGAATGCGGCCGGAGGCGGCCGCGAGCCGCAGGTCGGAGATCGCCGTGCGCGTGCGCGCCCTTAAATCCCCATCGAGCGCGATGCGCACGCGCTCGCGCGAGCCGCCGTACCAGATCGCCCCCTCGGTCACCGTGTAGCCGGCGTCCTCCAGGACCAGCGCCTGGGCGCAGACCTGCACGCGCTCGGGCTCGTAGGCGCCCTCGGCGACATGGGGGCGCCTGCCCTTCTTGGTATCGACCGGCGTGACGGCGCCGTCCTCGCCCTCGATCAGATCCATCTTGGCGATGAGGCCGAGCCGTTCCGACGCCAGCGTCACCGAGCGGGCCGCGAAATCCGGCCGGTCCTCGACGGCTTCGGGCGCCGGCAGCCTGCCGCCGCCGGCGTCGATCCGCGCATGGGCGCGGCGGCCCTCCTCCGTATCGCCGGAGTCGGCCCACTCGCCGTCGACCCATTCGAGGAAGGCGAGCCGCGGGCAATAGACGAATTCGTTGAGCATGCGCGCCGGCACGAGCGGCGTTTCGGCGGTGGCCGGCGGCGCCGGGAGCTCCAGCGAAAGCTGGGCCGGTGGGGAGAGCGATTCAGGCACGGGGGCGGACATACGCGACAATCCCCGATAGCAGCCGCGTCCGTATCAAATCAAAGCGGGAAACCGGGGCAGCGTCCAGGAAAAACAGGTGAGCCCATGCCGGTGACCGACCGCCTCGCCTGTTCATCCCGCCGCCGCCAACAGGCCCCCTCCCCGATGGCAGTCGCGGCCGAGCAGGAGCGGCCCCTCGATCGCCGCGGCAAAATGGAGCCGCGCCCAGGCCCGGAGGCCGCCGCCGTCGGGCACACCTTCGATCTTCAGGATTTCGATGTCAGCCGACGGCAACCCGCGCCGGCTCAATTCGGCCGACACGTCACGGACCAGCGCGGCGGTCGCGTCCTTGCGGCGGCCGGCATGGCGCGTCGCGCGATAGGCCGTGCGGTTTTCCCAGACGCGCGCCGGGCCGGCGAGCGCGTCGGACGGCGGCAGCGGCATCGGACGGCCGAGCGCAAGGACGCCGAGGCGGCCGGCACGCAGCGTTTCCAGCCTGGACACCACGCTGTCGAACAATTGCCGGTCGGAACGCCCCGGCTTGAGCGAGCGATCGCAGATCCAGGGCGCGGCGACGATCAGCCGGTCGATAACGCCGTCGCCGTCGCTGTCGTCGGGCGCGATGAAGACGTGCTCGTGCCGGCCCGATGCCGCCGGCCGGCCGTCCTTCTCGTGGCCGCAGAACAGCCGGGGCACCTCGCCATTCCCGTCGCGCGCGAGCGCCATCAGCGCGCGCCGCGCCGCCTGCGCCAGCGCCGGGCCGTCGGCCACGGCGATGGCCGCCTCCCCCGCCACGGCGAAAACCGCAGCATCGAGGAGCGCGTCGCGCTGCGGCGCCATGAGACCGAGGCCGAGATAGCGGCCGTCCCCGATCACCAGCGGGCCGGATACCGGCTCCGGGAAAACGATCTCCACATGGCGCAGCCTGCCGGCGAAGCGGTCTGCCTGGAAGGCATCCGCCCGCCCGCCTTTGCGGCGGAACGGCTCATCCTGAACGCGGACGGCAACGCCACGCCAGTCGAGCCCGGCATGGCGCAGCGCGGCCGCGACCAGACCGGCTGCGCGCTGATCCGCCGCCGCCCGCTCGGCGCCGGGAATCCGGCCCTTCCCGCGAGGCTCCGGCAGGGCGGCCGGCGTCACGGTCTGCCAGCGGCGCGAGGATTGACCGATGCCGTAGTGCCAAAGCATGGCGTCGTCGCCGGCCGGCACCAGAACGGTGTTCCGCGTCACCGGATCGTCCGTCACCTCGCCCGTGGCCGTGTCGACCCTGTCGAGGCTCTGGTTGGCGAGCGCCGCGGCGATATCGCCGCGCGACAGCGGACAGTCCGGCGGCACTTCGACCAGCACCCTGCGGATCGATGGCGAAGTATGGACATATCCGATGCTCGGCAGCGGAACGATACGCACGCGCCGCGCGGCATCCGCCGCGCCGGCATTGCGCCCGACCACCAGCCGGTCGATCTCGGCCGCGCGCCGCGGCCAGATCGCCGTCAAACGCCAGGCCGCGAGGTCGCGGACCGCCGCCGCCACCTTGCAAGCCTGCTCCTGCGCAATGGGACGGAACGCAAGCATGTCGTCCGACGCGCGCAGGTCGAACAGCAGCCGCGCCGGCGCGCGGTCGTAGATGACGGCGCGCGCCATCGCCTTGCGTGGCTGCGTGAACAAGGTCACGGATGCACGGCCCTCACGCCGCAGCGTGAATTTCGTCATGCCGTCCGCGTATCGCCGCTTGAGGCTGTCGAGAGACCCGGAAACGGGACAGAGCGGGTGCCGGTCCGGGTCTCCGGGCCTGCCGGGACGCGACACCGCGCCCGGATGATCGGCCAGCCGGCGCTCCGCCTCGTCCCAGTCGCATGGTTCGGCGCGTGCAAAGGCGGCATCGACGCCATGGCCCAGCGTGTGCAGGCGCTCGGCGAAGCCGCAGAGGCGCCGTGCGTGATCCTCGCCGTCGTCGAACGGCCACGCATAGAGAATCGGCGCGTCGGCCGCCAACAGGACGGGGCGCACGCGCTTGCCAACGCGGATTTCCGAGACCCGCCGCGGATCGCCGTCCACGGCATCCATGTCGTTGTTGGGAACGAAATACGTGGTCGCGCGGGCGTCCACCTTGGGCGGTGCGGCGACATGAGGCGGCGCCAGGCTTTCCAGCCAGCGGAACGCGGCATCCTTTTCGCCATCCGGCTCGGACCGCCAGCGTCCGCCATAGGCGCCGGCCACGAGCGCCTGGAACAGCCGGAATGGCGACGGCGGCCAGTCGCCGGCGCCATGATAGCGCCCCTCGATCAGGCGCACCTCGATCAGCAGCGCGCGCGAAGACATGATGTCTCTCAGCCCTTACCCTTCTTCTTTTTCTCGTCCGACGGAAGGTCGGCCTTGGCCTTTCTGGGATCGAACTTCACCAGGCGGTCGGGTCCGATGCCGAAGCGCTTGGCAGCCATCGAGGCGTAGGCCGACGCCAAGTCCGGCTCGAGGGCGACGGACATCCGTTTGCCGCTCCGCTCGACGGCCGTCCAAACGGCCGGCGCATCGGGATCGAGCGTGAGCAGGCAGCCCTGCCGCAGGAAACCGTCCTGGGGCTCGACCGCCGCGACAAGCGCGAGGCCGAGAACGTACTGGCGCAATGCCGGACCGTTGTCGCCGCCGAGCTGGCGCAGCGCCACGAGATTGATCGTCACGTCGCGCTGGATGGCCCCGCGCACCACGACGCCGCCGGGCGCATTCACCGCCGGAACGTGGACGAAGCCCCGCTGCGCCAGCGGGCTCTTGGCATCGCCTTCAGCCTTCTTCTTGTCCTCGTCGGAAAAGACCTCCAGCGCCGCATAGTCCACCGGCGGCACGTATTGCGCCGAGCGATGGATCGGGCTGACGTCCCAAGCGCGGATCACCGCCTGCACCACGCGCGGCAGCTTGGCCTGGGTGTCGCGCGAGTCCCATGCGCCGAACACCAGCGAGGTCGGCGCCAGCCTGGCGATGGCGCCGGCGTCTCCCGTGTCGAGGAACTGTCTGAACGCGGCCTGCGCGTCCTCGGCAAGGTCCGACGACCGCACGATGGCGTCGCCGAGCCGGTGACCCGCGTCGAGGATCGACACGGTGCGCTCGTTACCGAGCGCGATCTCGATCTGCGGCACCAGCTTGGCGAGCGGATTCTCCGGCCGGCCCGGGCTCGCTTTCTTGAACAGCGGCTCCATCCGGTTCGCCTGCGCGCCGACCGAGTCGATCTGCGCGACCTGGGTGCCGTCGGACAGCGTATCGATCGAGTAGCCGATCTCGGCATAGGTCGGCGGGAAGATCACGCCGTCGGGCCCTTCGATCGGAAGCAGCTTCTGGCGCAGGTGGAGCGCAACCGGCCCGCGCGGGTCGTCGGCCCACTGGTCGATTACATCGTGGCTCAAGGCAATATCGGTCATGGCTCGAACTCCTCCTGGGCGTCGATGATGCAGCGGGCCTGGCCTTCCTGTCCGGGCCAGCCGAGTTGCATGCGGAAAACGCGGATGGGAAAGCGGCGGAACGGATGCTGCCACAGCGCCTGCGCGCCAAGGACGGCGCGCGCGTGGGCCGTCGGCAGCCGGAGATTGGACACGCCGTAGCGATAGGTGAGCTTGTCGCGCGGGTCGGGACGGTCGGGCCGTGCATTCTGCAGGCCGATGGCGGCGAGCAATTCGACCAGCGGGTAGCCCACCATCAGCACCGTCGTATGGGCGTT
>Ga0180221_1000887_pt1 | contig 22666 bp, 13 predicted proteins | sample eDN5th37CKraftMG_FD_151339 | JGI IMG/M metagenome (GOLD analysis project Ga0180221, IMG submission 151339) | Enriched Miracle-Growth compost microbial communities from Emeryville, California, USA - eDNA 5th pass 37_C Kraft MG (version 2) (version 2) ...
TCCATTTCGTGCGCAAGAACCCGATCGTGCTCGGCGCCATGTCGCTCGACATGTTCGCCGTGATCTTCGGCGGCGCCACGGCGCTGCTGCCGATCTTCGCCCGCGACATTTTCGACGTCGGCACCTGGGGCCTCGGCGTCATGCGCGCCATGCCCGCGATCGGCGCACTCACCGTGTCGTTCGCGCTGTCGCGCTGGCCGGTGACGAAGAACCTCGGCCGGGTGATGTACGCGGGCGTCGCCATGTTCGGCGTCTCGACCGTGGTGTTCGGGCTCTCGACCTGGTTCCCGCTCTCGCTCGTGGCGCTGTTCGGCATCGGCGCGTCGGACATGTTCGGCGTGGTGATCCGCCAGCCGCTGGTGCAGCTCGAGACGCCGGACGCCATGCGCGGCCGCGTCAGCGCGCTCAACTCGCTGTTCATCGGCACCTCGAACCAGATCGGCGAGTTCGAGTCCGGCGTCACCGCGGCGTGGCTCGGCACGGTGCCGGCCGTGGTGCTCGGCGGCCTCGGCACCATCGTCATTGTGCTGCTCTGGATCAAGGCGTTCCCGGCGCTGTACCGGGTCCACTCCTTCCAGCAGCGCTACAAATAGTCCCGCCGCGCTACGCTGCGACCGGCTGCGGCGCGAGCCACAGGTCGAGGAACGCGGCGAGCCATTCGCGCACGGCGGGATCGTAGACCGCGCGGTCCGCGAAATGCTCCGCGCGCACCTTGGCGCCGGGCGCGGCCATGCGATCGTGGCCGCGGGTGGTCCAGCGGCACATCATGGCGTGGGTGACCTCGGGATGGAACTGCACGCCGTAGGCGGCCGCGCCGTAGCGGAACGCCTGCACCCGGAAGATGTCGCCCTCGGCGAGCAGGTCGGCGCCCGCCGGCAGGTCGAAGCCCTCGCGGTGCCATTGATAGACATGGGACGGCCAGGGGAGCGGCATCGCCTGCGCCGCCGCGGTGACGCGGATGGGATAGTAGCCGACCTCGACCTTGCCCTGGTCGTGGCGGGCCACGCGCGCGCCCAGGTGGCGCGCCAGCATCTGCGCGCCGAGGCAGATGCCGAGGAACGGCTTGCCTTCCGCGAGCGGCACCTTGAGCCACTCGGTCTCGCGGCGGATGAAATCGGTGTCGTCGTTGGCGCTCATGGGCCCGCCGAACACCATGGCGCCGGAATGGTCCGCCAGCGTCTCCGGCAGCGGGTCGCCGAGCGCCGGGCGGCGGATGTCGAGGTCGTGGCCGGCGGCCTCGAGGTAATGCCCGATCCGCCCGGGCGTGGACTGCTCCTGGTGGAGGACCATCAGGACCGGACGCGAATCCCGGAGAGCGGATGAATCGGTTCTTTGCAGCACGACGCCAGCGTCGAGAGAATGAATGCGATTTTCAACCCGATTTTACGCAAGTCTCGTACCAAATTATGGTGGAGCACGGAAGGATCATTCTTCGGGGTCGGCCGCGGCGGCGCGCTGGCGCAGCGCGATCCGCTCGCGGCCGGACACTCCGAGCAGGTCGGCCACCCGCCACATCACGTTGTCCTCGAACTCGGTGACGCGGTGGTCGGCATAGACCATGCGCCACATCATCTCGACGATGCGCTTGCGGCCGTCCTCGTCGAGCGCGCGCATCAGCGCGTGGGTGAAGCGATAGAAATCGACCGCCTCGTGGTCGGCGGCGATGGCGGCGTCGATCAGCTCCTCGGTGGCGGCGTCGTCGAGGTCGAACCGCGACTTGAGCAGGTCGTGGAGCCGCTCGCGGTCTTCGGGCCGCAGCTCGTGGTCGAGCGTCGCCACGTGGACCAGCAGCGCCGCGGCCGCCACGCGATAGTCGTCGTCGTCGAACGGCTTCGGCTGATCGGCGCCGGCGAGGTCGGAGAAGAAGGCGGCGATTTCCCTGAGCATGGTTCCGGGTATCCGATATGGCCCTGACATAGGATTTTTCGCGTCCCGGCGCGAGGCGGAAAGCGCCGCATGAGGAAAGCTTAATCCGCCCTCCGCGGCTCGACAGCGGCGGGCGGCGGGACGACAATGGCGGAAACCCGAGGAGGCCGCCGTGACCGATACCGTTGTCATCATCGCCGCCGGCGAAATGGGCGCCGGCATCGGCCGCCGCCTCGCCGAGCGCGGGGCCCGCGTGCTGACCTCGCTGCGGGACCGCGGCGCGGGAAGCGCCGCGCGCGCCAGGGCCGCGGGCATGATCGACGTGACGGACGACGACGACCTGGTGGCGCAGGCCGACGTCGTCCTCTCCGTGGTGCCGCCGGGGCAGGCGGCCGCGCTCGCCGAGCGGCTGAAAGGGCCGCTGTCGCGCACCGCCGGAGCGCCGCTCTACGTGGACTGCAACGCGGTGGCGCCCGATACCGCGCGGACGATCGGCGGCATCCTCGCGGGCACGCGCGCGCAATTCGTGGACGGCGGCATCATCGGCGGTCCGCCGGCGCAGGGTTACAGCCCGAACCTCTATGTCTCCGGGCCGCAGGCGCGCGACGTGCTGCGGCTGTCCGGCTACGGGCTCTCGGTCCGGCCGATCGAGGGCGGGATCGGCGCCGCCTCGGCGCTGAAGATGTCCTACGCCGGCATCACCAAGGGCATCACCGCCATCGGCATCGCCATGCTGCTCGGCGCGAGCCGCGCCGGCTGCGCCGACGAGTTGCGGCAGGAGCTGTCGGAGAGCCAGCCGCAGATCCTCCAGCGCATGGCCCGGCAGGTGCCGGCGTCGTTCCCAAAGGCCTATCGCTGGGTCGCGGAAATGGAGGAGATCGCCGCCTTCCTGGGCGACGACCCGGCCGGCCGCATCCTGTTCCAGGGCATCGCGCGGCTCTACGAGCGCATCGCGTCCGGCGAGGACGGAGCCGTCCCCGGCGCGGCCGCGGAACTCGAGGCGCTGCGGGCGTTCCTCGCGCCGCCGGCCGAGCCGCGCAGCAAGGCGGGCTAGCGCCGCAGTTTGGAGAAATTGTAAGTTTTGCGGCGCTGCAGCACGTCGCAAAGCGGCGAAAAGCTCAATGATTTCAGTTTATTAGAATAATTACAAACTGCTGATTTCCTTTGCGCCACGCCCGCGCTTTCGTTATTTCAGCACCGACAATCTCGCTCGCGGGCTGCCGGAACGTCCATGATCGTCTGCTCTTGCAACGTGATCTCCGACCACGACGTGCGCGCCGCGGTCAAAACCACCGCCGCGCCCCGCGCCTCCACCTGCAAGGTCTACGGCTGCCTCGGCTGCAGCGCCCAGTGCGGCCGCTGCGCCCGCGCCATCCGCCGCATCATGGACGAGGCGCTGGCCTCGGCCGCCCAGCATCACCAGCACGGCTGACTGTTCGCGGGACGGCCGTCGAGGCGGGCGGCGGATTTCGCCCTTGCGCATAGTTTTTAATAATTCTAAAGAGGGCCGGCCAGTGAGTTGCGGAGGTTGGCCATGAAAGGCGACGCCAAGGTCATCGAGTATCTCAACAAGGGGCTGCGCCACGAGCTTGCGGCCATCAACCAGTATTGGCTGCACTATCGCCTGTTCGACAACTGGGGCTTCCTCGCCCTCGCCAAGCAATGGCGCAAGGAATCCATCGAGGAGATGGAGCACGCCGACCGGCTGGTGCAGCGCATCATCTTCCTCGACGGCTTCCCCAACATGCAGGTGCTCGACCCGCTGCACATCGGCCAGAACGTCAAGGAGGTCCTGGAGTGCGACCTCGCCTCGGAGATGCACGCGCGCAATCTCTACGAGGAGGCGGCGACCCATTGTCACGCGGTGAAGGACTACGTGTCGCGCGACCTGTTCGAGGCCATCATGAAGGACGAGGAAGACCACATCGACTTCCTCGAGACCCAGCTCGACCTCGTCGCCAGGCTCGGCGTCGAGCTCTACTCGCAGCACCACATCGGCGGGCTCGAGAAGAGCGACGACTGAGAGCGTCGAGCGACTCCAGCCTCGTGCCAACCGGCGCACGCCGCTGCGCTTTTTGCCGCCGACGCCGAACCTTGCCGGGAATTCACGCGACGGCGGCGGCCGCCGCCCTATAGTTCCGGGCGGGCGGGCTTCCGCCCGCCATGGAACGCGCCGCGGTTCCCGACCATGCAGCCGGAAAACCACACAGCCCCTCAAACTGTGCGCAGCGGCGCTCCCAACCTTTGTCGGCCGGTTCGCGGATGCTAGCTTCCCCGCGGGGCCGGGACGCATCCGCCCGCATCGTCTGTCCGTGTTGGTCCAGGAGGCCGGCGCCGTCCGCCGGCCCCGTCGGAGAGTTCGTCGTATGCGTCGTGGGGCAGGATTGTCCGGGTTCATCAGCGCGCGCCGGGTGCGCGCGCTGCCGGTGATCGGAAGCCTGTGCCTGATCCAGCCGCTCGCCGGCTGCATCCTCGGATCGGAGAAGCCGGACCCGGCGCTGGAAATCCCGAACAAATACCAGTACGGCCCGCGCCGGCCCGACGCCGCGCTGCCGGCGCTCGACTGGTGGCGCGAGTTCCGCTCCGCGGAGCTGACGACGCTGATGGAGGCGGCGCAGACCGACAACCTCGACATCGCCGCGGCGGTGGCGCGCATCATCCAGGCCGACGCGCAGGCGAAGATCGCCGGCGCGGCGCTGCTGCCGGTGGTCGACGCCAACGGCAGCGTGACGCGCTCGCGCGCGCCGCAGAACAGCACCGGCGGGACCAGCCTGCGCGGCGGCGCCGAATCCACGATCTACAACGCCAACCTGAGCGCCAGCTACGAGATCGACTTCTGGGGCAAGAACCGCGCGGCGCAGCTTGCCAGCGAGCAGACCTCCGTCGCCACCCGGTTCGACCGCGACGTGGTGGCGCTGACCGCCATGGCGACCGTCGCCAACACGTACTTCCTCGCGGTCGGCACCCAGGAGCGCCTGCGCATCGCCCATGACAACGTGGCCGCCGCGAGCCGCGTGCTCGACCTCGTCCGCCAGCGCCAGCAGGTCGGCACCGCCTCCCAGCTCGACGTGGCGCAGCAGCAGAGCCTGGTCGCGACCCAGCGCGCGACGATCCCGCCGCTGGAGATCACGCTGCGCCAGAGCCTCGCCCAGCTCGCCGTGCTGGTCGGCCGCGCGCCCGAGAGCATCACCGTGGCCGGCGGAGGCCTGCGCGCCATCCGCATCCCGCCGGTGACGCCGGGCCTGCCCTCGGACGTGCTGCGCCAGCGGCCGGACGTGCGCGAGGCCGAGGCGCAGCTTTCCTCCGCCAACTACAGCGTGGAATCGGCCAAGGCGGCGTTCTTCCCCTCGATCCAGCTCACCGGCACGCGCGGCTTCGAGAGCGCGGCGCTGTCAACGCTGTTCGGCCCCGGGGCCTGGTACTACAATATGGCCGCGAGCGTGACCCAGCCGATCTTCGACGGGTTCCTGCTCCAGGGGCAGCTCGAGCTGGCGCGGGGCCGGCAGGTCGAGCTCCTCCAGGATTACCGCAAGGCGGTGCTGTCGGCCTTCAGCGACGTGGAGCAGGCGCTGATCGCCGTGCGCCAGCAGGCGGAGCGCGAGCGGCTCCAGACCGAGGTGGTGCGCTCGGCCCGGCAGGCGTTCGACCTGTCGCAGCAGCAGCTCCGGGAGGGCACCATCGACCTCATCACGGTGCTCACCACGCAACAGACTTTATTCCAGGCCGAGGATACCTTGGCCCAGGTGCGAATCGCCCGGCTGCAGGCGGTGGTCGGCCTGTTCCAGGCGCTCGGCGGCGGCTGGCCGCCGAAGGCCGCAAATCAGCCGGTATCGCAGTGAACACCTTCGAGTCCCCCGGCCGCGGAGCTTTCGAGCCTGTGACGACAAACGAGCCTGGAAAGACGACGTCGGGCGCGACCCGGTCGCGGCGCTATCTGATCTATGGCGTGATCGGCGTGGTGATCGTCGGCGCGGTGGCGGCGCTGATGCTGCGGCCGTCGACGGTCCAGCGCAGCGCCGGCGGCCGCTTCCGCCTGCCCGCCGACCAGCCGGTGCCGACGCTCGCCGCCACCGCCCGCACCGCCGACGTGCCGGTCTATCTCGACGGCGTGGGCACGGTGCGCGCGCTCAACACCGTGACCGTCAATTCGCAGGTGGACGGCAAGCTCATCAGGGTCAACTTCAAGGAAGGCCAGGACGTCGAGCAGGGCTTCGTGCTCGCCGAGATCGACCCCACGCTCTACCAGGCGACGTACGACCAGGCGGTGGCCAAGAAGGCCCAGGACGATGCGCAGCTCGCCAACGCGCGCCGCGACCTCGAGCGCTACACGCGCCTCGCCTCGTCCAACGCGCTGGCGCAGCAGCAGGCCGACACGCAGAAGGCGCTGGTGGCGCAGATGGAGGCGCTGGTGCAGGCCGACCAGGCCGCCATCGACAACGCCCGCGCCACGCTCGCCTACACCAAGATCGTGGCGCCGATCTCCGGCCGCACCGGCATCCGCCAAGTCGACGCCGGCAACATCATCCACGCCTCCGACGCGACCGGCATCGTCACCCTGACCCAGCTCAAGCCGATCTCTGTGCTCTTCACCCTGCCGCAGCAGCAGCTCGCCCAGGTCAACCAGGCCATGAGCCGCGGCACCGTGGAGGTCGACGCTTTCGGCGCCGACAACACCACGGTGATCGACCGCGGCACGCTCGTGGTGGTGGACAACCAGGTGGACCAGACCACAGGCACCATCAAGCTCAAGGCGCAGTTCCCCAACGCCGACCTGCAACTGTGGCCGGGGCAGTTCCTCAACGTCGAAGTCCAGGTCGATACGATGAAGCAGGTGGTGGTGGTGCCGACGGCGGCGGTGCAGCGCGGCCCCAACGGGCTGTTCGTGTTCCTGGTGACGCCGGACAACACCGCGAAGATGCAGACGGTGACGATCTCGCTGCAGGACGAGAACCAGACCGTGGTGACCGACGGCGTCAAGGCCGGCGACCGCGTCATCACCACCGGCTTCAACCAGTTGTCGGACGGCAGCCGCGTTAGCGTCGGCGAAGGCCGGCCGGGCGCGGCCGCGGTGCCGCCCTCCACGGGCATCCGCCGCGGGCGCCGCAACCGCAGCCAGGGAGAGTGACCGCAGCAGCATGGCCGCGCTGAGCGTATCCGGGCCCTTCATCCGACGGCCGATCGCGACCTCGCTGCTCGGCGTCGCGGTGCTGCTCGGCGGCATGCTCGGCTATTGGCTGCTGCCGGTGTCGTCGCTGCCGCAGGTCGATTTCCCCACGATCCAGGTCACCACCCAGCTTCCCGGCGCCAGCCCGGACGCCATCGCCTCGCTGGTCACCGCGCCGCTGGAGCGCAACTTCGGCCAGATCCCCTCGCTCGGCACCATGACCTCGTCGAGCTCGTTCGGCATCAGCCAGATCACGCTGCAGTTCGACCTCGACCGCGACATCGACGGCGCGGCGCAGGACGTGCAGGCCGCCATCAACGCCGCGCGCTCGGTCCTGCCCACCAACCTGCCGTACCCCCCGACCTACTCCAAGGTGAATCCGGCCGACGCGCCGGTGATGACGCTCGCCCTGACCTCGGACTCGGTGTCGCTGCGCCAGCTGAGCGACATCGCCGACACGCTGCTGGCGCAGCGGCTGAGCGAGGTCTCCGGCGTCGGCAAGGTCTCGGTGCAGGGCGGGCTCAAGCCCGCGGTGCGCATCCAGGCCGACCTCGGGCGGCTCGCCTCCTACGGCATCTCCATGGAGGACATCCGCGCCGCCATCACCGGCGCCAACGTCTCCGGCCCCAAGGGCCAGCTCGACGGCGCGCACCAGGCCTACATGATCGCGGCCAACGACCAGATCGCCGCCGCCGAGGCCTACAAGCCCATCGTCATCGCCTACCGCAACGGCGCGCCCATCATGCTGCGCGACGTGGCCGACGTGACCGACGGCCTGGAGAACGAGAAGGTCGGCGCCTGGTACAAGGGCAAGCCGGCGGTGGTCATCGACATTCAGCGCCAGCCGGGCGCCAACGTCATCGCCACGGTGCAGGGCATCAACCGCGCGCTGCCGCGGCTCGAGCGCGCCATCCCCGCCGCGGCCCGGCTCACCATCGTCAGCGACCGCACCGACACCATCCGCGCCTCGGTGCGCGACGTGCAGTTCACGCTGGTGCTGGCGGTCGCGCTGGTGGTGGCGGTGGTGCTCGTGTTCCTGCGCACGGCGCGCGCCACCATCATCGCCGGCACCGCGCTGCCGCTGTCGCTGATCGCCACCTTCGGCGTGATGTGGTTCTGCGGCTTCTCGCTCGACAACCTGTCGCTGATGGCGCTCACCATCGGCACCGGCTTCGTGGTGGACGACGCCATCGTCATGATCGAGAACATCGTCCGCCACATCGAGGACGGCGAGGAGCCCATGGAGGCCGCGCTGCGCGGCGCCCGCGAGATCGGCTTCACGGTCATATCGCTGACGGTGTCGTTGGTCGCGGTGTTCATCCCGCTCCTGTTCATGACCGGGCTCGTCGGCCGCATGTTCCGCGAGTTCGCGCTGACGCTGACCATCGCCGTCGTCACCTCGGCCATCGTGTCGCTGACGCTGACGCCGATGATGTGCGCGCGGCTCCTGCGCCGCACCGAGGACAGGCCGCGCGGCCGCGTCTCGCGCGCCATCAACGACGCCATCGAGAGCACCGTCGCGTTCTACCGCCGCAGCCTCGAATGGGTGCTCGGCCACCAGGTGGCGACGCTGTGGATCACGCTCGCCACGCTCGCCGCCACCATCCTCATGTATGTCTTCATCCCCAAGGGCTTCCTGCCGCAGCAGGACACGGGCCTCATCGTCGCCGTCACCGAGGCCGGCCAGGAAGTCTCCTTCGACGCCATGAAGGCGCTGCAGCAGCGCGTCGCCGACACCGTGGCCGCCGACGCCGACGTGACCGGCGTCGTCTCCATCGTCGGCGTGACCACCATCAATCCGACGCCGAACGCCGGCCGCCTCACCATCGCGCTCAAGGAGCGCGACCAGCGCAAGGACTTCGTCACCGCCATCGTCGACCGGCTCAAGCGGGAGGTGGCGTCGATCCCCGGCATCGCCGTCTATTTCCTGCCGGTCCAGGACATCCAGATCGGCACCCAGGCGAGCCGCGCGCAATATCAATACACGCTGTCCGGCACCGACTCCGACACGGTGCTGTCGTGGACCGACAAGCTCGCGGCCGAGCTCAAGGGCTCGCCGGTGCTGCGCGACGTGGCCTCGGAGGTGCAGACGCGGGGGCTGCGCACCTTCATCAACGTCGATCGCGAGAAGGCCGGCCGCTTCGGCATCTCGATGCAGATCGTCAACGACACGCTCAACGACGCCTTCGGCCAGCGCCAGATTTCCACGATCTACGGCCAGGCCAACCAGTACCGCGTGGTGCTGGAAGCCAAGCCCGAATACCAGAGCGACCCCTCGGCGCTGGGCAGGCTCTACGTGCCGGCCTCCGCCGCCTCGCAGCCGCTGCAGGTGTCGAGCACGCAGAACACCACGCCGGCGCTCGCCGCGCAGACGCCTTCGCCGCAGGTGCCGCTCAGCGTCATCGCCACGTTCGAGAAGACCATCGCGCCGCTCGTCATCATGCACGACGAGCAGTTCCCGGCCTCGGTCATCAGCTTTAACCTCGCGCCCGGCGCATCGCTCAGCGACGCCGTGGACGTGGTGCGGGCGGCGGAGAACAGGATCGGCATGCCGGGCTCGATCACCGGCACCTACGCCGGCGACGCCGCGGAGTTCGCGCGCTCGCTCGCCGGCGAGCCGTGGCTGATCCTCGCCGCGGCCATCGCCATCTACATCGTGCTCGGCGTGCTTTACGAGAGCTTCATCCACCCGCTCACCATCCTCTCGACGCTGCCCTCGGCGGGCGTCGGCGCGCTGCTCGCGCTGTGGCTGTTCGGCCAGGACCTCTCGATCGTGGCGCTGATCGGCATCGTGCTGCTGATGGGCATCGTGAAGAAGAACGCGATCATGATGATCGATTTCGCGCTGGAGGCCGAGCGCGTCGAGGGCCTGTCGCCGCGCGACTCGATCCTCAAGGCGTCGGAGCTGCGGTTCCGGCCGATCATGATGACCACGCTCGCCGCGCTGTTCGGCGCGCTGCCGCTGGCGCTGGAGAACGGCACCGGCTCGGAGCTGCGCTTCCCGCTCGGCATCACCATCATCGGCGGCCTCCTGCTCAGCCAGTTGCTCACGCTCTACACCACGCCGGTGATCTACCTGATGATGGAGCGGCTGCGCGCCCGCTTGACGCGCCGGCCCCATCCCTCGGCGCAGCCGGCGGAGTGAACCGGAGAAGCCCATGAACTTCTCCTATCCTTTCATCATGCGGCCGGTGGGCACCACGCTGCTTGCCATCGGCCTGTTCCTCATCGGCGCGGTCGCCTACGATTTCCTGCCGGTGGCGAGCGTGCCCACGGTCGACCTGCCGACCATCAGCGTCAGCGCCAGCCGTCCGGGCGCCGACCCGGAGACCATGGCGGCGACCGTGGCCGCGCCGCTGGAGCGGCGGCTCGGCGCCATCGCCGGCGTCACCGAGATCACCTCGATCTCCACTATCGGCTCGAGCCGCATCACCATCCAGTTCGATCTCAGCCGCAACGTCGACAGCGCCGCCCGCGACGTGCAGGCCGCGCTCAACTCGGCGCTCGCCGACCTGCCGCTCGACCTGCCGACGCTGCCGACCTTCCGCAAGATGAATCCGGCGGCGTCGCCCATCCTGATCCTCGCCATGACCTCGCGCAGCATCCCGGCGAGCGCGGTCTACGACGCCGCCGACACCGTGGTGGCGCAGCGCATCATGCAGATCGGCGGCGTCGCCGACGTCACCGTGAGCGGCGCCGAGCAGCCCGCGGTGCGGGTGCGCGTCAACCCGGTGGCGCTCGCCGCCAAGAGCGTGTCGTTCGACGACATCCGCACCGCGATCGCTCAGACCAACGTGCAGGGGCCGCTCGGCAATTTCGACGGCGCGGCGCGCGCGGAAAGCATCGGCACCAACGACCAGCTCCGCACCCCGCCGGAATACAACGACCTCGTCGTCAAGATGGTGAACGGCGTCGCGATCCGGCTCGGCGACGTCGCCACCATCGTCGAGGGCACGCGCAACGCCTATTCGGCGGCCTCGTTCAACGGCCAGCCGGCGGTGCTGCTCATCATCACCAAGTCGACCGACGCCAACGTCATCGACACGGTCGACCACATCAAGGACATCATCCCCGAGATCAAGCGGCTCATCCCCGCCGACATCGATATTTCCATCCTGTCCGACCGCACCCAGACCATCCGCGCCAGCGTCCACGACATGCAGGCGACGCTCGCCGGCTCCATCGCCATGGTGATGCTGGTGGTGTTCCTGTTCCTGCGCCGCCTGACGCCGACGCTCGCCGCCGGCGTCACCGTGCCGCTGTCGCTCGCCGGCACCTGCGCCGCCATGTGGGCCGCCGGCTTCTCGATCGACAACCTGTCGCTGATGGCGCTCGCCGTCTCGGTCGGCTTCGTGGTGGACGACGCCATCGTCATGATCGAGAACACCTTCCGCAACCTGGAGAAGGGCCATTCGCCGATGCGCGCCGCCGTGGAGGGCGCGCGGCAGATCGGTTTCACCGTCGTCTCCATCAGCATCTCGCTGATCGCGGCCTTCATCCCGCTGCTGTTCATGGGCGGCGTGGTCGGCCGCCTGTTCCGCGAGTTCTCGGTGACGCTCGCCTTCGCCATCGCCATCTCGACCGTGGTGTCGCTGACGGTGACGCCGATGATCTGCGCGCATTTCGTGCGCGAGATCCCGGAAACGCGCTCGCGCTTCGACCGGCTGGTGGAGGGCGTGCTCGGGCGGCTCGCGAGCGTTTATGCGGCGACGCTCGCCGTCGCCATCCGCCATCGCGCCGTGACGCTGATGGTGCTGCTCGCCACCGTGGTCCTGACCGCGGACCTCTACGTCAAGACCCCGAAGGGTTTCTTCCCGCAGGACGACACCGGCCTCGTGTTCGGCGGCACGCGGGCGTCCACCGACGTGTCCTACAAGGCCATGGTCGAGCTGCAAAAGCAGGTGGTGGACATCGTGCAGGCCGATCCCGCGGTGGCCGGCGTCGGCGGCTCGGTCGGCGGCAGCGGCTTCTCCGGCTCGGTCAACCGCGGCACCATGTTCATCAGCCTGAAGCCGCTGGAGGAGCGCGGCGGCCTGAGCACGCAGCAGGTGATCGAGCGGCTGCGCCAGAAGATCGCGCGGGTGCCCGGCATCCAGCTCTTCATGTTCCCGGCGCAGGACCTGCGCGTCGGCGGCCGGCAGAGCCAGTCGGCCTACCAGTTCACGCTGTGGAGCGACGACCTCGCCGAGCTAGTGAAATGGGTGCCGCAGGTGCAGGCGCGCATCGCGCAGGTGCCGGGCGTCACCGACGTCTCCACCGACCGCGAGCAGGGCGGCCTGCAGCTCAGCGTCACCATCGACCGGCCGCGGGCGTCGAGCCTCGGCGTGAAGATGACGGCGATCGATTCCGCGCTCAACAACGCCTTCGCCCAGCGCCAGATCTCGACCATCTACACCCAGCGCAACCAGTACCGGGTGATCCTCGAGATCGATCCGCAGTTCCAGCGCGACCCTTCCGATCTGTCGCACATCTACGCGCCGGGCTTCGGCAACGTCTCGGTGCCGCTGTCGGCGGTGGCGAAGTTCGAGAAGAGCCTGGCGCCGCTCCAGGTCAATCACCAGGGGCAATATCCCGCGGTGACGATCTCGTTCTCGCTGCGGCCGGGCTACCAGCTCGAGACCGCGAGCAGCGCGATCCTGAACGCGGTGCAGGAGCTGCACCTGCCGGGCAACGTCCACGCCGACTTCGCCGGCGACGTCGCGGCGCTGGCGCAGAGCGCGAGCGCGCAGGTGGTGCTGATCGTGGCGGCGCTGATCGCGGTCTATATCGTGCTCGGCGTGCTCTACGAGAGCCTGGCGCACCCGCTCACGATCATCTCGACGCTGCCGTCCGCGGGCCTCGGCGCGCTGCTCGCCTTGCAGCTCTTCAACACCGAGCTGTCGATCATCGCCTTCATCGGCATCATCCTGCTCATCGGCATCGTCAAGAAGAACGGCATCATGCTGGTGGACTTCGCGCTCGAAGGCGAGCGCCAGCGCGGCCTCGCGCCGGAGGACGCGGTGTTCGAGGCCTGCCTCGCGCGCTTCCGCCCGATCCTGATGACGACGCTGTCCGCCCTGCTCGGCGCGGTGCCGCTGGTCGTCGCCACCGGGCCGGGCTCGGAATTGCGCCGGCCGCTCGGCATCACCATCATCGGCGGCCTCGTGGTGTCGCAGGTGCTCACCCTCTACACCACGCCGGTGATCTACCTGATGCTCGACAAGCTGCATCGCAGGCTCGGCGGCCGCGGGCCGCGCCTGCTGCCGCCGCGGCCTGCGCTCGGCCTCGGCCCGGCCGAATAGCAAAACCGCCCGCGCGCATCGCCGCGCGGGCCGCTTCGCAATTCCGTCGACACTGTCGACGCCGCCTGTCTCCGGCCGCTCTTGACAGCGCTCTATCTGCAAATGCAAATTAGTTGCAATAAGAGCATGCCGTCACAAAACTGTTTCGAGAGTTCGGGAAAGCTGTCCACGTCCGGCCCGGCTGGCGCGGCGTGAGCCGGCAATCCCCTTGTCTTTCCTGTGCTTTTGGCTCACCCCCTCGATCGATCCATGCCGCTGGCTGTCATCGTCCCATGACCCGTCTTGCGCGACACCTGATATTCGGAAGCGCGGTGCTTGCCCTGGGCTGCGGCGAGCGCGGCCTCGCGGCCGACCCGGCGGCATGGCCTCCGGCGCCCGCCGTGCCGTGGACCGGGCCTTACGTCGGCGCCCATCTCGGCTACGGCACGGGGAGCTTCGGCCCCGGCACCAACCCGGTGCACGGAGAGGCGCTGTTCCTCGATCCCAGCGTCACCGGTTTCGTCGGCGGCTTCCAGGCCGGCTACAATTGGCAGCGGCCGGACCGCGTCGTCCTCGGCGTCGAGGCCGACGTGTCGTTCCTCAGCCCGCCGCAGCCGGACGAGCCGGTGCGGCCCTACGGCACGACCTTCGATTACATCGGCACGCTGCGGCCGCGCCTCGGCTACGCCATGGGCGGTCTCCTGCCGTTCGTCACCGGCGGTTTCGCCTGGGGCCGGAGCCGGATCGACCTGCACGACGCGGACGGCGCGGTAACCGGCACCCACGAGGCCCTGCACGCGGGATGGACCGCCGGCGCGGGCCTCGAATATGCCTTCGCCGGGCCGTGGACCGCCCGGGTCGAATACGACTACATCGACCTCGGCTCGCGCACCGTCGCGTTGCCGCCGCCGGCGCCGGCGGCGCTCGCCGTCGATCCGGCGGTGCATCGGGTGACGCTCGGGCTCAACTACCGGCCCGGTGCGCCCAAAGACGCATCGTCGCCGGGCGGCTTCGCCGACCCGAACGACTGGAGCATCCACGGCCAGACCACGCTCATCCCGCAGGGCTATCCCAACATCCATTCGCCCTATCAGGGCGCCAACAGCCTGCCCGGTCACGGCCAGGTGCGCGAGACCTGGACCGCCACCGCTTTCGTCGGCCGCAAGCTGTGGGAGGGCGGGGAGGTCTACATCAACCCGGAGCTGGCGCAGGGCTTCGGCGTCGGCGGCACGCTCGGCCTCGGCGGCTTCGCCAACGGCGAGGCGCAGAAGGCGGGCGCCGACTATCCGCGCATCCGCCTGCAGCGCTATTTCTTCCGGCAGACGTTCGGCTTCGGCGGCGGCGAAGAGACCGTGGAGGACGGCCCCAACCAGATCGCCGGCAAGCGCGACATCGATCGCCTGACGCTGACCATCGGCCGCTTCGCCGTCACCGATTATTTCGACAACAACGCCTACGCCCACGATCCGTGCGCCGATTTCATGAACTGGGCGCTGTGGTCGTCCGCGGCCTACGACTTCCCCGCCGATCTTCCGGGCTATACCCGCGGCGCCGTCGTCGAGCTCAACCGCAAGGATTGGGCGCTGCGCGCCGGCCTGTTCCAGGTGCCGGAAGCGCCCAACAGCGACAGACTCACCTTCAAGTCCGGCGGCGCGGCCGTCGAATGGGAGGGGCGCTACGCGCTCGACGGCCACGCCGGCGTGCTGCGGCTCGGCGTCTTCGGCAATCGCGGCGAGACCGGCAGCTACCGCCAGGCGCTCGACGCGGTCGTGGCCGACCCGGCGCTCGACATCAACGACGCCATCGCCGGCCTGCGCAGCGTGCGCTCCAAGACCGGCTTCTACGCCAACCTGGAGCAGGCGCTGACCCGCGACCTCGGGCTGTTCGCGCGGGCGAGCTGGAACGACGGCAGGACCGAGATCCTGTCCTTCACCGACATCGACCGCAGCATCTCCGGCGGCCTGTCGCTGAAAGGCGCATCCTGGAACCGGCCCGACGACACGGTGGGGATCGGCGCCGCCATCAACGGCCTGTCCCGCGACCATCGCGATTTCCTGGCCGCCGGCGGCCTCGGCCTTCTGATCGGCGACGGCGCGCTCAACTACCGCGACGAGACCGTGGTCGAGACCTATTACGCCATCGGCCTCGCCCGATGGGCGACGCTGTCGTTTGATTACCAGTTCATTGCCAACCCGGCCTACAACGCCGACCGCGGACCGGTTTCGCTGTTCGGCGCGCGGCTGCACGCCGAATTCTGAACAAACAGCCAGAAAACTCCGGCTTCGAACGCGCGCCGATTTGCGGATCTGCAATGAGTTTCCCGTAGACTTGTCACGGTTTTCAGGCTTTATGCCCGCGGGGCGGGAAACGGGAAGAGGCCGTGGTGAACGCACAGTTGCAGCGTTTGATGCAGCGTTACGGGCTGTCGCAGCGCTCGCTGCTGATCGGCTCCATGGCCGCCGTCGTGCTCGTCGTCGGCGCCGTGATGCTGCTCACCGATCGGCACCAGCCGGCGAGCCGCGACACCGACGTGTCGAGCCAGTCGAAGCGCACGCCCGGCCGCTACCGTCCCTCGGACCTCGAATGGTCGAACCTCGTGGTCGAGCCGGTGGCGCGCATGACGTTCCGCTCCGAGAACGTCACCGAAGGCAAGATCGCGGTCGACGAGGATCGCGCGACGCCGATCTTCTCGCCTTACGCCGGCCGCGTGACCAAGCTCCTTGCCAAGCCCGGCGACAGGGTCGAGCGCGGCCAGCCGCTGTTCCTCGTCGAGGCCACCGACGCGGTGCAGGCGCAGAACGATTTCATCGCCGCGCTCACCGCGCTCAACAAGGCGCGCTCCGCGCTCAACCTCGCCGAGATCAACGCCAAGCGCCAGAACGACCTCTACGAGGGCCGCGCCACGCCGCTCAAGGAAGTGCAGAACGCCCGCGCCGCGCTCGATGCCGCGCAGAACGACGTGCAGTCCGCCGAGGTCGCGCTCGAAGCCGCGCGCAACCGCCTGCGCATCCTCGGCAAGACCGACCAGGAGATCGCCGCATTCCAGGAGAAGGGCACCATCGACGCCGCGACGCCGATCTACGCGCCGCTCTCCGGCACCGTGGTCCAGCGCAAGGTCGGGCCGGGCCAGTATATCGGCAACGGATCGAGCGACCCGGTGTTCGTGATCGGCGACCTCTCCAGCGTCTGGCTCGTCGCCTATGTGCGCGAGAGCGACGTGGCCAAGGTCGCCGTCGGCCAGGACGTGAGCTTCACTGTGCCGGCGGACCCCGGCCGGGTCTATGGAGGCAAGCTCGACTACGTCGCCGCCATGCTCGATCCGGCGAGCCATCGCCTCGCGGTGCGCGCCACGGTCGCGAACCCGGATGGCCTGCTCAAGCCGGAGATGTTCGCCAACGTCACCATCTTCTCTGACAACACGGACGGCTCGGTCGGCGTGCCGCGCGAGGCCCTGATCTACGAAGGCAGCGCGGTGCGCGTCTGGGTCGCGCGCGACGACAGGACCATCGAGCTGCGCCGGATCAGGACCGGGCTCGCCAACGGCCGCATGATCCAGGTGGTCGAGGGGCTCGCGCCCGGCGAGAAGGTCGTGACCAGGGGCAGCCTGTTCATCGACCGCGCGGCGGCGAGCTAAGCGTGACCCCGAAAAGTTGCAGACTTTTCGGACAAGGTCATGCGCAAAAATAAGCAACTGGAAAGCGACCCGCGGGGCGGCGGAGACTTCACCGGGGCGGTGACACGGCACTCATGAACGAACTGATCGCCTTCTCGCTCAAGAACCGCGTGCTGATGCTCGCCGCCTTCATCGCCACGATGATCGGCGGCGCCATCGCGTTCGCGCACCTCAACATCGAAGCCTATCCCGACCCCACGCCGCCGATGGTGGACGTGGTGACCCAGAGCCAGGGGCTCTCGGCCGAGGAGATCGAGCGCTACATCACCATCCCGATCGAGGCCCAGATGTCGGGCCTCAAGAACCTCAACGTGATCCGCACCATCTCGCTCTACGGCCTGTCGGACGTGAAGCTGCAGTTCTCCTTCGACTTCACCTACGACGAGGCGCTGCAGCAGGTGCTCAACCGCCTGTCGTCGCTGGCGCCGCTGCCGAACGGCGCGCAGCCGCAGATTTCCCCGCTGAGCCCGGTGGGCGAGATCTACCGCTACAAGCTGGTGGGCCCGCCGAACTACAGCATCACCGACCTCAAGACGCTGCAGGACTGGATCCTGCAGCGCCGCTTCCGCGCCGTGCCGGGCGTCATCGACGTCACCGGCTGGGGCGGCAAGACCAAAACCTACGAGCTCCAGGTCGACTTCAACAAGCTCGTCGCCTACGGGCTGACGCTGCCGCAGGTGCTGCAGGCGCTCGGCAACAGCAACATCAACGTCGGCGGCAATACGGTGAATATCGGCTCGCAGTCCGCGGTGGTGCGCGGCGTCGGCCTGATCCGCTCGCTCGACGACCTCGCGAACACCATGCTGGTCCAGAACAACGGCAACCCGGTCCTGGTGAAGGACATCGCCACCGTCACCGTCGGCAACCAGCCGCGGCTCGGCATCGCCGGCAAGGACGAGGACGACGACATCGTCCAGGGCATCGTGCTGATGCGCCGCGGCGAGCAGACCGCGCCGACCATCGAGCGCGTCGAGAAGGAGGTCGAGCGCATCAACGGGTCCGGCATCCTGCCGCCGGGCGTGCGGCTCGAGCGCATCTACGACCGCAAGGACCTCATCGCGGTCACGACCCACACCGTGCTGCACAACATGGTGGTGGGCATCGCGCTGATCTTCCTGCTGCAATGGGTGTTCCTCGGCAACCTGCGCAGCGCGCTCATCGTCGGCGCCACCATCCCGTTCGCGCTGTTCTTCGCCATCGGCATCATGGTGATCCGCGGCGAGTCCGCGAACCTGCTGTCGGTCGGCGCCATCGACTTCGGCCTCATCGTCGACGCCACCGTCATCATGGTGGAGAGCATCTTCCGCTGGCTCTCGGGCCACGGCCAGCGGCTCGCCACCCAGGAGGCCATGGAGGCGGTGCCGCCGCCCGGCCTGCACGGCAAGCTGCTCGCGATCTTCCACGCCGCCTCCGACGTCAACCGCTCGATCTTCTTCGCCGCCGGCATCATCATCGCCGCCTTCATTCCGCTGTTCACGCTGAGCGGCGTCGAGGGCCACATCTTCGGCCCCATGGCCAAGACCTACGCCTATGCGCTGGCCGGCGGCCTGCTGGCAACATTCGCCATCACGCCGGCGCTCTCCGCGCTGATCCTGCCGGCGCATGTGGAGGAGACCGAGACCATCGTGGTGCGGCTGCTGCACCGGCTCTATGCGCCGGCGCTCGCCTGGGCGATCGGCCACCGCGTCACCGTCGTCTCCTGCGCGGCGGCGTTGTTCGTCGGCGCGCTGATCGCCGTGCGCTTCCTCGGCCTCGAATTCCTGCCCAAGCTGGAGGAAGGCAACCTGTGGATCCGCGCCACGCTGCCCTCCACCATCTCGCTCGAGGAGGGCAACGGCTACGTCAACCGCATGCGGGCGCTGATCCGCAGCTTCCCCGAGGTCGAGTCCGTGGTGTCGCAGCACGGCCGGCCCGACGACGGCACCGACGCCGCCGGCTTCTTCAACGCCGAATTCTTCGCTCCGCTCAAGCCGGCGGACGAATGGCCGTCGGGCGTGGACAAGGACGAGCTCACCGCCGACATGCTGGCGAAGCTTCAGGCGAATTTCCCCGGCGTCGAGTTCAACTTCTCGCAATATCTCCAGGACAACGTCGCCGAGGCGGTGTCCGGCGTGAAGGGCGAGAACTCGATCAAGCTGTTCGGCAACGACCTGCAGCAGCTCACCGATACCGCCGCGAAGATCAAGGACGTGCTCGCCACCGTCGAGGGCATCACCGACCTGTCGGTGTTCACCTCGCTCGGCCAGCCCACCATCCAGATCGACGTGGACCGCGCCCGCGCCGCGCGCTACGGCCTGGCGCCGGGCGACATCAACTCCACGATCCAGGTCGCCATCGGCGGCACCAGCGCCGGCGACCTCTACGAGCCGGGCAGCGACCGCCACTTCCCGATCATGGTCCGCCTCGCGCCGCAGTTCCGGCAGTCGCCGGAGGCAATCCAGAACCTGCGCATCGGCGTGCAGGGGCCGAACGGCACCACCCAGATCCCGCTGAGCGAAGTCGCGACCGTGAAGCTCGTGTCCGGCGCGGCCTACATCTACCGCGAGGGCCAGGAGCGCTACCTGCCGATCAAGTTCAGCGTGCGCGGACGCGATCTCGGCAGCGCCATCCAGGAGGCGCAGGACAAGGTCAGGGACCAGGTGAAGCTGCCCGCGGGCTCGCGGCTCGAATGGGTCGGCGAGTTCGGCAATCTGCAGGACGCCATCAACCGGCTCGAAATGGTGGTGCCGCTGAGCCTCGCCATGATCGCGCTGCTGCTGTGGCTCAATTTCGGTTCGATCGTCGATACGCTGCTCGCCATGAGCGTCATTCCCATGGCGGTGATCGGCGGCATCTTCGGCCTCGCCGTCACCGGCATCCCGTTCAGCGTCTCGGCGGCGATCGGCTTCATCGCGCTGTTCGGCATCTCGGTGATGGACGGCATCATCGTGCTGTCGCAATACAACCTGCTGATCGAGTCCGGCATGAGCCGCATGGCGGCGGTGCGGCGCACCGGCGAGTTGCAGCTCCGCCCGGTGCTGATGACCTGCGTCATCGCCGGCATCGGCCTGCTGCCGGCGGCGCTGTCCTCCGGCATCGGCTCGCAGGTTCAGAAGCCGCTCGCCGTGGTCGTGGTCAGCGGCATGACGCTGGCGCCGGCGCTGATCCTCCTGACGCTGCCGGTGCTGATCGCCATGGCCTCGCGGCGGCGCACCGTCGCCGAACAGGCCGAGATCGCAGCCCGCGCTCAGCCGGCGGAGTAATGCGCTCTACTACTGCCCGCTCGGGGTGCGCAGGCCGGTCCAGGCGTCGCGCACCTGGTTGTAGTGCACCTGCGGATCGTAGTCCGGCGTGCTGAGCGACAGCTTGGCGTGGTCGAGCCGGCCGATGGCGCTGAGCAGCGTGTAGGACGCGACCACCCGGTCGCGCTGCGCCAGGATCAGCCGCGAGCGCGCCGCCACCAGGTCCTGCTGGGTGTTGAGCACGTCGAGCGTGGTGCGCTGGCCGGCCTGCGCCTCCTTCTTGATGCCGTCGAGCGCAAGTTCCGCGGCCTTCACCTCGGATTGCGCGGCGGTGAGCGCCACCCGCGAACCCTCATTGGTGACCCACGCCGCCGCGACCGCCAGCGCGGTCTGGGTGCGCGCCTGGTCGAGCAGGATGCGCGCCTGGCCGAGCAGCTCCTTCGACTGCCGCACCTGCGAGGCGGCGATCCCGCCGTCGTAGAGCGGCTGGTTGACGTTGCCGATCACCGAGGCTTGGTCGGTGCGGTTGGTGCCGAGCGTGGTGTCGGTCTGGAAGCTGCGCGAGACGCTGCCCTGCACCGCAACGGTGGGATAGAGCGCGGACTCGGCCACGCTCACCGCGCGCTGCGCGGCGTCGAGGTCGAAGGTGGCGCCGGTGATCGCCGGGTTCTCGGCGCGCGCCAGCGCCAGCGCCTGCTCGAGCGTTCCCGGCAGCAGGCGGTCCACCGGCTCGGCGGGCAGCAGCTTGCCGGGCTTCGCACCCATCACCTGCTCGTAGGTGGCGATGCTGACTGCGAGGTTGACCTCGGCGGCGTTGAGATCGGCGATGCCGCGGTTGAGCCGCGCCTGAGCCTGGGCCACGTCGGTGGGGGTCACGTCGCCGGCGTCGTAGCGGCGCTGCGTGGTGGACAGGAGCTCGCGCAGCGACTGCACGTTGGAGCGCTGCGCCTCGACGAGCCCCTGGTTGGCGAGCACGCCCATGTAGGCGGTGACCGCGTCGAGCAGCACGTTCTGCTCCACGCCGCGCAGCACCTCGCGGCCCGAGAGCACCTGCGCCTCCGCCTGGCGCACCTGGTTGCCGGTCTTGAAGCCGTTGAACAGCGTCTGGTTGAGCGTCACGCCGGCGGACCACGGCTTGAGGTTGGCGGACTGGTAGAACGGCGGCGCGGTCGAGCCGTCCGGGTTGATCCCGCCGGGCAGCAGGTTGCGCACGCCGATCAGGCCGGCGCTCAGGCTCAGGAGAAGCTGCGGCCGGTAGCCGGCGAGCGCCTGCGGCACGTTTTCGTCGGTGGCGCGCTGCCGGGCGCGCTCGGCATTGAGCTGGGGATTGCCCTGGTAGGCCCGCGCCAGCGCCTCCGCCAGCGTCTCGGCCTGCGCGCTGCCCGCGCCGAGACACACCAAAATCAACGCCACGCCGCCGAGACGCATGACCCTACCCGTACCCGATATGTTTGCCGCCCCAGGCGCGGGGGACTTTGCCGTCAAAACAGCGGGCTGGAAAGCCCGGCGCCGCGGGGCCGGGGATAATTCCGGACGCCGTGGCTTTGCGGTCGCTACGGCGGGACTTTGGGAATGATCTTGCCCGCCGGACGCGGTATCGTTCCGGCCACAACAACGAGAACAGGCTTGGGAGGACATCATGAACCGCATCGCGGGCCGCGGACCGGCCCTTGCTCTTGCCGCCGCCCTGTGCGTGGCCTTCGCCGGCGCGGCGCAGGGCGCGGACGCCTATCCCTCGAAGCCCGTCCGCCTGGAGGTCGGCTTCGCCGCCGGCGGCGGCAACGACATCTTCGCCCGCATTGTCGCCCAGGAGCTCCAGACCACGCTGGGCCAGCCGGTGGTGGTGGAGAACAGGGTCGGCGGCGGCGGCCGGGTCGCGGCCGACTACGTCAAGAACCAGGCGCCGGACGGCTACACCCTGCTGGTCGGCGCGAGCGGCGCCATGGCGATCTCGCCGGCGATCTCGGACAAGCTCGGCTATGCGACGCTGCGCGATTTCGTGCCGATTTCCGAAATGGCCGACTTTCCGCTGGTGATGGTCGTCACCCCGAGCCATCCGGCCAAGACCGTCAAGGAATTCGTGGCCTGGGCCAAGGCCAACCCCGACAAGGCGAACTACGGCACCTCGTCGGCCGCCTTCACGCTGGCGGTCGAGCTGTTCAAGCTCAAGTCCGGCGCGCCGATCGTCGCCATTCCCTACAAGAGCGGCAACGAGATGGTGCTCGGCGTGCTCGGCGGCCAAGCCAGCATGACCATCGTCGACCCGCCGCCCGCGGTGCCGCAGATCGCCGCCGGCAAGCTGCGCGCGCTGGCGGTGACGGCGAAGAGCCGCGATCCCGACCTGCCCGACGTGCCGACCATGGCCGAGGCCGGCTATCCCGACGTCAACGTGGCGTTGTGGAGCGGCCTGTTCGCGCCCGCCGGCACGCCGCAGCCCATCGTGGACAAGCTCGAAGCCGCGATGCGCGAGATCATGCACCGG
>Ga0180221_1000888_pt1 | contig 22656 bp, 16 predicted proteins | sample eDN5th37CKraftMG_FD_151339 | JGI IMG/M metagenome (GOLD analysis project Ga0180221, IMG submission 151339) | Enriched Miracle-Growth compost microbial communities from Emeryville, California, USA - eDNA 5th pass 37_C Kraft MG (version 2) (version 2) ...
ACGGGTCCGAGTCTGCCGACGGCGTCGCGTTCTCCCTCGCCCGCACCCGCGCGCTCCTCGCCGAGGCAGGGCTCGAGGGCCGGCTGCCCGGGCGCGGCGAGGCGCTGCCCGTCCTGCGGCTGCCGTTCCCCGTCGCCGGGGACGACGCCGCCGCCCTCGCCGCCGCGACGGGCCTCGACCTCCCGTCCCCGGGCCGGACCACCGCCGTCGTGCTCGCGCTCCGCGACGACGCCGCCGTGGCCGCGGTGCGTCGCCAGCTCGACGACCTCGACGCCGCGCTCCTGCTCGCCCTGGGTGCCCTCGACGTCGTGCACGTCGACGCCGGGGCCGCGCCCCGCGTGCTCGAGCGGGACGCGTTCTCCCCGGCGCACGGCTGGCGCGTCGCGACCGCGCACGGCGCCGTCCCCGCGGAGCTCCTCGCCGACCGCCCGGTCGAGGAGCGCGACCGGACCGGCTGGAGCGTCACCTGGGCGCTGCCGGTCGGCGACGACGCGCCGGGCGCGGTCGCGTCCGGCGTCGTGCACGCCCCCACCCCGACCGCGGACCGGACGTCGCTGCCGGGCGTCCTGGTCGCGACGCTCCCGCTCGACGCGACCCGGCGGCACGTCGTCGAAGGTCCGCTCGCCGAGCACGTGGCACGCGAGGCGGGGGCGCTGTTCGCGCGTGCCGTCGCCGAGGTCGCGCGCGACGTCCCGGGTGCCGCGCTCGCGCTCGTGCCCGGCGGCGTCCCGGCCGGGTGGGTCGACGCCGTCGTGCAGCACGCCGCGATCGAGGCGCTGCGCGACGCGCCGCTCTTCGACGGCACGCCCGTGCGCGAGGCCGTCGCGATCGAGGGACCCGTCGGGGCGGACGCCGCCGTCGTCGACGCGCTGCGGCCCGCGCTGCACGGGCTCGCCGTCCTGCCGCCCTCCGCCCGGGCCGCCGCCCGCCTGCTCGGCGTGTCCGTGCGGCCGCTCGCGGACGTCGTCGAGGACCTCGCGCCCGGCCTGCCGCCCGGGGGGTGGGGGCGGGCGCTCGCCGCGCTCGCCCCGTACGCGACCGACCCCGCCGTGCGCGAGGCGCTCGCCGCGCTGCCCGTCCCCGTCGTGCCGCCGGCCGACGCGCCGGGGGCGATCGCGGTCACGGTCCGGGGGGCGCGCGGCGTCGTCGCCGGGAGCTCCCCGGGACCGGTGGCGGACGCCTTCCGGGCCTGGGGGGTGCCCGCGGTCCACCCCGACGCCGCGCATCCCGTGCTCCACGACCTCGGTGCGCTCGCGCCCGACGACCCCGCGGTCCTCGACCTCCCCGCCGTGCGGGCCGCGGTCCGGCGCGCCGCCGACGACGCCGAGGAGCCCGAGGACGACGCGGCGGCGCACGTGCTCGCGGTCGTCGGAGCGGTCCGCCGCGCGCACCCCGCCGCCACGCTCCCGCGGTCCCTCGCTGCGGTGCTCCTGCCCGCGCTCGACCGCGAGTCGGGCGAGCCCGTCGCGCCCCAGCCCGCCGGCGACCTCGCCGTCCCCGGGACGTGGGCGGCCGCGGTCCTCGACCTCGACCTGGTCGACGTCGACGCGCTTCTCCCGTCGACCGGCGCGGACCGCGACGGCCTCGGCGCGGACGCCGTCGCGCTCGGCGCGCACGCCGACCTCGACGTCCTCACCCTGCGGGACGTCGTCCTGCCCGGGGCGGGCGAGGACGCGACCCTGCCCGACGGGCTGGGCGACCTGCTGGGCGACGACGTGCTCGACCACCTCGAGGCGCTCGCGGACGCCGTGGGCGGGGGGACGCTCGTCGACGAGCTCGACGTCGTCGTGCCGCTCGACGCCGTGCCCGACGACGCGACGGCCGAGGTCGTGCGGCACGTGCTGGGCGAGCCGCGGCTCCGGGCGGCGCTGCTCGCTCGCCCGCTCGGCGAGCCGTCGCACCTCGCGGGCTGGCTCCGCGCGCGGCTCGGGGCGCCCTTCACCGTGCCCGCCGGGGTGGGCGGGGCGACGCACGTGCCGTTCGTGCCCGGCCTCGACACGACCGCTCCAGGGCTCGCCGGGCTCGACGAGCTCCTCGCCGACCCGCGCGTCGCCGAGGCGCTCGGGGCGGTCACGCGTCTCGATGCCCTCGACGTGGACGCGCTCGGCGACGTCCTCGACCGCGTGGCCGACCTGCCCGACGACGACGTGCCCCTCGCCGACGCCGCGGCGCTGTGGCGTGCCGTGCGGTCCGCGGCGTCCGACGGCGCGGTGTGGGACCCGGCCCCCGACCGGGTGCTCGCGCTCCTGCTCGACGACGACGGCCGGCCGCGGGCGCGCGTCGTCGAGGCGGTCGACGCCCGGGTCGCCTCCGGCCCGCACGCCGCCGTGCTCGGACCGGTGGTGCCCGCGTCGCCGGGCGAGGCCGAGGCCGTCGCGGACGCGCTCGACCTCGACCTCCAGCCCGACGACGTCGCGCCCGACGGGGGCCCCGCCTCCGCCCCGGGGGACGCGCGCTGGGAGCTCCCGGCGGCCGTGGCCGCGCTCCTCCCGGGGCTCGACGTCGTGGCGGTCCGGCACGAGCACCTGGTCGTGGCCGGCCACCCCGTCCCGTGGTGGGTGACGCGGGGGCCGGACGGTCCGGGAGACGCACCGGACGTCGTCGTGCACGCGACAACGACGGACGGCCTGGCCCGGGGCCTCGCGCTCGCCGCGGGCGACTGGAGCCTCCGGCACGCGCTCGCGGCCGCGCTGGCGGACCCGGCCGCCGCGGACGCGCTCCTCGCCGAGACCGCCTGGGACTGACCGACGGCGGTGACGTCGCCCGGTGGACGGACGTCACCGCCGCCGATCCTGCCGCGGTCAGTGCGCGTAGACCTCGAGCTCGGAGAGCTGCGCTGCCTGGGACCATCCGGTGTTGCTCGCGACCGTCACGGTGACCTTCTGCCCGACGACGGCGGGGAAGGTCAGGGCGACCTGGTTGCCCTGCGCCGGGTCGAGGACGACGTCGGCGGCCGGCACGACGGTGACCCCGTCGACGGCGACGGCGACGTTCTCGGTGCGCGCGCCCCAGCCGGCGGGCAGCCGCAGGACGACGCGCGACACCGACAGCGGGGTGCCGAGGTCGACGGTCGCGGACTGGGGGAACGCGGTCGCGGGGTCGGGCGAGTCGAGCGACTCCCAGTAGGTCCCCGCGTCGCCGTCGGTGAGCCGCTGGGCGCCGTAGTAGTCGTTGAGCTGCGAGGTCGCGGTCACGGTGCGCCCGAGCGCGAGGTTGCCGTCCGGGTCGAAGCCGACGCCGCTCAGCAGGACGACGTACGGCCCGGCGGGCGACGTCGAGTCGATCGTCACGAGGCCGGCGTAGTTCCGCGAGGCGGTCGGCGTGAACGCGAGCTCGAGCGTGCACGAGCTGCCGACGGGGATCGTCGTGCACCCGCGCGCCACGGTGAAGCCGGCGGGCGGCAGGACCCGCTCGACCGTGACCGCGCGCGGACCCGGGTTCTGGATCGTGAGCGGGAGCGTGGTGCTGGTGCCGAGCGAGCGGAAGCCGAAGTCCACCCCGCTCGCCTGGTCGAGCTCGAGCTGGCCGAGCGCCGGCAGGGTCCGGGCGGTCCCGTTCCAGCCGGTGGTCCGGCCCCGTCGCGTCAGGGCGAACCCGCTGCCGTCGTCGAGGACGCCGGACGGGCGGCCCGTCGTCGCGGCGCCGAGGTGCGTCGCGACGACGTCGCGGAACGTCCCGGAGCCCGCCGCCTCGAGCTGGACCGCGAACGTCCCGGCCCGGTCGATCCGCACGTCCGACACGTCGAGCCCCGTGACCGACGACCCGTGCACCTGGACGGCCGCGTACGAGGAGTCGAGGATCGTCAGCCCGCGGGCCACGACCCGCCCGGTGATCGCGGCGTCCGCCGCCCACAGCCAGAACGCCCCGGTCTGGATGGGGTCGTTGGGGTTGAGCGACCCGGTGCGCACGAGCACGTCGTCGCTCACGGTCGTCGTGCCGGAGAGCGGGACGGCGCCGAACCGGTTGCCGACGTGCACGCCGCCGCCCTGCGTGACGGTGTCCGCGGCGACCGACCGGGTCACCGCGTTGTCGTGCCCGCCGTAGATCGCGAACGCGTTGGCGAGGACGGGCAGCGCGACGGTCGACCGCGTCACCGTGTCGTCGTGGTCGGCGTCCTTGTCCGACCACATCGCGATCCCGTCGTCCCCGGTGCCGCGGACGAACGCGTCGGTGATCGTCGTGTGCGCGACGCCGTCGTGCAGGTTGATGCCGTCGGCCCACGTGTCCTGGATGCGCAGGCCGGAGAGCGTGAGCCCGTCCGACGGCCCGTCGAACCACGCGCCGACCTTCGTGTGCTCGATCCACACGTCGCGCACGGTCGACCCGCCGCCGAGCGTCCCGGCGAGGCCCGAGTCGGAGGTCGAGTCGTCGCGCGTCGTCGTGGTGCCCCGGATCGTCAGGCCCGACACGTGCACGTCGGTCGAGCCGGGGGCGGGCTTCCCGTAGAGGCCCACGCGGTCGCCCGTGAGCACCGTGTACCAGACGCCCGCGCCCACGACCGTCACGTCGTCGACCACGAGCTGCCGGTCGACCCGGTACGTCCCGGCCGGCACGTACAGCGGCTTGCCCGCCGCCGACGCCGCGTCCACGGCCGCCTGCAGCGCCGCGCCCGAGTCGGCGGCGCCGGTGGGGTCGGCGCCGAACGCCGTCGCGTCGAGCGAGCCGCGGGGCGCGGCCGTGCGCGTCGCGACCTCGAGGTCGGCGAGGTCGAGGACCGTCCCGTCGGCGCGGGCCGTGAGCCGGAGGGTCGTGCCCGCGGGCAGCGTCGTGCCGAGCAGGGTGCGGGCGTCGTCGAAGGCGTGGTGCGGGCCGCCGTCCGCGGGGTCCTGGGTGAAGGGGTAGTTCCCGTACGCCCACGCGTAGCGCGACGTGAGCGCGATCGCCGGAAGGGTGGTCGCACGTCCCGCGGCGTCGACGGCGGTCAGCGCGAGCGTGCTCTCGGTCCCGTCGGGGACGGAGTAGCGCACGTCGACGGCGTTCGCGGGCGCCGCGAGGACCACGTCGACGTGCTGACCGGAGCGCAGGCGCACCGCCTCGCGGCCCGAGGCCTCCGACGCGAGCTGCGTGTAGGCGCGCGTCGGCCCGACGACCGTGCCGTTCGTGGTCGCGTCCTCGGCCTCGTACTCGGTGAACGGGACCCGGGCGCCCACGGGTCCGCCGGCGCCGAGCGTCTGGTCGGTGCCGAGCGACGCGAGGGCCGTGCCGGGCACGGTGGTGGGGGACGGGCGGGGCGCGGCGCCGTGGGCGCTCGCAGGGGCGACGCCGGCCAGCGCGACGACGGTCGCGGCCGCGGCGAGGACCGCGGGCAGGGTGGAGCGGGGACGGGTGGGTCTCATCGGAGCGTTCCTTCGCGGATGCCGGGAGGCTCGCGCTCGTCCTCGCCGACGGTGGCGAGGGCGCGGGCCTCGGGATGCGCGAATGACCAGCCGCTCCGCGGGTCATGCAGGCGCCGTCACGCTAGCGCGCGGCGCGCGGCCCCGACAAGGCAGCCGCGAGGGCGGCCGTGCTCAGCGCTGGTAGCGGGTGCGGTTGCGGTGCTCCCACCACAGCCCGACGCCGCCCAGGGCGAGGCCCGCGCACGCCGTCGCGACGAACCGCCCGCCCGTGACCGAGCCCGTCGCCTCGAGCGCGACGGCCACGACGAGAGCCACCGCCCAGGCGCCGATCCCGAGCCAGATCGGGGGACGCAGGTCGACCCGCTCGGCCGGCGGTTCGGCCCGGCGGCGGTCGGGGTGGAGCACGACGTCCTTCAGGGAGGGCACGCCTCGAGGGTAGCCCAGCGGACCGGCGCGACGACCTGCGCGAGGGCACCCGGAGGCACATGTTGGACACTCGTCCAGTTCATCCGGGTGAAAGACGCGTATGACGGCGTTGGCAGGTATCGCGCGGACTGTATTCTCCTCACGTCTTAGCAGGTCCTTCTCTCGGTCCGACGAGCCTCCGCGCGAACGTGGCGGCACGGACCCGAAGGCGGTCGCGGCGCACTCCTGACGCCGCACGAACGACTCGCGCGAGCGGAAGGAAGAACGTGGCGGGCATCGTCGCCGATCGCATCCGCGGAGCCCCACCCCGAGCCTCCGAGGCTCGTCGGCGCGCGCGCGTGCGCGCCGCCCGGGCGGACGTCGACCGGTCGCGCTGGTACTCCTCGTTCCGTCGTCGCCTGCTCGTCACCGACGCCGGGGCGATCCTCGTCTCGGTCGTCGTGGGCTACGTCGCGCAGTGGCAGGGCATCGTCGCCGGCCGTCCGGGCGCCGGACTCACCTGGCACGACCCGGTCCGTGCGGTCACGATCGGCGTGTGCTGGTTCGCGCTGCTGGCCTACACGAAGTCGCGCGACATCAAGGTCGTCGGGGCGGGCTCGACCGAGTACCAGCGGGTGTTCGGCGCCACGTGGCGCTTCTTCGCCGCGCTCGCGATCGTCGCGTTCGTCACGCAGGCCTACGGCGCCCGCGGGTACATCGCCGTCGCCGCGCCCATCGGCCTCGTGAGCCTCCTCGCCGGGCGCTACGTCTGGCGCCAGTGGCTGCACCGGCGGCGCGACGAGGGCCTGTGCATGTCGACGGTGCTCGCCATCGGCCACCGCTCGCACGTCGAGGACCTCGTGGCGGACCTGAACAACCGGCGCGACTCGGGCTACCGGGTCGTGGGGGCGTGCGTGCCCGTCGCCGAGCTGGGCGACGGCCCGGACGTCCAGGGCGTGCCCGTCCTCGGGGACGTCTTCGGCGCCGCCGAGATCGCCGGCGCGATCGGCGTCGACACCGTCGCGGTGACCGGTTCCGGCGCGCTCACCAAGGACGTCGTCCGCCGGCTCGGCTGGGAGCTCGAGCCGTCCGGCATCGACCTCATGCTGACCGCGGCCCTCGCCGACGTCGCGGGGCCCCGCATCGCGATCACCCCCGCGGAGAACGCGGCGCTCGTGCACGTCGAGGCCCCCCGGTTCACCGGCGGACGCTACTGGCTCAAGGCGTTCACCGACTGGTTCGGGGCGTTCGTCCTCACGTTGCTCCTGAGCCCGGTGCTCCTGGTCGCCGCCGTCGCGGTCAAGGCCACGAGCCGTGGCCCGATCCTCTTCTCCCAGCAGCGCGTCGGACGCAACGGGACGCTCTTCCCGATGTACAAGTTCCGCTCGATGCGCGACGGCGCGGAGGACGAGGTCGACGCGCTCGCCGACCTCAACGAGGCCGCCGGGCCGCTGTTCAAGATCCGCGACGACCCGCGCGTGACACGCATCGGCCACTTCCTGCGCCGGTACTCCGTCGACGAGCTCCCGCAGCTCTTCAACGTGCTCCGCGGCGACATGAGCCTCGTCGGCCCGCGGCCCCCGCTCCCGGGCGAGGTGTCCGAGTACCAGAGCGACGTGCGCCGTCGGCTGCTGGTCAAGCCGGGCATGACCGGGCTGTGGCAGACCAGCGGCCGGTCCGAGCTCTCGTGGGAGCAGAGCGTGCGCCTCGACGTCTACTACGTCGAGAACTGGACGCTCTTCGGGGACGTCGTCATCCTCGCGCGCACCGCCAAGGCCGTCCTGCGGGGCGACGGGGCGTTCTGACCCGCTGAGCCGGGAGCGCGACCGGGGCCGGCGCCCGTCCGGCGGCGCGGAGCAGCGCGCGGAATCTGGCACGATGCTCCCATGACGTCCGCCGCCCCTGCCGCGCAGCGCTCCGCCGTCGACCGGTTCTTCAAGATCAGCGAGCGCGGCTCGACGATCGGCACCGAGATCCGGGGTGGCCTCGTCACCTTCTTCTCGATGTGCTACATCATCGCGCTCAACCCCCTCATCCTCGGCGGGAAGGACGGCACCGGCGCGTTCCTCGGCGGGGCCGACGGCCGCGCCACGATCGCCGCGACCACGGCGCTCGTCGCGGGTGCCATGTCGATCCTCATGGGCGCCGTCGCCAACTTCCCGCTCTCGATCGCGACGGGTCTCGGGCTCAACGCGGTCGTCGCGTTCTCCATCGCGGCCCAGCCGGGCATGACGTGGGCCGACGCGATGGGCCTCGTGGTCCTCGAGGGCATCGTCATGCTGATCCTGGTCCTCACCGGGTTCCGGACGGCGATGTTCCGCGCCGTGCCGCGCGAGCTCAAGGTCGCGATCAGCGTCGGCATCGGCCTGTTCATCGCGCTGCTGGGCTTCTTCGACTCCGGGTTCGTCCGGCCTGGCAGCGGCACCCCGCTCCAGCTCGGGATCGGCGGGTCGCTCGCCGGCTGGCCGTCGCTGGTGTTCGTCGTCGGGCTGCTGCTCACGCTCGTCCTCATGGTCCGCAAGGTCCGCGGCGCCATCCTCATCTCGATCATCGTGATGACCGTGGCGGCCGCGATCCTGCAGGCCGCGTTCGCGATCGGGGCGCAGAGCGACACGAACCCCCGCGGCTGGTCCCTCGACGTGCCCGAGTGGCCGGACAAGATCGTCGCCGTGCCCGACTTCTCGATCGTCGGCCACTTCTCGCTCACCGGCGGGTTCCGCGAGCTCGGCATCCTGACCGTCGTCCTGCTGGTGTTCTCGCTCGTCCTCGCGGACTTCTTCGACACGATGGGCACCATGGTCGCCGTCGGGTCCGAGGCCAAGCTCCTCGACGCCCAGGGCGACCCGATCGGGACCAAGAAGATCCTCGTCGTCGACTCCGTCGCCGCGGTCGCCGGTGGTGTCGGGTCGGTGTCGTCGAACACGGCCTACGTCGAGTCGACCACGGGTGTCGGCGACGGCGCCCGCACCGGGCTCGCGAGCGTCACGACCGGGATCGCGTTCCTGCTCGCCACGTTCCTCGCGCCGCTCGTCGCGATGGTGCCCTACGAGGCGGCGACGCCCGCGCTCGTCGTCGTCGGCTTCCTCATGATGACCCAGGTCTCCGGCATCGACTGGAAGCACTGGGAGGTCGCGATCCCCGCGTTCCTCACGATCGTCCTCATGCCGTTCACGTACTCGATCACCACGGGCATGGGCGCCGGCTTCGTCGCCTACGTCGTCCTGCAGATCGCCGTCGGCAAGGCACGCAAGGTCCACCCGCTCATGTGGATCGCCGGCGCCGCGTTCGTCGTGTACTTCGCGCTCGGGCCGATCCGGGAGCTCCTCAACGCCTGAGCGGGCGCGCGACGATGCACAGCCTCTACGCCCTCCAGAACACCGTCCAGCCGTACGACTGGGGCTCGACGCACGTCATCCAGCAGCTCCTCGGCCTCGACGTCGACGGCGCCCCCGCCGCCGAGCTCTGGCTCGGCGCCCACCCGGTGGCGCCGTCGCGCACCCTCCACGACGGCACCGCGACGAGCCTCGTCGACCTCGTCCGCGACGACCCGGTCGGGACCCTCGGGCGCCGCGTCCAGGACACCTACGGCCCGCGGCTGCCGTACCTCCTCAAGGTGCTCGCCGCCGAGCGGGCGCTCTCCCTGCAGGTCCACCCGCGCCCGCACCTCGCGCGCGCCGGCTTCAACCGCGAGAACGCCGCCGGGATCCCGCTCGGCGCGGCCGAGCGGTCCTTCCGCGACGACCAGCACAAGCCCGAGATGATCGTCGCGCTCGCCCCGTTCGAGGGGCTCGCCGGCTTCCGCCGCCCCCGGCAGGCGCTCGGGCTGCTCGAGGGCCTCGACGGGACGCTCGTCGACCGCATGCGCGGCGCCCTCGGGCACGGCCGCAGCGCCGACGCCGTCCGCCGCGCCTTCGAGGTCGCCGTCCACGCCCGCACCGCCGACGACGTCGCCCCCGACCTCGACCGCACCCTCGCCGCCGTCCGCGCCCGTGCCGGGACCGGGGGGGCGGTCCGGACCCGCGCCGACGCCGTCGCCCTCCGCCTCGGCGAGCAGTACCCCGGCGACCCCGGGGTGCTCGCGTCCTACCTGCTCAACGTCTTCGCGCTCGAACCCGGCGAAGCCGTCTTCCTCGCACCCGGTCAGGTCCACGCCTACGTCCGCGGGGCCGGCGTCGAGATCATGGCGTCGTCCGACAACGTGCTGCGGGCCGGGCTCACGCACAAGCGCGTCGACGTCGACGCGCTCCTCGAGTGCTCCGACTTCCTCCCCGCACCGCCCCCGCGACCCGTCACCAGCCGCCTCGCCCGCGGGCTCACCACCTACCGTGTGCCCATCCGGGAGTTCGGGCTCGTCGTCGGCGACGTCCTGCCCGTCGACGGGGAGCTCGCGCTGCCCGGCGAAGGGCCGCGCGTCGTGCTCGCGCTCGGCGGGGTGCTGCGCCTGCGCACCGGGGCCGACGCGGAGACCTGCGTCCTCGCCGCCGGGGAGTCCGTGTTCGTGCCCGACGCCGCCGGGGCGCTCAGCGTCAGCGGGGAGGGGCGGATCACGGTCGCGTACGTGCCCTGAGCTCGGCTCGTCGCTCGTATCTTCGGCCGTCCATGGTCGGGTGGGCGCGGGTCGGGTGGTCGGCGCGCGATCTTCCATCCGGCCGCTCGTCCCTCGCGGCCTCCCGCCGGACCCGCCACGATCGCGCGCCGACCACCCGCCCCGCGCCCCGCGTCGTCGTCACCTTCTCCAGGCGGTCGATCGGGCGCCCGTCTCCTTCACCGCGAGCATGCCGGTGGTGCGCCGCGCCGCGCATGCGCTCGTCCGCGCCGGGCGTGCGTTCGGGCGCGAGCATGCGGTTACCGCCCGCCGTCGCGCCGCGCATGCGGTGGGGCACTCCATCCCGCGCCGAGCCTGCGGTCGTGCACCATTTTTCCGATCCAGGTCGATCAGCCCCCGGGTGGTCGCGTCCTCGGCGCCGTGCGTCGGCCAGCCGCCCGCCTCCTGGCACCGTCGGAACGATTTGATTAGCATGGGTAATGAGCGTAGGGTAAAGAGCGTGCCCGAACCTGAACCCCATGCTCCGACCGCCCCCGCGGCGACGACGCAGACCCTCCCCGAGAGCCCCGCAGCCGAGCTGCGAGTGGCTCTTTTTCGCGTGACCCGGCGGCTCAAGCAGCAGCGCGCGACCGCCGACATCACCGAGGGCCAGCACGCCGTCCTCACGACCCTCTGCAAGCACGGCGGCATGACGCCCGGCGCGCTCGCGGACCACGAGCGCGTGAAGCCGCCGTCGATGACGCGCACGGTCAACGCGCTGGTCGAGCGCGGCTTCGTCCGCAAGAGCGGCAACCCCGACGACGGCCGCCAGGTCGTCGTCGAGCTCACGGACGACGGGCACCGGGAGATCGTCGAGACCCGGCGCCGCCGGGACGCGTGGCTCTCCGTCCAGCTCGACGAGCTCACGCCGGCACAGCGCGAGACCCTGCACCAGGCCGCCGAGATCCTCCTGGAGGTGGCCGCTCGGTGAGCACCTTCTCCTCGCTGCGCTACTTCAACTACCGGCTGTGGTTCTCGGGCGCGCTCGTCGCCAACGTGGGCACGTGGATGCAGCGTGTCGCCCAGGACTGGCTGGTCCTGACCGTCCTCTCGCACAACTCGAGCTTCGCCGTCGGTGTCGTGACGGCGCTGCAGTTCCTGCCGTTCCTGCTCTTCGCGCCCCTGGGCGGACTGCTCGCTGACCGGTTCGACCGGCGTCGGCTGCTCGCCTTCACGCAGGCGTCGCAGGGGCTGCTCGCGTTCGGGCTGGGCGCGCTCGTGCTCACGGGCACGGTCGAGCTGTGGCACGTGTACGCGTTCGCGTTCGCGCTCGGCGTCGTCGCGACGATCGACGCCCCGGTCCGCCAGACGTTCGTCGCCCAGCTCGTCCCCGCGGACAAGCTGTCGAACGCCGTCGGCCTCAACAGCGCGTCGTTCAACGCGGCGCGGCTGATCGGCCCCGGCGTCGGCGGCCTGCTCATCGCGGCCGTCGGTCCGGGCTGGGTGTTCATCATCAACGGCGTCTCGTTCGCCGCGACGATCTTCGCGCTCACGCAGATGCGCACCCGCGAGCTGCGGGCCATGCCGGTCGCCAAGCGGCGCAAGGGCCAGGTCCGCGAGGGCTTCCGCTACGTGCGCCGTCGGACGGACATCGTCGTGATCATGATCGTCGTCGGCGTGGTCTCGATGTTCGGGCTGAACTTCCAGCTCACCTCGGCGACCATGGCGCGCACGGTCTTCGACAAGGGCGCGGGCGAGTACGGCATCCTCGGGTCGATCCTGGCGATCGGCTCGCTCGCGGGCGCGCTCCTCGCCGCCCGCCGCGAGCGGCCGCGGGTCCGGCTCGTCGTCGGCGCGGCGTTCGGGTTCGGGCTCGCGACGGCGGCGCTCGCTCTCGCGCCCACGTACGCGAGCTTCGCGGTGCTCTGCATCCCGGTCGGGCTCGCGAGCCTCACCATGATGACGGCCGCGAACGCCACCATCCAGATGTCGACCGAGCCCGAGATGCGCGGCCGCGTCATGTCCCTCTACATGATGGTCTTCCAGGGCGCCACGCCCATCGGGTCGCCGATCGTCGGGTGGATCGGCGAGCAGTTCGGCGCGCGGTGGTCGATCGGCATCGGCTCGGTGACGGCGCTGCTCGTGTCCGTGGGTGCGGGGATCTGGGTCCTGCGCCACTGGCACGTGCAGGTCCGCTACCGGGTCACCGCGCGCCCGCACCTCGTGGTGCGCTACCTGGACGCCGACGACGGCGCCGCGGTCCCCGTGCCCGCGGCCCGGGCGGCGCGCGAGGAGGCCGCGCGCGAGCTCGACGAGCAGGACGCGCAGCAGCGGTCCGCGGCGGCCTGATCGCGCGGCACCGGATGTCGGTGCCGGTGGCCGGAGGCAGGGTGGGGGCATGGACCTTCTGCCTTTCGTGGTCGACGTCCCCGAGCCCGAGCTCGACGACCTGCGCCGTCGCGTGCGGGCGACCCGGTGGCCCGACCCGGCGACGGAGCCCGGCTGGGGCCAGGGCGTCCCGCTCGGCGCGATGCAGGACCTCGCCCGCTACTGGGTCGACGGCTACAGCTGGCGGCGGCTCGAGCGGCGGCTCGCCGAGCTGGAGCAGGTCCGCGTCCGCGTCGACGGCCTCGACCTGCACGTCTTGCACGTCCGGTCCGCGCGCCCCGACGCGACGCCCCTGGTCCTGACCCACGGGTGGCCCGGGTCGTTCCTGGAGTTCCTCGACGTCGTCGGGCCGCTCACTGCCCCGCCCGACGACGAGCCCGCGTTCCACGTCGTCGTGCCCTCCCTGCCCGGGTACGGGTTCAGCGAGCGCCCGCGCGCGCCGGGGTGGGGCATCGGACGGATCGCGCGTGCGTGGGCCGAGCTCATGGCGGGTCTCGGCTACGAGCGCTACGGCGCGGCCGGCGGCGACTGGGGGACGAGCATCAGCACGCTGCTCGGGCTGCAGGACCCGGAGCACGTCGTGGGGCTCCACCTCACGCCGCCGCTCGTCGACCCGGACCCGGCTGCCGACGACCTCACGGAGGCGGAGCGCGCCGACCTGGCGGCCCGCGAGGGTGGCGTCGAGGGGTCGGCGTACTCCGCCGTGCACGCCACGCGTCCGCAGACGCTCGCCTACGGGCTCACCGACTCGCCCGTCGGGCTGGCGGCGTGGATGTTCGAGAAGCTCGCGGCCTGGTCGGACCACGGCGGTGACCCGCTCGAGGCGCTGAGCCGCGACCAGGTCCTCGACGACGTGACGCTCTACTGGCTCACCGGCACCGCGGCGTCGTCGACTCGGCTCTACGCGGCGAGCATCCGCACCGTCGAGCGCTGGATGACGACGCCGCCCCGGCCCGAGGAGGTCGTCCACGTCCCGGTCGGCGCCGCGATCTTCCGGGACAACCCGCGGCCCTCGCAGCGGTGGGCGCAGCGGCGGTACGCCGACATCCGGTACTGGGGCACGCCGGCGCGCGGCGGCCACTTCCCGGCGCTCGAGCAGCCGGGCCTCTACGTCGACGAGCTCCGGGCGTCGTTCCGGGCGATCCTCGCGGGCTGAGGAGCCGGGCTCAGCCCAGCTGCTCGACCACGAAGTCGACGCACGCGGTGAGCGCGGCGACGTCGTCGGGCTCGATCGCGGGGAACATCGCGACCCGGAGCTGGTTGCGGCCGAGCTTGCGGTAGGCGAAGGCGTCGACGATGCCGTTCGCGCGCAGGGCGGCGAGCACGTCTCCCGCGGGGACGGCGTCGTCGAGGTCGATCGTCCCGACGACGTTCGAGCGCTCGGCGGGGTCCGCGACGAACGGCGTCGCCCACGACCGGGACTCGGCCCAGCCGTAGAGGTGGGCGGCTGAGGCGGCGGTGCGCGCCGTCGTCCACTCCAGGCCGCCCTGCTCGAGCATCCAGTCGAGCTGCTCGGCCATGAGGAGGAGCGTCGCGATCGCGGGCGTGTTGAGCGTCTGGTCCTGGCGCGAGTTCGTGAGCGCGGTGGTGAGCGAGAGGAACTCGGGCACCCAGCGGTCCGCCTCGATCCGCGCGGCCCGCTCGACCGCGTCGGGCGACAGCAGGGCGAGCCAGAGCCCGCCGTCCGACCCGAAGGACTTCTGGGGGGCGAAGTAGTAGGCGTCCGTCCGGGCGACGTCCACGGCGAGGCCGCCGGCGGCCGACGTGCCGTCGACGACGGTGAGGGCTCGGGCCGCCTGCGACCCGTCGACGCGCTCGACCGGGCTCACGGCGCCCGTCGACGTCTCGTTGTGCGGGAACGCGTAGACGTCGACGCCGTCCTCGGGACGGCAGTGGGCGACCGTGCCCGCGGGCGCCTCGACGACCGTCGACGCCTCGAGGAACGGCGCGCGCGACGTGGCGGTCGCGAACTTGGCCCCGAACTCGCCGAACGCCGCGTGCTGGGCCTTCGACCGGACGAGGCAGAACGTCGCCACGTCCCAGAACGCGGTCGACCCGCCGTTGCCGAGCACGACCTCGTAGCCGTCGGGGAGCGCGAACAGCTCGGCCAGCCCGGTGCGGACCCGGCGGACGAGCGACCGCACCGGCTCCTGGCGGTGCGACGTGCCGAGCGGGGTGCGGCCGGCGGCTGCGAGCGCGCTCACCTGCGCGTCCCGCACCTTGCTCGGTCCGGAGCCGAAGCGGCCGTCCGTGGGCAGCAGGTCGGTGGGGATCCGGATGGCGGCGGGAGTCGTGGGCACGCGTCCAGGGTAGGGGAGGGCGCCCGGGCGGCCGTACCCGATTCCGGTGGGTGGTCCGCCCTAGACTGGGGGCCACCGACGCTTCAGGGAGCAGCAGTGAGCGATCTCATCGACACCACCGAGATGTACCTCAAGACGATCTACGAGCTCGTCGAGGAAGGGATCGTCCCGCTGCGTGCCCGGATCGCGGAGCGGCTGGGGCACTCCGGCCCGACGGTCTCCCAGACCGTCGCCCGCATGGAGCGGGACGGGCTGGTCGTCGTGACGGGCGACCGGCACCTCGAGCTCACCGAGCAGGGCTACACCAAGGCCATGCGCGTCATGCGCAAGCACCGGCTCGCGGAGCGCCTGCTGACGGACGTCGTCGGCCTCGACTGGGAGTACGTCCACGAGGAGGCGTGCCGCTGGGAGCACGTGATGAGCGACCGGGTCGAGAAGCGCCTCGCCGAGCTCCTGGGCCACCCGCACTTCTCGCCGTACGGGAACCCGATCCCGGGCCTGTCCGAGCTGGGGGAGGAGCCGACGCACGAGGACTTCCTCGAGGGCGTCGTCCCGCTCCTCGACGTGGCGCGCCCGGCCCAGGGCACCTCCCAGGTCGTGCGCGCCGACGTGCGTCGGCTCGGTGAGCCGCTGCAGCCCGACGTCGAGCTCCTGGCACGCCTGGCCGAGGCCGGGATCCTCCCGGGGACCGAGGTCGAGGCGCAGTGGGACGGGGGCATGCTGTCCGTCCGCGGGGGCGACGCGGAGAAGCCTCTGGCCCTCGCCGACGAGGTCTCGCGGCACGTCTTCGTGGCCGCTCGCTGACCCTGTTCCAGCCCCTCTGCTGGGACCTCCGTACCAGTTCGGACGAGTCCCTCACTTACGTCGTGACCGGGGCGTGACATTCGCTCCGGGGTCGTGTACGTTCAGGGGCAGTTCCGGCGGCAACCGTCGTCGGAGCCCTCGCGGAGAGCGCCGAGCCCTGTCGCTCCGCGAGGGTCCCAGCGAACGTGGATGACAGGGACGGGGGACCCACGATCGGGAGCCGGAAACGACTTCCTTGGGGTGAAGCCGGAGGTACCGCAAGGTGCCGAAGGCCGGGTGCTTCTCCCACCCGAACCCGACAGCTGACCTCGTAGGCGTCAAAGGAGACCACCGAGTGAGCACGACCACCACTCGCGCCCGCCACCGCGCGGCGCGCCGCCCCGTAACTCCCTTGGCAACCCTGGCGAGCGCCGCGACTGGCAGCCTCTCCACCGTGGGTCGCCGTACCGCTGTCGTCGCCGCGTCGTCGGGCCTCCTGGTCTCGATGCTCGGCGGCCCCGCGGCCCAGGCGGCCACGACGCACACCGACAACTCGGGCAAGCTCAGCACCGTCGACCTCGACGCGCTGACCGCAGCCGCCAAGGCCGAGCTGCAGACGTCGAAGACCGTCACGGTCACCAAGCACGTCAAGTGGACCGCCGACGCCGCGGCCGTGAAGGTCACGCCGGCCCCCGAGCCCGTCGTCCACCGCACCGTCCAGGCCGCGAGCCGCTCCGAGGTCCGCACGGCCCTCACCACGACGGCCTCGGACACGAGCTCCTCGGACACGAGCTCCTCGTCGTCCAGCACGGACGCGTCGTCCTCGAGCTCGAGCGCCTCGATCCCGTCCTCGGCCAACGGCTCGAAGATCATCGCGATCGCCAGCCGCTACGTGGGCGTCCCGTACGTCTACGGCGGCACGACCCCGTCGGGCTTCGACTGCTCGGGCTTCACCTCGTACGTGTACGCGCAGATCGGCATCTCGCTGCCGCGCACGTCGTCGGCCCAGCACTACGCCGGCACGATCATCTCGCGCGCCGAGGCTCAGCCGGGCGACCTCATCTGGACCCCGGGCCACATCGCGATCTACGCGGGCGGCAACACGATCATCGACGCCCCCCGCCCGGGCAAGACGATCCAGTTCCGCGCCATGTGGCAGACGAACCCCACGTTCATCCGCGTCGGCTGACGCACGAACGCACCGAGCACCCCGGCTGCCTCACGGCAGTCGGGGTGCTCGTCTATTACCCCCACGCTCGGTAGGCTATGGGTATGACGCGAGCAAAGAGCGTTCTGGTGGGAGTCGACGGGTCGGCACCGAGCCTGCACGCCCTCGACTGGGCGACGATGTACGCCGCCGACGCCGGGCTGGGCCTGCACGTCGTGTGCTCGTACTACCTGCCCACCCTCACGTCCGCGTCGCTCGACGGCGGGTACGTGCCGATCGACGACGACGCCGTCCAGGCAGGTGCCAAGGCCGTCCTCGACGACGCCGTGGCCCGGGTCAAGCCCCACGGCGTCCCCGTGAGCGCGTCGCTCGCCGCCGGTGACGCGACAGGCGTCCTGGTCGACCTGAGCGAGGAGCACGTGCTCGCCGTCGTCGGCACGCGCGGGCGCGGCGGGTTCGCCGGTCGGCTCCTCGGCACGGTGTCGTCCGCCCTGCCGGCGCACGCGCGCTGCGCGACCGTCGTCGTCCCGCTCCGCACCCCCGACGGCGAGCGCGCCCCCGAGTCCGCGGACCAGCTCCCGCCCGTGCGCCAGCCCGAACGGATCATCGCCGGCGTCGACGGCTCGCCCACCTCCGAGGCAGCCCTCCGGCACGCCGCCGACCTGGCGCAGCTCTGGGACTGCGAGCTCGTCGCCGTCGCCGGCGTCCCCATCGCGTCGGGCGCGGGGGTGCTCGCGTGGCTCCCGGCGTCCGTCGACCACGAGCAGGTCCTCGCCGACGCCGGCGTCAACCTCGACCGCGTGATCGAGCGGCTCGTCGAGAACCGGCCCGGCCTCGAGGTCCGGCGCATCGTCCTCGACGGCACCGGCGCCGAGCTGCTCGTCGAGTTCTCGCAGGCCGCCGACCTCATCGTCGTCGGGTCGCGCGGGCGCGGCGGATTCTCCGGGATGCTGCTCGGGTCCACGAGCCAGGCGGTCCTGCACCACGCGCAGTGCCCGGTCATGGTCGTGACGAAGCGGTGCGCGGAGTCCGAGGCGCAGGAGGAGGCGGCGGAGCTCGACGCCTCCTGAGCCTCTCGGGCGGCGACCTGTCGTGGTTGCCGCCGCGGCGGGCGGCGGTGTGCGCGCCGTCTTCCATCCGCCTCGCTCGTCCCTCGCTCGGCTTCCCGCCCACCCGACCACGACGGCGCGCACACCCCGCCCACCGCTCTCGCTCTCGTCTCACCCTCGCGAGGTATCCCGCCCCGCGGTCTACTTCGCGAGGTATCCCGCCCTGCGGTCTACTTCGCGAGGTATCCCGCCCTGCGGTCTACTTCGCGAGGTAGCGCGCGGGGACCTCGTTGGCGAGGTAGCCCTCGCGAGGGTTTACCTCGTCGTGAGGGGAGCGGCGGACTCGAGGGCGTCGCGGAGCTGCGCCAGGCCCCAGCGCAGGTCGTCCTCCTCTACGACGAGCGGCGGCGCGAGCCGCACCGTGCGGCCGTGGGCCTCCTTCGCCAACACTCCTCGTGCCAGCAGCGCTTCGCACAGCGCGCGGCCGCCGGACGTGGTTCCGCCCTCGTCGGGGGCGGCGGCGCCGTCGACGTCGGCGGTGCCGGGGACGTCGAGCCCCGCCCACAGCCCGACGCCGCGGCTCGCGGCGAGCAGCCCGTCCGCGACGAGCTCGCGGAGCGAGCCGTGCAGGACCTCGCCGAGCGCCTTGGCGCGCTCCTGGTACTCGCCGGTCTCGAGCAGGTCGAGGACCGCGAGCGACACGGCGCACGCGAGCGGGTTCCCGCCGAACGTCGAGCCGTGCGTCCCCGGCGTGAGGACGCCGAGCACGTCCGCGCGCCCGACGACGGCCGAGATGGGCACGACCCCGCCCCCGAGCGCCTTGCCGAGGGTCGTGAGGTCGGCGCGCACGCCCCAGAGGTCGAGAGCGAGCGTGGTCCCGGTGCGGCCGAGGCCCGACTGGATCTCGTCCGCGACGAGGAGGACGTCGTGGGCGTCGCAGACGGCGCGGACCCGCGGCCAGAACCCTTCGGGCGGCACGACGACGCCTTGCTCGCCCTGGATCGGCTCGAGCAGGACCGCGACGGTCGTGTCGTCGATCGCGTCCTCGACGGCGGCGGCGTCCCCGTACGGGACCACGCGGAAGCCGGGGGTGTAGGGCGCGAACCCGCGCCGGGCGTCGTCGTCGGTGGAGAAGGACACGATGGTGGTGGTGCGCCCGTGGAAGTTGCCGGACCCCACGACGATCGTCGCCTTCCCCTCGGGGACGCCCTTGACGTCGTAGCCCCACTTCCGCGCGGCCTTGATCGCGGTCTCGACGGCCTCGGCGCCCGTGTTCATCGGCAGCACCATCGACGCGCCGGTGAGGGCGGCGAGCCGGTCCGCCCACGGCTCGAGGAGCACGTGCCCGAACGCCCGCGACGTGAGGGCGAGCGTGTCGAGCTGACGGTGCGCCGCGGCGACGAGCGCCGGGTGCCGATGCCCGAAGTTGAGAGCCGAGTAGCCCGCGAGCAGGTCGAGGTACCGGTTGCCGTCCCCGTCCCACGCCCAGGCGCCCTCGGCGCGCGCGAGGTCGACGGGAAGCGGGTCGTAGTTGTGCGCGAGGTGGCTCATCGGGTCACCGCCTCGATGGTCGCGGACGCGTCGGGGCCGGCGGCCCGGAGCTCGAGCGTGCAGCACTTCGCGCCCCCGCCGCCGAGCAGGAGCTCGGACGTGTCGACGCCGATCGTCTCGTACCCGCGCTCGCGGAGGGCGGCCGCCAGGCGCACGGCCGCGGGCGTGTGCACCACGTGCACCCCGTCGGAGACGGCGTTGAGGCCGAGGACGGCGGCGTCGTCGTCGGTGGCGAGCAGCGCGTCGGGGAACCGCGTCCGCAGGACCTCCTGCGCGGCGGGGGAGAAGGCCGCCGGGTAGTAGACGACGTCCACCGGGCCGGGGGCGCCGTCGCTGCCCGCCAGCACGGTGAGCGCGGTGTCGAGGTGGTAGAACCGCGGGTCGACGAGCTCGAGGCTCACGACCTCGCGTCCCCACAGGTGGGCCGCCTCGTCGTGCGCGGCGCGGTCCGTGCGGAACCCGTGCCCGGCGAGCACGACGTCGCCCGCGCGAAGGAGGTCGCCCTCGCCCTCGTTGGTGCGGGCGGCCTCGTGCGTCACGAACCCGTGGTCGGCGAGCCACTTGAGGTACGCCGGCGCCTCGGGTCGGCGCTGGGCGTACGTGAACCGGGCCGAGTAGGCGACGCCGTCCTCGACCGTCGCGCCGTTCGCCGCGTACACCATGTCGGGCAGGCCGGGGAGCGGCTCGACGAGCTGCACCTCGTGCCCGAGGTCGAGGTAGACGTCCCGCAGGCGCTCCCACTGCGCCACGGCCCGGGCCGTGGCGACGGGGCGTCCCGTGTCCATCCAGGGGTTGATCGCGTACTCCACGGTGAAGTACGTCGGGCGGCACATGAGATAGCGGCGACGGGTCGCGTGCGGCATCGGGGCCTCCTTCGGCGGGCCCTGCGGACGCGGGGGTGGTGCGCCGCCCGGGCCTTGTCCGGTCAGCGTACGACGGCGCAGGTCGACCGGCGGGTCGGCAGGCGGGTGCGGGGCGGGTGAGGTGCGGCGCGTGAGCGGGACAGCGACGAGGCGTTGACAGCGATGCATCAACGATATATCGTTAACGACTGTCGACGACGAACCGCCCGCCCCGCGCGGCCCGCGTCCGGACGCCCGCAGCACCTGGCAGGTGCGGCCACCCGTCGGCCCCGAAACCACATCGACCTGACCTCGAGGAGGTCCCCATGCGATCCGCATACCCCTTCCAGAACCCTGAGAACCCTTCCGGTCCCCGCGATGCTCGCCGTCGCCAGGGCCGTCCTTCGGGCCGCGGCCACCACCGCGGCCACCACGACGCGTTCGGTCCCGGCGGCTTCGGCCCCGGCTTCGGTCCGGGGGGCTTCGGTGCCGGCGGGCCCGGCTTCGGCGGCCCCGGTGGGCACCGCGGCCGTGGGCGCGGTCGTCGCGCCGGCCGCGGCGACGTGCGCGCCGCCGTCCTGCTGCTCCTCGCCGAGGAGCCCATGCACGGGTACCAGCTGATCCAGCGGATCGGCGAGAAGTCGGGCGGCGTCTGGCGCCCGAGCCCGGGTGCGATCTACCCGGCGCTCAACCTGCTCCAGGACGAGGGCCTGGTGGAGCTCAACGAGGGCGGCGGCCGCCGCCTCGCGAGCCTCACCGACGCCGGCCGCGCGTACGTGACGGAGCACGCCGACGAGCTCGGCGAGCCCTTCGCCGAGGCGTCGTCCGGCCCCCGCAAGGCGGGCTTCGAGCTCCGCGAGGCGGGCGGCGCGCTCGCCCAGGCCATCGCCCAGGTGGCGCGCACCGGTGACGCGGCCCAGGTCGCGTCGACCGTCGACGTCCTGGCCCGCGCCCGGCGCGAGGTGTACCTGATCCTCGCGGGCGAGGTGCCCGCGCCGTCCGACGGCACCGAGGACGACGTCAGCGAGGGCTGAGGCCCCCGCGCGAGGCCACCCGGTCCAGGCTGCGCCAGCCGCCGCGGATCATCAGGTGCAGCACCCCGTCGGCCACGGGAGCGGTCAGCCCCCGCGGCAGGACGTCGGTGACGTGCACGTCCTCCCACCACACGACCCGGCTCGACGACGCCGACACGGCTTCCACCCGGAACCCGGCCGTCCCGAGCAGCACCGGCCCGAGCTTGCGGAACTCCGCGAGCCCGGGCCGGTTCGTGTCTCCGGGCGTCGTCGACGGCGGGGTCCACGCGGTGATCCGCATGCGGTCCACGAAGCCGGGCATGCCTCGGCGGGCGCCCGGCCCCCTCACGACGGTGAACGTCGCGCCCGGACCGGGCGTCCAGGGCTCACCGGGCGCGGCGCCGTCGGCGTGGGCGCCCGGCTCGAAGCGGGTGAGCGGCACCCAGCGGCCGTGCGTGCGGGGGTCGGCGACCAGGGCGAACGCCTCGGGCGCCGCCAGCGCCACGTCGTGGACCAGCCGGACGCTCATCGGTCCTGTCGTCGCCCGCCGAGCCACCGGGGCCGGACCGGGCCGTGCTGCCGCGGGGGAGCGCGGTGCTCGAGCACGGGCGGGGCGTCGTCGGCGGCGGGCTCGACGACCCGCAGGACGACGGGCCATGCCACGGGCGGCGCACCGAAGGCGGTGCGCGACTGCGCGACGACCGTCCGGGCGAGCGATCGCCCACCCGCGACGCCCACGACGGCGCCGATGCCGAACGGCACGACGCGCCCGAGCGTGAGCCCGAGGTGCTTCGCGAGCTGCGTGCGGAGGAACTTGTTGGCGAGGGCGCGGTTGACCTGCGCGAGCGTCGAGGCCGGCATGGCGGTCAGGAGCGTCTGCCCCCAGGCGAGCCCCGACCCCGCGGCGGCCTTCTCGACCGTGGCTGCGCCCTTGGCCCCGAGCACCGAGGCGAGCAGCAGCGCGCGGCGCCGCTCGGTGTCGACGACCTCGATGCCGTGCACCTCCGCGACCGCGAGCGCGTACGCGGCGGAGCTCGCGAAGAAGGTCGCGACGTCGCTCGAGCTCAGGACGAGCCCCGCGCCGGTGCCGACCGCGGGGACGGCAGCCGCGACGCCGACCGCGCCGCCGGCCGCGGCCAGGACCGTCGTGTACTCCTTCTCGAGGATCCGGACGAGCTGCGCGGGCGTGGCCTCCGGGTTACGGCGACGCAGCGCGTCGACGTGGCGGCGGATCGTCGGCGCGGGGATCGAGACCGCCCGGTCGAGGATGGCGTCGAGCACCGGGGTCGCGCGCGC
>Ga0180221_1000889_pt1 | contig 22634 bp, 17 predicted proteins | sample eDN5th37CKraftMG_FD_151339 | JGI IMG/M metagenome (GOLD analysis project Ga0180221, IMG submission 151339) | Enriched Miracle-Growth compost microbial communities from Emeryville, California, USA - eDNA 5th pass 37_C Kraft MG (version 2) (version 2) ...
CGGCAGATCGGTCACCTGATCGCCTCCTTCCACCCAGACGAATGCAGCAACTACTTCATCAATGCCGGATACGCTTCCGTCAAATTGTGAACCGCTCTAGGTCGCCGGAGGCGCAAGCGCGGGCGACCTCCATCACATGGACGGCGCGCGGCGTTCCGGCCACGCGGAAATAGCCGCGCTCGAAGTCGAGATGGTCCGGTTCGCATTGCAGGAGAGCGGCGGCCGGCGTGCGCGCCTTCGCCAGCACTTCCTCCGAAGCCTGGACGATCAGGGTCCCGGCAATGCGCAGCGAGCGGTCGGAATGGGTCCCGCCGCCCAAGGTCACGAACGCGGTATCGCCGAACCGGACCGAAACCGTCTCCAGGGACACACCCATGTGGTCCGCCGCCACCTGCGCGAACGTCGTCTCGTGGCCCTGCCCGGTCGACTGGGTGCCGACGATCACATCGACCTTGCCGTCGTCCTGCATCGTGACGACAACGCGCTCCACCGGCGCGCCGACCGGACCTTCAATGTGGTTGGCGAGCCCGATCCCGGCCAGACGGCCGCGCCGGCGCGCGGCGCTGCGTCGCTTCTCGAAGCCCGACCAGTCGGCGTGGGTCAGCGCCGCCTCCATGTAGCCGCGAAAGTCGCCGGAATCGTAGGTCAGCCCCATAGCGCTGCGGAACGGCATGTTCTCGCGGCCAACGATGTTGCGCCGGCGGATGTCTGCTCGGTCGATCTTCAAGGCCTGCGCCCCAAAGTCGAGCATGCGTTCGATGAAGTGATTGGCCTCCGGCCGACCGGCGCCGCGATAGGGGGCCGTGGGCGTGGTGTTGGTAACGATGGCGTGAATCCGTCCGTGCGCGACCGGAATGTCATAGACGGTCGTCAACATGCGCATGGCATTGGCGGGCGTGACGAAGGCGACGGTCTGCGCGCCGATATTGGCGTAAAACTCCAGACGGTACGCCAGCGCCTTGCCCTGCCCGTCGAGAGCCAGGGTCGCATGGGCCAGGTTGTCACGCCCCTGATAGTCGGTCAGGAACGCTTCCGATCGCGTGCTCGTCCACCGCACCGCGCGCCCTGTCCGCCGCGCGGCCCACAGCACCGCCACCTGCTCGGAATAGACATAGGTCCTCGGACCGAAGCCGCCGCCGACATCGGGACAGACGACGCGCAGCTTCTCCTTTGCGACGTCGAGCGCCGGCGCGATCGACATCTGGAGCTTGGTGACGCCCTGGTTGCCCGAGATCAGGCAATAGTCGCCGGTGTCGCGATCGTAGAGACCGATGGCAGCGCGGGGCTCCATCTGGCAGTTCACGATACGGTTGGTGTCGAACGTGTGGCGGACGATGTGGGCGGCGTTCGCGAACGCACGATCGACTCCGGCGGCGTCACCGGCGTCGTAGGCCACGCAGCAGTTGCCGGGAATGTCGGGCCAGACCGGCGGCGCACCAGGCGCAAGCGCATCGGCGACCGAAACCACGGCCGGCAATTCCTCGTAGTCCACGCGCACCGCTTCCGCCGCGTCCTGCGCTAGAGCAACGTTCTCCGCGATCACGACAGCGACCGGCTCGCCGATGTAGCGGACGACTTCGATCGCGAGCGGCCAATGCTTCCGCTCATGGATGATGCGGTCGCCCTGCGGCGTGAACGCCCGCTGGCGGACATCGACGGCATCTGCCGGGTTGGGGGCATGGTCGATGGGGAGAAGTCCGTCCGACGCGTAATCCTCGCCGGTGAGTACCGCAATGACGCCCGGCAGGTGCCGCGCGGCCCGCAGATCGACGCTTACGATCCTGGCATGAGCGTGCGGCGAGCGCACGAACACGCAATGCGCCTCGCCCTCGATGCGATAATCGTCCGTGTAGCGGCCGTGGCCGGTGACGAACCGCAGGTCCTCAACGCGCGGCGTCGAGCGCCCGATATAGGTGCTTGCTCCATCGTCGTCCCTGGCCGCTCGACTGGACATCCCGCTTCTGCTCCCGCCCGTCAAACTTTGGCGATGTCGGCTTCGCCGACCAGTCCCGTCGGCCTGAAGATCAACACCAGGTAGAGAACGGACAACACAATGATGTCCTTGATATCGGAACCGAGATAGGCGCTCGACAATGTCTCGGCCAGGCCGAGAATGAGACCGCCGAGCACTGCGCCGCCGACTGTACCGAGCCCGCCGAGCGCTGCCGCCGCGAAGCCCTTGATGCCGAGGGCGAAGCCGAAATTCGCGTTGATGAAGGTGAGCGGGCCCGCGGTGATCGAGATGTCGACGTCACTCAGAACCGGCGAACGGCCGTATCCTGCGGCGAGTCCCGAAATGTCGAGTATCTTTGGCATGCCGGATGTGGCGCCGCCTCAGGCGGCAGGGAAATAGCGCGCCAGCCAGTTGGTCATGATGTCCGCAACCCGGTTGTCGTCCTCGCCGAACATGAAATGATCGACGCAGCCCATAATGTGAAGGTCGCCATGGTAGCCCGCGCACTTGAACAGCTCCATGGAGCCGTCGGCGGAGATCACCTCGTCCTGGGCGCTGTGGATCAGAAGCAACGGCCGCGGCGCGATTCGCGCGGCAAGATCGCCCGGATTGAAGGCCAGCGTCTCCAGCGCCATTTCCACCGGGAACTGCATAATCGAGCGGGTGTCCACATTCGCCCGCAGCCGCTCGGGGATGACGATGAGGTCGTAGCGGTGCGCCATGATCGGCGGAACGGATGATTTCCTGGCGCGGCCGCGGACGAGCAGATCGCTGAACTTTGCCCATTTCTCCGGTGTCGAGTGGATCGCGCGGAACATGTGCTCGCCGTTGGCCCAGCCGCCCTGTCCGATCACCGCCGCCACCCGCGCATCGAGACCCGCGGTGTAGACCGACACCGATGCACCAAAGCTGGTTCCGCTCAGACAGATGCGCTTCGGGTCGATCTCAGGCCGGCCCGATAGGTAGTCCAACGCGCCGATCGCATCCGCGACCTGACGCAGCGGCAGCACCCACCCGCGTTCGCCTTCGCTCTCACCGCAGCCCTGGAAGTCGAACCGCAGGGTGGCGTAGCCGAGTCCGTTGTAGAACCGCTCCGACCATCGCTGCTGGGGTCCGTCCCTGTGGCCGCCGAACCCGTGCATGATGATGATCGCAGGCTTCCGCCCGCTGCCGCCGTCCGGAACCGAAAGCTCCCCGACAAGAGTCAGGTTCCCCGACTTGAAGGTGACGCGCTCTTTCATGGACCCCACACGATGCAGTTGGACTGAACGGATTGCCGATAGCTCCGCGTCTTTCCCGGACCGGAGACGGCCGCGGAAACTCTTGGCCCGCCTGGCCGCATCGACGACCATGCGGATGGTGTCGTCCGGAGCGCGGCGATAGGACGGCGTCGACCGACGCGAGAAGACCGGCGACCGTCGCCGCAAAGATCGGCCTCCGGCTGGGAATTCGCTTTGGCATTAGCCGTTTCCTCCGGGAAACCGCACTGTTCTTCGATCTACCGTCTAAGTTTGTCTCCGCGCGCCGACTGCAGCACTGAGCGGATGCCTCTCACTTCCCGCGAAAATCGCGTTTCGCAGGAACGCGCGGTAGCATATAATCAAATTCAAAATAGTCAAACACGCTTGGATACTTTCATGACCACCTCCGAGACCTTTCGACTGCGCACCTTCATCGACTTGCTCGGCGGCGACGAGCTTCTCCGCATTTCAGAGCCGACGGACCTGCTTGACGTGGCCAAGGCCGTTGACGGAACCTCCAAGGCGGTGCTGTTCGAGTCCGTCGGTGCCGAGCGCAACATGCTTGCAGCCAATGTCGCCGGCAGCCGGGCGCGCCTCGCCAAGGCATTCGACGCGCCGCCCGGCACCTTGCTGTCGCAGATGCTGCGGCGACTTGCGGTTCCTGGCGAGATTATCGAGGTGGAACGGCCGGACGCTCCGGTCCAGGAGATCGTGCAAACCGGCGTGGACATCAACCTGTTCACGCTCCCGGTCCATCTTCAGCATAGTCTCGACGGCGGGCTTTTCATTTCGTCGGCGATGGATATCAGCGTCGACGAGCAGACGGGCTGGTCCAACATCGGCATCCGCCGCCTCATGCTTCACAGCCCGAACCAGACGGGCATCGGACTGTTCTCGCCGAGCGATCTGAAGGCGCTCTACGAGCGATCGGCGGCGCGCAACCAGCACCTACCCATCGCCTTCGTGGTGGGCTCGCATCCGGTCGATCACGTGGCGGCCACCATGCGGATGCCGGGCGACGAGCTTTCGCTCCTCGCCGCGCTGCGCGGCCAAAAGACCCGTGTCGTCAAATGCATCACCAACGACGTGCGTGTGCCTGCCGACGCCGAGTACGTGCTCGAAGGCTATCTCGATTCTGCCGGCCACAAGTTTCCGGAGGGGCCGTTCGGCGAATTTCTCGGATATTACGGCGGCGTGAAGCACAATCCGCGCTTCCAGGTCACAGCCATTACCCGCCGGCATGACGCAATGTTCCAGAGTTCCACCATCGCCGGCGCCAACATGGCGAGCACCGACACCGCGCAACTCAACTCGCTCCGAACAGAGACGGTTCTCTGGACCGCTCTCCAAAGCTCGGTGCGCGGCGTCCTCGCCGTTCATGCCACTCCATCAAGCGGCGGCATGTTCAACGTTCGCATCGCGTTGCGCCAGTTCGCCCAGGGCGAAGCGCGCAATGCCATTGCTACGGCGTTCGGATGCTCCGTGAACGTCAAGCATGTGTTCGTGGTCGACGACGACATCGACATCTTCTCGAACGAGCAGATGGACTGGGCGCTGGCGACGCGGTTCCAGGCCGACCGCGATCTCGTCGTCCAGTCTGGCTTTCGCGCCGTTCCTCTCGACCCTTCCCTCGACGGGGCGGCCACAGGCGCCAAGGCAGGCTTCGATCTCACCAAGTCCGGGCTGCACCGCGGCGGCGTCGAGTCCGTGGTTCCCAGAACGCCCGACTTTAACCACCCGCGATTTGCCTCGATCCCCGACGCGTTAAAGGACGGCGACAAGACGTTCGAGCAGCTTGTGGCCGCCGTCGGCAGCCGCGACGGCCGCGAGATCGTGGCGCAGCTTTTCGATATGCAGGAGAAAGGACTCGCGGCATTGGCAGATAACGGCAAGTGGCGCTATAGATAAGAGCGGAGCGCGACCGCTACAGCAATCATGGAGCCCCAGAGGTGACCCGGCGCCAAGCCGTAAAAGACCAGCGATACATCCAGTCCATCGAGACCGGGTTTCGGCTGATCGACGTTCTCCGCAATGCGCCGCGCAAGCTTCCGCTCAAGGACATCGCTCAGAAAGCGGGCATGACCCCCACGAAGGCGCATCTTTACCTGGCGGCGTTCTCGCGCATCGGATTCGTTTCGCAGGACCCGAGCACATCGCGATACGGCCTCGGCGCGGAAGCCGTGCATATCGGTCTCGCGGCGATCGCCCAGATCGACATCGTGTCGGCCAGCTCGGCGGTGATGGACGACCTGTTCGAGGAATTCAACGTGTCGGTGAGCCTGGCGATCTGGGGCGACATCGGGCCGACCATCATCAGGAAGCTCGATCCCAAGCAGGCGATGCCCAACACATTGCGTGTCGGCAGCGCGCTGCCGCTGCTGTGGTCGTCAACCGGCAATGTCTTCCTCAGCTTCGGTCGCGACGGGCTGATGCAGCAGATGCTGAACCGGGAGATCGCGGGACGCCGCGACTTCAGGCAGAAGGCCTACCAGATCATGGACAGCGTGCGCCGGCAGGGCTTTGCCTGGACCGAAAGCCAGATGAACCAGGGCTTCTCGGCGGTGTCGGCGCCGGTCTTCGACCACGACGACCGGCTGGTCGCAGCGTTGACCCTGGTGGCTTTGGCGCCGCAGATCGACCGCAACCCCGACGGGACCATGGTCAAGACCCTGGTCGACGGCGCGCAGCGTATCTCGCAGGCGATGTGCCAGCGACACGCCGCTCCGCCCGAACAGCGCGGCAGGCAACTCGCCCCCTCGCGGCGCAAGACGACCGCACGGCGCTGACCGCGCTTATTCCGGCTGGATGCCGGCTTCCTTCACCACCGCCGCATATTTCTTATCGTCGGCTTCGATCAGATTCCCGAACTGCTCGGGCGTGCCGCCGACCGGGACCAGCGCGGCGCTGTCGAACGCCTTTCGCACGTCGGAGTCCTTGAGAACCCGATTGACTGCGGCGTTGATCGCATCGACCGTGGCCTTCGGCGTCGCGCGCGGCACCATCAGCCCCTGCCAGGACACCAGGTCGAAGCCTTCGTATTTGGACTTCATCATCGGCAGGTTGGCAAAAGTTCCGGTCATGGGCTCGTTGTTTGTCGTCGCCAGCGCCTTGGCGCGACCGGCTTTCACCGCCTCGGCCGCCGTGTTGGCGACGTCGAACAGCATGGATACCTCGCCCTGGGACAAAGCCGCGAGCGCCGGCCCGTTGCCCTTGTAGCGGACCATAAGGATGTTGCCGTGGGTCCGCGCCCTGAACAGCTCGCAGCCTACGGTGGGAAGCGATCCCGACGAGGCGCAGCTGATGTCGGAGTTTTTGGACTGCACGAGCTTTGCAAGGTCCTCCACGCTAGACACGGCGAGCGTTGGCTTCACCAGCAGGATGTTCGGCACGCGGTTGAGAACGATGATCGGCTGAAGCTGCGGCAGAAGATTCGGCGCGCTCTTCTGGAAGAACTTGTTGGTAATGATCGCTGGAACCACGAAAAGCATCGTGTTGCCGTCCGGCGGAGCCTGCGCCACGAACATCGCGCCAAGGTTGCCGTCGGCGCCGGGCCTATTCTCGACAATGACTGTCTTGCCGATGTCCTGGCCGAGCTTTTGCGAGATGAGGCGCGCCACCACATCCGTCGGGCCGCCCGACGGAAACGGCACTACGATCTTGATGATCGAGGCTGGCCACGGCTCCGCCCCGACGGAAATAAATGAGGTCATGCAAGCGGCTGCTCCGAGGACGAGGCCGGCGATCCTGCATCGAACTGACACGTTTCGCTCCCGAATTTGACTATTCTGAATGCAATTATATCAATATTGCGACCGCTGTCCATTGCGCCGGATGCAATGGCCTTGGAAACGGATCGCCGCGTCGCAATGAAGGTGCATCGACGAGGGCAGATCAGAGCTGCGGACCTACATCACGGACGGGGTCCTGCTGCTGTGGATGCTTCTGACAATAGGAGCATTCCCGGGCCGCACGCATGCCGCCAGCCCGAACCCGGCCGGCAGCGGTAGGATCAATCAGATGTCAGCGCTGAAACTTGTGTGCCGAGAACAACGCGCCATGTTGACAGCAGCCGGTAAAGCGGCGCGCCCGCCGCCGCGAGCGGCACAACGCCAGCGGAGCGCATATCGATCTTGTATACGTGCGTTCACCGCGGTCACATGCGGCTGGATGTTGCTCACTTCGGCGGGCTCCTGCCGGCTTGATGCTCCGCTATTCCATCAGGTCGCCGGCGTTCCGTATAAGCAGCCGCCACTTCTCGATCTGAGCGTCCTGGAACGGCTCCAGCTTGTCCAACGGGAGGAAGAAGATGTCGTCCCGCCGCCTCCATCACCGTCGCGCGGCGGCCTCGGCAACCACCGGGTTCGACAGCGTGCCGATCGCCTCCGACGACACCTCGATGCGGTCGCCGGGCCGCATGTAGACCGGCGGCTTGCGGCCGTGGCCGACGCCGGGCGGCGAGCCCGTGGTGATGATGTCGCCGGGCCGGAAGACATAGAAGCGCGAATAGTATTCGATAAGCTCGGGAACGCCGAATACCAGGTCATCCATGGTGGCCGATTGCATCACTTCGCCGTTGAGCCGCGTGACGACGCGCGTCCCGCCGATGTCGGCGATCTCGTCCTTGGTCGCCACTGTCGGCCCCATGGGGCAGAACGTCGGAAACTGCTTGCCGAGGATATTGCGGTCCCAAGCGAGGATCGGCTCCATGATGCCGGCCTTGGCGCGCACGCCGGCAACCCAGTCGCGGGCCGAGACGTCGTTCACCAGCGTATAGCCGACCACATAGTCCATGGCGTCAGCCGCGCTGACATTGTGGCAGCGCCGCCCGATGACGACGCTGAACTCCCCCTCCCAATCGACCATGCCGGGATTCGAGGCCGGCAGCACGATGGACGCGCCGGTCCCGATGATCGCGGTCAGGCTCTTGGAAAACCCATAAGGGTGCGGCGGCGGGGCTGAATTCATCTCGCGGCTGTGCGCGCGCGAGTTCATGCCGCACGACAGGATGAACCACGTGTCGGGGACGGGAGCGAGCAGCGTCACGCTATCGCGCGCTGCCAGCGCGCCGCTCTCGCGCAGGCGGGCAGCCACGGCTTCGGCACGTGCAGCGTCGGCCGTGCGGCGCACCTTGTCAAGCGCTCCCTCGCCGGCCTCGAAGATGGCGCGCAGCGTCGGCGGCAACCCGCGCGCCGCGGCGACGGCATCGGCCGCACCCGCGAGGCTGAGCACCTCGCCGTCGATAACCACGCCGGCTTCGGCCCTGCCGTTCCGTTCCAACGTCACGAGTTGCATCGCTTCCCCCCTCAAGCCGCTTTGATGGCGCGTTCGTCGCGCAATGTGGCGGTCTCCGCCTCAAGCACGCGGTTATTGGCGTCGAGCGCCACGCCGTAGTCGCTGCGCGCTCTCTCGCGGGTGACGTAACCGAGCCGCACGTCGCGGGCGACGCGCTCGGGATCGCGCTTGAACGGATCGCCGTAGCCGCCGCCTCCACCGGACTGCACCCGGACTTGGTCGCCGGGCTGCAGCGGCACGAACCCCTTGAGCACGGAAACGGGCTCGCCGGTCGTGCGCTCCACTACAATGGATGGCGTCGCGCCATCCTTGCCGCCGAGGATGCCCCACGGCGGGCAACCGGTACGGTCGAAAAAGATCTGCGTGGTGCAAGGCGCGAGCACGGTGGTCAGCCGGTCGACGCCGCAGCCGCCGCGGAACTCGCCGGCGCCGCCGGAATCAGGCCGGATGAGCTGGTACTCGATGCGCAGCGGGTAAAGCGCTTCCTGTGCCTCCACCGGGATGTCGAGGGTGTCGCCGTGGCTCATGGTCTTGTAAGGGCCCGGCCCGTCGTGGCCGAGCGAGGCGCCCCAGCCGCCGTGGATCGTGCCCATGCACTGGAACAGATCGCCGGTGCGCGGATCGGTGCCGGCATAGCTGCTGATGCCGAAATTGCCGTGATGCCCGGCGGCGACGTGCTGCGGCGCGGCCGGCACCATGGCTTTGACAACGGTGTCGACCACCGTGGGCATCGGCGTGCTGTAGCCGCCCATCGGCGCGTTGCCGGTGGCGCTGATGAACTTGCCCTCGGGAATGTCGACGGTAAGCGCGCGGAAGCTGCCGTCGTTGGGCGGATCGTCGGGCGAGACGAGATACTTGAAGGCGATGCGCGCCGCCGCGACCGCGCCGCCGTCGCGGCCCGAGTTCAGCGGCCCCTTCACCTGGTCCGACGTGCCGGAGAAATCGACCGTCATCTGGTCGCCGCGAATGCGCACCACGGCATCGACCAGGATATTCTTGCCGAGCTCGATGCTGTCGTCGTCGAGGAACGACCGGGCGTGATAATCGCCGTCAGGCAAGGCCGCGATCGCCTGGCGCGCCGCGCGGTCGGAACGGTCCCACATCAACTCGACCGCCGCGCGTGTGGTCTCGACGCCGTACTTGTCGAGCAGGGCGGCGACCATGTCGCGGCCCAGCATACAGCCGGAGAACTGCGACTCGACATCGCCGAGCAGCATGCGGGGAAACCGCGTGTTGATCTCGATCATGCGGTGCATGTCGCGCACCAGCTTGCCGCGCGACCATAGCTTGACGCTGCGGAACTGAATGCCCTCCTGGAAAATGTCGGTGCTGCCCGAGGATGCGCACGAGCCGACCACGCGCCCGCCGATGTCGAGCCAATGCACCAGCACCGCCATGAAGCCGAATAGCTCGCCGCCGTTCCGGCCGGAGAAGATCGGCGTATACATCACCACGTTGTTGAGGTGCTGCCCGAGAGTCGCGGCGTGGTTGGAGAAGATCACGTCGCCGGGCTCGATGCCGTCGAGACCGTGCACCGCGATGCCGTCCCGCACCGCGACGCCGAGCGCGTTGGCGACGAAGAGCGGAATGCCGCCCTGGGCCTGCGCGATCAGGCGGCCGTCGTGATCAACGATGCCGACGGCGTAGTCCTTATACTCGTAGATCAACGGCGAATAGGCTGTCCGCGTGATGTTGACGTCGATCTGGTTGGGGATCGACTGCAGCGCGTGCCGGATGATCTCGGCGGTGATGGGGTTGATGGCCGCGGCCTCAGCGTGTGCTGGCGACACTCTGTCGTCCATGGGTCAAATCCCCTCAGTTGAACCGGATGCGGATTTCGCCGAGATCGCCGATCTCGAACCTGTCGTTCGGACCGACGACGGTGGTCGAGCCGTATTCCTCGATGATCGCGGGACCCGCGGCGGCATAGCCGACCGGCAGCGACAGGCGCTGGAATACCGGCGTCTCGAGCCTGCGCCCGGCCTCGACGAAATAGACCGGGCGGGTCGTCCACGACTTCGGCGCCTCGGTCGCAACGGCGGGACGCAGGCTTTCCAGCGCCGGGCGGTCGATCCGGCCCTGCGCCGTCAGGACTAGGCTGACGATTTCGATCGGCGCGCCCGGCTCGGCGAAGCCGTAGCGCCGGCGGTACTGGGTCTCGAACGCCTTGCGCACCCCATCCAACGTGGTGTCCGCGTCGAGCGTAGTGTGCATCGCATGGCGCTGGCCGCGGAAGCGCATCTGCGCCTGGCGCTCGAACGTGATCGACGGCAGGCCGAGTTCGCGGCCGAGCGCTGCGCGCGTGGCTGTCTCCATCTCGTCGAACGCGCGCAGCATTTCCTGCGCGGTCTCCGCATCGAGCGGCCGCACGAAGGTCATTGTCTCGTCGACGCGGGCATCGGCGAGCAGCATGCCGAGGGCCGAGAAAATGCCGGGCTCCGGCGGAACGATCACCTCGGGAATGTTGAGCTCGCGGGCGAGCGCCGCGGAATGCAGCGGCCCGCCGCCGCCGAAGGCGAACAGCGAAAACTCGCGCGGATCGAGCCCGCGCTCGATCGTCACCTGCTTGATAGCGCCGGCCATGGTGGCAGCGCCGAGCGTGAGGATGCCCTGCGCCACCTCGTCGATCTGGGCCGGATCGGCGAAGCCCAGCGGAATGGCGAGCTTCTGCGCGATGGCGCGCCGTGCGCCCCCCTCGTCCAGCGCCATCTCGCCGCCGAGGAACGACGCCGCGCCGATGCGGCCGAGCACCAGGTTGGCGTCGGTGATGGTGGGCTCGGTGCCGCCGCGACCATAGGCTACCGGCCCCGGGTCGGAGCCGGCGCTGCGCGGCCCGACCTCGAGCCGGCCCTGCGCGTCGAGCCAGGCGATGGAGCCGCCGCCGGCACCGACCTCGACGATGTCGAGCACCGCCCCGCGAACGGGGAAGCCGCGCGCGTACCCGCCGACATAATAGGGCGACTTCACCTCGAACCGTCCTTGCTCAAGGACGGCGCATTTCGCCGTGGTGCCGCCCATGTCGAAGGCGATCACCTTGTCCCAGCCCAGCTCGCGGGCATAGACGCTGGCGCCGATACAGCCGCCGACCGGTCCCGACTCGACCAGCATCACCGGCTGCTCGCAGGCGCGCTCCACCGAGAAAACGCCGCCGTTCGAGGCCATCAGATAGAAGGTCTTGCCGAAGCCGCGGTCGCGCAGCGCGGCTTCGAGCCGCTGGACGTAGTCGTTGAGGCGCGGTCCGACGTAGGCATTCGCCGCCGCCGTGGAGGTGCGCTCGTATTCGTACCACTCGCGCGTCAGCTCGGTCCCGGCGGTCACGAATACATCCGGAAGCCATTGCCGCAGGAGTTCGACGGCGCGGGCTTCGTGGGCCGGATTGCCGTAGGAATTGAGGAATGACACCGCAACCGCCTGCACGCCCATCGCACGCAGGCGGTCCGCAAGGGAACGCAGCTCCGCCTCGTCGAGCGGCCGCACCACCGCGCCGTGGCCATCCATGCGCTCGTCGAGCTCGAGCCGCCGGTCACGATCGATCAGCACCGGATCGCGCTCGTATCGCAGGTCGAATGGATTGGGACGGTTGCCGCGCCGCAGTTCGAGCACGTCGCGATGACCTTTCGTGGTCACCAGCGCCGTCAGCGCGCCGTTGCGCTGCACAAAAGTATTGATGACCAGCGTGGTGCCGAATTTGACCACGTCGGCTTCCCGCAAATCGACCGACGCCTTGCGCAGGCAATCCACCACGCCATCGACGAGATTGCCGTAGGTGGTCAGGCTCTTGGTGTAGCTGAGGCGCCCCGTCTCGCGATCGAAAGCGGCGAGATCGGTGAACGTGCCCCCCGTGTCGGCGGCGATGATAACACCCAAGCGTTTGCACTCCCGATTGTGTTGCGGCCTTCATACAAATTCTCTGGCACTACCGCCAGCAACCTGCGGTGCATTGCTCCCCTGCCGGCGCGCGACTATCGTGACCGGGAGCGCCCAGGATCAGGAGCGCGTTTGCGGGGGAACGACCATGGCGGCCACGGGCGCGATAACCGATGCCGATGTTTATAAGATTGCCGCGCGGCTGGAGCGGCTGCCGCTCACGCGGTGGCACACCAAGATGCGCGTCATCATCGGCACCGCGTGGTTCTTCGACGCCTTCGATGCGCTTGCAATTTCATACGTTCTCCCCGTTCTGATCGGGCTGTGGAAGCTTCAGCCGAGCGAGATCGGCCTACTGATCGCGATCGGCTATGCCGGCCAGGTGATCGGCTCGCTGAGCGCCGGCTGGCTGGCGGAGCGATGGGGCCGCGTGCCGGTTATGGCGCTCACGCTGCTCATCTTCACGCTCGGCAGCTTCGCGTGCATTTTCGCCTGGAGCCTCAACTCCCTGTTGTGGATGCGCTTCGTCCAGGGCGTCGGCCTCGGCGGCGAAGTGCCGGTGATGCACACCTTCATGAGCGAGTTCGCCAAGGCGGAAAAGCGGGGCCGCTTCGCCCTGACCGTACAGATCCTGTTCTCCGTCGGCCTCGCCGCGGCGGGCATCCTGGCGACCTGGATCGTTCCGCTGGGCTGGCAATGGATGTTCGTGGTCGGCGCGGTGCCCGCGCTCCTCGTGTTCCCGTTCCGGTTCATGCTGATCGAATCGCCGCGCTGGCTGGCGAGCCACGGCCGCGGCGCCGAGGCGGACGCGGTCATGAAGAAGCTCGAAGCCATGGCCATCCGGGAGGGCAAGGCTTTGCCGGAACTCCGCGCCGACGTGCCGGTGGTGCAGCAGCGCAAGGCCCGCCTCCCCGAATTGTTCCAGGGCATCTACCTCAAGCGCACGCTGACGCTGTGGGCGTTGTGGTGGTGCAGCTATTTCGTCGGCTACGGCGTGCAGACCTGGATGCCGTCGCTCTATCGCACCGCGCTGCGGCTGCCGGCGGAGGACGCGGTGCGCTACGCGTCGATTACGCCGGTCGCGCAACTCGCGGGCGGGATCGTCTGCGTGCTGGCGATCGACTATTTCGGTCGCAAGAAGCTGATCGGCGGATGCCTTTTCATGGTGTCGCTGCCGCTGCTTACGCTCGGGTTCGTAATGGGCAAGCTCGATGCGACGACGGTGTTCTGGTTCGTGACCCTCGGCATGCCGTTCCTGAGCGGCGCCAGCCTCGGCCTCGGCATCTGGACGGCGGAGAACTACCCCACTCACCTGCGCGCCATCGGCAGCGGCGTCGCCGGCGCCTGGGTCCGGGCCGCGTCGGTCGTCGGGCCCTACGTGGTCGGCTTCGTGCTGCCGCACTGGGGCCTGAATGCGGTGTTCGGCGTGTTCGGGCTGACCGCGATTATCGGCGCCATCGTGTGCTACCTGTTCGCAACCGAAACCAAGGGCCAAGTGCTGGAAATCCTGTCCCCGCCCCTCGATCCTTCGACCGGCCGGAAGGAATCCTCGCCGCTCGCCGAGGCGCGGCCATGATTTCAAAGAGGCGCCAGGATCGCCACGGGTCGGTTCAGCACGTTTCGCTCGATTGAACCCGCGGGCTTCGACGACCGTGTTCTGGCCGTCGCCGATCATGCCCGCCATCGTTCACCGGCCGGCCGCGACCTGAGGCAGTCGCGGCGCGCGCAGCGTCAGGTGGGCGGAGCAGAACGCCCCGATGGCGCAGCACGCGATTCCGACGGTCATCGGCACCGGCCCACCACTGGCGAACAGGCTCGCCACCGCCATGATGGCGGCGCCCACGATCATCTGCAGCGATCCCATTAACGCGGACGCGGTGCCCGCGATGGCGCCGTGATGCTCGAGCGCGAGCACGGCCGCGGTCGGCAGCACCAAGCCGAGAAAGCCGTAGCCGACGAACAGCATCGCGATCATCAGCGCGAAATGCTGCACGCCCGCGGCGAACAGGATCGCCAGGATCGCCGGGGCGAGCGCGAAGCCGCAAACGGCTACCCGGATCACCGCCCGCAATCCGTACCGCTGGGTCAGGCTGCCCGTGAGCTGGCTGAAGCCGAAGAAGGAGGCGGCGTTCAAGGCGAAGCACAGGCTGAACATCTGCGGCGACAGGCCGTAGAAATTGATGAACACGAAAGGAGCGCTGGCCAGATAGACAAAGAACGCCGACATGCCGAAGCCCCCGACCAGCGTCAGGCCGATGAACTCGGGATCGACCGCCAGCTCTTTATAGGCGCGAACGGCGCCTATCCACGAGCTGTCGCTGCGCCGTTCCGCCGGGCGCGTCTCCTTGAGCTCGACCGCGGCCAGGAGGAAGGCGAGCGCGGCCGCGACCGTCAGCGCGACGAACACGCCGCGCCAGCCGAACGCCGCGATCACGAAGCTGCCCGTCAGCGGTGCCAGGATTGGCGAGATGCCGACCACCAGCATCAGAAGCGACATCAGGCGCGTGGCTTCATGCCCGGTGTGGAGATCGCGCACGATGGCGCGCGGCACCACCATGCTGGCGCAGGCGCCGATCGCCTGGACGACGCGAAAGCCGATGAGGACCCCGATCGTCGGCGCCAGCGCGCAACCGATGCTGCCGGCGGCGAAGATCGCGAGCCCGGCATAGATCGGGGCCTTGCGGCCGACGATGTCGCTCAGCGGGCCATAGACGAGCTGGCACAGGCCGATGGTGATGAAGAACGCCATCAGGCTCCCCTGCACGGCCATGGGCGAGGCGTCGAGGCTCGCGCCCATGGTCGGCATGGCGGGCAAATACATGTCGATGGCGAACGGGCCGACGGCGGTGATGAGGCCGAGCACGAGCGCCAGGCGCAGGAAGCGGCGAGTCACGGAACGCCCCGAATCTGGATGCGAAGCGCGCGTGCTACCGCGACTGCCCGGCTACGGCAAGTGCACTGCACAAAAAGAGACGCAGGGCTGCTGCGCGCGGGTCAGAGAATACCGGCCCGGCGGACGATCCGGGCGCCGGAGCGCCCGGTCGACCGCGGGTTACTTCCCCCAGAGCTGCTTGCTCGCAAGCCGCGCGCCCTCGGCGAGGCTTTCGAACTTCGCCCACATCACCTGGGGATGCACCCGCTGAATGCCTTCCGATTGGGCAAAGCCGCAGTCGGTGCTGGCGATGACGTTCTCGCGGCCGATCAGCTTGGCGAAATTGACGATGCGCTCGGCGACGAGCTTGGGATGCTCCACGGTGGTGGTGTGGTGGGTGATGATGCCCGGCAGCAGCAGCTTGCCGGCCGGCAGCTTCACCTTCTCCCAGACGTGCCATTCGTGCTCGTGGCGCACGTTCGCCGCCTCGATGGAATAGGCGCCGGCATTCACCTTGAGCATGAGGTCGACGATGTCTTCGAGCTGGGCGTCGGCGACATGCGGGACGTGCCAGCTTCCGAAGCAGATGTGGTAGCGGATACGGTCCTGCGGGATGCCTTCGAGCGCGCGGTTGAGCGCGGCGACGCGCAGTTCCGCCCAGTCGCGATAGCGTTTCGGGCTTTCCTGGACGTAGTGGTCGTACATGTTGGCGAGCACGGCGTCGTCCACCTGGAGCACCACGCCGGCGCGATGGATTTCGAGGTACTCCTCGCGCAGCGCGTCCGCGATCGCGAACACGTACTCCTCTTCGTTCTTGTAGTATTCATTGGTGGCGTCATAGCCGACGCTGGCCGGCGCCACGGCGGTGAAGAACACGTCCTCGACTGGGGTGGCCGCCACCGCCGCCTTGAGGTTCGCCAGATCGCGGCGAACCTCCTTGTGGCCCTGGTACTTGATCGGCCCGATGCAGGTGTGGCCCGGCGTGCCGATGGCGCCGCGCGGGAACTCGTCCTTCATGAACTCGGCGAAGCGGAAGCGGTCGCGGCCGAGCCACGTGGCCTCGTAGAGCTTGTCAGGACGCGGCTCGAATCCCGACATGCGTTCGAGGCTGTAGTTGGCCCAGCCGGACTTGCCGAACTCGCCGTCGTTGACCACGTCGATCCCGGCGGCGTGCTGCCGGGCGACGATGTCGGCCACGTCGCGCTTCAATTCCGCCTCGTAAGCAGGGTCGTCGCGGTGCTTGCCGGCTTCGAGCAGGCTCTTGGGCCGGATCAGGCTGCCGACGTGGGTGGTCAGGATGCGGTTCTCGCTACGCTTCATGAGGCTGGTCCCGAGTGTCTCCGTGTTTCGACGAGGGTTTAATATGAGGAATTGTGCTCCGCCACCACTTTGCGCAGGTCGGCGAGCACGGCTTTGGGATCGAGCCCAATCTTCTGGACCGAGGCTTCCCAATCGGTCACCAGCGGCTCCGCCGACTTGCGCCAGGCGGCAAGCTGGTCGGCGGTGAGCGGATAAACCTCGTGGTCCGGCAGCGCCTTGATCTTGGCGAGGCCGCCGTGCTCGAAATCGGCCCAGGGCGTTGCGATCTTGAGCGCCCACTCGTTGGTGCAGTGGTTGTCCATCACTGTTTTCTGCGCCGGCGACAGCGCGTTGTAGGCATCCTTGTTGAGCACCCAGACCTGCTCGGAGACGTAGATCGGCGCTTCGATGTGATACTTGGTGACCTTGTCGATACCGAACAGCGACATGGACCCCCAGGGCGAGCCGGCGGCGTCGGCCACGCCCTTCTCCAGCACGTCGCGGATTTCCGGGGCCGAGGCCTGCACGTTGGTCGCCCCCAGCTGCGTCATCCAGCGCGCGATCACCGCGTCCGGCGGCCGCACCTTGAGGCCCGCCATGTCCGAGGGCGTCATCACCTTCTTGCGGGTGAAGTGGAACGTGCCGGGATCGTGCGCGAAGGCGAGGCAGTAGTGCACGTCCTTCATCTCGCGCTCGGCGTAGTGGCGATACCAGGCGTCGAGCGCCGCGCTGCCCTCTTTCGCGTTCGAGAAGATGAACGGCAGCTCGACCGCGCCCATGATCGGGAAACGCCCCGGCTCGTAGCCCGGATTGACGTGGGCGATCTCGGCGATGCCATCGCGCGCCATGTTGTAATGGTCGAACGCCTTGCCGAGCTGCTGGGCCGGGAAGATCGTGATGTTGATGGTCCCGTTCGAATCCTTCTTGATCGAATCGGCCCATTCGACGGCGGCAGGATGCATCGGATGCGTGGTCGGCACCCAATGCGAGAACTTCCACTGCACCGGCTTGTCCTGCGCGGACGCGCCCGACGCCACGGCGACGGCGACCACCGCGACCGCACTCAGCAATACTGCTTTCATGAATTCCTCCATTGCGGCGCGCGGCCGCGACCATCCGTTATTCCACGGGGATGTTGGCGGCCTTGACGACCGCGGACCACTTGTCGATTTCATTGTTCCAGAACGCCTGCGACGCCTTGGCGTCGAGATAGGTGACGTCGTAGCCCTGCTTCTCGATGCCTTCCTTGAAGGCGTCGGTCTTCGCAATTTCTCCGAACGCCTTGTCGAGCGCGGCGATCACGTCCGGCGGCGTGCCGCGCGGGACCATCATGCCGAACCAGGAAACCACCTCTGCATCCTTGACCCCGGCTTCCGCGAGGGTCGGCACGTCGGGCAGCGGGGCATACCGCCTGGGCCCCGCAATCGCCAGCGCGCGCGTCTTGCCGGCCTTGATGCTGGGCACCGCGGTCGACGCATTGTCGAACATGATGTCGGTCTCGCCGCCGGTCAGGGCCGCCACCGCGTCGGCCCAGCCGCGGTACGGAACATGGGTGAATTTCACGCCGGAGCGGATCTGGAACAGTTCGCCGGCGAGATGGATCGTCGTGCCGACGCCATTGGAGGCCATGTCGATTTTGCCGGGGCGGGCCTTGGCGTCTGCGATGAGCTCGGCGATCGAATCGTCCTTCAGCCGCGGTCCCACCACCACCATGTTCGGCACGCTGGCAAAGGTCCCGACCGGGACGAGGTCGTTGCGCACATCGTAGGCCGGCGTCTTGTGCAGGAGGGCCGAGATGCCGACGAACGCGCCGCTGATGAGCAGCGTATAGCCGTCCGCCGGCGCCTTGGCGACGTATTGCGCGCCGATGTAGCCGCCGGCCCCGCCGTGGGCTTCGACGATGACCGTCTGCTTCAAAAGCTCCTGCAATGGCGGCTGGACCTGCCGCGCGATCAGGTCGGTGCTGCCGCCGGGCGGGGCCGGCGACACGATCTTGATGATGTTGCGGCTGGGATATTGCTGCGCGAGCGCCGCGCCGGAGGCAGCGACGAGCGCCAGCGCGGCCACCACCGCGCGGCAGGCGCGCTGGCCCGCCCAGTTGAAGTCCTTCATGACGCCTCCCCCCTTGGCCGGCCGCCCCTATTGGATGCGGTCGAGGCCGGCCAGCTTCAACGCTGTGAGATGATCTTGCAAGACCTGCGGCAACTCGCCCGGCGGGGTGCGGCCGAAGCCGCAATAGGCCGCAAGCCCGAAAGACGGCACGAACTTGCGCACTACGGCGAGGCGCTGCTCCAAGCTCGGCATGCTGTGGATCATGCCCATGTAGACCCGCGCCCCTTTAGGATCGAGCCTCGCGAGCGGCGCGTAGAAGGCGTCGTCGGTCCGGTCGAGCGTCGGGATATGGACCCAATCGACGCGGCGGCCGGTGGCCTCGACCGAGGCGTTGGCGAGATCGACGGCGCGACCGAGATCGGCGGGCGCGAAACGCGGCCAGCCGCCGAACGTGCCGAAGCAGAAATGAAATCCCAATGCGACCTTCTCGGGAATTTTCCGGGACAGGCGGCCGACCGGGGCCGTGTGGGTCTCGATCTTGCTCTCCTCGGGATAGCCCGGGAGACCATCATAGACCGCGGCGATCTCCCAGGCCATGTCCCATTGGATCGCGAGGTCCTCGTGCGGAATCTGGTCGAAGATGGCGTCGAGCTCGGCGGCGATCGCCTCCTCGTAGCCGGGGCGGATCTTTTGCAGGTCGCCCGGCACAGGAAATGTCAGCGCGCGGATCACGCTGTTGACCATGGGCATGGAAATCTGGAACCGAAGCCCTTGCGGCAGCACGCCCTTCTCGCGCAGCGTCTTGAACACGAAATAAGAGTTCGCCGCGTCCTTGGCATAGCCCAGCCGGTAGCCGGGATTGCCGAAGCGCACCTTGTCCACGCCGGGCTTGACCCTGAATTGCCACACGTCTTCGCGCCGCAGCGGCATGAGCTGCTCGACGCCGTTGACCCGCGGCGGCCGCTTGATGGTTTCGAGATCGATGTGGCCGTTGAACACCTGGTACGACAGCCGCAGAACCCACGACTTGCGCTCGCCGACCTCGCCGTCGGGAATGGCCGGAAGATAGGGCCCGAGCGCGCCGCCGAACGTGCGCATCACGTCCTCAACGGTCTTGAGCGGAACGCTGCCGACCAACAACAGATTCTGACCCATTCCCGGTTTCCTCTCCCCAAGACTTTTGATGCGCGGACCGCCGGGCGCCGCGCCCGACAGGTCTATCCGCGACCCGATGACCTATCAAGGCTGAGGAATTGCGTTCCGCGCGGAGCGCTCCCGCCGTGGGCACAAGGGCTCGGCTCCCGCCGCGACCTCGTTTATAATCGTTCCAGGACGGGCTACAAAGACGGCTACAAAACATCGGCGCCCACCGCCCCAAGGATGACGCGATGCCAGTGACCTACGAGCCCTGGCTGGTTTTGCTCTCGATCGTGATGGCGATCCAGGGCGCGTTCGTGGGCCTGAGCCTCGCGATGCAGATCGGCGAGGCCGCGGGCCTGCGGCGCCGCCTGTTGCTCGCCGCCGCCGCGTTCTCGCTCGCCGTCGCCATCTGGACCATGCATTTTGTCGGCATGCTGGCGGCGCGGCTGCCCTTCCCCGTCGATTATCTGGTGTTCCCGACCCTGCTGTCGTTCCTGGTCTGCGTGATCGTGGTGGGCGCGGCGGTCTATGCCACGAGCTCCGGGCCGCTCACCCCGCTGCGGCTCACGCTCTCGGCCTGCCTGATGGGCGGCGGCATCTTCTCCATGCACTACATCGGCATGAGCGCGCTGGAGGGCAGCGCGCTCATGGTCCATGGCCGCCCCTTCGTCGCGGGGAGCATGGCCATCGCCATCGCTGCGTCCGGCCTCGCGCTCTGGCTCGCCGCCGGGCGCGGCGGCCGTCCGCCGCTGATCCTGTCCGCGATCGCGTTCGGAGTCGCGGTCTCGGGCATGCACTACACCGCCATGGCGGGGATGACCCTCTATCCCTATGCCAACGCCGCCTCGTCCAGCGCGCCGGCGCTGTCCTCCGACCTGCTCGCCATCGTGGTGGCCATCGTAGCCTTCGTCGTGTCCGCCGTGTTCCTGCTGTTCCTGGTGCCGGACCGCTCGCGGGAGGAGCGGCCGACCGCAATCCCCGCGGAACCCGCCGCAGCACCGGTCTCGGCGAGCGCCGCGGCGCAGCCCGCCGGCCACGGCAGCTATGCCCCGCTCGGCGGCGCCGGCGCGCCGCCGGCTCGCCCGGCCACTCATCTCCCGATCGAGAAGGATGGCGCGACCCAGTTCATCCCGGTGGAGGACGTGGTCGCGGTCCATGCCAACGCCCATTACACCTATATCTTCAATGGCACCGCCAAGCTGTTCTGCCCGCTGGCGATCAGCGCCGTGGAGGCGCGGCTCGACAAGGCCCGCTTCGCCCGCATCCATCGCAGCCATATCGTCAACATCGAGCGGGTGGTCGGCTATCGGCGCGCGGGCGACAGCGAGCTGGTCGAGCTCGCCGGCCACTACACCGTGCCGGTCAGCCGCGCCCGCGTCTCCTGGCTCAAGTCCCGTATCAGGTCCATGGCGGAGGGCGCTGATGCGGCAGCCGGAATCCCGCCACAACAGCATTTCGCGCCGCAATAGGCGGGTTCCGCCCGCCCAGCCACCGTCCCGGATCGGTGAGCGATCCTGACGCAATTCGTGCAGGCGAACCGCAATTCGTGCTGGCGCGCGGCCGCTGGTGCATTCCCGGGCCGGCTGGTGCACGGCTGCTTGCCGCCGCGCCGCACCCTCCGCCACCTTTCCTTCCATCGCATCGATAAGGGCACCCATCAGGGAGCTCGATGCCGGCCGTAAGCCGCCATCGCCTGGGTGCCCGGGAGGAAACCGATGATCCCTGGCGCCTTCGCCTATCACCGCCCCAAATCCGTTCCCGAAGCCGTCGCCCTGCTCGCCGACCTGGGCGACGACGCCCGGCCGCTCGCCGGCGGCCACAGCCTCATCCCGATGATGAAACTGCGGCTCGCGGCCCCCGCCCATCTCGTCGACCTCGCCAGCGTCGCCGGTCTCAGGGACATCCGCGAGGACGGCTCCGAGATCGTCATCGGCGCTATGACCACCCAGCACGAGGTGATCGGCTCCGACCTGCTGGCAAAAAAGCTGCCGATCCTGCGCGAGACCGCCCTGCTCATCGCCGACCCGCAGGTCCGCTACATGGGCACGCTCGGCGGCAACGTCGCCAACGGCGACCCCGGCAACGACATGCCGGCAGTAATGACGTGCCTCGACGCGAGCTACCAGCTTGCCGGGAAACAGGGCGAGCGCCGCGTCGCCGCGCGCGAGTTCTACCAGGGCGCCTATTTCACGGCGATCGAGCCCGGCGAGATCGTCACCGCGATCCGCATCCCGGCCCCGCCCGAGGGCCACGGCTGGGCCTACGAAAAGCTGAAGCGCAAGATCGGCGACTATGCCACGGCGGCGGCCGCCGTAACCCTCACCCTGCATAACGGCACGGTGGCATCCTGCTCGGTGGCGCTCACCAATGTCGCCGAGACCCCGCTGTGGGCCAAGGAGGCGAGCGCCATCCTCACCGGCTCGGCGCTCGGTCCCGCGACCGTGCAGCGCGCCGTCGCCGCCGCCGAGGCGATCACCGCGCCCGCTTCCGACACGCGGGGGCCGGCGCACTACCGCACCAAGATGGCGGGGGTGATGCTCCGCCGCGCGCTGGCGCTCGCCAAAGAGCGCGCCCGCGCCTGATCCGGGAGAGATCGATGCCCAAACCCCAAATCTCAAAATCCCATGTCGCCATGACCGTGAACGGCAAGGCCGTCGAAGCCCTGGTCGAGCCGCGCACGCTGCTCATCCATTTCCTCCGCGAGCAGTTGAACCTCACCGGGCCGCACATCGGCTGCGACACCACCCATTGCGGCGCCTGCACCGTCGATCTCGATGGCAAATCGGTGAAATCCTGCACCGTGTTCGCCGTGCAGGCCGACGGCGGCGCCGTCCGCACCATCGAAGGCATGGCCAACCCGGACGGCACGCTGCACGCCCTGCAGGAAGGCTTCCGCGAGATGCACGGCCTGCAGTGC